>Ga0207064_1001_pt1 | contig 64512 bp, 57 predicted proteins | sample Alteio_BWMinCont_26_FD_153488 | JGI IMG/M metagenome (GOLD analysis project Ga0207064, IMG submission 153488) | Enriched cells from forest soil in Barre Woods Harvard Forest LTER site, Petersham, Massachusetts, United States -... | ecosystem: Environmental > Terrestrial > Soil > Temperate forest >...
ATCAAACTGGGTGATGTGGTGACTATAGAGGCTAAAGTAACAAGGGCCTTCACCACATCGGTTGAAGTAAGGCTGGACGTATGGGCGCAAAATATACCATCGGGCACTAAGGTTAAAAGCAACGAGGCCTACTACACTTTCGTAGCGGTTGACCAGGCTGGGCGCACTATCCCGGTGCCTTCTATCGAGCCGGAAACTGAAGAAGACAAATTGCTTTTTGCAGGGGCGCTTCGCCGCAGGCAACTGCGGCTGATTCTTGGCGGCAAAATGAAACCGGATGATGCTACGGAACTGAAGGCGTTATTTTTCGCGGATCAGAAATAACGACTTAACTGCCCAGTTCCAGTATTTTATCAAACTCTTCCTTTTTCACCGCTGATACGGATAGCCTGCCCAGCCTTGCAAGCTCCATATCTTTCAGAAGCGGGTCGGATTTGACCTGCTCGAGTGTAACCGATTTCTTCAGGCTTTCTACAGGCGCCAGATCGACCACCACCCAATTGGTATCATCCGTCGTAGGGTCCTGGTAGGATTCCTTAATTACTTTGGCAATGCCAACCACGTCTTTGCCCTCATTGCTATGATAATAAAGCACCAGGTCGCCTGCCTTCATGGCCCTTAGGTTATTGCGTGCCGCAAAGTTGCGCACGCCGTCCCAAACGGCGCGGCCGTCCTTATTAAATTGTTCCCAACTGTATTTTTCAGGTTCTGATTTGACGAGCCAATAGTTCATAATAATGCTTTTGACCAAAGGTAAATAATCAGCGCAGGAAATAAAAGGTAAAATCGGTTTACTTTATGGTTAAAATACGGTAGGCTTTAAGAAGTAAAAAGGCCGAACGAAAGTAATTTTCAAATAATGACAACTTTTAAAGTGTTAATAGCAAGTGGGTTAAACTAATATTATTATTTCGTTAATGTAAAATTATTTTCTCCAATTTGATTTTTTAAAAACTATTAATTAAATTTGCAGTGTTAATTACTATTGATTAATTAAACTACCCAAACAAATGAAAGTAACAGCCCCTGGTACCAGGTGTGGCATTGCCATGCTCGGACTAACTTTATTGAGTTTTAGTGCGTGCAAAAAAGATGCGATTGTTGTACCGGCGACAACTGCAGAAACTTCTCAAACCGGCTTAGCTGATCACCCCAATTTTAAAGCTGCCAATTTAGCCGTTACCTTTACAACATCAGCGCCAATTACCTACAACAATAAAAGTAACATCACGATCAGCGGTATTTCGACCACAAGCATTGCGCTCCAAAACTGCACAAATGTTATCATCACAAATTGCAAGGTGGCAAACAGTTCGGGCATCGGCATAAACATTTACCAATGCACAAATGTAAAGGTCACAGGTACGTATCTCAACAACCTGGCCACAGGTGTGTATGCGCTGGACAGCCAGGGTATAAACATTTCCGGCAACTACGGCCTTAACATGAAGGGTCCGTACCCAAGGGGCCAGTTTGTTCAATTTGACAATGTAACCGGAACAGGTAACCGCATTAACTCCAATAAATTCCAGAACATCCTTGGGCAAAGCGACCCCGAAGACGCGATAAGCATCTACGAAAGCAGCGGAACATCTGCCGACCCTATCCAGGTAAACCAGAACCAGATACGTGGTGGCGGGCCAAGCAATTCCGGCGGCGGCATCATGCTTGGTGACGGCGGCGGGGCATACGTCACAGCGGAATGGAACACATTGGTTGATCCCGGTCAATATGGCATGGCAGTCTCCGGCGGGACACACATGACCATATACGAGAATCACGTTTATTCTAAACTTCAAAGTTTTTCCAATGTAGGAGTGTATTATTGGAATCAATCGGGTAAACCGAGCTCGACGGTTACCATAGGCAGCAACAACGTGAATTATACCATGTACGACGGGGAAATAAACAATACATATCTGCCCTCGGGTAGCGCCGTACCTGCCGGGTGGAGGACAAATTATTATGATAAGTCACTCAGCGAATCTACGTTGCCAACAACGTTGGTTACAATTCCATGATCGATCATATTCCTATATTCATGAAAAGCAGCCGAAAGCTGTTTTTCATGAAATACCTTATTAAGATACCAAACTCCCGGGGGTTTTAGCGTTTTACTCTTTCTGTCGAACCAAAAGATATTTGCGGAAATAATGGTCCTGTTTGGTTTTTGGAAGGTGTTAAATTTTCCGGCCAAAATCTACTATTAAAATTACATATAATATCCCTTGGATGAATTAATTATAAACGATATGTAAATAGAAAAATTTCCTTTAATTTTATTTATTGTTTAATAGTTAATCATTATTTAACTTTACAACCAGAATTAACTAATGATAAATCAACAGACCCATGAGTTTATTAGTTGTCCTGAGCGTTGGCAACCTCTGGCAAAATATAGCATTTTACAGTTTACTGATCCTGTTATGCTGCCTGAACTTTATACTAATAGTTCATCCGGCAAGGCAAAAAAAATCGCGGGCACATCCCACACAATAACCGAGCATCTTTTGCCCCACGTTAATGTAGTATTTTAAACATTAGCTCCTTTAGCAATTCACCCGGCCCATCGTTTGAGTCTACCCCTTTGCTCTTAAGGTCATACTCCCGTAGCAGGCTTATGATCTGCATCGCTTTGCCGTAATTATAGCTTCTTGCAGCCTGCTCATAATCTTTGACGAAAAATGGTTTAACACCAAGTTCAGCCGCCAGGTTTTGAGACGATCTCTCTTTCACATAATGATAGAGCAGTACTTTGCTAAAAAAATTATTCAGATTGGCCATTACCAGCACGATTGGATTGGCTTTGGGGTTAGCGTCAAAATAATTGATGATCTGGTTCACCTTATAAGGATCCTTCCTGCCCAGAGCCGACTGCAATTCAAAAACATTATATTCTTTACTGATGCCAATATTCTCCTGCACATGCCTGACCGTTATCGTTTGCCCTGCCGAAACGTTTAGCATCAATTTATCCAGTTCATTGGCAATTTTTGAAAGATCATTCCCGAGGTACTCGGCCATCATGGCTGATGCCTGCTGATCGATCTTATAACCCTTCCCTGCAGCATTGTCCTCTATCCATTCGGGTATTTTATTATCATATAACGCGGTCGACTCAAATACAAGCCCGTTCTTCTCTATGGCTTTGTAAGTCTTTTTCCGTTTGTCGAACTTGCCGTATTTGTAACAAAATATAAGCACCGTGCCTGACAGCGGATTTTCAAGATAACTTAATAAAGGGTCCATTCCCTTTTTGTCATCGTCCTCTTTCCCCCACTTCATATCCTGCGCCTCCTTAACGAGCACCAATTGGCAGTCCGACATCATTGGGTAGCGTTTTGCAGCGCCTAAAACCGTCATGATATCCGTATCCTTGCCATACAGAACAGTTTGATTGAAGCCTTTCTCGGCGTCCGACAACAGGTTTTGCTCGGCAAAGTCGCTTACGAGGTCAATAAAATAAGGCTCTTCGCCGTGAAGCAGGTAAAGCGGTTTCAACCTGCGTTTTTTAATATCACTAATAATTTCGGATGCGGTCATTGACAATTCAAAAGTAAAAATTCAAAATTCAAAAATGGTACGAAAAGCAAATAACAAAAAGGCGTTTTTTGAATTTTTACTTTTTACTTTTGACCTCTATGCTCCAGCCGCTCGAACTCCCTCCGTATCCCTTTAAGATCATCGATGAAGACGGCCGGCTGATGGTGTTTGATGAGATCCGCAAGAAACATATCCTGATCACACCAGAGGAGTGGGTGAGGCAGCATTTTGTACAATATCTCATCAATCAAAAAGGGTATCCCCGGTCGCTGATCAAACTGGAGGGCGGGCTTCAGTTACACGGTAAGGCTAAACGAACCGACATCGTTGTTTTTAACTCAAGAGGTGAAAAGATTTTACTGATCGAGTGTAAAGCGCCGTCGGTTAAGATCGACCAAAAAGTATTCGACCAGGTGGCACGATACAATATGGTGCATAAAGTAGCCTTGCTTGCGGTAAGCAATGGCCTACAACACTACTACTGCCGCATTGATTTCGGGAACCGGGATTACCGGTTTATCGAGGAATTACCCGATTACACTGAAGCTGGTATTTAGCTGATCGCCGTTACCAGGTTCTGCATCTTTTCGCGCAGTTCATCCGGTTTGAATGGTTTGGAAACGTAATCGTTCATGCCTGAGCTGAATACGCGCTCTTTGATGTCGAACAAGGCCGAAGCGGTTAAAGCGATGATCGGGATGTTCGCTTTCTTAGGGTCGCGCATTTTACGTATCTCGGTAGCCGCGTCAAAGCCGTTGAGTACAGGCATCTGCAGGTCCATCAGGATGATATCAAAATTGCCGTACTGCACCATTTCGATGGCACGTTCGCCATTTTCAGCTACGGTTGGTGTTATGCCCCATTTCGAAAATAGCTTTTTCATCAGCATCACGTTCACCATGTTGTCTTCGGCTATCAGTACACGCAGGTTATTCAAGCCGTCGGCTACATCAACCCTGGGCTGCTGTGTTTCCTCGTGAATGACCACATGCTCGGTAGATACCGGGAATTCCATACTAAATGAGAACTCGGAACCTTCGCCGGGTGTACTGATGACATCCATATGCAGGCCCTGGAGTTCAATTAAACGCTTCACAATTGCCAAACCTAAACCGGTACCACCGTACTGCCGGGTTGTAGTGATCGATTCTTGCGTAAATGGCTCAAATATGACGTCGAGGTTTTCCTTCTCTATACCTATACCGGTATCTTTCACCGAAAAATTAACATTTACAATATTGTGCCTGTCCTCCAGGCAACTGGCCTTAACCCATACCGTACCGGTATTGGTGAATTTTATGGCGTTGCTCAGCAGGTTAAAAATGATCTGAGTCAAGCGGGTCGGGTCGCCGATCACTATTTTGTTCCGGAGAGCAGGATCAATACTCACTTTAAAATCAAGCTCTTTTTCCTGCGCCTTCAGCATCTGGCCGCCGCATACATTCTGCAATAGTTCGGGGATATTGAATTTGATATTTTCAAATACTACTTTACCCGCTTCTATCTTGTTAAAGTCCAGCACATCATTCACGAGTGCTAAGAGATTATTGGCCGAAAACTTCAATATTTCGAGGTTGTCCTTCTGATCGGGTCGCGGGTTGCCCATCATCAGCAGGTTCCCCATCCCTATTACCGCGTTCAGCGGGGTGCGTATCTCGTGCGACATGATCGAGAGAAACTCTGATTTAGCCTGGGCCGATTTTTCGGCCTTTTCTATTACTTTTTCCAGCTCGACATTCAGGGCACCCCTTTCTTCAGCCGTAGCCTTAAGCTGCACCATGCTCTTGATAAACGCCGTATAAAAATGGCTGTGCATGAAAATGATCAGTATGAAATTGGCGCAAACGGCAATGATAATTGTGGATTGATCGAGCACCATAGGTTTGATTCCGATCACATAGGTGTTATCATATTCCAATATCAGGAACAACAATACGGGTATCAGGTTGATGAGCGAATAAAACATGCCGCTCACCTGTCCCAGCATATAAAAGCTGAATATGATGATCAGCAGTACGATCTGCGCAGTTATGATATCCACCGTTTGCAACGTGATAAACACATTACACAGGTTCAACATCGTGGCGAGCACCAGCAAAATATGCGATATGATGGTCCATCGCGGCCTGAATGTAAGGTATTTGAATAAAATGATAAGGCTAAGCAGTAAAATGCTGGTTGTAAAAGCTAGCAGGTACTGATGGTCGAGATAGATATTTACGATCAGTGCGAATACACCTATGATAGCAAGCCATAAGCCATAATACAGCAAGCGGATGCGGGCCTGGTTAAGGATAGACTGGTCCTTAGTCAGGATTTTATTAATTGAAAAATTAAAAAAGCCGACTCCCTTATTCATTTATTTAGTAACCGCAGGATGTATTAAATTATTAATTAAAATTACAATGCCTGAACGATAAAAACCTCATCAAGTTTTCAAGCATCAGCCCTTTTTATTAACAATTAACCTGCCAATTCTGAAAGGCTATGGACAATTATTTCCAATTTACTCAATGCATCGGCCTTTTTCTTTTGTTCGATCTCCACAACTTCGGGCTTAGCGTTGTTCACAAAACGCTCATTCCCCAGTTTCGCTTCAACCGATCTTAGGAAACCGAGCAGGTATTCTTTTTCTTTTTCAAGGCGCTCTTTTTCGGCCGCTTTATCAATATTTATAGCCAATGGGACGTATAATTCATCATTTGCCACCCTGAAACTAGTTGCATCATTCACCTTTTCGTTTACAAATTGGATTTGATCGATGTTCGCGGTTCTCGAAATAATAGCTTTGAAGCGGTTGTAGTCAATACCTGAATTTGTTTTGATTTGAAGGTTCAAAGATTCTTTTGGCGAAATTTGTTTTGCCTGCCGAATGTTACGTATGCCTTTGATCACGTCTTTCACCAATTCCGTTTCTTTCAGCAATTGGGCATCTATTTGCCCGATTCCCGGCATTTTGGCCACAATACAGCAGTCCATAGTGGCCCGTTCTCCAAAGATTTCGGCATCGTGCCACAACTCTTCGGTGATAAAAGGCATAAACGGGTGCAGTATTTTTAAAATATCTTCAAAGAATGCTACAGTTTTAGCATACGACTCCCTGTCGATCGGCTGTTGATAATCAGGCTTGATCATTTCCAAATACCAGGCGCAGAAATCGTCCCATACTAATATATAGGTCGACATTAGCGCTTCAGATACCCGGTACTGGTTAAAATTATTTTCGATCTCGCCTAAAGCTTCGCTAAAGCGACTGCTGAACCACGCTATCGCGGTTTCGTTATTATTCCCCAGCCTATCGTCAACCTCCCATCCTTTAACCAAACGAAAAGCGTTCCAAATTTTATTAGCAAAATTTCGGCCCCAAACACAATGCTCCACATCAAACATAAGGTCGTTACCCGCGGGCGAGCTGCGCAGCATGCCTATACGCACACCATCGGCGCCATAGTCGCTGATCAGTTCCAGGGGATCAGGCGAGTTGCCCAACGATTTAGACATTTTACGCCCCAATTTATCCCGCACGATCCCCGTCAGATAAACATTACGGAACGGCACTTCGCCCCTGAACTCGTGCCCCGCCATGATCATCCTGGCTACCCACAGAAACAAAATTTCGGGCGCTGTCACCAGGTCGTTGGTCGGGTAATAATAATTGATGTCTTCGTTATTCGGGTCCTTAAATCCGTCGAATACCGAAATGGGCCATAGCCAGGATGAAAACCATGTATCGACAACATCCTCGTCCTGCGTTAAATTTCTAAATTCTAAACCCGAAATTCTAAACTGGTCTTCAGCTTCTTCTTTGGTTTTGGCAACCACCCACTGTCCCTGTTCATTGTACCAGGCCGGTATCTGCTGTCCCCACCATAGCTGGCGGCTGATACACCAATCCTTTATGTTCTCCATCCAATAGCGATAAGTATTGACGAATTTTTCGGGGATCAGTTTTATATCGCCCTTAAGCACGTAGTCCAAAGCGGGTTTCGCCATCTCGCCCATGTTGCAGAACCACTGCATGGATAGTTTAGGTTCGATAACAGCGTCTGTCCGTTCCGAAAACCCGATCTGCGATTTATAATCCTCGGTCTTTTCTAAAGCGCCCGCTTCTTCCAGCATCGGGATGATCTTTTTACGCGCGGCAAAACGGTCCTCCCCGACCAGTATCTGCGCCTTTTCATTTAGTGTGCCATCGTCGTTAAGTATGTCAATAACCGGCAGGTTATGCTTCAAACCCAATTCATAGTCGTTCAGATCATGTGCAGGGGTCACCTTCAAGCAGCCCGTACCGAAGTCCATATCTATGTACTCATCCAGGATGATAGGTATCTCCTTATTGATCAGCGGGATGACGGCCTTTTTTCCGTGCAGGTGTTTATAGCGTTCATCATTAGGATTGATACAGATAGCAGTATCTGCCATGATGGTTTCGGGGCGTGTAGTGGCTATCGTTAAGTAGTTAGTATCAAGTATCAAGTCGCTCGACTTTTTTTGCGTTCCGTCTTGATACTTGATACCTGATACTTGATACCTAATATAATAAAGCTTCTGGTTAACCTCCCTGCGGATAACTTCTTCGTCCGATATCCCGGTTAGCCCCTGCGGGTCCCAGTTCACCATACGCACACCCCGGTATATCCAGCCCTTTTTGTGCAGGTGGATGAAAGTATCGATCACCGCATCCGACAGGTCCTCGTCCATAGTAAAACGTGTGCGATCCCAATCGCACGAGGCGCCCAATTTCTTCAGCTGTTCCAGTATAATACCACCATATTTATTTCTCCATTCCCAAGCATATTTCATATAGGCTTCGCGGCCAATGTCCCTTTTATTAATGCCCTTTTCCTTCAGCATAGCGACAACCTTTGCCTCGGTAGCGATACTGGCGTGGTCGGTTCCCGGCACCCAGCAGGCGTTTTTACCTTTCATCCGAGCGCGGCGTATCAGCACATCCTGTATGGTATTGTTCAGCATGTGTCCCATGTGCAGCACGCCGGTAACGTTTGGCGGTGGAATGACAATGGTATAGGGCTCGCGTTCATCAGGTACAGACCTGAAAAACTTGTGCTCCATCCAATAGTTATACCATTTATCTTCTGCTGCTTTAGGCTGATACTTTGTAGAAATAGTCATAATGCTGCAAAATTACTGATTTTGGCGTATAGTTCATGGTTCATAGATCGTAGCTGCATCACTTCTTTGCAAAAAACTATGAACCATGATCCATGAACCATAAGCCCCGCTCCATCACAATATTGTTACAATGGTATTTATTGCATTTAGCAACATGACATGCCATTTTCAGAACAAATTGAGAAATGGTATTCAACCCCATAGGTGGCGCATTTTTGCATCTATGAGATGTATTTTGCTAAATTCAGCCTTTCTCAAAATATTAACATGGAAATAAAACTATCACACCTACTGCTCGCAGGAGCGGTATTAGTTACGGCCGCTGCATTCACTCCCGCCGGCGGCCCTCCCACAAAATTTATCGATCCGGCCAATATGGACCTGTCAGTAAAACCGGGCGACGACTTCTTTGACTACGCTAACGGCACCTGGATGAAGCGGAATGCTATCCCGGCCAAAGAAACCCGTTGGGGAAGCTTCAACATCCTCCGCCAGGATAATACCGATAAATTGCTGAAACTCCTGAACGAAGTAAGCAGTACCCCGGGTCAGCCAAAAGGCAGCCTAAAGCAACGCGTAGGCGACCTTTATGCCAGCGGTATGGATAGCCTGGCTATTGAAAAGAGAGGCTATGACCCGATCAAAGCCAACCTGCAGCGCATAGCCGCTATCGGCGACCTGAACGGCGTCATCAATGAAATGATCTTTGACCGCGTAAACGGCGATGGGAGCCCGCTATTTGGGTCGGGCGTTGGCGCGGATTCCAAGCATCCAAACGTAAACATTGTTGACCTAAGACAAGGCGGTACCAGTTTGCCAGACAGGGACTATTACCTGAAAGACAACCCCCGTAACCAGCGTATACGTGATGCATATGCCAAATACATTACTACCTTATTTACACTGACCGGCACCAGCGCAGATGATGCTGCGAAAAATGCGAAGACGATATTTACCATCGAAACAGCTTTGGCTAAAGCGCAGTGGAGCCGTGTAGAAATGCGCGATCCGAATAAAACTTACAACAAGTTTGCTGTAGCTGATTTTGACAAGATGACGCCGCACCTGAACTGGGCGCAGCTGCTGCCGGAGATGAAGCTGAAGGGCGTGGATACCATGAACGTATCGCAACCGGATTTCTTTAAGGCTGCTGATAATATGCTGGCCACAATCCCGGTAGCCGATTGGAAAGTGTACCTGGAATGGAATATGCTTAAGGGCTCCGCCGGGTCGCTGAGCTCACCGTTTGTAAAAGCAAACTTTGAGTTTAACAGCGTTATAAGCGGACAGAAGGTGCAGACGCCGCGTAACGAACGTATGTCGGGACTAGTTGATGGGTCATTGGGCGAGCTGCTTGGCCAGTTGTATGTAGAAAAGTACTTCACTCCCGCTGCCAAGGCATACATGGTTAACCTGGTAAACAACCTGAAAGGTGTTTTGGGCGACCGCATCAAACGTCTCGACTGGATGAGCGATGGTACCAAGCAGCGTGCTTTGGCTAAGCTGAATGCTTTCTCGGTGAAGATAGGCTATCCCGACAAATGGCAGGTATATGCAGGTTTAACCATAGACCGTAATGACTATTACGGCAACCTGAAAAGCGTTGCCAAATGGAGGTACAATTACAATATATCCCAATTTGGCAAACCCGTAGACAGAACAAGATGGGGTATGACAGCTCCAACCGTTAACGCTTCCTATAGCCCTAATACCAATGGTATTACCTTCCCGGCTGGGATATTGCAATTCCCATTCTTTGATTTTAATGCTGACGATGCTGTAAATTATGGTGGCATAGGTGCAGTGATAGGGCATGAAATGACACACGGTTTTGATGATGAAGGCCGCCAGTTTGATGCGGATGGCTCACTGCGCGACTGGTGGACCAAAGAGGATGCTGATAAATTCAAATCGCGCGCCGACCAGGTTGTGGCTCAATACAATGCCTTTACCGTGCTGGATACCCTGCATGTAAACGGCAAGCTGACCGAGGGCGAGAACCTGGCTGACCTTGGCGGTTTGAACGTAGCTTATGAGGCTTTCAAACGCACTAAGGAGGGGCAGTCGAAAACCAAGATCGATGGCTTTACGCCCGATCAGCGCTTCTTCCTATCGTGGGCGCAAGTTTGGCGCGGTTCGCAGCGACCCGAATCCGCTGCTTCGCGCATACTTACCGATCCGCATTCGCCCGAGCAATACCGCTGCAACGCGCCTATCAGCAATATCGATGCCTGGTATGCCGCGTTCAACGTACAGCCCGGTGACAAATACTATAAGAAACCGGAGGATAGGATACACATTTGGTAAGTCCTGAGTCTTGAGTCCCGATAGCTATCGGGATAAGTCTTAAGTCAAAGCCTGGTGAAAGCCGGGCTTTGATGTTTTATACATCAACATCGGGATACGTCGATCAAACGAAATTTGAATAGATAATCAGAACTTTTTATCAGGATGTTGACGAGTATCGAATAACCTCAATATCATAACCCTGTTGCTTTTTATTCGATAGAAAATCTTTAACCTCTGATGAACAACGGCGCCCCTGATATTTTTATCTTCCAGTTCTAAAGAGCCTATTTCAGGAAACGATTGAAGTATTGTAGCGAACTCCAGCACCAAATTTCTAAAACGAACACCTGCCTGGCTACCAAATTTACCTTCTATGTAGTTTAAGATATTTTCAAAATCCCCTTCAGCCCTCTTTGTAAAGACTACCTCAAAGGTCATATTTTAAATTTCGACTTTATTTCTGAAAGCGGAATCAGGTTGGATTCATCTTCGCTTTCCTCATAAGCCGCTAAAACGCCATCCTGCTGTTCCGCGCTTAATGATTCCCATAAAGAGTTACCAGGTTTGGTAGAATTATTTAATGCCTCATAAAATTGCTCAAGGATTTCAGGGTCCTGAATTTGGTCAATTAGATTATGGAATTCTGATTTTAATTCAGCAAGCTTCATGATTATAAAATTAAATAACTATTGATAAATAAGCAAGATTAATTCCAATAAACATCCTATTCTATATAATTGCAATTTTGTATCCAACCTCTTCAACCAACTTCAAAATACCTCATTCAAATACCCAATCCGGCCATCCGCATCCATGCCCTGGATAATGATGCGGTATTTTTTTGCCCTGTCGGAATTATAGAAATGGAACCGCACTTCGCCGCTGGCATTCGTATTCAGATCGGGATTCCAGAACAGGGTTGAACGGTTGTCGGTCAAAGACTTCGTTTTAGGGTCGCTATAATCGGGAGAGGCAAATTCGCGGGTGATGGTATACCCGTTGAAGGTGTAGTGATCGAAGGCTTCTTTTCTGAAATTAATGATATCGTCCCCCTGTTTCTTGGTGTAAATTAACAGGGCGCCCACATTGCCCCCGTTGTACGGGGCAAACCAAACCGGCGGCGGCACAAACCGGATAAGAGCTATATCCGGCAGGGGAATGTCTCGCATATCGTCAAAAGTGATGGGCTGTTCGTTAAGGTAAAAATAAGGCAGGAAGGCACCGCCGGGTGATGCAACCTCAGATTCATGAGGTATGTGATCTATATGGCCTGATGCAAGCGAATTACCGCCGTGGTAAACAAATGAAGCATTGTTGTCGTCGCCGTATATCTGCAGGCCCGGGAACCGGCCCTGCATTAAATTGATGATGCTTATATTGCTGTATCCATCCCCATTATTTACCAGGTCAAGCGTATAGGCCTGATCGGCTATAAAATTATTCACATGTTCTTTAAGTAATTGTTCGGTAGGGCCGACCTTTTTACCCTTGATTTCAATAGTATTCAGCAGGATGCCATTACCGGAAAGGTACGTTTTTAATCCACTTAAGAATTCAGCATTGATAGCCGGAACGGTACCGCCGGTAACTGCCAGCCTATCTTTCGGCAAGCGGGCGGTATCCATCAGCGTTTTCATAAATTCCACCTTCAATTTTTGCTTGTGATTTTTCGCATCGGCAACTTCGAAATAAATACTTGAAACGCCGCTATGATTAAAATCCTTCATAATAAACCTCCCGCTACTATCGGGAGTGACATAACCGATATATTTGGTGGAATCCCTATTGGTAATCACTATTTTGATTTTTAGCTGATCCTTATCATTGGCAGGCTGATGGTAACCGATAATTCTGCCGGCTAAGAATTGCGACCGCTCAACGGGGTATTTTAAGGTCACGGTGTCCTTATCCCACCTGAAATGCCGCCAGCCGCTTGTAAGCATCACCAGGTCGAGCTGTTGCTGCAAGGTATCGCTGTTGTTTTGGAAGTAATATGCAGGATGATAAGTCCTGCCCTTTAACTCGGAACTCATCAGCAGCGAGGAACAAATATTATCTTCATCGCTCTCATTGTAAGCATCAGCATCGGTAACCGACACGGAAAAATTTCCGGCTGCCGGTTTCTCATCAGCCCCGGCTGTTTTAAATGTAAAAACTGATGTGCCTTTAGGGTTGGCTGAAAGTACATCTGCATTAAGCGAAAGCTTCAATTGATCATTTTTATTAACGAATACTATCCTTTCCACCAGCGGAACCCCGTGCTGATCGAACAAAGTTAGCCGCAATATCCCCGTCGAAAACAAAGCCTTTTTGATATCAAAAACATTGATGCCCCTGCCGAGCTGTATGGGGTACGTTTGAAAGCTGCCATTATCCTGGTAAGCAGCCAATAACAACTTGGAATATTGCTTTGGGTCGCCGTTGAAAGCAATCTTTAGCTCAACCGCATCAGCGGGTAAGCTGTTCACTTGCATAGCCAAACCGTTTTTTTTGAATTCTGGCAGATCGACCGTTTGAACTGTCCCGTCGGGAAAACGCGCCACCGCTATGTTCCTTTTACCTGAATAACCTTCAATTGAAAACACTCCCATCCCGTCGTGTACAGTATTGATTTTCGCAATAACTTTTTTATCGCTGTTCAGCACTTCGCCATCCACCTTCACGGGTATCCCGCTTTCATCGGCAGCTTTAAACGCGATATTGGAGACGATGCCTTCAATGGGATCGCCGCCTTCAGGGAAAAAGGAGAGGTGGTACTTTTTAGGAAGCTCAGTTGAAGCAGCTATCGCTTCGGACGTGTTTTGGATATATATTTTTTGATGAAAATACTCCGCTTTACCGAAGTTCATCATCCAAACCGTAAAACCCGTCAGCTGATACCAGCCGGTATGCACACCGCCGGGTATATCAATATTTCCGTGCGCTGTACCCTTGACCAGTTGCAATTTATTCCTGGTCAAAACATCTCCGGCAGAATCCGATAACTGAATATAAACAATCCCGCTCAGGTCAGAGGGCCTGCCGTATGCCATGGAATAAACCTTATACCAAATCGTTTGTCCGTTGACATATAAGTCTTCATCAGTATGAATAAATAGCTTTTCCTGCGGATATTTTTTATAATAACCTGTTAGCTGATTCTGCACCCTGGTTTCGAGGCTGTCCGAATTTTGAGCCCTAGCAGTTTCAACGAGGCAAACACTTGAAAACAAGACAATAAGCCATACCACACCGCGCAGAGATCTCATCAAAATTTAAGTTTATTGATAGGAATAAATTAAGCTAAAATAGCAATTAATCAACTAAGATTTTAGAAATAAATTACGATGCCCAACTAGCACAACCAATACAACAATTACAACCAATACAACTATCTTTGTCTCCTACTATGATCGTCCATCAATTTTATGATAAAGGTTTGGCCCATGCTTCCTATGCCATTGTCCGGCTGGGGAAAATGATCGTGATCGATCCTGCCCGTGACCCAAAACCTTACTATGATTTCGCTTCTTTTCACAATGCTGATATAGCTGGTGTGATTGAAACCCATCCGCATGCCGATTTTGTAAGCTCGCACCTGGAAATACATCAAAAAACCGGTGCAACCATATATGTAAGCAAGCTGCTCGGCGCCGAATACCCGCACGAAACTTTTGATGACGGTGATACCATCCAGTTAGAAGATATTAAGCTGAAGGCCATCAATACGCCCGGCCACTCGCCCGATTCGATATGTATTTTATTGCAGGATGAATATGGCAGCGAAAAAGCCGTATTTACGGGCGATACCTTGTTCGCGGGAGATGTAGGGCGGCCCGACCTGCGCGAAAACGCAGGTAATATTACAGCGGCCAAAGAAGAGCTGGCACGCCAGATGTACCATTCTATCCGCGACAAGCTGATGCGCCTCCCACACCATGTGGTGGTTTACCCGGCGCATGGCCCCGGCTCGCTGTGCGGTAAAAGCATGAGCCCCGACCTGGAAAGTACCATCGGCCGCGAGCTTCGCGAAAATTATGCCCTCCAACTGATGGATGAAATGACCTTCGTAGACATGCTTATTTCCGACCAGCCCTTCATGCCGAAATATTTTGGCTATGACGTTGAGCTGAACAAGAAAGGCGCATTGCCGGTCGAGAAAAGCACCTCTTCTGTTCCGCGGCTGCAAAGAAATACCCAGTTAGAACCCGGCGTGCTGGTTGTAGATACCCGTCCGCAGGCCGAATTCAGTAAAGGGCACCTGCGCTGCGCCATCAATATACAGGAAGGCGACAAGTTTGAAACCTGGCTGGGGTCCATCGTCGGCCCGGAAGAGCCTTTTTACTTAATAGCAGCTGACAAGCATGCCATGGATAGCCTGATAGGCAAGGCAGCAAAAATCGGCTATGAAAGCAATATCAAAGGCGCTTTATTAAACCCCGATAATGCTACCGAAACCATGCCGCAATTAGATGTAGCCGACTATAAGTTTAACCCCGAGCATTATACCATCGTGGATGTACGCAACTGGGGCGAAATAAATGAAGGTAAAATTTTTGAGCATTCGATCTCTTTGCCATTACCAGAACTGCGTGAGCGCTTGGGCGAAATATCTGCGGATAAGCCTATCGTGGTGCATTGCGCCGCGGGATACCGGTCGGCGGCTGCTACAAGTATCGTCGCATGTAATATCAGATCAGTGCCTGTTTATGATCTGGGTGAAGCGATCAACGAGGTCAGAAATGTGAAGTCTGAAGTCTGATATGCTCGAATTTGTTATAACAGGTGACGGCTCCAAAACCATTTACAACAGCGAAGTCGGTGAGAATTATCATTCCAGGCATGGCGCTTTGCAAGAAAGCAGGCATGTTTTCTTAAAGTCGGGGCTTGAGTTTTTTTTAGCCAATAGCCCATCGCAAGATGTGTCTGTCCTGGAAGTTGGCTTTGGCACGGGCCTTAATTTCCTCCTAAGCGCTGATCATTGCATTTCCAATGGGATAAACTTAGACTATACAGGTATAGAAGCGTATCCTTTGAGTGCCGAAATGATCTGCCAGACCGGGTACGGGCAATATGTTTCTCCCGCCGTTTGGACGGGTTTTACCGGGAATTACCGTGATTCACTAATAAATCCCGTTCAAATAGTCGAAACCTGCCAACTACAAATTGCCGCCTGCAAACTTTTGGATTTCAGGAGCGACAAGCAATACGATGTGATTTACTTTGATGCCTTCGCGTCTATCCATCAGCCCGAAATGTGGGATGAGGATGCTATATCGCATACCTTAAGTTTCTTAAAACCGGGCGGTATATTTGTGACTTATGCGATAACCGGCAACTTGAAAAGAATCATCAAGGGATTAGGCCTTCGCGTTGAAAAAGCGCCGGGCGCGCCAGGTAAAAGAGAGATGTTGCGGGCTATTAAACGTGCAGATATGTAAATGATTTTCAATAGCCCTTTAAAATCCGCAAATTTGCACATCTGCATATTTGCACATTGAAGAAAATGCCACTAACAGTCCCGGTTACCGCCAATACGCCTTCTGCAGCATTTGAACGCCTGCTTACCATTATGGACGATCTGCGCCTCAATTGCCCCTGGGATAAGAAACAGACGCTCGAAAGCCTGCGGCATTTGACCATAGAAGAAGTATATGAGCTTTCGGATTCGATCCTTGGCGCTGATATGCCTGAAATAAAGAAGGAACTTGGCGACATTATGCTCCACCTTGTTTTTTATGCCAGGATAGCCTCTGAAACCAATGATTTCAACATTACTGATGTATTGAACGGCATTTGCGATAAACTGATCAACAGGCACCCCCACATTTACAGTGATGTTGAAGTGAGGGATGAGAGCGATGTAAAACGCAACTGGGAACAGATCAAGTTAAAGGAGGGGAACAAATCGGTTTTAGGCGGTGTGCCCGCATCGCTACCTGCGCTGGTGAAAGCCTCGCGCATACAGGAAAAGGCCCGCGGAGTAGGCTTCGACTGGGAAGAAAAAGGGCAGGTTTGGGCGAAAGTGGAAGAAGAGTTGAGGGAGTTTAAGAACGAATTTAACGTAGAAGATGAAAGTATGGTAGATCGTGACAAAGCGGAAAGTGAATTTGGCGACCTCCTTTTTTCGCTGATCAATTATGCACGGTTTATCGATATCAATCCTGAAGATGCACTTGAGAAAACAAATCGTAAATTTATCAAACGATTTCAATACCTGGAGGCCAAAGCGAAGGAGAACGGCAGGCAATTACATGATATGAGCCTCGCTGAAATGGATGTATTTTGGGATGAGGCCAAGAAATTATGAAATATGCTTAATGTTGTAGCGTTTATTGATAAAATCGCGTATATTAAAACAAATGAAAAATAAATTACTTTACTTAACAACCGTTCTGGCAGTATTGATCGCAGGTTGCTCTACCGATGGTATAAAACCTGCACCTGCGCTATCAGGCAGTTTTTCTGGACAATTCACGCTTTACCACCGGCATGTTACTACAGATCCCTTTGATACTCTGAAAGCAAACATAACGCTTACCCTGATCACCCCAGCCAATACTTTTTCTGTGGGAGGCGACACTTCGACGGTAATTGCCGGGAGCAAGGGCACTTACGAGCTTGCTACAAACGGCAACTTTATACTTTTTATCGATAATACAATACCTAAAACAGGCACTTCAAGTAAAGTCCATCTGAATGGGGAATATATTTATAGTTATGACGGCAGTACACTTCAGATGCTTGCTTCCAGCGTTGACACGCTACAAGTGCAATATAACTTAAAGAAGAATTAGTAATATTTTCATTTTTGTATTTTGGGAAGAGCCCCGCGGTTTGCGGGGCTTTTTTTCTGCCGGATATGAAATATTCTACGGCATTTGTAGCGATATTAGGGTTTACATCGTAGAGGATATAAATAAGTTGAATATTGGCTGAATAAAACATTTAATGCGTCCACCCAATCGCATTGCTGAAGATGAACTGTTACAGCAATGCAAATCAGGCAGCTTAAAGTACCAGGAACTGCTTTACAAGCAGTTCTATGGCTATGCCATGAGTGTGGGTTTAAGATATTGCATTGACAGGGACGATGCAATGGAAGTAGTCAATGATGCTTTTATCAAGGTGTTTAACTCGATGAAAAGCTACGACACAGCCAAACCTTTTAAGGCATGGTTGAGGACCATTATTGTAAACACGGCCATTGACAGGCGGCGGAAAGATTTCAAGCTCCAGTTGAATACTGATCTGAACGGCGCGGAATATTTGCCCGCGCATACCAGTGTAATAGATACATTAAACGCACAGGATATTTTGAACCTGATGCGCGAACTACCTTCTATTCAATTAGCTATATTTAACTTATATGAGGTCGACGGATATAATCATGATGAAATCGGGGTAATTCTCAATATCCCTGCGAGTTCGTCACGGGTATATTTAAGCAGGGCCAAAGAGAAATTAAGAAAAATGATCAAAACCGAAACACATAATCATGGATGACCAATTTGATAAAGATCTGAAGAAGCGCATCAGGGAAGTGTTCGACAATTATGAGGACACAACCGCCGATGAAGGCTGGATGCTGCTCAGGGGAAAATATCCCGGGAAGGCAAAAAAGCGTCCCATCGCATGGATGTGGTGGAGTTCAGCGGCAGCGTTGCTGTTGCTGTTCCTGGGAATACTATGGCTTAAACAGTCGCCGGAAAAACAACAACATTTTGCCGCTATCAAAAAAGCAGGCAGTAATACCGCACCGATCCGAACTCCCGATGCAAATAATGGTAAAAACACTGTTGACAATACCGCTACCCAGCAGCCGGATCATACGCTTGCAAGTGCGATGAATCATAACGCTACGGTAAAATCAAGCGGAGCTGCGCCGCCAAATAAAGCTGCAATTTCGAACAAAAACCAGGAACTTCTTACTGCCAATTCGTCCAATAATCCAGCTAATAAAAAACCGGGCAACTCGCCTATTGTTAATGATCAAAATAACAATTCACCAGCTGCAAATACTTCGGCCAATGCAACGACCCTGGTTTCAGCGGTTAAACCGGCGGATACCAACCCGACGAGCCCGTTAAACGCAGCGAGATCAGATACCGGGAACAGATCCGCATCAGGATCGAATGTTATCGCTGCGAAACCTGGAATAAATATGCAACAGCCTGACAAATTCAATAAACAACTACTCGCAGATAACAGCAAGGAGACAAAACAAAAAGGCTTGTCTAAGAATAGCTTTGTGCGTTTTGGTGTGTACGCCGCTACCTATTTCAATTACGCCAAAGGCAGTAACAGCCAGTTTAATGTCGGCGCCGGTTTAAGCGCGGATATCAGCCTGAGCAGGAAGCTTAAAGTTTCAACCGGGATCGCTATCGCACAAAACTCACTGAGTTACCCCGGGCAACCTTCTTTTAGCACCCCTGCGGGAATAAATTTAGCACCCCTAAGTGTCTATTCGGCCAGTGCACTGCAATATTCTGTATCCGAGCCCTCCTTTAGAAATTACAGCGCTAACCTGGTTGGGATTGATATCCCTCTCAACCTCAAATACACCTTTGACCCTGGAAAGAGCGAAACCTACCTACTGGCCGGCTTAAGTTCTGGTACTTTTATCGATGAGACTTACACGTATAGTTTTAATAACGCGCAGGCGCAGAGCCAGTCTACACGCAACAGTTTCAGCGGCTTTTATTTTGCGAAAATGCTTAACCTGGCCATCGGTACAGGCTACAGGATAGGGAACAACCGCCTGATCGTAGAGCCCTTTTTGAAATACCCGCTTGAGGGTCTGGGCACGCAGCAAATACGTTTTGGTTCGGGGGGTGTGAACCTGAAATTCAGCATTCCGTCACAAAGAAAATAAGACGCGATTTCTAGATTTATTTGATTTTCACTAATCAATTGAATCCTTAAATCGTGTTTTTCACTTGAACCGAATGGCCTTCACGGGCGATATTCGGGTTACAAGCATTGATGGGATGATCAACACCAATAAGCAAATGGCTAAGGTACCGGCATTCAACAGCAGCATGTCGGTAAATTTAACCTGTATCGGCACAAATTTCATATAATAAGATTCCTCGTCGAGTGTAAAGAAATGCGTGTTGGATTGAAAAAAACTTATTCCCAGGCCGAAAATGTTCCCCAATACCAGTCCGATACCTATAAGGTAAGTAGCATTATAAAGAAATATCTTCTGTATCGTCCAGTTATCGGCGCCCATAGCTTTAAATATGCCGATCATAGACGTGCGCTCAAGGATGATGATCAATAAAGCCGAGATCATATTGATCGTGGCCACGATCAGCATCAGGATCAGCATTACCTGCGCATTTACATCGAGCAATTTCAGCCATTCGAAAATCGTAGGATAAGACTCAGTAACCAGGTAAGATTTCAGCTTCAGAGGCATCTTATCACTCAAAAAATCATCAGCGGCGTGCAATTGATCAAAATCTTTTACGCGTAATTCGTAGCCGCCAACATCATTTGCATCCCAGTTATTTAGTTTGACGATAAGCGAGAGATCGCCGATAACGAAGGTTTTGTCAATATCCTCTACGCTGGTATCAAAAATGCCCGCCACATAAAACGACCGCTTGCGCAGGGACTCCTCGACGAAATACATCAGGAATTTATCTCCCACTTTCAGCTTAAGCCGGTTGGCGAGATAACTTGATATCAACAGTTGTTTTTGAGCCTCTACGGTGTCGCTGAAATCTATAACCTTACCGGATACCATTGATCGCTTAAAGAATGACCAGTCGTAATCCTTATTAACCCCCTTTATCACCACCCCCTCTATTTCGGTTCGGGTTTTGATGATGCCGGGTTTTAAGGCCGTCGGTGATATGCCGGCAAAAAGTGGGTTGGATTGAACCGCTTTTACAAACGCTTTATCATAGGGAACGGCGCTGTTTTGGTAAGAATAGTTGTTATCAAAATTTTGCACCTGGATATCGCCAGAAAAGCCGCGGATCTTCTGTCTTATTTCCAGCTTAAAGCCCCTGATGATAGCCAGCGATAAAATCATCACACCAAGGCCGAGCATGATCCCCACAATGGCAATACGAACAATAAGTTTGGAATAAGTACGGTTAGACTTAAAAGATATGCGGGAAGATATGAATGAGGCGAAACTCAATGCGGGCTGATTTTTGTACTTTCGCAAATATGCGGATTTCAATTGAATGATGAACCGCTATTATCCACCTGTTGATCGTTATGAAAAGAATATTTGCCTTGTTATTATTACTGGTTGCTTTTCTGCCTGCAATTCGTGCACAGTTAAGACCGGAAACGGGCACCCAAAATCCAAAACCTATCCCTGATCCCGTCAAAAGCCTGCTGAGAAGGCACCAGGACAAAAAAACACAGGTGCACGGCGCGATCCTTCCCGGCGCTGATCAAACCGAATTATATCTTGATTACCTGAAAGGGAAAAACATCGGTATGGTGATCAACCAAACTTCGGTGATCGGTAAAGACAATGTTTCGAGCCTGGACAGCCTGGTAAAACTGGGCGTGCATATCGTAAAAATATTTGGCCCGGAACATGGTTTCAGGGGAACAGCCAGCAACGGTGCGACAGTAAATGATACCGTGGACCCAAAAACTGGCATCCCGGCTATTTCCCTATATGGCAAACATTACAAACCCACGCCGGATGACCTGAAAGGCCTCGACCTGGTGATATTTGATATACAGGATGTAGGTACACGCTTTTATACCTACCTATCGACCTTACATTATGTGATGGAAGCCTGCGCCGAGAACAATGTGGAACTGATGATATTAGACAGGCCAAACCCCAACGGCTACTTTGTCGACGGTCCGGTACTGGATACCGCCTATCGCTCGTTTGTTGGACTTGACCCGATACCTATCGTACACGGCATGACCTTTGGCGAATACGCGCAAATGCTGAACGGCGAGCGCTGGCTGAAACGGCATGTGCAGTGCAAACTGAGGATCATCAAAGTGGCCAACTACATCCATTCCCTGTCTTATACCCCGCCAATAAATCCGTCACCGAATTTGAATACTTACCGGTCGATAATATTGTATCCGGGATTATGCCTGTTTGAAGGCACCACGCTCAGTTTAGGCAGGGGCACGGTGTTTCCTTTCCAGGTGCTGGGGCATCCTTCATTAAAAGGTAAATTCGACTTTTCATTTACCCCGGTAAGTATCCCGGGCATGAGCGAGGACCCGCCGCATAAAGGGCAAATTTGCTATGGTGTAGATTTGAGAGATGATGACATTGACTCCATCAAAAGCACGGGAAAAATCGATATATTGTGGCTGTTAAAATTGTACCGGGATTTCCCTGATAAGGAACATTTTTTTAACAGCTACTTTACCAGACTGGCCGGGAGCGAACAATTGCGCAGGCAAATTGAGGAAGGCAAAAGCGAAGAGGAAATAAGGCAAAGCTGGGAACCTGAACTGAGCCGTTTTAAAATGATGCGCAAAAAATACCTGTTGTATAAGTGATGATCCTGAAACGTCTAAACCCTGAGAATAATATATGAGGATAGTTTTTATGGGCACCCCTGAATTTGCCGTAGCGTCACTGGATGAGTTGATCTCATCGGGCGCGGAGATCGTGGGCGTGGTTACTGCCCCGGATAAGCCAGCCGGTCGCGGACAAAAAGTAAGCGAAAGCGCCGTCAAGCAATATGCGGTTTTGCATGGCCTGCCAGTGCTTCAGCCCGAAAAGCTAAAAAACGAACAATTTCTTAAAGACCTGGAAGCATTGGGGGCTGATCTTCAGGTTGTAGTAGCCTTCCGTATGCTGCCCGAAGTTGTTTGGAACATGCCGCCAAGGGGCACTATCAATTTACACGCTTCTCTCCTGCCGCAATATCGTGGCGCAGCGCCTATCAACTGGGTTTTGATCAATGGTGAAAAGGAAAGCGGTGTAACTACCTTTTTTCTGAAGCATGATATTGATACGGGCGATATATTATTTACCGAAAAAGTTACCTTAACAGGTAAGGAAACCGCGGGCGAGCTGCATGACCGCCTGATGGACAAGGGCGCGGGGTTGCTGGTAAAAACCGTAAAAGCTATTGAAAGCGGGCGTTTTACAGAGTTGCCGCAGGCGCACCTGGCCGAAGGCGTTGAATTGAGGCATGCGCCCAAAATATTCAAAGACGATTGCCAGATAAACTGGAATCAACCCGCTGAAAAGATATATAATTTGATCCGTGGCTTAAGCCCCTATCCTACAGCATTTACAATGCTACAGGATAAAATATTAAAGGTTTTCAAAGTTGAATATGAGATAACAGAGACCAACGAGCCGCCCGGCGAATTTTTCTCTGATAATAAAACATTCTTAAAAGCTGCCGCCTTGGATGGCTTTGTAAGCCTGACTGATGTACAACTGGAAGGCAAAAAGCGGATGGGGATCGAAGAGTTTTTGAGGGGCGTGAGGTTATAAATTAAAGCTTATTCAACTCCCCCATCAGCCCCTTGCTCAACTGGTTAAAATAGCGTTTCACACCAAAACCCATCACCCATTGAATGCCGCGCGAAGCATTGGTGAGGAACACTTCATCGGCCTCATATAAAATATCGGGATTGATCTGGGCCTCGGTGCAGGGTATGCCGCTTTGTTTGGCTAATTTGATGACGATATTACGCATTACGCCTTCGATACAACCTTCGCTTAAAGCTGGTGTGTATAAATGACTCTTATACCAAACGAAAATATTGGAGTTACCGGCCTCGCAAAGGTTGCCATCCTGGTTAACAAGGAAAACCTCGTCCAGTTTGTTCTGAACCTTGAACAATCCCGCCATTACCAGCGGCAGCGAGCTGCATGTTTTGATATTGGAAAGATAGTTAACAGGCTTGGGCACCTCGGTAAAAACATCCATGATAAGCCCCTTCTCATTCAGGAAATAACGCGGCTCGTCCATGGGTGTCAGCTCCAGGCAATAACCCATTTTATTTTGCGTAGGGGCATAAAATCCTTCCGCATCGCGGTAAACGGTTAAGCGCAAGCGGCCGTGCTTGGCTTTATTTCGTGATGCTAACTGTTCCACCTTCTCCTTCAAAAACCAGGTATCCATTTGAGAATAGCCGTCGATCTTGAGGATTTTCATGCTGCGCTGTAGGCGGTCGGCGTGCAGTTCGGCAAATTTGAGCTGCCCTTTCATCAGGCGCATGCTCTCAAATAAGCCATCGCCGTATTTAAAGCCGCGGTTTGCCACAGTAAGCAATTTGCTGTCAGCGGGCAGAAGCTCGCCGTTAAAGTTGATCAGCAACGGGGTCATAAGATCCCCTCCTCTTTTACCCCCGCGTATTTGCGCCATTTTTCCAGCACCGACGCAAAATCCTGCGGGAGCGGAGCTTCAAAGAGCATCGGTTTTTTTAAAGAGGGGTGTACAAAACCCAGAGTCTGCGCGTGCAGGGCCTGGCGCGGCATCATCTCAAAGCAATTCTCAACAAATTGCCGGTATTTATTAAAAACGGCGCCCTTCAAAATCTTATCGCCGCCATAAATGGCATCGCTGAATAGGGGGTGACCTATGTGTTTCATATGCGCCCTGATCTGGTGTGTGCGGCCGGTCTCCAATTGACACTCTATCAAAGTCACGTAGCCCAAGCGCTCCAAAACCTTATAATGTGTTATCGCCCATTTGCCTTTTTCCTGGTCATCATAAACGGACATCACCCGCCTGTCGCTATGGCTGCGGCCAATATAACCGGTGACGGTTCCATCCTGCTCAATATCGCCCCAAACCAGCGCGAGATATTTGCGGGTAATGGTATGATCGTAAAACTGCCGCGCGAGGTAGGTCATCGAACGTTCGTTTTTACTGATCAGCAGCAAGCCGGAGGTATCTTTATCAATGCGGTGCACTAAACCCGGGCGCCCGTCGTTGCCAGGCATGGTTGGCAATTGCTGAAAATGATAAACTAGCGCGTTCACCAGTGTGCCTGTGTAATTGTTATATCCTGGGTGTACCACCATACCGGCCTCCTTATTCACCACCAGCACGTCATCATCTTCATAGACAATATTAATCGGCAGGTTTTCTGGATAAACTTCGGTATCGCGCGGCGGGTGAGGTAACACCACCGATATTACATCCAGCGGCTTAACCTTATAGCTTGCCTTGATGACTTTATCATTAACCAGCACGTTACCCAGTTCGATGGCATTCTGAATGCGATTGCGCGAGGCGTTTTCTACTCGGTGCATCAGGAATTTATCGATGCGCAGCAGCGATTGGCCCTTGTCAACCACCAGCCGCAGGTGCTCATATAAATCTTGTTCTTCCTGATCGGGTAGTTCTATCTCGGTTGTCATTGCGGCAAAAATACTCGTTTTTTCATTAGAATAATTTGTTTTTTAATGGCAATGAAGCTATTATGAGCTCTATTTGTTTTTATTTTTAACGGTAGCTCATCATAGTTTTATACTGTTACTTGTTCTAAATTTACCGGGATGAATATCGAGCTTGAAATTTTTAGTCCCGTACATCAAATACAGGATCAATTGTTTGATGAAAAAGGGCTGGAAGTTTTCATCAAGCGCGATGATCTCATCCACCCGTTGATATCGGGCAATAAATGGCGCAAGCTCAAATACGTACTCAAACAGGCGCAAGCCGAAAACAAAACACACCTGGTCACTTTTGGCGGGGCTTTTTCCAATCATTTACTGGCAACGGCTGCCGCCGCCGCGAAATTTGGCTTCAGATCGACTGGTTTTGTTCGCGGTGAAGAAGTTGATAACGACACCCTGTTTCTTTGCCGGCTGCACGGTATGAATTTGCTGTTTGCCGACCGGGAGAACTACAGGGATAAAGAGGCTTTGTTCGATAAACATTTCGCGGATGATCCGGAAGCCTTTTTTATCGATGAGGGTGGCGCATCGGCTTTAGGCGCCAAAGGCTGCAGCGAGTTAGTAAATGAGTTGACCGAAACATACTATCACATCTTTTGCGCATGCGGAACGGGAACCACTGCAGCAGGAATTATCAACGGCTTGACTGAACATCACCTTCCTGCACAATTTCATGGTGTACCTGTCTTGAAAAACGGTGAGTTTTTGAGCGACGAAATCGACAAATACCTGGATAAGCCCGCTGATTACAATCTGCACACGGAATACCACTTTGGCGGATACGCCAAAACAACGGATGAACTGATACAGTTTATCAAACGCTTTGTGGCTTCAACAGGGATACTTATCGATCACGTTTACACCGGCAAAATGCTTTATGCGATCTACGATCTGGCAGCTAAAAACTATTTTGCCAGGGGTAGCAAGATCCTGGCTATCCACACCGGCGGGATCTGGGGTTTGCTGGGCATGAGAGATAAATTTAATGCCATAATTTAAGCAGAAATCCGGTCATCTGCACAACTAAAATCTGTACATCTGCCCATTATTTATCGAAAACTATTTCCCCGTTCAGTACAAAAAATAGGTTTAAACAATTTAAAGTTACTTTTTGGCCAATCGGTTCAAAAAGTGCCTGAATTATTGTTTTCGGGCACTTTTTAGTAAATTTGTAACAAACCAATTGCTTATGTATAACCTTCAGATAGCACCCGAAAACGTACAGGACACTTTAAAGAAGCATATCCTCGCCGATGGCTTCGACCTTACTTTTGATATGGAAAAAAGCAATGGCGTTTATATCTATGATTCCAAGCATAAACGCACCTATCTTGATTTTTTCACCTGCTTCGCTTCGGTGCCTTTGGGTTATAATCACCCTAAAATGGTGGACGATGAAGCGTTCAAAAAGAACCTGCTGCTGGCGGCACTTACCAACCCGTCCAACTCGGATATCTACACTGAGCAATATGCCCAATTTATCGAAACTTTCGACCGTGTGGGCATACCGGAATATCTGCCGCATGCCTTCTTTATTTCGGGCGGCTCATTAGCGATCGAGAATGCGATCAAGGTGGCAATGGACTGGAAGGTTCAAAAAAACTTCGCTAAAGGCTATACCAAGGAACGTGGTTTCAAAGTATTGCATTTTGAGCAGGCCTTTCACGGGCGCAGCGGCTATACGCTGAGCTTAACTAATACCCTTGCTGTAAAAACGAAATGGTTTGCAAAATTCGACTGGCCAAGAGTGTCCATACCGAAAATGAATTTCCCTTACTCCGATGCTAACCATGAGGACTTATTGGACAGGGAAGCGCTATCCATCGCGCAGATCAAAAAGGCGTTTGAAGTTAATAAAGACGATATATGCGCCATTATCATCGAGCCAATACAGTCCGAAGGCGGCGATAACCATGTACGGCAAGAGTTCTTAGAACAACTGCGCGTACTGGCCGATGAGAACGAAGCCATGCTGATCTATGACGAGGTGCAAACCGGCGTTGGCCTTACGGGCAAATTCTGGTGTGCCGAACACTTTGGAGAAAAAGCCCGTCCGGATATCATCGCCTTTGGCAAAAAAATGCAGGTATGCGGCATCCTCGCCGGAACGAAGGTTGATGAGGTTGAAAATAATGTTTTCCGGGTGTCCTCGCGCATTAACTCCACCTGGGGCGGAAGTTTGGTAGATATGGTGCGTTCATCCAAAATAATGGAGATCATTGAGGAAGACAAGCTTTGCGATAATGCTGCCGAAGTCGGTGAATATTTGCAAAATGAACTCGTTAAAATAGCTGAACGAAATTCGATCATCGGCAATATCCGCGGCCGGGGATTGATGACTGCGTTTGATTTTCCTAACAAAACCAACCGTGATAACTTTATTAAAGAGGGCATGAAACGTGATGTGATGTTCCTGGGTTGCGGCGCTCACACTATCCGCTTCAGGCCGGCGCTCATTATGGATAAGGCTCATATCGACGAGGGTCTGTCGGCTCTTGAAAAAATATTAGGCATATTATAATACTTCTGTAATATTTTTGTTGCACGGTGGCGCTTTTGTTAAAACAAAATGCGTCATTTTCGTATTATATATACTATTATCCATTATTTACGTTAACTAAATAGGTAAATATTAATATTTACTATTTTTTAACCACTATAGTCAATATTCCTGATTATTATGGTGATTAGATTTGTATTTTATATCGGATAAACCATTTGATATACTATCCTGCCATGAGTAAACATATTGAAAAACTAAAAAAACAACTGCTGGAGATCGCAGAAGTCGTTAACTCGTTCAAGTCAGAAGCCGTACAGGTCAGGATCATCGACCGCTTGCTCGACGCGATAGCCGAAAACGATAAAGCTGAGCCTGAAGGACCGGAAGCATTCGTAAAAAAAGTGCACCGGTCAAAAAATGGTGAAGATGACGACCAGGGCTCGCACGGACGTAAGAAACCGGGGGCTACTAAGATACTCAACCAACTTCTATCAACAGATTATTTTAACACCCGGCATTCGATCTCGGCCATAGCTGAGTATTGCAAGGAGCATTATGATTCTGATTTCAAGACATCAGAATTATCAGGCATATTGTTGAAACTGGCGAAAGAGAATAAGCTTAAGCGCGAAAGAAGCAACGACAATAATCGCTTCGAGTACGTGAGAGCTTAATAAATAGGCGCTTAGAGTTGCATTTACCGCAGATCAAAAAGGCTATTAACCCCCAATATTTTTTTTGACAGGAACCCTTCGGCGTATTTTACACCGATGCTTTTGCCAAATTCTTTGGCCCTTGCTTCTATTACCGCGATAAATTCGGGCGAGGAGATATAAGTCTCTGGTTCGTTCTTCCATTCAGGGTTAAAAAACTGCGAACCAAAGGCATGTATACTGTCGATTTTTTTATCCCAATACCTAGTCACGTCGATCACTATATCGGGTCTAATATAGTTGTCCTGTATAAAATGAAGTACGTTTTTTGGCCTCCAGGCTTCCTGAGGTTTACCATTATCAAAAGTTTCTATCTTTCTTAACCCTGATAAAAAAGCCGAATCTTCAACCAACTGGCTCGCCCGCCCATGATCGGGATGACGGTCGTGATAAGCGTTGGTAATAACGATCTCGGGCTGGTATTTGCGGATGGCGCCTATAACTTTGAGCTGGTACTCCTTCGTGTTCTCAAAAAAACCATCAGGCATGGCAAGGTTTTCACGCACAGCAAGACCAAGTATTTTTGCGGATACTTTGGCTTCTTCATCACGTATTTCGGCTGTTCCCCTTGTGCCAAGCTCACCACGGGTAAGATCTACTATTCCTACCTTTTTGCCCAAAGCAATTTCTTTCAATATGGTACCTGAGCAGCCTAATTCGGCATCATCCGGATGCACGGGCAAAACCAATATATCTAATTTGACCATAAAGGGATTTCGATTTTATTATTTACGTGAGAGCAAGCGGGATATTTTCTTTCGTATTTTTCCCGATGTAGGTTTAGTGAACGGGTAGAAAAAATCGGTTACAATGCCTGCCTTATCTACCAGGAACTTATGAAAGTTCCATTTGGGTACCGATCGCAGCTTACCATTTTGTTTCCTGTCGGCAAAAAATTTGTATAACGGGTGTGCATATGGTCCTCTTACCCTTATTTTATCAAAAACAGGGTAATTGGCTCCGGCCTTTTTGCAAAAGTCATCCAATTCCATGCCCTCCAGGGGTTCCTGTCCGCCGAAATCATTTGAAGGGAAAGCGAGTATCTCGAAGTCCATGTCACGGAATTCATCCTTCAAAACAGCAAGATCCTTAAGTTGGGGAGTAAAGCCACACTCAGAGGCAGTGTTGACTATTAATAGTACCTTATCCTTATAATCGGATAAGCTAACTTCTTCACCATCTAATGTCTGAACATTAAATTGGTAAACGCTGGTATCATTCATTATCAGTTCTGGTTCGAATAGAATCCCGCTTCCTGTAAGATCGCTTCCATATCCCGTTCTTCATTCGGATCGTAAGTTTCCTTCAGGTCGTGGCCAAATATACGGGCAAGGGATTGAAACATGAAAGCTTTTAACCCCCCTTTTAATTCTTTAACCATCTCATAGCTGGTGTTGCCTGTTTGACGGTCGATCAGCTTGATCAGTATTTCGCCCTGACTAATTGTCAGATTCTCAACTTCGCGTTTAAACAAGTCTTTGATCTGGTTTTCGCAGGTATCCACCATCAATTTTTGGCGGCGCCTGTCTGCGGTTGTGGCCAGGTCGCGCTGCAGCTTATCGTATCTTTGAGCCGCAAACTTGGCGTAAGGCAATACTTTGTAGATATTATACTTTAACCGGCGGTACGCCTCCCTGTCGGCCTGGCTTTTAAATATCCGTACATCCACGATTTTGATCTCAGGAGTTACGATCATGGGCACCAATTCGCCGTTAAGTACGGTCAAGTACTCGCGGATGGTATCATTTTTGCCTGTTTGTGGTTGAGATGGTATTTTTTCCTGCGCTTTTACCAACACAGCGCAGCATGAAAACAGTAAAAGGAAACCAATAAATTTCATAATTTTACGTGATACAAAAATAATGCAAATTTTTTTGGTATTTTAACTATAACTGGCAATTTGAATTTTTGTTGCCTCTAAATGATATTATACGGAAGTGCGGACATGAAAGATTTAGTGATTGATATAGAAGCCGAAAAGAAAGAAATACGTAAACGATACCGTGCCCTGCTGCGTGCGAGTAAGTCGGCCATGCAAAAGGGCGACCGGCCCATGATACGCAAGGCATTTGAGATGGCCCTCGAATGCCATAAGGATATGCGCCGCAAATCTGGCGAGCCGTATATCTACCACCCTATAGCAGTAGCCCAAATAGCGGCCGAAGAAATCGGGCTCGGAACCACTTCTATCGTCTGCGCCCTGCTGCACGACGTGGTTGAAGATACGGCTGTAACGCTTGAAGATATTGAAAAGGAATTTGGCAAAAAGGTAGCTATGATCATTGACGGCCTTACCAAGATCTCGGGCGTATTTGATACCAACAGCTCACTACAGGCGGAGAATTTCCGTAAAATGCTGCTTACCCTTGCCGATGATGTGAGAGTGATACTGATAAAACTGGCCGACCGGCTGCACAATATGCGCACCATGGAATTCATGCCGCGCGATAAGCAGTTGAAGCTCTCTTCCGAGACGGTTTACCTGTATGCTCCGTTAGCGCATCGGTTGGGCTTGTACGCTATTAAGTCAGAACTGGAAGACCTTTCCATGAAATACATGGAGCGCGAAACTTACCAGTTCATCAAGAATAAGCTGAACGAAAAGAAAACAGAGCGCGAGAAGTTTATCAGGGACTTTATAGAACCGGTTAGGAAAGTGCTGGAAAGCCAGGGCCTGCATGCCGATGTTTTTGGCCGCCCGAAATCCATCCACTCCATCTGGAACAAGATGAAGAAAAAAGCCGTGCCTTTTGAGGAAGTGTATGACCTTTTTGCCATCAGGATAATCCTGGACAGTGCCCCCGAAAATGAAAAATCGGAGTGCTGGAAGGCTTATTCAATAGTTACCGACCTTTACCGCCCCAATCCCGACCGGTTGCGCGACTGGATATCATCGCCCAAGGCAAATGGGTATGAATCGCTGCACACTACCGTGATGGGCCCGCGCGGGCAATGGGTTGAAGTGCAGATACGTACCAAGCGTATGAATGAGATAGCCGAAAAGGGTTTCGCTGCGCATTGGAAATATAAAGAAGTATCAACCGACAACGGTCTTGACCAATGGGTACAAAAGGTAAGGGACATGCTGAAAAACCCCGAACTGAACGCGCTCGACTTTTTGGATGATTTTAAGATGAACCTCTTTTCAGACGAGATATTCATCTTCACGCCAAAGGGTGCATTGATCCAATTGCCTCAGGGCGCAACCGCATTAGATTTCGCGTTCGAGATACATACCGATGTTGGCGCCACTTGTATCGGCGCCAAGGTGAACCACAAACTGGTGCCGCTGAACTACAAGCTGCAAAATGGCGACCAGGTAGAGATCATAACTTCTATCAAACAAACGCCGAAAGAAGACTGGCTGAACATTGTGGTTACGGCCAAAGCTAAAGCGAAGATTAAATCGGCGCTGAAAGAGGAGAAACGTAAAGTAGCCGAAGAGGGCAAGGAGATACTGGAGCGCAAGATGAAATCGCTGAAGATCACCTACAACTCCGATAATATCCACAAACTAAGCTATTATTTCAAGCTGCCATCTACGCAAGATCTCTTCTACAATGTTGCCCAGGGCCTCATCGATATGAAGGACCTGAAGGAATACCAGGCATCTGAAAAAATTATTGAGAACAAACCGCAGGATAAAATTGAGAATGAACAAGTACAAAGCCTGCTGCGCAATATCAAAACCAAGGATAGCGATATATTGCTGATCGGTGAGGATATGCAGAAGATCGATTATAAGCTGGCCAATTGCTGCAACCCTATCCCGGGCGATGATGTATTCGGTTTTATCACAGTGAGCGATGGCATCAAGATACATCGTACCAATTGTCCCAACGCCGCGAAGCTGATGGCCAATTATGGTTATCGTATTGTGAAAGCAAGATGGACCAACCAGCAAGAACTGGCCTTTTTAACCGGGCTAAGGATTACCGGTATTGATGATGTCGGGCTGATCAATAAGTTGACTACGGTTATATCAACTGATTTCAAAGTCAACATCCGCTCTATTACCGTTGACAGCGATAATGGCATTTTTGAAGGGTCAATCATGGTTTATGTGAACGACACCGAACATTTGGATAACCTGATCAAAAGATTGAAGGGGGTAAAAGGCGTAACCTCGGTGACCCGTTTTGATTCGGCCGTTGAAGTAGCCTCCTGACAAGTTGATTGAGTTAAATGGTTGATTAAGTGAGTGGTTTAAAATCCTTAATCGGTCATAACTTAATCAACTTATTAAACCCAATCAACTCAAAACTAAAAATATTCATAACTTTGTTCTTTAATGAAACATCATGCCCCAGCAGGATACCATACCTATGATCAAGAAAATTTTCGAGGCTTACCTTGAAAATAAGAACCTGAGAAAAACACCCGAACGTTTTGCCATACTGGAAGAGATCTACTCGCGCAGCGACCATTTTGACGTGGAATCGCTGTATATCCATATGAAAAACAAAAAGTACCGGGTGAGCCGCGCTACGGTATACAATACGCTTGAGCTGCTGGAGTCGTGCGACCTGGTGACCAAACACCAGTTCGGCAAAAACATGGCGCAGTTTGAGAAATCGTACGGCTACAAACAGCATGATCATATCATCTGTATCGATTGCGGGAAAGTGGTTGAGTTTTGTGATCCGCGCATTCAGCAGATACAAAGCATGATGGGCGGATTATTGAAATTCGAGATCAAGCACCACTCGCTAAACCTCTACGGAAATTGTGAAAAACTTAAGGCCGGTTATTGCGACAGAAAAGCATAACTTTGGCACCTTTGATTAACCATCCAATTATTTTAAATGGCTGTTGACGTATTATTGGGCCTCCAGTGGGGCGATGAAGGCAAGGGGAAAATTGTTGATGTTTTAAGCGCCGATTACGACCTGATCGCACGCTTCCAGGGCGGACCAAACGCCGGGCATACCTTAGAATTTGACGGCAAGAAATTCGTTCTAAATACTATACCATCCGGTATATTTTTTGAAAACACATTAAATCTGATCGGTAACGGCGTTATCATTGACCCGATCACCCTAAAAAAGGAACTACAAAAACTGAAAGATGCCGGGCATGACCTTTTGGAGAAACAAAACCTGGTTATCGCCAAAAAGGCTCACCTGATATTGCCGACGCACCAATTGCTGGACGCCGCATCTGAAAAGAAGATGGGTGAAGGTAAGATCGGTTCTACTTTGAAAGGCATCGGTCCTACGTATATGGACAAAACCGGCCGCAACGGTTTGCGTGTTGGCGATATTACCCTGCCCGATTTTAAAGAACGCTATCAAAAACTGGTGGATAAACACCTGATGATGCTCCAGGCGCTGTATGGCGAAACCCCTGACCTGACCGAACGCAACGCGGCATTTTTTGAAGCGATCGACCTGGTGAAAAAATTCCCGCTGGTTGATTCGGAGCATTTGGTTAATAATTATATCAAACAAGGCAAAAAAGTATTGGCCGAAGGCGCACAGGGCGCTATGCTGGATATTGATTTTGGCTCTTACCCCTTTGTTACTTCCTCTAATACTACTGCAGCGGGAGCTTGTACCGGTTTGGGTATTGCACCACGACAAGTGGGCGAAGTGATCGGTATATTCAAAGCCTATTGCACACGCGTAGGCGGAGGGCCCTTCCCTACCGAACTGGATAACGAAACTGGTGAAGAATTGCGCCGTATCGGGCACGAATTTGGTGCTACCACCGGGCGTCCTCGCCGTACGGGCTGGATCGACCTGCCCGCGTTGAAATATGCCATCATGCTGAGTGGCGTTAGCCAACTGGTAATGACCAAAGCCGATGTGCTTAGTGGATTTGAAAAAATATACGCCTGCACGCACTATAATTACCTTGGCGAAAAGATAGACTATATGCCTTACGATATCTGCTCCATAAGTCCTGAACCCATTTTAAAAGAAATAGATGGCTGGAACGAGGACCTTACGGGCATAACCGAAGTTTCGCAAATACCGGCACGTTTAAAATCATATATCGATTTTTTAGAGGCTGAGCTTGGCGTACCGGTAAAATATCTTTCTGTGGGGCCAGACCGCAAGCAAACTTTGGTATTGCATTAATGGAATCTACATATCATTTGTAAAGGCTTTCCGAAAACGGGGAGCCTTTTTGATTTACTTGTTTACTTTTACCGGGTGAAAATCCAGCTAACTGACCTCCAGCAATTCAAACAAAAAGGCCTACAATGGGCATCGACGTTTGATGTGTTTTGCTGCCTGGATTCCAATCAATTCACGGATAAATATTCAAAATTTGATTTCCTGGTAGCCGCCGGGGTCAAAGCCGAAATTACCGCGCAAGCCGGCGCTGCTTTTGATGCTTTAGAAAAATTCAGAGATCAAAACCCCGGATGGATAAACGGATTCCTAACCTATGATCTTAAGAATGAAATTGAAGATTTAGCCTCGGGCAAAATCGATGGATTGCACTTTCCAGAACTCTATTTTTTTGCGCCTGAACACCTGCTCGTTGTTAAAGGAGATGAAGCAGAAATTATTTCCAATAAGTCGCAACAAGTACTTGAAGAAATAAACTCGCTGAAGGTTATTCAAAATGACCCATCCGGCCCTGTTCAATTGAAAGCGCGTTTCAGCAAGGAGGAATATATTGACGCTGTGGTCAAAATAAAGGAGCATATCAGCCGTGGCGATATTTACGTCACCAATTTTTGCCAGGAATTTTATGCTGAGAATACGGTTATTGATCCTTTAAGCATATTCACAAAACTGAATAGTATTTCTCCAAATCCGTTTTCGTCGTTCTTCAAACTGAAAGATAAGTATGCACTTTGTGCTTCACCCGAACGGTTTCTAGCAAAAAGAGGGAAGCAACTTATTTCGCAACCAATTAAAGGCACATCAAAACGCTATGCTGATCCGCAGAAGGACGAATTGTCGAAGCAAAAACTGAAGGATCTTACCAAAGAACTGCAGGAGAATGTGATGATCGTCGACCTGGTGCGTAATGATCTGACTAAATCGGCGAAACAGGGGACTGTAAATACCGAGGAACTATTCGGTATCTATAGTTTCAGTCAGGTTCACCAAATGATTTCGACCGTTGTTTGCGAAAAAAGCGAAGGCGTTTCTGATGTTCAGGCCATCAAAAACACCTTTCCCATGGGCAGCATGACGGGCGCGCCAAAGATCAGCGCGATGCGGTTAATGGAGCAGTATGAGCGCACCAAACGAGGAGTTTATTCCGGTGCGATAGGCTATTTCAGTCCGGATGGAGATTTTGACTTTAATGTAGTGATACGGACGCTTTTATATAATAACACCGAAAAATACCTTTCGTTCCAGGCAGGCAGCGCTATTACTTATCATGCCGATCCCGAACAGGAATATGAGGAATGCCTACTGAAAGCGCAGGCTATTTTGGAAGTGCTGGGTCAAACCGGATCTTTTTCAGCCTGACGATGTCAGGCCTCTTTTCGCTTGAATAGATTCACTTTAGACTCAGTTCCTTTAAGCAGGCGCTCGATATTTTTCTGATGCGTAACAAGGATAAGCAGGCAAATACACATACCGAATATGACCACCATATTATTGGTGTTTTTGTTGTAAACAAGGCTTACGCCGACAAGATAGGTAAACCCGCCAAAGATGGAACTTAATGATACATAACGTGTTACCAGTAGAACGATGATAAATACTACAACACAAAGTAATCCGGCCGACAGGTTGACCTCGAGTACCATACCAAATAATGTTGCGATACCCTTACCTCCTCTGAAACCGGCAAAAACCGGGAACAAATGGCCCATTACCGCTGCTATGCCCAATGCCAGTTCGTAGTTGATGAGATTTGAATGCGGTCCGCCGGTAATGGACGTCCCTATAAAGTGTGCCAGGTAAGTAGCACTAAATCCTTTGAGGATATCGATCAGCATTACGGGAATTCCTGCCTTTTTACCCAGCACCCTGAACGTATTGGTGGCCCCGGCATTACCGCTGCCGTACTCCCGCACGTCAATACCGTAGAATGCCCTTCCTATCCATACGGCTGTGGGGATGGAGCCGAAAAGATAGGCCGCAATTAACATGGTTACGGACCCAATAGTTATCATTCGCTCACAATATTAATAAAATGATACCGCATTAACATTATTCTTTAACAGCTTTAAGGCTCAGGTCAAGGCTTTTTACCGAATGCGTAAGCGCGCCGACCGAGATAAAGTCGACCCCGCATTCGGCATATTGACGGATATTGTCTATCGTGATGCCTCCGGATGCTTCGGTAATAAAGCGTCCGTCGACCCTTTTTACAGCCTCGCGCAGGTTATCAAAACCGAAGTTATCCAGCAGGATACGATCGACACCGCCGGTTTGCAATACCTGTTCCAGTTCTTCAAGGTTCCTCACTTCGATCTCGATTGCCAATTGTTTGTGATTTTTTTGCAGGTATTGTTTGGTATTTTCAATAGCCTGCTTGATCCCGCCGGAATAGTCCACATGGTTATCCTTAATGAGGATCATATCATACAAACCGAAGCGGTGGTTAACCCCTCCTCCTATTTTCACGGCCCATTTCTCAAGGCAGCGCAGGCCGGGTGTGGTTTTGCGGGTATCCAAAACTTGAGCTTTAGTACCTTTCAGCAATTCAACTATCCGGTGGGTTTTTGTTGCGATGCCCGACATGCGCTGCATGCAATTCAACACTAATCGTTCAGCGGTTAAAATGCTTTTAGCATCGCCTTCCACGTCGAAAGCGGTGTCTCCGGGCTTTATGGTGTCGCCGTCGTGCAAAAAAACATCAACTTTTAAAGTGCTGTCAACCTGTTTGAATATTTCAAGCGCGAGTTCCACGCCTGCTAATATGCCGCTGTCCTTGACTAATAATTTGGCTTTCCCGTTGGTATTCCCGGGAATGGTTGCCAGTGAGGTATGATCGCCGTCACCAACGTCTTCGGCTAATGCATTCTTTATAAATTGGTGTATCAATTCTGTATCCAAACTCCTGCTATTAATCCCGATAATTATCGGGACAAAAGTAAGAACAATTAAGGATTATTTCTCTTTTGATGACTCGATCCGCAATTCGGTGAGTTGGAAACGGCCGTTGTTATTTTTGAGGGTAAAGGCAACGCGGTACGTGGATTCTTCTGTTGTGATAAGAATAACGCCGTAGTGGAATTTATCGCTCGATGTGATGCGATGCAGAATTTTCATTGACCGCGGCTGGTTCTTATCAAAAAAATCAGTCAGGATATTTTTAGCCAAAGCAGCTGAGGCCTGGTTTTCATTGTCCATGATCGTCAGGTCGACTGTCGGAGCGAAATCTCTGGATAATTCCTCTATATTCGCCGAACCAATAAGCTGCGCGGTACGGTCAATATCGTCTCCCGCGCTTATAAAAGCGGCGGGAAGCAGCAATAACAGGAACGCGTAAAGTATCTTCATATTCAGCAATCATTACAACCGTTCAAGTAATCTCATTTAAGTATTTTTAACGTTTTTTATGTTAAAACGTTGCCTTTATATTTGCATTGTGGAAAAACAGAAAAAAGTAGTATTAATAATCCTCGACGGCTGGGGCTACGGCCGGAATGACAAATCAAACGCCATATACCAGGCAAACACTCCCTTCTTCGATTCTTTGCTAAAAACATATCCAAATTCAAAGCTGGAGGCCTCCGGCACCTCGGTAGGTTTGCCCGCCGGACAAATGGGCAATTCAGAGGTTGGCCATATGAATTTGGGCGCCGGGCGGATTGTGTACCAGGAACTTGGGCGCATTCATAAAGCGGTGGATGACAACGAGTTTGTGACTAACCCCGTGCTGAAAGAAGCCTTTGAATACGCCAAAGCAAATCACAAGGATGTGCATTTTATCGGGCTGGTATCCGATGGCGGGGTGCATTCACATATCCGGCATTTGGAAGGGCTCTGTGATGCCACAGGAAAGTTTGGCCTTGAGAAAGTATATATCCACGCTTTTTTGGATGGACGCGACACCGATCCCAATTCGGGTGTTGGCTTTATTAATGAACTGGAAGATCATATCAAAAATACGCCCTGCAAAGTGGCTTCAGCTATAGGCAGGTACTACGCCATGGATCGCGATAACCGTTGGGAAAGGGTAAAAAAAGCATACGATCTGCTGGTGAACGGAACCGGAAAACCCGTAAATGATATATCACAAGCCATAAAAGATTCCTACGCGGCCGGAGTTACAGACGAGTTTGTTGACCCTATAGTGAGGGTTGATGAAACCGGCGCACCTTTGGCCGTTATCAAGAACGATGATGTGGTGATCTGCTTTAACTTCCGCACCGATCGTGGCCGCGAGATTACGATGGCGCTAACGCAAAAGGCATTCCCCGAGCAGAATATGCACCCGCTGAACCTGTATTATATCACCATGACCACCTATGATGACACGTTCAAAAACGTAAGGGTGGTTTTCAAAAAGGATGATCTGACCAAAACGCTGGGTGAAATATTACAGAATGCTGGCAAAAATCAAATACGGATTGCCGAAACCGAGAAGTACCCCCACGTAACGTTTTTCTTTTCAGGCGGGCGGGAAAAAGAGTTTGCAAACGAAAAACGCCTGCTGATCCCTTCGCCAAAAGTGGCTACTTACGATTTGCAGCCCGAAATGAGCGCCGAGGGCATAAAAGATGCCATTATTCCCGAACTGCAAAGCGGCTGGCCCGACGTGGTAATACTTAACTTTGCCAATACGGATATGGTGGGCCATACCGGTGTTTTTGAAGCGGTGATGAAAGCGGCCGAAACTGCCGACAGTTGTACAAAGGAAGTTGTGGAAACAGGCATTAAAAATGGTTACTCATTCATTATCATCGCCGATCACGGCAATGCAGATTATATGATCAACGACGATGGCTCGCCGAACACCGCGCATAGTACTAACCTGGTGCCATGCATTGTGATCGATAAAGATGTGAAGGAAGTAAAGGATGGTAAATTAGGCGATATCGCGCCGACCATCCTTAAACTCATTGGCGTGCCCATTCCTCCCGAAATGACCGGAAATGTATTGGTGTAAAAGATATTTGGCTGGCGTTGCCGGGCTCCTGCTGCTAAGTATCGCATCCTGCAAAAAGGATAGCGGTGCAGGCGCTGATACTATGAAATTTTTCGACGTGAAGGGCTATTTTTCAAAAGAAGCGGCTCGCCTTTCCAAATTAAACCCCGAAATAAATAAGACCGCCGTTTACAACAAACAGCCCGAAACCCAAACGGTGCACATCACAAACTGGGCGAACGAATTAAGCATGTTTTCAGAATCTGATATCAATAAGCCGGCCTGGCGAGCGAGCTATGATATGCAATCATCTAATGGATTTATCATTTATAAGGCAAAGGACCCCACTTTAAAAACGCAGGATATTGTCATCAAAAAAGATGGCAGCAAGATCCGGTGGATATTTATATACAACCATGTCAAGCGCACAATTTTCAATGTAATGCTTTACGAGACTAAAGAAACGCTGAGCTATTTCCCCGACTCGCTATACCAGATACAAAAAAGGCAATCTACCCGAGTGCTGGGCATAAACACCTATAACATAAAAGGTAAGTTTAATTAATGGTGAACAGCTGATACATCCGCAAGCTTTTGTTTGGAAAGATCGATCTGCGACTGGATATCAGTGCGGTTGGAGTTATCGTTCAATATCTTTTCCAGGTCAGCTATAGAGGCCTTTAGCGAGTTAACAGCCCTTCCTTTGTCATAAAACTTTGTACCCGGCTGCAATTTGAATTCGGCATATTCGCGGTAAGCTATACCCCGGTTCTGGTAGCACTTGATGTTATTTTGCATGTCGTTCGGGTCGACAGCGATAGCTTTGGTAAAATCAAGTATAGCGGCCAGCAGGTTCTTTTCCTTGTCGGCATCTGTCAATTGGTTTTCTTTGGCAAAATAGCATTCCGCCCTTGCGCGGTAGTAATAAGCCGAAGCATCGGCAGGTTTTAAGGCGACCACCCTATTGTAGGCGGCTATTGATTTCTTATAGTTTTCGCTATGGTAGTAGGAATAGCCCAGCATCCAGAGCGCGCTGGAGTTATTGGAATCGATAATGCATGATTTTTCGAGATGCGCCACGGCCGCTTTGAAATCGCCGTCGAGGAATGCCTGCTGCCCCATCTTAAAATAGGCGTTCTGACCGTTAGCCATCTGGAATGACGACAGTACTACTAACCCCAGGATAACCGACAGCCGCATTAGGTGGTTTTTGTTTTTTGTAACAAAAATAATATACTTTATCTTAATCCTATTAACTTATTTTATTTCAAAATATTATGCTTTCAAATAATTTTTATTGAAATATCCCCGCTGCGGCCCGATTTGCTCAATTATGCAAAAATCATGCTGACTTTTTTTCACCTTAACCTGAGAAGGTTTATTTTCGTAAACTGCCGAAACCGATATATACCGCGCAAATTTGTATATTTAAAGTGAAAGTACAAGGCTATCGATTATTGGCACAGCTCTTGAACTATAGACCAACCACTGGCAAAACACCAATTTTGCCTTAACTTTTATTCCCCGCAATTTGCGGGACTGACATTATGACGCTACTAACAGAAAGGGAATTTGATGAGTTTTGATCCGTTTGATATAAGAAATACACTACCTATTATAAATGAAGACTCCGAGTTCTTTCCACTCATGTCATCTGAGGATGAGGAGGAAATGAACAACGAACAAACACCGGACGTACTGGCGATACTGCCTTTGCGCAATACGGTACTATTCCCCGGCGTGGTTATCCCGATCACCGTAGGGAGGGACAAATCGATCAAACTGATTCGCGACGGCAACAAGGGCAAACGTATGATAGGCGTGGTTGCCCAGCAGGATGTGGCTATTGAGGACCCTACCTTCAGCCAATTAAATAAAGTGGGCACCGTGGCGCTCATCATCAAGATGCTGCAAATGCCTGACGGCAATACTACGGTGATACTGCAGGGCAAAAAGCGTTTTATGCTGAAAGAGGAAGTACAAAGCGAGCCTTATATCAAAGCGGTTGTTGAACCTTTCAGGGAAATAAAGCCAAAAGAAGATAAGGAATTTAAGGCCATGGTATCGTCCATTAAGGACATGGCCATGAGCATTATCCAGCTTTCGCCGAATATACCGAGCGAGGCCGGTATAGCGATACGCAATATCGAAAGCACATCATTTTTGATCAATTTTATTTCATCAAACATGAATGCAGATATGGCCGCCAAACAGCGGATGCTGGAGGTGGCCAACCTGCGCGACAGGGCCAAACTGGTACTGGAGCACCTTACACTCGACCTGCAAATGCTCGAGCTGAAGAACCAGATACAAAGTAAAGTACGTATTGACCTGGATAAGCAACAGCGCGATTACTTCCTTAACCAGCAGCTGAAGACCATACAGGAAGAACTTGGCGGCAATTCGCCCGACCTGGAAATAGATAACCTGCGTATTCGCGCGGCGAAAAAGAAATGGCTGAAAGAAGTTAACGATCACTTCAACAAAGAGCTTGAGAAGTTGGTTCGGACCAACCCCGCTGCCGCGGATTATTCGGTCCAGATCAATTACCTTGAACTATTGCTCGATCTGCCCTGGAACGAATTTACCAAAGACAATTTTGACCTGAAAAGGGCCCAAAAGATATTGGATAAGGACCACTTTGGGCTGGATAAAGTAAAACAGCGCATTATTGAATATTTAGCTGTGCTAAAATTAAAGCACAACATGAAGGCGCCTATCCTCTGCCTCGTAGGTCCGCCGGGAGTTGGTAAAACCTCGCTGGGCAAATCCATAGCGCGGGCATTGGGTCGCCGTTATGTGCGTATGGCGCTTGGCGGCATCCGCGATGAGGCCGAAATACGGGGCCACCGCAAAACATACATCGGCGCTATGCCGGGCCGTATCATCCAGGCTATTAAAAAAGCCGGTGCGGCTAATCCTGTATTCATTTTGGACGAAATAGATAAAGTAGGCAACGATTTCAGGGGCGACCCGTCATCGGCGCTGCTTGAAGTACTCGATCCGGAGCAGAACAGCACTTTTTATGATCATTATGTCGAAGTTGATTTCGATCTATCCAACGTAATGTTTATCGCTACTGCCAACTCATTAAGCACCATACAGCCCGCTTTGCTTGACCGCATGGAGGTTATTGACGTAAATGGCTACACCATTGAAGAAAAGATCGAGATAGCCAAACAGCACCTTGTTCCCAAACAACGCGAAGCTCACGGCCTGCAACCAAAGGACGTCGTGATCAAAAACGACGTGATGGAGAAGCTGATAGAGGACTATACCCGCGAATCAGGCGTCCGTTCATTAGAAAAAAAGATTGGCTCGGTGGTCCGCGGCGTGGCTAAAAGCATCGCCATGGGTGATACGCATACTCCTTTGGTCACCAAAAAGGAGCTGGAGAAGATATTGGGCGCACCCATATTTGATAAGGATCTTTACGAAGGCAACGACGTAGCCGGTGTTGTTACGGGTCTGGCCTGGACACAGGTTGGCGGCGACATCTTATTTATCGAGGCCAGTTTAAGCCCTGGCAAAGGCCGGTTAACCATGACAGGCAGCCTGGGCGATGTAATGAAAGAATCTACTTCTATTGCCCTGGCCTACCTGAGGGCGCATGCCAAAGATTTTGATATCGACCCAAAACTATTCGATCAATGGGATGTGCACGTGCACGTTCCGGCAGGGGCTACTCCTAAGGACGGCCCTTCGGCCGGTATCACCATGCTTACGGCGCTTACCTCAGCATTTACGCAGCGCCGGGTAAAACCGCATTTGGCCATGACAGGCGAGATCACCCTCCGCGGCCGCGTGCTGCCGGTGGGCGGGATAAAAGAGAAGATACTGGCAGCCAAACGGGCAAATATTAAGGAAATTATACTTTCCAAATCCAACCGGAAAGATATTTTAGAAATAAAAGAAGAATATATTAAAGACCTCCAATTTCATTACGTAACTGATATGCGTGAAGTGATTAACCTTGCGTTAATGGCCGAAAAAGTAGATAACGCGCTGGATCTCACCATAAAAGATGAGTTAAAACCCGTAATGAACTGATACTGAATATATCATATTTCAGACGATTTTTTAAAATATCCCTGCCAAAACAGGGATATTTTCTTATTAGGATAGTTTTATTCCTGAAACTTTTTAGTTAACAGTACCGTAATACGCCGTAGCTAAACTAAAATAGTCATACTATTAATTATATTGTAATGAATCGTCTTTTTAATCTTAAAGCCAGTGTTGTTCTGTTTGCAATCATATTTTGTCAAACAGCGTTGAGGGCGCAAAGCGTATCCCAGGATACAAGTCATGTGCAGGCTAAAAATAGTGATACTACGCTGACTAAGAAAAAATCTAATTCGATACTTGTAAAATCAGATACTGCGCTGATCGTAAAAGCGGGAGCAACCATCGTTCAGAAGGCTGACACCACTTTGGTGATTAATGCCGATCCGGAGCTTATAAGGAAATTCAACGAGATCGTCGCAGCAAAACAGCAATCTGATCAGAAAAAAGCTGATTCCGCGGCGGCCAGTAAACAAAGTACTTTCACGCAGCTAAAAACTAATCCCCCGCCGGTGACAAAATCGGACAGCGTTGCATCGTCATCTGCTTCTGTGCCGGTTTCAGTCCCGGCTGTTAATCCCGGTGCAGCTACTACAACCGTTGCCGGGGCTGCCACAAGCGTTGTGACCGGCGCTGCCAAAACAGATGCCAGTATACCCGCCCAAACAAACGGGACAAACACAAATTCGACTGGAAATAATAATCAACAGCCATCGAATAACGCGGGTAGTACTTCGACAGGAAATACTACACCCGCAAATAAACCCGATTCAACTGCCGCGGCGCAACCTGTATCGAACAATGCCGTGCAGCAAACAACAAACAGTACGGTACAAACAAATAAAGCCGACTCAACTTCGGCTAAAAAAGCAGACGCCAACCAGCAAGCTGCCGCAAGCAGCACACCTGCCGTTAAAACCGACTCGGCTTTAACCACAAAGGTTGACACTACTATTAAAAAGAGTGATACCACTAAGATGAAGAAAGACACCGCATTAATGGTAACCGATACCGCGGGTCACGTTGATAAAGCTAAAGCCATTTATTTGGAAGTTGGCGGCGCCGGACTTGCCATATCGGGCAACTATGACAGCCGTTTCCATGATGAGCGTGATGGCTGGGGATACCGCGTAGGTGCAGGCTTTTTTTCTTCGGGTGGGAATACGGTCTTTACAATACCGTTCCAGATCAACTACCTGACAGGCGAACATAGTAGTCATATGGAGTTAGGTGCGGGCGTAACATTCCTCAATTCGACGGGTACCAATATGGGCACCAGCAAATGGGAATTCGACAAAGTCACCGGCTTTATAGCAACAGCCACCATTGGCTTCCGCTACCAGCCCGAACATAAGGGCCTCAACTTCAGGATAGCGTTTGTTCCGATCCTGTATGACGAAGGTATAATACCCGCGGGCGGCGTAAGTATAGGCTACACATTTAAATAAGAAAAATATATTTAGTTGATAAAAGCTCCGAAAGACCGGGGCTTTTTTTATTTTAGGCCACAATTCAACTAAAACCTGATGAATTACAAGATATTTTGCTTGCTTTTATGCCTTGCCTGCTGCACCGGAGCTTACGCCCAATCGCACAGGAATGAAATAGGCTTCGAAACCGACGACGATTCGTACCTTGCGCAAGGCTCGGACAGGTACTACACCGCCGGTACCTTTATTTATTACAGGCATGGCTTAAAGGTGGATTCAAATACCCATATGCAAAATAAAGTGCTGGGACTTGAAATAGGCCAGAAGCTGTATACACCACAATCGGGCAGTATCAATTACAATGGCATTGATGATCCCAGGTTTGTCGACCGCCCTTTCGCTGCTTACCTCTATGCGGGCGCAACATTAAATCTTTTGCATAAAGATGAAAGCAGTCTCAAATTAAGTGCGCAGATCGGTGTGGTCGGGCCCGCAGCGCTGGGCAAACAAACACAGGAAACTATCCATAAACTCTTTGGGCTGTATCATCCGGCAGGCTGGGAGTACCAGATCGATGACAATGCTGAACTCAATCTTTCTGCCGAGTACAACCGGCTCCTTGCCCGGGGCGACTGGGCCGATGTTTCGTTAGCAAGCTATCTCAACCTCGGCAACGGGTTTACAGGAGCGGGAATAGGACCGATGGTACGCCTTGGTGATTTTAACCAGCTGTTTAATTCTGAAAGTACGCAAAGCACAGCTATCAGATCAGAAAATTTTAAATCTTTGCATGACCACGAATTATTCTTCTATTATAAGCCTCAACTGAACCTGGTATTGTACGACGCCACGGTCCAGGGGAGTTTATTCGGTACAAAAAGCCCAACCAGCATGGAAATAACGGGTGAGCCTGAACGATTTGTATTCAGTAATCAATTGGGTGTCGGTTATTCCGGCAAACGTTTGGTAATTGATGTGGCGGCAGTGTTCCATACCAAGGATGTGAAAGAAATGGTACAATCCCATCAATGGGGTGATATAACCATGCTCTACCGCTTTCACTAATCGTCAAAATTTTTACGACGATTTTCCTTTTTAGCTGATTGTAGTTTCTTATTGGCCAGCCGGGCAGCTTTCATGGCTTTGGTTAGTTTAGTTGCCTTGCGCTTTTTAGGCTGATGCAGTGCTTTGGTTAAAATCACCTGGAGTTTTTCAAGTGCTTTTTCCTTATTCAGATACTGGCTCCGTTCCTCTTCGCTCATTACCTGCACGTAGCCGTCCTTGTTGAATCGTGACGCCAGCTTTTGCAACAACAATTGCTTTTCATCATCAGAAAACAACAGGGATTGCTCAATGCTGAACAGCAATTCAACTTTAGAGGATACCTTATTTACGTTTTGTCCGCCCTTGCCCCCGCTGCGCGAAGTTTTATAGATCACCTCCTTTTGCAGCTCGGCTTTTGTAAAGTTCATGGCCAAATTTAGTTGATTAAGTTGATTAGGTTAGGTGGTTGATTGAGTTAATTCGAATTCAAAAACTACTGGCAATCAGGCAAGGTTATACAAATTCAACTTAATCAAACCTAATCAACTTAATCAACCGATCAACCAGTAACATATTTTTCGTAATTTCGTTACCCAATGAGCAGTAACATTGTGATAGCCATCGACGGCTATTCTTCATGCGGTAAAAGCACATTAGCCAAAGCCCTGGCGCAAAAACTCCATTTTATATATATCGACAGCGGCGCCATGTACCGGGCGGTGACGCTTTATTTCTTGCGCCATCATGTCGACCTGAAGGATCATAAGCAGATAACGGAAGCGCTCAAAAATATCCATTTGAATTTCCATTCGCGGGATTACCAGACCCATATCACTTTAAATGACGAAGAGGTCTCGGACGAGATACGCCAGATGCCGGTTTCGGATAATGTAAGCGACGTAGCAGCGCTAAAGGAAGTGCGCCACGAGATGGTGAAACAGCAGCAGCGCATGGGCCGCTCCAAAAATATCGTAATGGACGGGCGCGATATCGGCACCACCGTTTTCCCGGATGCGCAGTTGAAGATATTTATGACAGCCGACCCGAAAGTGCGCGCCGAAAGAAGATACAAAGAACTGCACGCCAAAAACCCGGATATAACATTAGAGGAAGTTTTTGAGAATATCGCCCACCGCGACTACCAGGATACCACCCGCGAGGAAAGCCCGCTGGTAAGAGCCAAAGACGCCATCATACTGGACAATACCAATATGACCCCGGATCAGCAATTGCAGTTTGCGCTGGATAAGATCGTAGCGCTGCTTGACCCTGAGTAAAAAATGTCTGAACCGCTGATTATTTTGATTTGATGATTGCGTTGATAGCCACTGATCATCAGTTAACTAATCACCAATCACAAACTTTTCAGCCATTACCCCAAATTTATTCAAGAAGTCAACACCTTCGTCACTGGACAGACCCTTGTATTCGGCATAAGACTTGAGAAAGAATACCTGCTTCACCCCGGCGGAGAAGATCAGCCTGGCGCAAGGCAGGCATGGAGATAAAGTAGTGTATAAGGTAGCTCCTTCTAACTTCGTTCCATTCTTCACCGCGTATAGGATGGCGTTTTCTTCCGCATGCAACGCCAGGGAGCAGCTTCCGCGGAGATCGCGCGGGCAGCCGGTCTCTGGCCACTCCTCGTCGCAATTATGCGTACCCGCGGGTGGCCCGTTATATCCGATAGAAATAATTCGGGTATCCTTCGTTAAAACCGCACCGACCTGCGCCTTAACGCAGTGTGAGCGCTTAGCCAGGTCGGTTGCCAGGTTCATGAAAATATGATCGAAACTTAGTTTAGTCATTTGTAATTAGTCATTGGACATTGGGCATTGGTCATGAAAGCGATTTTAAAAAATGACTAGTGACCAATGCCTAATGACCAAAAATTAGTGCCCCCCGCTTGCTTCCAGGTCATCTACATCAATACCCTGTTTCTTTAATTCAAAACCCGCCTTCCATGCGAAAAAGGCCAGGTAAGCGAAACCGATCACCGGAACAATGTATGATAAATGAATACCACTCATACCCGATATAGCATTTTGCGCCGTGTCTGCAAAAATACCTTGTACCGGTGGAATAATTGAACCTCCAAGGATCATCATAATGAGGAATGCTGAACCCTGGCTGGTGTATTTTCCCAAACCGGCTATAGATAAAGAGAATATGGATGGCCACATAATAGAGCAGCAAAGGCCGCCGCTGATGAACGCGAATAATCCCACGCGGCCCGTTGTCATTAGTCCCACGATCATCGCCAAAACGCCCAGGATCCCAAACAGGGTAAGTGTACGCACCGGTTTTTGCTGGCCGATGAAAAAGCCGGCGATCAATACAGCTATACACACTACATAGATATATAGATTGCTGACATCTCTGCCGCTTAAGTAATTCACCAATAAAACAACTCCAAACGCTAACAACGGAACGATAATGGTAAGGATATTTTTCGCTGTTTTTGAAAGTTTAAACACAGCGATAGCGCCGGTCCACCGGCCTATCATTAAACTGCCCCAGTACAATGATATATACGGCGCCATTTCCGACTCTTTGAAACCACCGAAATCATGGGTTTTTAGTAATGCCCCCATATTACTCTGGATGGTAACTTCGACACCCACATACGTAAATATGGCGATCATCCCGTAAATCAATTGAGGGTAATGCATTGCACCCCAGCCTTCGTTGCTTTTACTTGAAGCCGATAAGGCAGCGATAAGTGTTAAAAGGATTATCGCTAATGCAGCGTATACATAGTACGATTTCGCCACATGCGTATACTCACTTAACGGGCCAGAGGCCAATACCAAACAGAAAGCAACAAATATAACAACCAAAGGCAGGTTGGTTTTATGGCTTGCCTCGATCTTTTCGTCGCTGGTTACTTTCGGCAGCTTCGATATCCAGAAAAATATCGCCACCGCGATGTATAATCCGGCCAATATAAAATAAAGGTTATTTACTGATGTGATCTCAACCTGCGCCGCTGGTATCAGCTTACTCGCGCTGCCGAACAACACAATACTTACGATAACCGGTCCAAGCAAGGTGCCAAAGTTATTCACCCCGCCCGCGAGATTGAGCCGGTTTGATCCTGTTTGGGGCGAACCGAGTGCTATAACAAACGGATTGGCGGCAGTTTGCTGCAATGAAAAACCCAATGCGATAACAAAGAAAGCGCTTAATATAAAACCAAACGAGCCCGAATTGATAGCGGGCACCATGATCAGCGCCCCGACAGCGGATAAGATCAATCCATATATGATACCGTTTTTATAGCCCAGCTTATTTAATATATCCACTTTGGTGGCCTGGGAGGCGAAGTACAGCACGAGCGAACCGATAAAATATCCACCATAAAAGGTAAAATCTATCAGTTGCGACTCAAATTGTGTTAGGTGAAAATGCGCTTTGCAAAAGGGTATGAATATACCATTCGATGCGGCCAAAAAGCCCCAGAAGAAAAACACGGTGATAATTGTGTACAGGGCCGAGCCGTAGCTCTTCGTTTTATTCTGCTCCATTTTTAATTTTAGGTTATGAACTTAGGTGTTTATAAAACACTAACATAGATTATTTTTTTTTATTACAGGCATACTTTTTCAATAATAAATCACAATTTTAGCTTTGGTTATTCACTATATTAAGTTGCATATTCGCCCCCGGGCTTCGGGGGGACTGTATACCTTAGCCTAAATTATTAATGATAGAAGCTGTAATAAGGGGCATTGGGATCGGGTTAGTGCTTACATTTTTGACCGGCCCGGTATTTTTTGCATTAATAAAAACCAGCATCGAAAAGGGCTTTCATGCGGGTATTTCACTGGCCCTGGGCGTAGTCACCAGCGATGTTGTATTCGTCGGCGCCATATTATTCGGATCGCAATATTTTGATATTTCGAGACAAGATAAGCAGCATGCAGGGGTCATCGGCTGTATCGTCCTATTTGCTTTGGGTGTTTATTATATATTCAAGAAATCAGAAGTTAATTACGGCAATAAGGTTCCATCCCGTTTGGAACGCACGGGCTATTTCCTAAAAGGCTTCCTGATGTGCATCCTTAATCCCACCCTTTTATTTCATTGGACCATAGTGATCGGCACAGCAAGTACGCTTTATACCAATGATGTCCCCAACAGGGCGCTTAAAATAGGTGTGATGTTCTTCACCATCCTGGTGGTTCAGTTCGGGCTGGATACTACGAAAGCTTTTTATGCGAATAAACTACGCGACAGGATATCGGTAAAGTTTGTGCACAGGTTAAATGAGATTGCGGGCGTAGCGCTTATCATCGCGTCGTTGATACTCTTCGACAAGCTGGTAACGCATTACGTTTTTACGCCATTTAGCACGTAACGTGAGTGGTGAATAGTCAATGGTGAGAGCAGCAAATTGTGACTGGTGTTTATTCACTACTCACAATTCACCATTCACTTACAAATACCCCCGCTGATTCTTCCCTTCCATCCAGTTGACAAAAGCACGATTAACCACTTTATTGCCGCCCGGCGTAGGGAAATTACCCGAGAAATACCAGTCGCCGGTGTGGTCTGGGCAAGCATTGTGCAGGTTATCGAGGGTTTGATAGATCACCTTTACTTCCGCGTTGATCTCCTTCGGTGTGATGATCTGGGCAATACGGTCAGATACCTGCTGATCGGTGAATGGTTCGTAAATGGCCTTCACGTAGTTCTCAACATCTTCTTTTGGTAGCGGAGCGCTATCCTTGCACTTCTTGTACACATCCAGGATAATATCTTCGCGGCCTATTTCTTTGAGCAGGTTGATGGCCGCTTCAAAAGCCACAAATTCGCCCATACGCGACATATCGATCCCGTAGCAGTCCGGAAAACGGATCTGCGGGGCCGATGAAACCACGATGATCTTTTTCGGGCCGAGGCGGTCCAGTATTTTAAGGATACTTTGCTTTAATGTTGTACCACGAACGATAGAGTCGTCCAGTACAACCAGGCTATCCGTGCCCTTTTTTATCAGCCCGTAAGTAGTATCGTATACATGGGCCACCATTTCACCGCGGTCGGCATCCTGGGTAATGAATGTGCGCAGCTTAACATCCTTAATGGCGATCTTTTCAACGCGCGGCGCCATGGAGAGCACCTCGGTCAGTTCCTCATCGCTGATCTTATCGGCACGGCTCAGTAGCCTGTCGTGTTGGTATTTTTTGATGTACTTATGGATACCTTCCACCATACCATAAAATGCAACTTCGGCGGTGTTCGGTATAAAGGAGAAAACTGTATTCTTAATATCGTTATCAACGGCTTCCAGTATCTGCGGGCAGAGCAGGCGCCCTAATTGTTTACGCTCACGGTAAATTGCGGCATCGCTTCCGCGCGAAAAATATATCCGCTCGAATGAGCAGGACTTCTTCTCAACCGGATCGATAAACATTTCTTCCCGCACCCTGCCGCTTTTCTTCACAATGAGGGCGTAGCCCGGCTGTATCTCTTTAATATCTTCAATAGGAATATTGAAGGCGGTTTGCAAAGCCGGGCGCTCTGAGGCGGCAACCACAACCTCATCGTTTTGAAAGTAAAATGCGGGCCTGATACCAGCAGGGTCCCGCATTACAAAGGCATCGCCGTGACCGAAAATACCCGCGATGGTGTAACCGCCATCCCAGTTTTTGGCCGATTTTCGCAATATCTTGGCAACGTCAAGGTCCTTGGCGATCAGCTTGCTGATCTCGATGTTATCATCATATCCCTCTCTCTTGTATTGATCGAACAGCCCCTGGTTTTCGGTATCCAAAAAGTGTCCTATTTTTTCGAGCACCGTAATAGTGTCGGCTTTCTCTTTAGGGTGCTGCCCCAGGTCATATAATTGCTGCAGCAACTCGTCAACGTTTGTCATGTTGAAGTTGCCCGCGATCATCAGGTTACGCGTTTGCCAGTTGTTTTGGCGCAGGAAGGGATGGCAGTTCTCAATACTGTTTTTGCCATGCGTGCCATAACGCAAGTGGCCCAATAAAACTTCGCCCGTAAAGCTCACATTCTGCTTCAGCCATTCGGCATCGGCCATCTTTTCGGGCTGCTCCTTTTGTATATCAGCAAACTTTTTCTGGATGTACTCAAATATATCCGCAACCGCGTTAGAGGCCATTGAACGGTGGCGACTTATGTAGCGCTTGCCCGGTTCAATGTCCAGTTTAATGGTGGCAACGCCCGCGCCATCCTGGCCGCGGTTGTGTTGTTTTTCCATTAAGAGGTACAGTTTGTTTAAGCCGTACAGCGCGGTGCCGTACTTTTTTTGGTAGAAAGAGAGCGGCTTCAGTAAGCGAATAAACGCCACGCCGCATTCGTGTTTTATCTGATCACTCATGATTGGGAACGAGCACGCAAAAGTACAATTAAATGTTGAAACTCTAAATTAACAATGTCATTAAAATGCATTAATATTACGTTTCTATCCTACTTTTTATTTTTGATTGCTTTAAACTTATCTTATGAAAAGATCACTGATATACATTCTCGTTTTAAGCACCTTCACTGCGGGCAAAACATTTTCCCAATCTAAAAAACCGCTATTTACTGCTCCCATCGGCATCGAGGCATATACTTACCGCAATAGTTTCCCTATCAATATAGCGGCTACGCTGGATACCATCAAATCGCTGGGTATAACCGAAATGGAAGGGCCGAACCCGAAAAACGTAAGCCCGGAAGAATTTAAGAAGATGCTTGCTGAACGCGGCATCAAAATGACCTCGATCGGTTTGGATTACGGCGCGATCACCAAAGACCCGGAAGATGCGGTAAAGCAGGCCAAATTCTGGGGTGTGAAATACGTGATGGTGGCCTGGATACCGCACGGCAGCACCTTCACAATTGACGACGCTAAAAAAGCTGTGGACGATTTTGACAGTGCGGGTAAAGTGCTGCATGATAATGGCATTACGCTTTGCTATCACCCGCATGGGTATGAGTTCGGGCCGTATGAAGGCGGAACATTATTTGATTACCTCGCAAAAAATACCAATCCCGAATATTTATCCTTCGAAATGGATATTATGTGGGCCTTTCACGGCGGTGCCGATCCGGCCAAGCTGCTTTACAAATACAAAAACCGCTGGAAACTGATGCACCTGAAGGATATCCGCAAAGGTATAGCCAACGATTTGACCGGCGGCACTTCGCAATTGAATGACGTGGCATTGGGAACCGGGCAGCTTGATATCCCCGGGATCCTGAAAGCGGCTAAAGCGGTAGGCATCAAACATTATTATATCGAGGATGAAAGCCCGAACCACGCCGCGCAAATACCGGTGACGATAGCTTACATCAAGAGTCTATAACGCAGGTTATTCTTCAACAATAACACGGTTACCTGCCTTTCGGCGAATGGTTAACACCCCTCCGTTGGCAAGCGCGCTCCAGCTATAGCCCTCGCCTTCTGCTACTTCCTTTATTGTGCTATCGTTCAAAAGCACTGCAGAAGGCTTGGCTTTCATACGGATGGTTTCTGTACCAATATCACCGAAAGTGCGGTAAAACACGCGCACCTTGGCGGTGTCTACCTTATCAAAATTGAGGTAGATGAATTTTTTAAAGCTGCCTTTATAATCGGCTTGCTGTATTTCTGTGGTACTTGACAGGATATGATCTTCTGCTGGTGCCAAAAAAGGATACGTTGCCATCGCCCTGATGTAGTGGCGTACGTAGTCGCCGTAACCGTCGGTCAGCCAGGGTTCATCAAAGGGGAAACAGTTCTTCCCGTCAACATCCACCGCGTAGGTGGCCCAGTTCAGTTCACGGATAGCATTGGCGTACGTCGAAGTATCACCGGTGAGCGAGCAATACAGCAATTCATCAGCAGCCTGTCTTGAACAATGGCTTTCGCCCGGCACGGGATAAACACTTTGCTCCTTGGTGACGATCACGCCGTACTTTTTCCAGCGGTCATCATTAAAATTGGTATGCACCCAGTTGATGATATTTTTTACATCGGTTTTCCACTGCGGGAAGTATTGCGGGTGTTCCATCATATACCGGGCGCAGGTCATGGCATTGATCTGCGTTTCGCTCCATTCGCCTACATCTTCAAAAAACGGCCCCCATTTATTGGTTTTGGCGGGATACTTGTTGATCCAGGCGATGATCTTATCCGCGGCAATTTTGTAGGATGCGACGTTGCCTTTTTTAAGTTCAGCCAAGTCGAGGAACATTTGAAGCGTTGGTGTCAGGTTGCTGGTATAGCAAGCCGTATCCTTTGAGTTGCCATATAGCTTCCCGGTCGTATTCAATAAAACCACTTTGCCGGTAAATACATTCACCTTAAAAGGCAGGGGCGAGTGTTCGTTATTACCCTTTTGTACATTGGGCGCAAGCGTATTGGCGATCTTGACAGCCGCATCCAGGAATATCGGGTCGCCTTTGATCTTGTACAGGTGAATCAATTCCAAGCCTAATGATCCGGCTTTATCCAGTTGCGCCACATCCTTGCCATTGCGCATATCGCCATCATATACACCCGAATAAATGAGCGTATTATAGGGAAACGGGATATTGGGCCATTTGCAATTAGCCGGCGACAGGCCATGCGTCAAATAATACCCCGCCAGGAAACACATATTCTCCTTGATATTTTCGTCACCGGTATAGGCATATAACATGCGCCATGAGGAGATCGCCATCATAAACTGGTCGCCGCCGATGCCGCGGGGGTCATCGAAATTTTTGTTCCATACCTGGTGGTTCATGTAATATGGCAATCCGTTCATATCGGTGCGCATATGGAACCAGAAGTTCCATACGGTATGCAGATCATGATCATAGGCTATCGCAGGGTCGTCGTTATACCATGGAACAATATTACCGGCTTTATCGGTTTTGATAGGGTGATAGATCAGCATTTCGCCCTGCTGGGCAAATAAGGCGCTTTTTGCGAATAGGACTAATACGATGATGACAACGGTTCTTCTGATCATAATTGCCTGGGACATACTTTGATTTAATAATGGCTGTGCTAAAGATAGCGATTGTAAAAATCCGGCGCGAATAGATAATTATTAAAGATTTGCGGTTATATTTAACTATTCGTCCCTTGCTCTCCCGAATGATAAACCGATCATGAAAAAAGAGGAAAATCAGCTAACGGTCATTAACAGACGCAGTTTCATAACCCAAGCATCCGTCATCTCGGCGGCGATGATAGCACCGTGGTATGTCATGGGCTGCAAATCCCCATCAGACCAGGTCTCGCTGGGCTTCATCGGTACGGGCAAACAGGCGATGGATCTGCAGGACTTTTTTACGAAGACAGGTGAAGTACGAATCCTGGCAGCAGCCGACGTATATGAAGGCAAGCTGCGGCGCTTTGCAAGTAAGCTTTCAGGGTGCGATACCTATAACGATTTCCGTAAAATACTCGACCGAAAAGACATTCACGCCGTAGTGATAGCCGTGCCCGACCACTGGCACGCCGCGATAGCCGTATTGGCCGCAAAAGCAGGGAAAGATATCTATTGCGAAAAGCCTTTATCACTCACGATCAAAGAAGGCAGGGCGATGGTGAACGCCGCGAGAAAATACAATCGGGTGTTCCAAACCGGAAGCATGCAGCGCTCCTGGCCCGAGTTCAGGCAGGCTGTTGAGCTGGTACGTAACGGCTATATCGGCGATATTAAGCATGTGACGGTGAATGTTGGTCCGCCGCCGAAACCCTATGATCTTCAGGCAGAACCGATCCCGGCGGGTTTGGACTGGGAATTCTGGCTCGGACCGAATGTAAAAGAATCTGTGTTTAACCATAACCTGGCGCCTGGTCTTAATGATGACTTTTGGGCTCATTGGCGCGACTACAGGGAGTTTGGCGGTGGCTATGTGACCGACTGGGGCGCGCACATGTTCGACATCGCGCAATGGGGCCTGGATATGGATGCCAGCGGGCCGGTGATGGTCACTCCACCGGATAAGGACCATCAATACCTCACCTATCAATATGCCAACGGCATTACCATGACGCACGAACCGGTGACCAAGGATAACGGCGTAACATTTTTCGGCACTAAAGGCGAGGTACACGTGGTAAGGGGGAAGATCGAGACAACACCTGCCGAATTGGCCACCCACACCATCGGCGACTCAGAAAAGCACGTTTATAAAAGCGAAAATCATTACAAAGATTTCCTTGACGCTACCCGCAAACGCAGTAAACCCATATGCGATGTGGAGATCGGCCATCGTACCGCGACGGTTTGCAACATCGGCAACATTGCTTATCAACTGAACCGCCCTTTGCAATGGGACCCCGTAAAAGAAGAGTTTAAAAACGACGCCGAGGCGAATAAACTCACAGGCCGCGAAATGAAAAAGGAATGGGCGGTGATTTGACCTCACCTTTTTTAGACGCTGGGAAAGCGCGATTCCTTCCTCGGGGAAGGAGGAGGAAGGGGTCGCGGTTGTTTTCGGTTAACGGATATTATAAATTAGTGTAGATCACACAAAAGCGTGCATTGCGGCGAAACCCCACCCTTCCCCGCCCCGAGGCGGGAATCGCACAAGCCATGGCTTTTTGCGAATACTCAAGGTTTTAAACCCGGAATTATATTCTATTTACTAAACCCAACCAGCACATGCAATTGATGCGGATCGTAAATGTGCCCTGCTTTGATGACGGTAGTGACATTGCGAATGTCCCTGATATTTTTCAGTGGGTCTCCGTCGACAATGATCAGGTCGGCCTGTTTGCCTTCTTCTATCGAACCCACAGTTTTATCCAAATTCATCACCCTTGCAGGAACAATGGTAGCCGTTTGTATCGCATCGGCGGGTGTTAGGCCTGCCTGCACGTATAATTCCAGTTCGCGCGGCACGCTGAAACCGGGAAAGCCTTGGTCGGTACCGGCGACAATGGTTACGCCGGCATCATGCAGTTTTTTGACTATAGCCACCATACTTTCGTAAATCGGCTTGTATTTTTCTGCCTGTGACGGTTCCATACCAAAGTTTTTTAATAGCGACTGTAAAGGTAGCGGCAGCGTGTAAAATGCGGGCTCGATCGTAGTTATATCATCCTTAACCGAACGGAACGCCATTTCAAAAACCCCTAAGGTGGGATCTATGACAACGTTGTGATCTTTGATAAATTGAACAGCTTTTATACTGGTCGAATCATTAAAGTCAATGGATCCGTCCTTATTCCGTTTCATGAGGGGATACACATACTGCACGTGGTTCACCATGTTCATACCCGAATCCACCCCGGCAATTAAAGTCATGCCGTTCGGAATGTGACCGGTAACGGTTAAGCCCTGCTTATGTGCTTCATCACAGATCGCCTTCACAATTTCAGGTTTTACCGAACTATATATTTTTATCTGTACAAAGCCATTGGCTTTATAACGGTCAACCCGGGCTATCGCCTCCTCTTTAGTATCGGCTTGAATAATACCGAGCGAATAATTGCCCTTCCCGTCGATAATACCGGCCTTTAGTATCATCGGGCCCACTCCGCTTCCGTTGTCAATAGCGCTCTTTATCGCGTTGATAAAGTCAAACTCATTCCCGCAATCTCGTACGGTGGTGACGCCTGCAGCGAGGTAAGCCGGTCCCCATTCCGCCTGTTCAAAATGGGCGTGCATGTCCCATAAACCGGGGAATATCATTTTGCCGGTAGCGTCAATTACTTTGGCGCCGGCAGGTATGGTAACATCGCCCTGCTTGCCTACTTTTTTAATAATGCCATTCTCAATAATAACCACGGCATCAGGTATTGTTTTTTCACTCACCACATCGTATACCGTACCGCCTTTTATCGCGATCAGCCTATCAGCAGGGCCTCCCAGCGAAGCCGATTTGGTAAACAGGCGCATGCTGTAAGTCGCAGTTTTACCGATAAGGTTGGGCAGCATATCCTCATAAGGCGCACGCACTGCTTCGAATTTATCAAACTCGGCATCGTTGGTAATAATGCATATCACCTGTCCCTGCTTATCCGCCCAAACAAATTCGTTGCCCCAGATCAGGCCGCCAATGGTGTATCTTTCTAAGATCATCGGTTTATTATCGTAAGTCAAAGTATCCGCGCCGTCGGTACTGATCTGCACCGAACCCGTGGGTAAAGTATTGATATTGGCGGGCTTGTGATGCTTCATCCAGTATTGGAGCAATACCTGCTGGCCTATAACCGGCGCATAACCTGCCATTGGGAATGTCAGCGATTGAATCTTAATATCGTGAACGGAATCATCGACCTGCACATGCGCTTGGCGGCCGGACATCCTTATTTTATCGTTGATGGTAGAAAACCGGGAAAATTGCCCTTTGATGTTAAACTCCAGCGGCTCGAGCCCTGGGGTAACTTTTAATTCAGCTTTAAAAGGCACAGGCGATCCGCGATCCACAAATTTGAAATCGGCCTTGTAAACTATAGAATCCTTTTCTTTGGTAACGCGGTAAGTTTCCTTACCAATATGCTGCTGAAATTTGTGCAGTAAAAAGGTGCCGCTGTCCGGTGTGGTTTGCGCGGCTGCGGCAAAAAATAAAAGGCAGGGAATGGCTGAGAGTAAGGTTCTTTTCATAAACAGCGGGTTAAATAGGTAGTAAAATTATCCTTTTGAGTGGTAAAAACAATACGGATATTGCGAATTAAAGGTACTATTACAAATACCTGGTCAGCACATCTGGGAAAAGGCCTAAATAAATAACCAGTATTGTAATTATCGTAACTGAGGCTATCAAATAGGAGTTTGAAAAAGCAAAACCTGTCGTGCGGTCGGTTTTGCGGAGGAACAAGTTGAGCGGAATTTTGATATAGTAAAACAGGGAAACCACGGTCGTTACCGCGCCTGTGATCATCAATATCAATAACCATACATTATGACCGTCCTGGTAGGATTGGTAAACGGCTGAGAAGGTGAGGAATTTTCCATAAAAACCGACCGTTAGCGGCAAGCCGGTCAATGAGATCAGCACGATCACAAAACATACGCCTGCAAACGGGTACTTAAAGCCGAGCCCCTTGTACCCGGCCATATCCCCGGCGCCGGCGACGTCAGCAAAATAGCTTGAGAGCATCCAGGCCGCTGTACCCGCCAAAGCATAGGCAAGCAGGTAAAAATTAAGCACCGAAAGCCCCTGTGTGCTGAAAGTAACCAGCGCCATGAGCGCGAAACCCGTATGCCCGATGCTGGAATAAGCCAGCATGCGCTTTATATTGCTTTGCATCGTCGCGGCGAAATTGCCGGCTATCATGGTGATGACGCCGATAACCGAGAAGAACAGCCGGAAGTCGAAGGCTGTCCATTTCAGGTTTGGATCGGTAAAGGGCGCCAGGAAATTGATCAGTAGCCCGAACGCGGCAAATTTGGGAACTGTCGACAAAAATGCAGCGATTGGTGTCGGCGCGCCCTCGTAAATATCGGGCACCCAGAAGTGCATCGGCACAAATGACAATTTGAAACCTATGCCGATAAAAAATAAGATCAAAGCCAGGGAAACCAACAGCGGGTTGGCCTGCGATAAACCGGCGGGCATGTCGAATAGATTGAGGGATCCACCCATTCCGTAAAGCAATGAAATGCCATACAGCATCATTGCTGAAGACGCCGCGCCGAAAAGCACGTATTTCAGCCCCGCCTCGCTGCTCCATTTACTTTCTGCACGATAGGCCACCATCAGGTAAGACGCGATAGAAACCATTTCGATCGACAGGTAAATGGATAACAGGTTAGCCGCCATCACCATCAGGTGCAGGCCAAATACTGCCGCTATGGTGATGGTGTACAGATCGGACAGGCCTTTTGGATGTGATTCGAGGCCATCGTCCCAGACAAAATAAAGCAGCATGACGACTGAAAACAGGTCGATCAGTATTTTCAGGATAAGCGTAGTGCGCGTAAGCAATAACATCCCGCCAAAAAATGGTTGCGTATTGTTATTAGCAATAAAATGCGCCTGTCCAATGTCTTTCGTTAATACTAAAAACAATCCGCCAATTGCCAATATGCGGCACATCCAGCCGGAGGTTTTTCCGAATAACAGATCCGTTACCAAAACCGCGATGAACAGCACCGAGAGACATAATTCAGGTATGAAATCCGGGAGGCTCCCGAGAACCTGGTTTAGCTGGCCGTGCAGTGATGGTAACAGATCGTGCATATTTATTGGACTATTACGGATTGGTTTTTAGGGTATTTAACCTGGTATCTTAATTCAACTTTTTTATCGTCCTGCGGTTTCAGCGAGAAGCTCCAGGAAACCTTGCCCGTATTTTTATCCATCTGTCCCCCTGATAATTCCTGCGTTTCCACTTCAATGGACGAGTTTTGTGAAACCGGCACCTGGTCCTCAACTAACAGGTCCACAGGCTGGCTTTTGCGGTTCTTTACCTCGATCTGCCAGTCGCGGGTTTCTTTACGGTTCGAACTGAGGCTTTGCTTTTCAGCCAAATCTTTCAGCGACGTGCGAGTCACCACAATATTCTTATCAGCGCCAAGCGATAGGTTTAAAGTGTCAGTCGTAGCAGCAGTATTGATCAAAGATTTGCCGATAAAAGTACCTTCAAAAAATAAATTGGCCTCACCTGACAGGAAATTGTATTTGTTCCAGTCGGTGAGTTTAGCGGTCAAAAATACGTCGGTGCTCACCTTGGGTACTACCGCGTACTGGTAAGTGGCATCCAGGTCAAGCTGGTTGATATCCACGGTATATTGCTTGCCGTCAGTGGGTATGGAGTAAGGGTCCTTGATCTCGAACTCGATGTTGGTTTGATTTTCGACCTGATTTACTACTACAGGAAGTGTCGATAGTCCGCGTATACGGACTTCAGAACTTGCGCCGGGAGCGCTGTAAACCGCCATCCCTGCAACCTTACCCTGCAATTGCTCACTGGCGTCAGTAACGACCACTTCCCCAAGCATGGCAACAGAGGCATTCAGCGTCACATTTATCATAGGAGAGTTTGCATTTCTTTCCTCTTGCTGGTAACCGACAAAACTATACGTCAAAGTTGGATTGCCCGCAGGTACTTCGAGAGAATAGTTGCCATTTGCATCAGTTACGGTTCCTATCGATGTGCCTTTTACTTTGACTGTCGCGCCCGGAATAGCCAATCCATCGTCTTTGGCTATTATCCTGCCGGTAACCCGGTTAATTTTACCGGCTTCTGACGAATACATCATCCCAAAGCTAAGATAATAAGGGGTTAAATTCGGCTTGCTGCCGCTCACAGTAGGATTGCCAGTCGAAAGCGTAAGCTTGATATTTTTCCAGTCCTCGCCGCTTTGCTGCGATACGTTGGCCTTATAGGATATGCTGATCGGGCTGTTCACGTTCTTCGCGCGAATATCGTAAGTAGGGAACCAGCTGGCGTTGTGCACCACGTAGTTCAAAGTAAATTCGGTTTGCAAAGCGGTTTTTGACGAAACGGTCACCAATATATTGCTGGTAGCCGTGCTGCTGCCTTTGGTAATATCGGCTATCTGCTTATTATATCTTTGCAATGCTGAATCCAGCGAAGCCACTTCATTATTAACCTCCTGCTCCTTATTCTTGATTTCAGTCAGCTGCGCGGTCTGGAAATCCAACGCCTGTTTCAGCTTTGTGATGTCGAGGCTCGCGTTTTCCCCGGTGATCAACTGGTTCTTGCGCAGCATAGTGGCCTCCTCCTCGTAAATGGAAATGAAGCCGTTCTTTGTATTTATTTTATCCTGGATCGCCTTCTGTGCGGCTCTAAGCTCCTGCACATGCTTTAGCTTGACCTGTTCGTCCAGGTAGTTCATCTCATGTTTCACCGAAAGGATGGTAAATTCGCCGTTGGCATGCACCTGGATGCTTTGCACGTCGATACCCGGGGAAATATTCCCGAAAATCAATGTGCTTGTGCCTGCCGTTACATTTACCATTGCTGTGCGTGTTACCTGTGCCCCGTTTAAAAACACGGTTACTTTCTGAACTTTTGAGTCGATCTTATGATCATCTGCTTTTGAAACAACCGCTATCAATAGAATAGCAATCGCAAATAGTAATTTCTTAATCATGGCTTTTGAGTTTAGATAATACATTCATGTTATTTAATCTCATGATGCATTACTTCGTGCTTTTCCACAAAAGCACCTCAAAAAACCTCTATTTACCTAAAAAATGTACCAACCCCAATATCGAATCATTGATCTTGCCAAACACCAGCGATGGCATAATGCCCAATGCCAGCGTCAATACCGACAGGATCAATAACGCGATAACCTCTCTCGGAACTAAATCAGTAAGCGCGGTTTTCCATACATCGCCGCCTTTTAGCGACAGTGTACCAAAGAACATGCGCTGCAGGGTCCACAAAAAATAACCCGCGCTTAGCAAAATGCCCACCGAACCGCAAATCGCCATCCAGTAAGGCAAATAGCCATTGACTGAGGGTGATTTGAAAGCGCCTACTAGTGAGAACGCTTCGCCCATAAAAGCTGACAATCCCGGCAAACCTAATGAAGCGAAAAACGCGATCATGATAAACGTCGTGTACTTCGGCATTAATGAGCCCAAACCGCGGAAATTGTAAATATCCCTGTCGTGCACGCGGGTGTAGATCACGCCCGCCAGGAAGAACAGCATGGTGGATAAAAACCCGTGGCTCACCATCTGCATTACCGCCCCGCTGATGCCCTCAGTAGTTTGCGACGCGATGCCCAGCAGCACAAAGCCCATGTGCGATACCGACGAATAAGCGATGAGGCGTTTCACGTCGCGCTGCGCCAAAGCGTTCAAGGCTCCGTAAATGATGGATATGACACCCAATAGTCCGAGCCACCATGCACCGGCAGAGGCGATGTCGGGGAAAATACCCAGGCAAATACGGATGATACCATAACCCCCAACCTTTAACAGGATACCGGCCAGGATGATGGAAACAGGCGTTGGCGCTTCGACGTGGGCGTCGGGTAGCCAGGTGTGCAGCGGCACCACCGGCACCTTGATGGCGAAAGCGATAAACAGCACCACAAACCCCACCGTTCGCGCGGGCATGCCCAGTATAGTTTTATGCGCCAATGCCGAGAATACCGAACCCGTATCGTAGTTGGCGGGGTTCATCATTTGCACCATGTTGAAAGTATGATTTCCCGTAGCCGGGTCTTTTACTGACAGGTATAAGCCGACCATTACCAGCAGCATGAATACCGAACCGAAGAGCGTATACAGGAAAAACTTGATCGCCGCGTATTCGCGCTTTGCGCCTCCCCACATCCCGATAAGGAAATACAGCGGCAGCAACATTAGTTCGTAAAAGATGTAGAACAGGAAGAAATCGAGCGCGCAGAACACACCGATAACGGCCGTATTCAGCAATAAAAACAAAGCAAAAAAGCCTTTGAGGTTACTCTTGATTTCCCAGGATGCCAAAGCTGCGATAACCATGATGACCGAGGTCATAAGCACCAGTGTTATAGAAATTCCATCGATGCCGACAAAATAGTCAATCTGCATTTTGCCTAAAGTGCCGAGATCGAGGTTGATCCAGGGCAGCTTTTGGACGAACTGGAACTGTGCCTCATTATTCACCCCGGCGTAATCAGCGCCGGTTTTGAAATGCAGGTACATAAATATGCTGATGCCCAGTTGGATCAAAGTAGCCAGCAGGGTGATGTATTTGAAGCCCGCGCGCATGGACGAGGGCAGCACCACGATGATGAGGCCGAACAGCAGGGGGATAAATATCAGCAGTGATAATATATTCATCGGTTCAGATCAGTATTTTAAAAATAACTATAGCCAGTATGACCGCGATCATGCTGAACAGGTAATATTGCACCCTGCCGTTTTGAAACCTCCGCGCAAAATTACCGATACCCAGCACGATAGAAGCAACAAGGTGTAAAAAGCCGTCGATCACGTAACGATCAAGCCACTCGGCAATCTTTGAAAAGCCAATAGCAATATTCGCCAGCAAATGTATAAAACCATCGATAATATTGTGGTCGGTCCAGCGGGCCGTTTTGCTTAGCGCCATCACAGGCTTCACAATGAACCGGTGATAAAACTCGTCAATATACCATTCATGATATGAAAACCGGAACAGGAAACCTGTTTCCGGGAACGGTAAGGCCTTCTTCTTCATATAAACGGACCAGGCCCAGTAGATGATCAGCACGCTGGCGATGTTGATCAGTAAAGGAATGATGGTATGATAGATGTTTACCCTGTCCAATGCCGTTATCAGCGGGAAGCCGTTCAGCAGCCAGGCTTTTTCATACAGTACCGGGTTGTAGGAAAAGAATGGGAACAGGCAGCATATCGCGAGCAGCATTAGCGAAACACGGTATTGCCAGCCGCCGTCGCTGATATGCAGCCTGATGGCCGGGTTAAACTCCATCAGCCTGAATTCGCCGAAAAATACTTTGACGATGAGGCGGCCCACGTAAAATGCCGTTAGCCAGCAAGTGAGCAACGCGCCAATGGGTATCAGCT
>Ga0207064_1003_pt1 | contig 61043 bp, 59 predicted proteins | sample Alteio_BWMinCont_26_FD_153488 | JGI IMG/M metagenome (GOLD analysis project Ga0207064, IMG submission 153488) | Enriched cells from forest soil in Barre Woods Harvard Forest LTER site, Petersham, Massachusetts, United States -... | ecosystem: Environmental > Terrestrial > Soil > Temperate forest >...
TTACCTAGGTTTAACCAGTTCGGAAGGGGCGTCCGCGCTTAGTTTTGAATTGAGATACACGAATGGAAAGGTTGTAAAAAACTATTTGTTACCCGATTATTACAATAACGCTTCTGACAAATATCCCAACCTCAGTTATGTAGCGACCGACCTGGCCAAATGGAATAAGAAGAATATCATGGCCGAAAAGGACCATCATAATATTCATTTACTCAAATTAGACATCGATCCGCATAAAACTCTTACAGCCATTAAAGTCAAAAAAGACAAAGAGGGATATTTGCTGTTATGGAGCGCGACCGGTGTGGCTAATTAAAACAGATCCATCTTGAAGTCGCAAATTGCGACCTCAAGATCAATAGGTAATTATAATCACCAAATCATCCTTACCTGTTTGCTTTAAGCCATGCGAACTGCCGGGCCTCGTCAATATCGCATCACCTGCCTTTACAGGGAATGATTTACCGTTCATTTGCATTTCACCTGTGCCGCTGATGATGTAATACACCTCATCTTCCTTTTGCAAATGATAACCTATCGTTGAACCGGGGTGCAATACCCGCTTGCGGAAGGTCATTTTCAGGTTATTGGCTTTGGAGAAGAAGTAATAGCCAACTGTACTCCCACCGCCGTTATGCGTGCCCGGTTCATTTTTGGCGATGTCTTTTTCGTGTTCGAGGATGTGGGGTTGTTGGGATTGGGAAAAGCCTCGTATTGAGATCACTACCAAAAATGATAAAGCGGCTAAACGCCTAAGCCTCAACTTCGAGAAAAGTAACATGGCCTTCATAAATATCATATTTAAAATATAGTTCTACGAATTTATCATTCTCATATATCCGTATCACCATCACATCAAATTTTACATGATTTTTCGTCATTTCGACATCATAAGCTAAAGCACCCGCAATACAATCCCCACTGTTTATACGTGTCCGGATTCCGCGCTCAAGCACATCAATTAATGGTTGAGACTCGGGCCTGTCATTTGCATCTTCAATATACGCCGAAAATGGCACAACCTCATTTTTACTATTGACATAGGTACCAAAGGGGAAAAATTCGTGCGCGTCAAGCAGAAAAGCCTCCGCCTGTTGTTTGATAATATTTATAAGTCTTTCGTAATTATCCATTATAAACAAAAATAGCGATGGGTTTGAAACCCATCGCTATCTGCAAGCATAAATATTTTCCTACTGTATCACCTTCACCTTCAAAAAGCTCGGATGATCTTTGGATGTATAAACCTTATGCGTTTCCTTTTTAAAGTCGGTATCCTTTGCTTTCATAATATCCTCAAATTGCTGCGTATTGCGGTCGATGAGCGGGAAAGAGCTGCTTTGCACCTGCACCATAATACGGTGCCCTTTCTTAAAAGTGTGGAGTATATCCTGTAACTCAAAATTCACCGGGGTTACCTGTCCCGGCACAAAAGCCTCCGGCTTGCTGATATCATTGCGGTATTTGCCGCGCATTTCCTCGCTGCGCACCATTTGTTCGTAATTGGACATATAAGTCCCTTTTGCGGTGAACTGGTTGTTTTTGGTGGAATCAGGGTAAACGTCTATCACTTTTACCACCCAATCAGCATCGGTACCGGTTATGGCCACTTTCAGGTCGGCCCAGATGTTGCCGGCGAGCGTTACATCATGATCAAGCACGTCGGTTTGATAGGTGAGCACATCCGGCCGGCGCGAGGCAAAGCGCTGGTCACCGTCCATATATTCGCGCTGCATGCCCAGCGTAATATCGCCATAAAACGGCACGGGCTTATTGGGATCGGACACAAATTCGTCATAGCTATCGCTTGATTCTGACGGCGCGTTGAAAGATAATTTACCGCCGGGCAATAAATACAAGTTCTTATCTTCCGCTTCCTTCGGCGGCCAGGTTTTATAAGTTTTCCATTGGTTGCTGCCCGTTTCAAATGCGTTAATGGGCTGCAGGTCCATATCGGTACCTTTCAGGTAATGACTAAAAAACGCAAATTCGATCTTCTCACGATAATATGGCCCTGTCGGACCACCGAAAGAGACATCGCCTAAATGATCGCCATCACCGCGCGACCAGCCGCCATGCACCCAGGGCCCCATGGTGAAGTAGATAGGTGTATTCGGATTATTCTTCACTAAAGTTTTGTAGGTATTTATAGCGCCGTATAAATCCTCGGCATCAAACCAACCGCCGGTAACCAGCGTCGGGGTTTTGATATCATGCAAATGCGGCAATACATTCCTGTCCTTCCAGTGCTGGTCATAATCGGGGTGGTCCATCATTTCGTTCCACAGGCGTATCGTATCCTTATAGTACTTGTCATTGGTATTTTTTACCGAACCCATGTTCAGGTAAAACTCATAGCCATCAGCCGTGCCGTAACTCAGGCGACTGCCACCACGCTGGGTAGGCTTATCATCCTGGCGGTTGGTGAAACCGGGATAAAATCCAAAATTGCCAACCAACTGGAAAGCGCCGTTATGCCAGCCGTCGTCGCGCCAAAGATCAGACATAGGCGCCTGTGGCGAAGCCGCCGCCAATGCCGGGTGACGGCTCAATAGGCAAGTCGTTGTAAAGTACCCGGGATAGGATATCCCCCACGCGCCCACCTTGCCATTATTGTTCGGAATATTCTTCAGGAGCCAGTCAATGGTATCATAGGTATCTGTTCCTTCGTCCACATCCTTTTTGGTTTTGTGTACTTCCTTTTCGGGGGTCATTTCTTCGAATATACCTTCGCTCATAAATCTACCCCGCACATCCTGGTAAACGAATATGAAGCCGTCGTGCAAAAACAAGGACGACGGCCCAAGGCTGCCCTTATAGGCATCCGGACCGTACGGACCGACGCTGTACGGTGTCCTGCCCATCATAATGGGGTATTTTTTGGTTTGATCTTTGGGCACATACACCGAAGTAAACAGCTTTATGCCGTCGCGCATCGGTATTTGGTATTCGTATTTGGTATAATTGGCCTTCACGTAATCCGCATCGGGATTATTGGGCTGCGCATTTGAGCAGAAAGCTAAAAGCAAAAAGCAGAAAGCTAAAAGCGGGGTCAGTTTTTTCATTAGTTATTGAGAGTTAGAAAATTAAAGCGTACAAGAAAACAAAAAAGCCCCAATGATCGGGGCTGTAACAAAGTTATTACTTTTATTAAATTATTCGTTGATCGCTTTTACCCCTGGCAGTTCCTTACCCTCCATATATTCCAGCAAAGCGCCGCCCCCTGTAGAAACATAGCTTACCTCATTGGTGAGGCCGAATTTGGCCACCGCGGCAGCCGAGTCGCCACCCCCTATTAATGAGAAGGCGCCGTTCTCGGTAGCTTTAACCACGGCATCTGCAATAGCTTTGGTGCCTTGTTCAAACTTCTCCATCTCGAAAACCCCCATCGGGCCGTTCCATAAAATGGTTTTAGAGCCTTCAACTACTTTGCTGAACACTTTAATCGAATCGGGACCGATATCCAATCCCATCCAGCCGTCTTTAATATTGTCGTTCTGCGCAGTATCAGTATTGGCGTCGTTAGAGAAATTGTCCGCGATGATCGAATCGGTTGGCAGCATTAAATTAATGCCCCTGTCTTTGGCCTTTTTCAATATTTCATTCGCCAGCTCGAGCTTATCCTCTTCCACCAGCGATTTGCCGATCTTACCGCCTTGAGCTTTCGCGAATGTATAAGCCATGCCCCCGCCGATGATCAGGTTATCTACCTTACCCATCAGTTGTTCTATCAGTTCGATCTTGTCCGATACTTTCGCGCCGCCCATGATCGCAGTGAAGGGCCTTTCTGCATTGTTCAGCACTTTCTCAGCATTGTTTAGTTCCGCTGCCATCAGGTAACCGAAGCATTTAGCATCCGGGAAGAACTGCGCGATCACGGAGGTGGAAGCATGAGCGCGGTGCGCGGTACCGAAAGCGTCATTTACATAGACGTCGCCTAAAGCAGCAAGCTTTGCCGCAAAATCCTTGTCACCTTGCTCCTCTTCCTTGTAAAAGCGGAGATTTTCTAAAAGCAGTACTTGTCCGGGTGCCAAAGCTTTGGCTTTTTCAACGGCTTCGGAGCCAATGCAGTCATCTGCAAACTCCACTTGCTGGCCCAGGAGGTCGGACAAATGCGGGATCAAATGTTTAAGGGAATATTTGTCTTCCGGGCCGCCTTTCGGTCGGCCCAGGTGCGACATCAGGATCACTGCGCCGCCATCGTTCAATATCTTTTTGATGGTGGGCAAAGCCGCCGTCATGCGGTTATCGTCGGTTATGTTATAATCTTTATCAAGCGGGACGTTGAAATCAACCCTTACGAGCGCTTTCTTCCCCAAAAATTTGATCTGATCTACTGTTTTCATGCGTTAACGGAAATTGTTTTACGGGCTGCCAAATTCAGCATTTAATTCCAATTTCAGAACGCAAAAATGAAAATGATGTTTTGGAAAAGAGTCCGGAAGTCGGATGTCCGAAAGTCCGAAAGAATAAATTGCGTTTTTTCGGCTTATTGAATCTTCAGATATAATACGCGATGCGGACCGATATTGCCAACCTCGAATTCATCTGATATCGTCTCGAAACCGAGATCAGCATAAAACTTAAGCGCGCTTTTGCGGGCATTGCACCAAATATAATTGGCCTTTTGGCCGCGAAGATAAACAATGGCGAAGTTCACTATTTGGTTTCCTATACCTCGTCCACGATATTCTTCAAGCGTAGCCATGCCGCGCAACTGGTACCCTTTTCCGTTATAGCCTTCGTGATTTTTAGGATGAAAAGTAGCTATGCAGACCAGTTTATCGTTATCGAAATAACCCAGGTGGAAAGCGCCGACGGCGTCATCGCCGGGAAAGTGGCATTCGTCTAAACTTAGTTTGCCTCCGCGAAGTATATCATTGCGAATGGGCAGCGTATCCTCAACCGGAATAAACCTGATCATGCTTTGCAACGCTTATTTTGGCGACCAGGTCGGCCAGGCGGCTGGAGTAGCCCATTTCGTTATCATACCATCCCACTACTTTGGTAAGTCCCCCCACAACTGAGGTGAGTTTCGAATCAAAAATACAGCTATGCGGATTACCCAGGATGTCTGTGGAAACGATAGGGTCTTCCGTAAATTCAAGGACATTTTTCATTGGCCCCTGCGCTGCCTGCCTGAATGCCCGGTTTATTTCTTCAACGGTAGCAGGCTTTTTCAAGCTGCAGGTAAAATCGGTCAGGGAACCGTTCAATACCGGCACCCGGATACCGGCGCCGCCTAATTTTCCGCTCAAATTGGGGAAAATGTTGGTTATGGCTTTCGCCGCACCCGTTGTTGTGGGGATTATTGATGCTGATGCCGCCCTGGCCCTGCGCAGGTCCTTGTGCGGTGCGTCGTGCAGGTTCTGGTCTCCCGTCATAGAATGGACGGTGGTGATGTATCCATCCACAATGCCCCAGTTATCATCCAGTATCTTTACCATTACGGCTACATTATTGGTGGTACAGGAGGCATTTGATAATATTGGCGAGTGCAGATCTATCCGCTTATCATTAACACCAATTACAATTGAAGGGATGTTTTTATCCGGCGACGGCGCTGAGATAATAACCTGTTTTGCCCCAGCGGCCAGGTGCAATTCGGCGCCTTTCTTCGTGGTGAACTTCCCTGTGGATTCGATCACTATGTCAATATCCAGTTCCTTCCATGGAAGGCATGCCGGCTCCTTTTGGGAAAAAACCTTTATCTGCGTATCATTAATGTAAAGGTTGTCGGCATCAAAATCTACTTTCCCTTTAAACACGCGATGAACGGAGTCGTATTTAAACAGATGGGCCAGTGTTTCGGGATCTGCCAGGTCGTTAATTGCTACGACCTGTAATTCAGGATTTGAAATAATACTTCTTAAAAACACCCTCCCTATACGGCCGAATCCGTTTATGGCAATTCTCATACGCTTTGCAGGTTATATAACAGTACAAAGATAGCTAAAATAACGAGGCTGCATGTGCCGCCAGGAACACGATGTCTGAATTATGACAAGGGGTAAACTAAAATTCCCCGGCCGGGTGCTTAGATAAACAGGTTTTTCAATGCCAGGCTCTCACGCTCTTTTGAGCGCAGGAAGAAAGTAATTCCCCAATTGAAAAGCAGGCATACTACCGATAACATGCCTATCAAAATGGAATTGCCGTAAGCTTGGAACCACAACACCCCGCCGATGCAAAGCAGGTTCAGGATGGCGAGGATAAGCGTAGTTTGCAAGTGGGTAAAACCCAGGCGCAGCATACGGTGATGGACGTGATTGCGGTCGGCAGTGAACGGCGAAACACCGCTTGATATACGGAGAATAAATACACGCAGTGTGTCGAATATCGGGCCTATCAGTATGGCTACCGCCAATGCAGGCGCCGAAAATATGGCTGGAGTTACCGTATTGGTGATCTTATTCAACTCGATAAACTTAATGGCCATTACAACCGATATCAAACCGATAAGCAGCGACCCGGTATCGCCCATGAATATTTTGGCGGGAGTGACATTAAACTTCAGGAACCCGAATATGGCACCCACCATTGCCAGCGAAACCGCGGCAAGCTGGTACTGGTGTATGTAAATGAACATAGCGGCAAAACAGCCGTTGGCAATAATGCCAGTGGTAGCTGCCAGGCCATCGATACCATCTATAAGGTTGAAGGCATTGATGATCAGTATTATGGTAAGCACAGATAAAACCACGCTCGGCCAGTAAGGCAGATCGTGGATACCGAATATCCCATACATACTGGTAAGTCGTATATGCCCGAATAGTACCAAAATAGAGGCTACTATAAACTGTATGCAGAATTTTGTGCGTGAATTAACGCCCGAAAGATCGTCTTTTAACCCCATCGCGAACAATATGATACATGCGGTAATCAGGTAGTTGATCGGGAGTGAACTATCGGTCATGCTAAAAAGCAATGAAGTGATTGTAAAACTTACAAAGATCGCTATGCCGCCCAGACGCGGTATCCCATGATCGTGCTGCTTCCGGAAATGGCCCACATCATCATACAAATGCCTTGCACGCGCAACGTGCAATATAGTAGGGATGGCGAGCAGCGAGATCAGAACCGAGAAGGTTACTATGATCAGGTAATAAACAGGATATTGTGAATGTATTAGTTCTGTCATGGAATATACTAAATATTAGAAATTAGATATATCATAATCAGGCGACCAAATTAGGCAAAATTTTCATATTTGTTAAAAAAATTGCACTATTTTACGAAGCGGCTTAAATATTATGGTTATATACGGAAATAAAATATCGTTGTTCCGCATAGCTTTTAAATCGTAAAGTAATGCTTTTACGCGGTTAGATACATTTTTGTTGCTAATACCTCCTATAAACATTTTCACCATTATCTTATCGAGATAAAACACATTGGCTTTATACGCATGGATAAAACGCAGCATTAATTCGTAGTCGGCAGCGCTGCCATAATCCAGCCGGTAAGTGCCAAGGTCGGAAAATAGTGCTTTTCTGCAATAAAATGTGGGATGCGGTGGCATCCAGCCCCAATTGAACATCCCGCTTTTGTACTTTCCCGACCGCCATTTACGTACCACTTTGCCCCCCGGATCTATGAAATCCAGATCGCCGTATAAAATGTTCATGTCCGGCTGCAAAAACGCCTCTGCCACATGGGCCAAAACATCGTCATCAGCTAAAAAATCATCCGCATTTAACGTGCCAATAATGTCGCCGGCGGCTACGGCTATACCCTTGTTCATGGCATCGTAAACCCCATTATCCGGTTCTGATATGAATACGCTAATATTGTCCTTGTATTTATCGATAATTTGAATTGTGCTGTCGGTCGATCCGCCGTCGATAACGATGTATTGTATGTTGTTGAATTTCTGCCCCAACACCGAGCTTATGCAACGCTCAATGGTATTTTGGGCATTATATGCCACAGTAATGAGCGAAATTTTTAAATTTTGCATTTCAGGGAAAATACACTTTTAATATGTTCAAAATATGTAATTTTGAAATTGCTGCGTAATATAACACAAATATGCAGTTTGATGTGTATGCGAATTTATACCAGCCTAATTACCACAATTTTATTCTTCGCGGTACTTACTTTCACCTCCTGCTCCTATAAACAGCAACAATTGCTTTTTCAGCAACAAACCGCCGCTGCTGATACCGGGAGGATCAATTCTTCGAGCGGTTCGGGCACGAGTGAATACCTGATCAAGTCGCAGGATATATTACAGATCAGGAATTTACAAAATGCGAGGTATATTGTTGACGAGGTCCCCAATTCATCGGCAGGCGGCGGTGCAGGAGGCGGCACTATTGCCGGCGAAGGCCAGAGCTACCAGGTTGAAGATGACGGAACGGTAGCATTGCCCCTTATCGGGCATATACAAGTAGCAGGGCTTACCAGGATACAGGCACAAAAACTTGTAGAGGATATGTACCGTAAAAATGTACTGGTGAATCCTATTATCGATTTGAAAATTATTAACTTAAAAGTAACCGTATTGGGTGAGATACGGGTGCCGGGTAATTATCAATTGGTGAAGGATAAAACCAGTTTGGTTGAGCTGCTGGGGCAGGCGGGCGGCCTCACCGACAGGGCGAATGAAAAAACCGTTAAGATCATAAGAGGCGATCCTAAAAAACCGCAGGTAATGGAGGTTGACCTGAATAAGCTGACTACGCTTGCCGATCCGCGGATAATATTGCAGAACAACGACATAATTTACATCGCACAAAGCAGAAGGGCAATAAAGAATGACCAGATACAGAATTTATCAACAACTATTCAACCTGCACTGATCATCTTCAATACAGCGCTGATCATTTATACGTTTATTCATAGGTAAATGCAAGAGACCGAGAAGATAGCACGAAAATTACCTAACCAGGAAATTGATTATTTTAAAATTGTCAAAATACTGGTGAGCCGCTGGTATTGGATAGCAGCTTCCGTTATTGTCTGCCTGGTGGTATCCTATTCTTATCTTTGGGTCACGCCAAAAACCTATGCCACATCGGCAACCCTGAAAATTGAGGAAAAAAAATCTGAGTTCTCCGACCTGGTCGGAGTGATCAACAGCAACGACCGGGGACCATCAAAAATTCAAAGCGAAATATTTGTACTGCAAAGCAGCACCTTAATTCTAAGCGCCATAAAAGACATTGACTATAGGGTTAGCTTTTACATATCCGGCAGAGTGCGCACATCCGATGTTTACCCTCAAAAGTTGCTCGACATTCATTTGCTGAAATTTGACAGCCTCAATTTTTTCCGTGACCTGATCACATTTAAACCGGTAGCTGGTAACACATTCGACCTTAGTTACAAAATAGGCGGCAAGCCTGTACACGGTGTGTTCGTTTACGACACCCCGGTAACCATAGCCAATACCTCATTCAGCATCAAAAGGCCGGGGGATATAGACCGGAATACCATCTTCATGTTCAAATTCAATACCCCTGAAGATTTTGTCGGCCGGGTGCGGGGCGGATTGCATACCAGCGAAGTGGTAAAAAACTCCAATATCATTTCACTACAGGAAACCGATTCGAACCCGCAATTTGCGGCCGATGTGCTGAATGCCGTCATGAAGGAGTACCTGAACTATGACAAGAGCCAAAAACAGGCTTCTGCTACACAAATGATCGATTTTATCGACGAACAGCTGGCCGCGCTTTCGAACAAGGTAAAGGGCTCAGAAAAATCAATTGAACAATATAAACAGCATGCCAAAATAATGAACGTTGTCTCGGCAACAGATATGCAATTGGGACAGATAAAGGATCTGGAGTCGCAACGCTCCATTCTCAATATACAATTAATTGCAATCGACCAGCTCAGGGATCAGATAGCTAAGGAAAAGGGGAATGTGAACCTTAACCTTAACCTGGAAGGTACCATAGACCCATTGCTTTCAGGCCTGATAGTACAATTGAACGACCGGCTGTCTGAAAAAAATACCCTGCAGAGGACTTACAGTAGTAACTCGCAGGCTTTGAAAGACATAGACCAGCAGATTTTGCAAATAAAGAATGCCGCGCTGGACAATATCGAATCTACGCGTGATCGTATCAACAAAAATATGGCCTATCTGGATACCCAGGTTGCCAAAGTAAACCAAAAAATAGCCACCCTTCCGGCCGCGGAACGCGACCTGATCAGCTTGCAGCGTGACTTCGAGATCAACGACAAGGTTTACTCGTTCCTGTCGGAAAAAAGGCTGGACGCGCAGATCAGCCGTTCAGCTATATTGCCGGGCGCTTCGATCATTGAACCGGCACAGCCAAACTTTAGCCCGGTTTCGCCCGATGAACATACAATACGCCGCACGGCACTGATCATTGGTTTCGCTATAGGACTCGGCCTGATCATACTGATCAGGGTACTCAATCCATATATCTACGATAAGGAAACTATTGAAAGCCTTACCACTATACCAATTTTAGGGGTGATCAGGAAATTCCCGGACGAAATTGACGAAGACAACTCACAAATACTGGCGTTGAGCCGGCCCAAGTCGGTCTTTGCCGAATCCGTGCGTTCGGTGCGTACCAATTTGAATTTCATCGCATCAGAAAAAACGAGTAAAATAATCTGCATCACATCGGAAGTAGCCGGCGAGGGAAAATCGTTTATTGCCGTGAATCTTTCCAGTACGCTGTCACTTATCGATAAAAAGATCATCCTGATAGCAGCCGATCTCAGGCGGTCGAGGCTGCACAAAACCTTCCATATACCCAATGACAAGGGATTGAGCAATTACCTGGCAAACCAATGCGAAGTGGACGATGTGATAGGAAAAACGGCCCAGCCAAATCTTGATATATTGATCTCGGGCCCGGTACCGCCTAATCCTTCAGAACTGCTTCACAGCAAAAGGATGAAAACATTGATGGATGAGCTTAAAACCAGGTATGATATTATTATGATCGATACAGCCCCCATAGGCCTTGTTTCGGACTCCATACCACTTATCCGGATGAGCGACATTAATATTTTTGTAATACGGTCGGGCAAATCAAAATTCTATGCGGCTACAGTACCGCAGCGCATAGCCAATGAATATCATTTGGACAATACAGTGATCATATTAAATGCCTACACGGAAGACCTGCTGCATTCGCGGTATTATACAACCAAATTTACCGGTGAATACTCCGGTGGGCACTACTACTACTATTCCGATTACAGCGGCTATGAGGGCTCAGATTATTATGTGGATAAGAAAAAGGTGAGGTGGTGGGATATCAGGCGCTGGAGCAGGTAAATGGATAGAAACATAAGATCGGACATTTATAAGTGGTACCCGGTTTACACGAATCCGCGGGCCGAAAAAAAGGCAAACCAGGCGCTGACAAATAAGGGGATTGAAACTTATCTGCCGTTAAGACGGCAACTGAAACAATGGAGCGACCGGAAGAAATGGGTGGAAGAGCCCTTTATTAAATCCTACTTGTTCGTACACATTCCCGAGCACGCTCAAACTGAGGTATTGATGACCAGGGGCGTAGCGCGCTTCATTTATTTCGGCGGTAAGATAGCAGCAATGCCCGACAGGCAGATAGCCGACCTCAGGCTTTTGATGATGAGCCCGCTCGAACTGGAAATTACAGAAGAAAACCTGCTCCCCGGCGAAAAGATCGTCATTAAGGCAGGTCCGCTAAAAGGGATGACCGGCGAGATCATTTCCTACCGCTCACAAAAACAGCTGGCACTGCGCTTAGAGAATTTGGGCTGCTCCATCATTATTCATGTAGCAGCATCGCTGATAGACAGATTTTAAACATTCACCTGCTTGATGTGAATAAGTTTTATACAAGCTCAATGGCATTTTTTGACTTAATTTAACGCCATTATATATTTTGACAAGCAGCAAGTTCACTGTTTTTTAATTTGCTGTATTTTAATGAGTTATGCTTGACCCGTGTGACTTACGAGGCGAAGCTGTGAATATACCCCTATTATGTGCCGCATTGCAGGAATAATTTCCAAGCGACTAAAAGCAGAAGAGACCGGCGAAAAGGTAAGGATCATGTGCCAGGCATTGCAGCACGGCGGCCCGGATGATGAAGGCATATTTTGTGATCAGCAGACCGGCCTGGTTTTCGGCCACAGGAGATTATCCATTATCGACCTCAGCCGGAACGGCCATCAGCCGATGGCAGATGCCGATCAAAGGGCATGGATCACGTTTAACGGCGAAATTTACAATTACATCCCGCTTAAGCAGCAGCTGTTAGCATTAGGTGCAAAGTTCCGCTCCGAAACCGACACCGAGGTGATTATCCAGGCTTATTTGCATTGGGGAATGGCCGCTTTCTCAAAGCTGAGGGGAATATTCGCATTTGCCTTGTATGATATTGAAAGATCATTAACCTACCTGGTTCGCGACAGCTCGGGCGTAAAGCCGCTGTATTATCACATCGAAAACGGACAACTAAGCTTTGCATCCGAAGTTAGAGCGTTAAAAAAAGCGGGCATTGCAACTGACGCCGACTCTGCATGGAAAATTCGGTTCCTGGCATACGGGCATATACCCGAACCTTACACGACCCTAAAAAATGTTTATAGTTTGCCCAAGGGCGAGTTCCTGTGCTGGAACCATAAGAAAGATACCTGTGATATCCATTCGTATCATGTCGTCCAGCGGAAAACGCCAGTCATTGACGCAGAAGAAGCCCGGGAAGCGGTACGTTCAGCCTTGACTATTGCGGTAACGCGTCAGCTTATTGCTGATGCACCTATCGGTGTATTTCTTAGCGGTGGTATCGATTCCAGTTTAATAACATTGCTTGCCAACCAGCAAAAGCATGCCTGTTTAAAAACGATCTCTATCTACTTCAATGAAAAAGCATACGATGAACGTATGTACCAAAACCTGATTTTGAAAGAAATTGAGGGCGAAAAATTTGCGCATTTGGTAAGACAGAAGGATTTTGAAGAGTTTTTGCCCCGGATAATTGAAAATATGGATATACCTACTACCGATGGCATCAACACCTGGTTTATCAGCAAATATGCCCATGAGGATGGTTTAAAAGCGGTACTATCGGGAGTGGGAGCTGATGAACTATTTGGCGGTTATCCTTCATTTTCAAGGATAAAACATTTGAAAACACTGCACGGGTTTGAACCTATGATATTCAGGGCCGCGAAATACTTTACGTCAGACCGCTTTAAGAAAGTTTCTTTTTTAGCTTATAACCACCCCACCGCCGATTACCTTCTCCTGAGGGGCCATTATATTCCCTCAGATATCGCTAAAATATTAGATACCGACCTCAATTATGTGGAGGACATCCTATTCAGCAACAAACAGCTACCCTATATCAGCAATTACAATGAAGAGGACGCGGCATGGTTCGAGACCAACCTGTATATGCAGAACCAGTTGCTGCGCGATACCGACGTAATGGGCATGAGCCACGGCCTCGAGGTGCGTGTACCGTTCCTGGACGAAGACTTTAAACGCCTTGCAGAAAGTATAACGCTTGATGTAAGATTTGACGACCGCCAGCCAAAGAAATTACTAATAGACAGTTTTGCCGATATATTGCCGAGAGCGATATGGGACCGGTCGAAAATGGGCTTCACTTTTCCCCTGCAACAATGGATGAGGGAAAACGCAGAAATAAACGATGAAAGTTTATACCAAGGTAAAATGGCGCAAAGCATTGTAAGAAACTTTAAAAAAAATACAATGCACTGGTCAAAAGTATTTGCCCTGTACCAGATACGGATGCATGAGTAAAAAGGTCATTCTCTTTTCATTACAAACCTTTAGCACCACCGGCGGCATTCAGAAGATGACCCGCACACTTGCCTATGCCTTATTCCACATCGCAAAACAAAAAGAATGGGATTTTAAACTCTGGTCGCTTTACGATTCAAGATACGACCTGATGGGCCAGTATCTTGCACCCGAAAATTTTGTGGGTTTTGGCCGCAGCAAAAGCGGGCTGGCCTTTAAAACACTTAGAACGGCCATCCACGCAGATATTGTAGTAATTAGCCACATTAATCTTGCATTAATTGGCGTGGTGATCAAGATCCTCCGTCCAAAATGCAAGATATGGCTGGTAGCGCATGGTATTGAAGTGTGGCGCCCCTTTAACTTTATAAAAAGAACATTCCTGGAGCGCTTTTGCAACAAGATCGTTTGCGTAAGCAGCTTCACCAAAGCGCAAATGGTCAGGCTGCATCATTCAGATCCCGACAAATGTGTCGTTTTGAACAATGCTATAGATCCTTTTATGCATTTGCCCGTCGAATTTGAGAAGCCAGAATACCTGCTGAACAGGTATAGCCTCGTCCCCGAAAATAAGGTTATCTTTACCCTGACCCGCCTCGCATCATCAGAACAATACAAAGGATATGAACAAGTGATAAAAGCCGTCGGCAGATTAAAGATCAAATTCCCTGAAATAAAATATATACTTTCCGGCCAATATGACTCAACCGAGGAAATGCGCATACGCGACCTCATCAGCTTATGCGGGGTGGAAGAACAGGTTATACTGACCGGATTCCTCACCGAAAAAGAGTTAGCCGATTACTTCCTGCTGGCCGACTTGTTCGTTCTCCCAAGCAAAAAAGAAGGATTTGGTATCGTATTTATTGAAGCGCTGGCCTGCGGCCTGCCGGTGATCTGCGGCAATGCCGATGGAAGCATCGACGCCATCAGGGATGGTGAATTAGGAACGGCTATTAATGCAGATGACCTGGATGAACTTGAAAAAACTATTACGACGTATTTGAAAAAACCGATGACAGCACACGCCCGCCAAAAACTTCAAAGCCAGTGCCTGCTTCACTTCAACGAATTGGATTATATGAATCATATACTACAGCTGATAAACAATGAGTACGCCAACTGACGGAGACTGGGATCTTGAAATAACGCCGAAAAGCGGCCTGCTTGACCTGAAACTCAGGGATACCTGGCAGTACCGGGATCTGCTTTTCCTCCTTGTCCGGCGCGATTTTGTTTCATTCTACAAACAAACTATTTTAGGACCGGTGTGGTTTTTTGTACAGCCAATTATAACCATACTTATATATAGCCTTGTATTCAATAAACTGGCCGGCATCAAAACCAATGATATCCCAGCCCCGCTGTTTTATCTTGCGGGAACTATTATCTGGAGTTATTTTTCCGATTGTCTCATCAAGACCTCAACGGTTTTCAAAGACAATTCGGCAATGCTGGGCAAGGTGTATTTTCCCAGGCTCATCATGCCCCTCAGCATTGTGCTGTCTAACCTTATCAGGTTTGCCGTACAATTTTTGCTCTTCATCGTGCTTATGGTCGCGTACGGCATCAAGGGTGTCTCGCTCGCACCCAACATGATCATGGTGCTTTTCCCATTATTGATCCTGATCATTGCAGCTCTCGGCCTTGGCCTGGGCATGATGATATCGGCTGTAACCACCAAATACCGCGACCTGGCATTTGTGGTTTCTTTTGGCGTACCGCTGCTGATGTATACTACTACGGTGATCTACCCGCTTTCGACGGCCGTGGCTAAATACCCTGAATATAGCTGGATCATCAAATTCAACCCGGTAACTGCCATTATCGAAACTTTCCGGTACGGTTTTTTTGGCAAGGGCAGCTTTAGCTGGGAATTGCTGGGTTATAGCACGGGGGTAACATTCGTCATCCTGCTGCTGGGCGTTATTATCTTTAATAAAGTTGAAAAAACATTTGTGGACACAATATAATGGCTAAAGTTATCCGGGTTGAACATCTTTCAAAAGCTTACCAATTGGGCGACTTCGGCACAGGTACTATTTCCCGCGACCTGGAGCGCTTTTGGGCGCGTATACGCGGCAAAGAGGACCCATTTTTGAAGATAGGCGAAGTAAACGACAGGGCAACAAAAGGCGAGGGAGACATCGTATGGAGCCTGAACGACCTGAACTTTGAGATAGAAGACGGCGATGCCGTCGGCATTATCGGCCGCAACGGCGCCGGGAAGAGTACCTTATTGAAAATACTGAGCCGCGTAACTTCTCCTACCACCGGATCAGTCAAGGTCAGGGGGCGCATTGCCAGCCTGCTTGAGGTCGGGACGGGCTTCCATCCCGAACTAACGGGCCGGGAAAATATTTTTCTCAACGGCGCTATACTGGGCATGCGGAAGGCCGAGATCAAACGCAAGTTTGACGAGATCGTGGATTTTGCTGGCGTTGAACGCTACATCGATACGCCGGTGAAGCGCTATTCATCCGGTATGTACGTGCGGCTGGCCTTCGCCGTCGCCGCTCACCTCGAATCGGAAATACTGATTGTAGATGAAGTGCTGGCCGTTGGCGATGCCGAATTCCAGAAGAAATGCCTTGGCAAAATGGGCGATGTGAGCAAGGCGGAGGGGCGCACCATATTGTTTGTAAGCCACAATATGGATTCGGTAAAGACACTCTGTGATAAGGGCATGGTGCTCGATAAGGGCAGTTTGCTGCTGTATGACGAGGTCGACAATGCTATCGGCAGCTATCTGCGGACCGCCAAAGCTGAAATGATGCGGACTGAAGCAGCGGAAATACCGCTTAACGACCACGTTATCCTCGACCTTTTCAGCATTGACAAAGAAACCGTGCTGATGCACCAGGACCTCGAGTTTACCTTACAAGTTAGCGCCGATCAGCCGATCAGTTATAGCTCGATCGCCCTTAACATCTACGACGAATATGATCAAAAAACGGGGTTTATCGACCTCCGGTGTAATGCTTTGTACCAGCGGCCGGGTAACAACAATACGATCGAATTGCGGGGAACGCTCAAAAACCTTCCGCTATTGCCGGGAACTTACAAGATGGGTATTCATATACAATCAAATTTGTTGTATAACGACTTTGGTAACCTGCTCCAATTCGAGGTAATGCAAAAGCAACTGGTGGATGACATTATGCCTTACCCGCCTCACATCCGCGGGCGGGCAGAAATTGATTATGATTTTTATATCCTGTAACAATTCGCCGGATGATGCCCGTTAAAATTGATATCATTATCCTGAGCAATGCCGTGGATGATAAGCTGCATAGTTTAACGGAGCAATCGATAACTACACTGCTTGCCTCAGAGGACCCGCAAAAGATCAGTTTTGACATCCTGGTTATTGAATCGAATAAGAGCACTAAGCCATATCATTACCCTGAAGTTAAAACGATCTACCCGGACACTTCATTCGGTTATAATAAATACATGAATATCGGCATAAAGGCTACCCGCAATGATTATGTGTGCCTTTGCAACAATGACCTGGTATTTCACAAAGGATGGGCGAGCGCCATCCTGGAGGCGATGGATAATGATGTTGAAATGATGAGCGCCAGTCCCTATTGCCTTAACTTCCATAAAAATGCGGGTTTCGACGAAAATGGACCGGTTCAGGAAGGCTATTACGGCGTTTTGGTCGGCTGGTGCATTTTTATGAAGAGGAAAATATTTGATACCATAGGGCCGCTTGACGAGAAACTAACCTTCTGGTATTGTGATGCCGATTATTGTAAAACACTCGAAAAATACAAGGTAAAGAATTGTCTTGTACCTGCTTCAAAGGTTACTCACCTGGGCAGCGAATCGCTGAAGATGGTAAACGGCAAAGAGCATCGAAGGTTGACTCAGTTGCCGCGAAGCTATTACAACTATAAATGGTATCATCATTCTTATATGAAATACCTGGCCCAAAACAGCCTGTTCAGAATAAAGCAATTGTTCAGCAGCTAAAAATCGTCCAAACTCTGAAAAGCGCGGTGCATTCTGTTATTACATTCGCCACGAACAAAATGACGTATGTGAAATTTGCGCTGAACTGTGCGCAATCGGTATTACTGCACAATGATCTGCCGGTTTATATCGTATCAAATCTTGATTTCCCGGTACCGGCAAAATTCAGCGATAAAATATTTATTATCCCGGCAAAGCCCCAACACTTAGCCCTGGGCATCGGTATAAAACTACATACGGACGAGTACCTGCAAACAGAACATACGCTTTTCATCGATTCGGATTGCATCTGTTACGGCGATCTTGGCGAGATATTCCGTGCCTGCGAAGGCATGGATGTTTCGGTTGCCGGTAATATTGTGCCTGCCAAAACCTGGTGCGGACCAGAGCAGGCGAAAACGGTAAAGGACAACTGGGGCATTGATGAACTGATAAGATATAACGGCGGACTATACTATTTTAAAAAATCGGAGATAACCGCAAATATCTTTGATGAAGCCAGGAAGATCGCGGAAAAATATGATGATTATGGTTTTTCGAGGATAAATAACAAATGGATAAATGAAGAAGCGCCAATATCCATCGCGATGATGCTAAACCATCAGCGGCCTATTGCTGATGACGGAACGTTTATAACAGATCTTTTTACCGACCACAGGCCAAAAAAAATAAACGTGCTGACAGGTTCAAGGCTCTTGCGCAATCCGCCTGAGACTGAGCGCAAACATCGCCCATGGTACCCCAAACAATTTTCGCCGCTGATCCTGCATTTCGGCGGAAACAATATCAATTCGTATCCTTATAAATCGCAGGCCCGGCTTTTAAAATTGAACAGGATTGGATTTCCCGTTTTTGCAGCATCGATGCTCGTTAACATTTTTATCCACCTGCCTTACAGAAGTTTTCACTGGCTCAGGTCGCTCGGTTGAAATGGCTGAAATAACACTATCCTACGTCGTCGTCACCAAAAACAGGTTGCCATTTCTGAAGATATTATTTGCACACCTGTTGCCGGTGTTAAATCCGGATGAGGAAATAGTGGTAGTTGATGGCGACAGCACCGATGGATCAAAAGAATATCTGCGGGGCCTTTACGATGAAAGCAAGATACACCAGTTCATCAGCGAACCCGACAAAAACCAGGCCCACGGCTGGAACAAGGGATTTTTGATGGCCGGTGGCACCATTATCAAAAAACTGATCGACGACGATGTGCACGATCTGAATGCTATACGGAAATGCCGCGATTTTATGCTTGCGAAACCTGAAATTGATATTTGCATTTCAAACAACATGGAGAGCCGCCTGGTAAACCCCGGTCAAACAGGAGAAACGGGCCGGCTGAGTTATTACCGGCAATGGAAGGCGGGGCAATCAAAAACCTTTACATTCAGCGACGTAAGTATGCTCATCCGCCGTTCGTCCTTAAGTTTCATCGGGCTATATGATACCCAGTTCAAAATGCTCGACTGGGAATACTCGCTGCGCTGCAGTTATCTCAACGCAAAAATAGCGTATTATACAGGTTTCAATTCACTATCCGTCGGTACCCCCGGCAATGTTTCGTCTACTGCTACCAGGGAGCTGTTCCGCAAAGAAGAACTCATCGGCAAAACCAAATACGAATACCCGGGTGACGGCTCTGACATTAGTACCTGGTCGAGGATCAAAATTTGGCTGGGTAAAACCTACTATCATTTGAAAAACAAAAAAACCTCACTCCTGGATCCCGGGCTTCCGGCCGCAGACGATCTTGAAAGCATATATTCCTCTTACTATCAAATGCTGGAAGACCGGAATAAAGCCGGCGATTGGACATTTATATATGACGGAGACGATTACTGAGAACCGGGTTAAAAACAATAAACGGATACCATCCCTGGACGGGTTCAGAGCTATTTCCATTATCCTTGTGCTCATTGCCCATAGTCGTTTCTCAAACGGGTTCCCATCGCGGTATTATTCGCTGGCACAACATGGAGGATTTGGCGTCAACATTTTTTTTGTCATCAGCGGCTTCCTGATAACCTATTTGTTATTGGTTGAAAATGAAGAAACAGGCGGCATCAGCATAAAGTCGTTTTATTTAAGACGGGCGCTCAGGATCGTACCGGTGTATTACCTGTATATACTTTTCGTCTTTGCGATGACAAGCCTGACAAAGATCGATATAAGGGGCAATAGTTTCCTGCATGCGCTCACGTTTACCAGTAATTTCGATACCAAAATTGCCTGGGTATTTCTTCATTTCTGGACGCTCTCAGTCGAAGAACAATTTTATCTTTTCTGGCCTGCCATCCTCATCCTTTTCGGCAAACATATAAAGCCGATAATTATTGTTTTCGTTTGTTATTCGTGTATAGCACGGGTAATATCTTATAAATTTCCGGGTCATGATCTCATGATCCTATCGCCTTTTTTCTCCTTTTCAGATTCCATTTTTATCGGAGCTTTTGGCGGTATCCTATTTTTTGAGAACAGGAGCATAACCAAGTTAAAAATTTTCAGATCATATTGGATACAATTGCTCATGATAATTTTGATCGTGATGTTTAAATACTTCTTAGGTCACGGCATGTTTGGAAAGGTTTCACTCCCCTTAGGTAATTCGATCATGTCGGCTGCGGCACTTTTCCTGATACTTTGCTATATAGAGCCATCCAACAGCATTGTATTTAAAATACTGAACAGCCAGTTTATGATACACGTCGGCGTTTTGTCGTACAGTTTGTATATGTGGCAGGAGTTTTTCTTTGTTGAAAAGTTCGACAGCATCTTTTTCACATTTCCGTATAATATTTTACTGATCTATAGTGTTTCATTGATCTCTTATTATTTGTGGGAAAAACGCTTCCTGAAATTGAAGGATCGGTTTCACAAAAAGTCGGTACCGCAATTAAATAATAGCCTTGCCAAAGCAATCGATAAAACTGCGGTTTCAAAACGGGCTTAGTTTTGAATCTTTCAAAAGGGATGTTTTTGATATATATGGGTTACCTGAGTTATATGACTTTGAAGAATCGGACGATCCCGATTTCATAGTCTTCGGCCCGGGTGGCATCGACATACCGAAGCCGGGAAACTATACCCGAATAGGGTATTTTTCCGAGAATATCATACCCGATCTTTCCATTTGCGAATGGGCCTTCGGGGTTATGCCCGAAGATAAGATCAACAGCCCGATTTACAGGCGAATACAATGGCATGCCCTCGATCCGAAAAAACTGGTAAAACCCGGCGATTATGATGCCGAAAGTATCCTGGCAACCAAAAAACACTTTTGCAATTTTCTATACTCGCATAAGGTTCCTTACCGCGAGGAATTTTTCAGGCAATTATCTAAATACAAAAAGGTGGATGCGCCGGGAAAGTCGATGAACAATATGCCCGGCATCGACGATACCCATAAGGGCGGTATTTGGGAACGCAAAAGACAATTCATTAGCGGCTATAAATTCACCATCGCGTTTGAAAACTATGTTTATCCGGGCTACCAAACCGAAAAACTATACGACGCTATGCAGGCCGGCAGCATACCCATCTATTGCGGCGATCCTTACATCGGGGAAATTTTTAATACGATCAGCTTTGTAAATGCCGCGGATTACTTAAAGCCCAATAATTCCCGATTGGTGAATTGGCTCGAAGACCATAGTCAGCTTGACTTTAAGGACATCCTTCCCTCATTTTACAAGAGCCCGGGACATCGTATCAAACGCAAGTTGAAAGCAATAGGAAAAGAATTAAAAATGAAGTACCAGTTCCAAAAATTGGATTTTACTCCCTTGATCGACCGTATAACTGAGCTTGACCAGGATGATGCGCAATATATCAAGATACTGAATCAGCCCTGGTTTTTAAACAATACGCCGCCGCCAAACGCTTCACTAAAAAGTCGCTGGATAGAAATTTTCAGCGGGGCAATTTGACATGGAACGGATGAACTCAAAACTTTTAAAAATTAGCGGATGAGACTATCCCTCCTATATAACCCACTGGTGATAATGGACCGCATGGCCATCGAAATCAACAGGCATAAGAGAAAGAAAAAGCTAAAAGGGACCCCCGCTGCGCATCTTGGTTTAGGTTACCTCGATAGCCTGGAATTGCTTGAACTGATCAAAAATGATAATTACGAAGCCGGGGTGATTTACGATGTCGGTGCCAATATCGGCAGCTGGACCTTACTCGCAAAATCGTTCTTTAAAGATGCGGAGGTACATGCTTTTGAGCCCTTAGCTGTTCATACACGGCAATTTATAGAAAATACAAAGGCGCTCAACGGTATACATCTCCATTCATTTTGCCTCGGCAACGAAGATAAAATGTCTGTGATAAACATTTCAAGCTTTTCAGATTCTTCGAGCCTTCTCGATGCAACGCCGCTTGAATTTGAACAATTCAACATTAAAAAGGTAAACGAAGAATCCGTTGCCCTTAAAAAGATCAGCACATCAATCGATCAAAACATTTTACCCGTTCCGGATATCATTAAGCTCGACGTACAAGGATTTGAACTGGAGGTGTTGAAGGGGGCCGGTCATTATTTAACTCATGTAAGTTATTTGATCGCAGAAGTTTCATTTAAAGAATATTACCACAACCAGCCTTTATTCCTGGATATAGGCAATTACCTTTCAAAGTATAATTTCTGTATTTACGCATTCGGGCATTCGACACCGGTTGGTCATGAACTGGGGCAAATTGATGTGCTGTTTAAAAAGCGAGGTATATAACCGTGATAAAAACCCATTCCATTTAAATGCCCGGACAGGCAAGCCGCAGTTTAGTATCTATTGACATAGCCAGGGCGATAGCCGCTTTGGGGGTATTTTATTATCACCAGCATATGGGTAATGTACTAGCTAATTACTCGGGCATCAAATGGCTTAACTATACCGATGCTTTTGGGGCGGTGTATGCTGTGCCCTTGTTTTTTCTCATCAGCGGTTATTGCATTCATTTGTCCAATATAAAATATATAAAAACCCGCGAAGCGCTTCCTATAAAAGAATACTATAAACGCAGATTGTTTAGAATATACCCTCCTTATTTAGCGGCATTGATATTTAGCGTAATAATAAATTTTATCACCCGGCCAGGTTATCATATTTCAGCGCCTGATTTCATAGTACACTTGTTTTTGCTGCAGGGTTTTACAGTAAACTATTTCAATACTGTCAATGTGGTATTATGGACGATCTCGATAGAGCTGGCATTTTATATTCTTTACCCGATTTTTTATTATTTGCGGAGAAAGTTCTCCCTTGATTACGCGCTGCTGTTTACGCTGATAGTCTCATGCACAAGCATCATTTATTTTTCAGCAAAGAGTAGTACAACATTGCCTGAGTTATACTGTGTTTTCAATATATGGTTCGCCTGGTGCTGCGGTGCCTACCTTGCCGATAAAAAAGTGTTAAATAGCCGCGATTTAAAAAAAACTGTCTATAAAATTATTTACGCGATTATATTCGTTGCCTTTTTCCTGTTGAAAACACCGGGCCTGTCGAAATTTTTAATCATCGATTACCAGTTTAATATTTTAATATGGACCGCGCCCCTGCTGTTTCTTCTCGACAAGGAAAAATGGCTATCTGGCAGCCGGTCGCTCTTCATTAAAATACTCGCCGCAATAGGGCTATCCAGCTATTCATTATACCTCTTGCATAAACCCCTTAGCCTGCTCAAAAACTTTTGCGCGCACCAGTTTCTGCCATCCAAGCTTCAGCCTGCCGCCGTATTTATTGGTATTCTGATCATTCCGGTCATTACGTGGTTCAGCTATAAATATATTGAGAAGCCATTTATGGCAAAAAAACGCAAAACATTGCTCAATGCCCGATCCCTTAGTATCCATCATTATTCCCGTTTATAATTCGGGTCAATACCTTGATGAAACTATCCGGTCGGCCATGCAGCAAAGCTGGTCCAATAAGGAGATCATCCTGGTTGACGACGGCTCTACAGATAACTCTTTAGCTATAGCCAGTGAATACCGGGGTGAGCGGGTAAAAATATACAGCCAGGCTAACCAGGGGGCCAGCGCGGCGCGTAATAAGGGTTTGAGAGAAGCAAAAGGAGACTATATCCAGTTTTTAGATGGCGACGACCTGCTTAGCGCCAACAAGATCGCCGATCAGATGGCCTTAATTAACGGGCATTCCGATCATTTAGCGATATCGCGCACCATCTATTTCTTTGATAAAGAGCCATTGCCTCCTGGTCACGTAAAGCATGATGAAAGCATAGAATATTATAATGACCCGGCCGGCTTCCTGATCAACATGTATTATAAAACCGCTTTCGACAAGGAGCAGCGTGGCATTGTGACGGTACACTCCTGGCTTAGCCCAAAAACACTGCTCGATAAAGCAGGCTGGTGGAACGAAGATTTGAGTGTTGACGACGACGGCGAATATTTTTGCCGGGTTATACTGGAAAGTAAGCAAATAATATATGTTCCGGATGCCATCAACTATTACAGAAAATACCGGTCCAATACGAATCTCAGCGCCGGGGAGAATATTGGCGCCATGAGAAGCAGGCTGCTCGCCAGCGAATTAAAATGGAAACACCTTAAAGCAAAGTCGGCAAACCCTTTGATCGATGCGGCTATGGCTAAGGTATTTATGGAAAACGCCGTTACTTTTTACCCGCAATTTATGGAACTGTACCGGGTTGCGGATAAGCACGTAAAAGAATTGGGCGGTATTGCTTATGTGCCCGTCGTAGGAGGCAAAGGCATTGAATTTATAAAGAAGATATTCGGCTGGCGGGCCGCCAAATTATTATCGTTCGCAGCTGGGAAGCTCCGCAGGAATTTTAAGAAATAAATTAAGTTTTGATGATCCCATTTAATAAGCCCCATTTAACCGGCAATGAACTAAAATACGTCTCGGATGTAATGTCGAAAGGAAAAACCGCGGGCGATGGTTACTATACCAAACTGTGCCAGGATTATTTCTGCGAGAAATACGGATTTAAGAAAACGTTCCTGACCACATCCTGCACCGATGCCCTCGAATTGGCGGCATTACTTATCGACCTCAAACCAGGCGACGAAGTGATTATGCCATCCTACACATTTGTTTCCATGGCAAACGCCTTCCTGCTGAGGGGCGCTAAAATTGTTTTCGCTGACAGTAATTTGGAAAACCCCAATGTTGATGCCGGCAAGATCGAATCGCTGATCACTCCCGCTACCAAAGCCATTGTTGTGGTGCACTACGCAGGTATTGCCTGTGATATGGTCAAATTAAAGGAGATAGCGGACAAACATTCTATATTCCTCATAGAGGACGCGGCGCAGGCAGTAGACAGTTATCATGAAAACAGACCGCTGGGAGGTATCGGTCATTTGGGCGCTATGTCGTTCCACGAAACCAAAAATATCAGCTGCGGCGAGGGTGGCCTGCTGATCATCAACGATGACAGGTTTATCAAAAGGGCTGAGATCATCAGGGAAAAGGGAACCAACCGATCGGCTTTTTTCCGGGGCGAGATCGATAAATACAGCTGGGTTGATATTGGCTCGTCGTTTTTGCCGTCGGAAATACTGGCAGCTTACCTGTATGCTCAATTGGAAGCGATGGATGATATCCAGGCCAAAAGAAAAGCGATATGGGATACCTATTATCAAAACCTGGCCATTCTTCAGCAGGAGCGCAAGGTTGCTTTGCCCCAATTACCGCCTTACGCGATAAATAACGGGCATATATTCTACCTCATCTGCAAGAACCTGGAAACACGCACCGGGTTTATCAGCCACATGAAAGCCAACCAGGTGCAAACCCCATTTCACTATGTTGCCCTGCATGATAGCCCTTATTATAAAGACAAACATGGCGACCGGGCGCTGCCTATGGTAAATGTTTACCAGGATTGCCTGGTACGGCTGCCTTTGTTTTATGACCTGGAGCCGGCAGACATTGAAAACGTGATCGATCTGACATTGAATTTCCTTAAATAATTACCAAAATTGAGCTTCCTTTCAGGGATCCGGCTTAGTGTTGGGGTGATCAAAAGAAAGATCTTTTTTTCGCCGATTAAGTATTGGGAAGAGAGGGCCAGGCTGTATGGCAAAAATTCTGTTTTAAATCTTACCCTGAATGAGCAGGAAATAAAATCGCTAAAGGATTTTCAATTAAATACTATTTTCCCGGTCTTATCAGGTCAGCTGACAGGAAATGAAAAGAAATTATTGGATTTTGGCTGTGGGCCCGGCAGATTGAGCGTCGAACTTGCCCATTCCACCGGTTGCGAGGTTGTTGCCGCCGATCCTATCGAATACCTGTTGCAATTGGGGCCCCGGGACGCAAGCGTAACCTACAGAAAGATCATTAGAAATAGGATTCCTGCAAAAACCGGTGAATTTGATATTATATGGATTTGCTTCGTTTTGGGCGGAATAGTAAAAAGGAGAACTCTTAATCAAACCATAAAAGAAATAAATCGCGTAGCAGGAAATAATTGTCTATTGTTCATCATAGAAAACACCAGTGTCAAAGAGGACATTATTTCATGGAAATACCGTAGCGTAGCTGACTATATCGGTATGTTCGGCAATTTCGGTTTAAAACACATGAGAGACTTTGTTCACGCGAATGAGCGTTTTTCAATTCTCGCCGGCAGAAATACACTCCATCATGCGTAAAGCCCGGGCCATCCTAAGCAAAATATTAGCAAACAACCCTATAAGCCGGATCGTATTTTTAATATCCGGGAAGCGTATCTCATTTAATCACCTTACCATCCGCGTTATTGCATTTTTATTACGCCAAAAGATACCCTTCTACAATGCGACGATCGATGTGTCGGATAAAATGATAACCCCGCTTACTAAATCATTATTATACTATCGGATTTATGAAAAAAAAGAGGTAGAGTTGGTTACGGCATACCTAAAATCCGACGACGATGTATTAGAATTAGGTTCCAGTATTGGCGTTATGGGAAGCATCGTATCCAGGATCCAAACCACGGGCAGGTATATTTCAGTTGAAGCCGACCCGGCCCTAATTAATGTCAACCGGAAAAATATAACCCTTAACCGAAAAAGCGAATTTGTGTTATTGAACAAGGCTCTCGATTACTCCGGAAAGAAAATTGCATTTATTGCGAGCGACTCTACCCTGTCGGGCAAGGTAGCTGCCGCCGGCGATTCGGAAACTCATATCGATAGCATCACATTGAAAGAGCTATGCCAAACTTACGATCTGAACAATTTTACTTTGATCTGCGACATAGAAGGTGCTGAGATATCTATACTGTTGAATGACATGAGCTCTATAACAAAATGCTCCAAAATAGTCATTGAATTGCACGACACTGAATATAACGGCCGTGTCTATTCAGTTAAAGATATGGTGGATTTGATAGTTCAAAACAATTTCAGGATCGCAGACCGGCAAGAGCCGGCCTTTGTCTTTGAAAGAATTGACTTAACCGCTTAAAATGAGGGTTCTCCACTTTATAAGCGGTTTCCCGAGGACTACAGAAACTTTCATAAAAAGATACGTGCAGAAAAGCTCCCGGTTTGCTGCGACGGGCGTCGTTACATTCGATCCCGGGGAATTAGATGCTGAAATGGAAAATGCAACAAATATCTTTCCCGTAAACAGGGAATCCTACAGCCGTAAGAATATTAAAGGAGCCTTGAGATATATTTATGAAAAGGCCTCTGGTTCGGAGCTATGGTTCAGGCGGTTCAATCATATCCTGGACGAGTTTAAACCCGATATTATTCACTGTCATTTCGGCCCTGAAGGTATTGCCATGATGCATTTTGAAAGAAAGTTCAAAAAAAAGATACCTTATGTAACTTCCTTTTACGGATATGATATATCATCGCTGCCCGCAGCAGATAAAAAATACCGCCGTGAACTGCTCAAACTGATGAAGCAGGGTAACGGTTTTTTTGCCGAGGGCCCCGAGCTAAAAAAAAAGGTATTGGCATTTGGCAGCGCTGATGAAAAATGCGCGGTAAACCCATTGCTGATCCCGGTTGATGAGTACCCGGTAAAGTATCAATACCGCGGGCAGGATGATCCGGTTAAGTTTTTATTTATCGGCCGCTTCCAGGAAAAGAAGGGTTTTCACCTGTTCCTTAAAGTAATAGGGCAACTCAAAAATAAGATCGGTAAGTTTTCAATAGATATAGTGGGAGGTGGATCGATGCAGGCGACATATGAGCAAATTATCGCCGAAAATGACCTGCAACCTCTAATCACCTGGCGCGGCATGCTAAAGCATGAGGAGATCATAGGCATGATGAAAGACTACGACTTCTTAGTGCATCCATCCTTAACAGCAGCAAACGGCGATTCCGAAGGCGGCGCGCCTACCATTATCATCGAGGCAGAGGCAGTCGGTTTGCCCGTTATAACCTCAACCCACGCCGATATTCCTTTTATTATGGGGTACCACGATTTCCTGGCAAAGGAAAATGACCTGGATTCGCTCACCGAAGCTATTGAAAAAATACTCAAATGCGCCGATATTGAGCATTATGCCAAAATGGGCAGGCAAAAAGTTTGTGAAATGCACGACCTGAATTTGAATATATCCTACGAAGCCAATTTGAAAAAGTTTATCCGCCAATAATGTTCGGGATCATCACTATCGCTCACGGGGAAAAAAGGTATATCGAAATGGCAAAAATGCTGGCGGTATCGTTAAGATTAACAAATCCCGGCATCAAACGGGCAGTGATATCCGACGTCCCGCAGGCTGAGTTTAACGGCCTTTATGACACCTATATCCCGTACAACCCCGATTACGGAAAAGGGTTGAGCCAGAAGCTATACCTGGATAAATATTCGCCTTTTGACGAAACACTTTTCATCGATTCGGATTGCCTGGTTGTTAATAGTCTTGCTCATACGCTCGAGCTTTGCCGCAAATATCCTGTCGCGGTATTTGGCGACCAGATCGCCACCGGCGAATGGTATATGGATGTTGCAACGATTTGCCGTAAATTCAATTTGCCGTCCATCCCCCTGTTTAATGGAGGAACTTATTATTTCAAGAAAAGCGATATGACCACGAAGATATACGAACAAGCAAGAAAGTTGCATGAAAACTATACCGAACTTGGGTTTCACGAGTTCCGGGGATCGATAAATGAAGAGCCTCTGATCTCCGTCGCGATGGCTATGAACCACGTAGAAGCCGCCGATGACAATGGCGCAGGTATGAGGACACCCATCGGCATCAGCGGACCGCTTGAAATTGACGTACTGAACGGGAAATGCGCCTTTAATAAATCGGGCGCATACGTTGAACCCGCTATACTGCATTTTTCCGGCTCGTACGCCATTGCGTTTCACTATAAAAGGGAAGTAAGCAAGCTAAAGCTGATCAGTGCTTTCCCGTTCCTGAACAGGGCGCTGGCATCGTTTATGGTCAACGCAATTTACAATATACCTTATGCATCTTATGTCTTTCTAAAAAGGGTATCAAAAAACTTGCTGAGAAAGGAAAAATTCGACTACAGTAACACGCTGCCCGTTTTTTCAAACCAATAATGGATATAACCATCATCATACCGGCTTATAATAGGATATGGTCACTGCCAAAAGCCATCGATTCCTGCAAAGATAATTCCGGATTAGCGGTGCAAATCATCGTGGTTGATGACGGCAGCACTGACGGAACCTGGGAAATGCTGAACAAGCTGGAAGGGGTCGAAATTTACAGGCAGCCGCACTGGGGCAAACCCTGGGCGGTGAACCGGGCATTTCAGCATGCTAAAGGAAAATACATCAAATTTTTGGATTCGGACGATTGGCTGACCGAAGGCTCGCTAAGGAAACAATATGACCTGGCCGAACGCGAAGGCGCAGACCTGGTGGTGGCAGGTTACGAGGTTTATGAAAACGACAGCCCGGTACGAAAGCAGGGTTGGATAATGTGCGATGACTTCATCGCACAAAACCTGGGCGAGTGCGACAGTTCGCATTATTCGGCGTTCCTATTCAGGAAAGACTTTATAAAAGATATCCCCCACCGCACATCCTTCGCCAACGCCAATTTTGCATCGAGGGACGACCGGTGCTTTATGCTGGAGGCGGCGCTGAAAGAACCGAAAATTGCTATTCTCAATGAGCCGGCGCTTTGCCATAGCCATCACGCCAAAGGCCGCCTCCAGTTCCCCACCAGCCTTGCCGCGGGCTGTACCAATTACCAGCACCTGCTGATCTATAAAAACATCCTGGGCCAACTGGCCGATACCGGGCGGCTAACCAAAAGAAGGATTGACGCTGCTGCCAAAATTTTATGGCCGCTTGCTCACTGGATAGCGAAAGATTTCCCGGATGATGGGAAAAAAGCGGTTGACTGGATATTTCAGCTCGATCCGGAGTTTAAAATACCCGAAAAGGGTGCGCTTGGATGGCTGTATCGGAATATCGGTTTTGAAAAAACCGAGAAAATATTGAAGGTCAGGCGCAGTATCGCAAACGCGTTCAGGTAAGCTGCTAAACTTGAGCCTCAATACACGCAATCACCCAATGAAATTTTTTTTATCCTTTCTGCAATCTGATAAAAATTACCCTATACCGGCTTATAATTTTTGGCAGCATTATATCAAAAATGGCGTTGAGGAGGCTGGTCATGAATGGCAGGAATGTCCTGGTGCCGATTGGGCTTTAGGATTGGTGCCGCAGCGTAAGAACGATTTTGCGAAATGGAAACAGGATACCTGGGAAAAAACAGTTGAGTGGCTGAAAAAGCACCCTGCGGATATTTTCCTAAGCTACCTCTACCCCGAACAAATTGACACTTCGGCCATCCGGGAAATTCAAAAAGCCGGTATCCCCTGTGTTAATTTTTTTTGCGACCATGTGCGCCTTTTCAAAGAAGTGCCGCCTGAATTTAAAGTTTTCGACCTTAACTGGGTGCCCGAGTTTAAGGCCACTGAATGGTACGCTAAAGCAGGTTACCCTTATATCAATTTACCTATGCCTGTGTGGGTTGAACCGAAATGCAGGGTTTTAAGGGAAGAAAAAAATCAGCAAATTACGTTTATCGGCTCGTGCGATATTCAAAGGAAACTATTATTTGAAAAGCTGATCGCCCTGCAACCAGAACTGCCATTAGCAATTTATGGCAATGGATGGGGGCCGGATAATATATCTCAGCCACGTCTCCCAGAAGAATACACTTTCGGTAAAAAATTAAGATATAACCTCAGTTTCCTTGAGCGCGAAGGAATTGTCCCATTTTGGCGCAAAATAAAATACCGGGATATGGATACGGGTATATCCGCCCTTTTGAAGGCGAAAACCCATGCATCGCCATTGCAAGACGAGTACAAAGCATTAACTGCCGAAAGCATGGTGACATTAGGCGTCAACCGCTTCCCTTCTTTCCGGTTTCCGGCTAATAAGCCCGGGAGCTATTCAAGGCTCCGCGATATTGAGGCGCCGATGCTGGGGGCCTGTTACCTCACCGAATATACCGATGGCATTGACGAATTGTATGATACAGAAAATGAAATAGCCGTCTATAAAAATATGGATGAACTGTCAGATCAAATAAAAATATTGCGGGCAAATCCGGACCTGCGAGAAAAGCTCAGAATAAACGGGCAAAAAAGAGCTTTGAATGAACATGCGATCCCAAATTCTCTCCATAAAATATTAATAAGAGTAACCTGAGTTCGATACAAGAAAAACCCCTGCCCCGTCCGGGCTACCTGTTTGTAGAAGCGGTTTGAAAAAAATACACCTTTACTTCAGAACAGAACCATCAAAAGACCGCTTTATCCCCGGTGACCGCTACCTGCGCGTGCTGCTTAAAAGCCTTAGGCGCCAAAAAAAACCAAGCGGCGTTGAAAAGGTATTCCTCAATCTTTGTAAAGGCTTTGATGAGCTTAAAGTTGACTACGACATCAATTTACCGTTTAAAAAGATCAGGCCCGGCGAACCGGTCGTTGTATTAGGGAACGGGAAATATGCCCTAAGCGGATATCACCGGCCAAATCCGGTAATCGCCGGCATCGGCTTAATGACCCATCCCAATGAGTGGCCCGGGCTGTTCTCAGAATACCCGGTAGCAAAATATCTCCAGCACTCTGATTGGTCCAAAAACATGTATGCATCCGTTTACGGCGAGGATAAATGCGGTTTATGGCCCGCAGGGATCGACACCGAAAAGTGGTCGCCCGCTGCACCGGTAACCAAAAAATATGATCTGCTGATCTACAGTAAGATCATGTGGAACAAAACGCAAACAGATAATGAATTAAGATCACCGCTGCTGAAAAAGCTGGATGCAGAGGGCTTATCATGGCATGAGATTACTTATGGGCAATATGCGGAACAGGATTATTTCGAATTGCTCCAGCAGTGTAAGGCAATGATATTTTTATGCGAACATGAAAGCCAGGGTTTCGCACTTTGCGAAGCGCTATCGATGAATGTGCCTGTATTGGCCTGGGACCAGGGGCTTTGGCTCGATCCTGATCGTTTTAAATGGGGCGAACATGATCCGGTACCCGCTACATCCGTTCCTTTCTTTGATGATCGCTGCGGGATACGCTTTAAGGATCTTAAAGCCTTCGAAAATGCCCTTCCTGTTTTTTGGGACAAAGTGAAAAACAGTATCTTCAAACCAAGAGACTATGTACTGGAAAACCTCACTCTAAAAAAAAGCGCTCAAAAAATGCTCGACATTATTAACGGCGTTTATAAATGAGGATACTATTGATCATGGATCCCGGTATCCCGGTGCCGCCCATCCATTATGGCGGGCATGAGCGCTTAGTACATCTTTTCGCAGAGGAATACATCACGATGGGGCACGAGGTTACCATACTGGCCGGGCCCGGTTCGCATTGCAGCGGTAAAACCGTAACATTTGGCGCCAACGACCTCGGCCGTTCGGCTTTCCAAAAGTTCAGGGAAATGGTATTCGCGTGGAAATACCTTTTTAGCAACAGCAATAATTATGACCTGGTCCATAATTTCGGCCGTCTTGCTTATTTACTGCCCATATTAAACCGGCCCGTAAAAAAAATCATGACCTATGGCCGGCCGGTTTCCCGGAAGGGTATAAAGATTGTCAATGCTCTGCCAAACCGCAACCTTTTATTCACGGCCTGCAGCAATTATTGTGTGTCTACGGGAAACGTTGCAGGCAATTGGAAAACTGTATATAACGCTATCGATTTCTCGCTATACCGGCTAAACACAGAAGCAGCTGATGATGCACCGTTGATGTTTTTAGGCAGATTAGACAAGATAAAAGGCGCGCACACAGCGATACAAGTTGCCAAACTAACGGGCAATAAGCTGATCATAGCGGGTAACATATCGCATACGGCCGATAATTATGCTTACTTTAAAACTGAAATCGAACCGCAGATAGACGATGACCAGGTAAAATACGTCGGTCCGTTAAATGATGCTGAAAAAAACCAATACCTTGGGCAGGCTAAAGCCTTACTTTTCCCCATCGAATGGGACGAACCATTCGGCATGGTAATGATAGAAGCGATGGCCTGCGGCACGCCGGTTATAGCGTTTAACCGCGGGGCTGTCCCCGAAGTGGTAACCGGGGAAACCGGTATAGTTGTTAACACCATAGAAGAAATGATCGTCGCCACTGCATCAGTAACCAGCATTGACAGAGAGTTTTGCCGGCGGACAGCTGAAAGCAGGTTTGATGTATTGCCGGTTGCTCATGAATACTTAAAATGCATTTAGCGCTATGATCAAATCTCTTTTAAAAAGGTTGGTTCCCGCTGGTTTCAAAAAGAGACTCCGGAATAAATTGGGGGTACCAAGCCAGGAGAACAGCTTGAAGCGAATAAAACAGTTGGGCTTTAACCCGGTATCCTGTTTGGATATTGGTGCGTTTGAGGGAACCTGGACCGATGAGTTTAAAGAGATTTTTCCTGAATGCAGTGTATTAATGCTCGAAGGGCAGCATGAAAAAGAACCATTCCTGGCTAAAACGAAACAAAAATATAAAGATGTTGATTATCGCATCGCTTTGCTTGGCGCCGATGAAACAACGGTCACTTTTAACAAATATGAGTCCGCCAGCTCCGTATTAGACGAATACAATGAAACCGGCGCCAAAAAAGAAAGCAGGCAATTGACCCGGCTGGATTCTGTCATTTTCGGTACTGCCTTTGCGAAACCGGATTTTATAAAAATTGACACACAGGGCTACGAACTGGAGATCCTTAAAGGCAGCCAAAAAGCCATGACCTCTGCCGAATTTATTCTGCTTGAAGTATCGTTCCTTGATATTTATAAAAATTGTCCCCTTGCAGCAGATGTAATAAGATTTATGCAGGAAAACGGTTTTGTAATATATGACATCTGCACTTTAATGAACCGGCCTCTTGACGGCACCTTGTTTCAATCCGATTTCCTTTTTGTAAAAGAAAATTCTGCTTTCCGGCAAAATAAAAGGTGGAGTTAGCGGCCAGTAATTTTGTTATTAATCTCTACATCAACTATTTTAATATTTAATGACCATTAAACAAAGAGCCGGTAAATTTATTGCCAAAATATCACCCGTTTCCCCTGAAATACTTACTACCGTCAGGGTTGAATTCCGTGCATTCAGGAATAGGATAAGCTATCGTTTAAATCCGTTCAAACGACTATCCGTCTCGAAATTTATATCGGCTGACAATATTAGCCTGAATATAGGCTGTGGCCCTTTTGGCCAGGATGGCTGGGTAAATGTTGATTTAATGAAGTTAAGAAATGTTTCCTTCACCTATGATTCGAGGCGGCACTTACCCTTTAAAGATCAAACTGTTGAGAGGATAAGGGTGGAGCATTTTTTTGAACACTTAGACAAATCCTTTGAGGTACCCTTCTTCCTGGAAGAATGTAAAAGGGTAATGAAAGAAGGAGCTGTTTTACGGATTGTCGTTCCTGATATCGAAAAATTCATAACTGCTTACTATAAGAATGACAAGGCGCTTTGGACGGAGTTGGGATACAATATCGGTGCGCTACCGGAAGGTTTTGATACGAAAGTTGCAGTGCTTAATCATATTTTCAGACAGAATGGCGAACACAAATATGCATATGACTTTGAAGCTTTAAATTACGTTTTGGCACAGCAAGGATTTAAAAATATAACCAGGCAACACTACAAGGAATCATTAGATGAGCTACTAAAAGATGACCAGGAGAATCACAGCAAACACTCCTTATATGTGGACTGCATAAAATAGCGTGAAGAAAGTCGTACTAATTTCTGTCGGTCAGCCGTCTACAAATCCGAGATTAGTAAAAGAAGCTAATGCTTTGACAGAAAAGGGATTTGATGTTTATGTTGTCTATTCGTATTGGAGTAAATGGGCATCGGACGCAGACAAGGTAATTTTATCAAAAGTTGCGTGGAAAGCATTCTTAGCCGGAGGGTCTCCGTTTGAACTAAAATTCAGGTATTTGTTTACGCGTCTCAGGTCAAAAATATTCAGTCTGATCGCAAAATACGTTACGCTTAAGTTCGGTATTGCAGAAGTTGCCAGAGGCCGAACATATCCTGAATTGCTTAAAAAAGCAAAGGCTTTGAAGGCCGACCTTTATATTGCACACGTGCAGGCAGCCTTGCCGGTAGCCGTAAAGGCTGCGAAAAAATATAATGCCAAATGTGGATTTGATGCTGAAGATTTTCACAGGGAGGAAATTCAAAAGCAGCACAACAGGTATAATTATAATATCTCGAAATACCTCGAAGATAAATACCTTCCCATGGTGGATTATATAACAGCATCTAGCCCGCTTATTGCCGAACAATATGCCTCACTATACAACCGTAAAGTCACCGTCATACAAAACGTGTTCCCGGTCGATTCTGATATTCTTAAACCGACTATCAACAACAAGAAGTCTATCAAACTGTTCTGGTTCTCACAAACCATAGGCCCCGGCCGGGGTATAGAGGTGGTATTAAATGCTTTGCAGCTTTTAAAAGACTATGCTTTTGAGCTGCACCTGCTGGGGGATGTTTCAGCCGAAGCCAAAACCCTTTTTACCGATACCGGACAGGTTAAAATAGAGCTTCATTTGCCGATGGCGCCAAATGAGATCATATCATTTGCCTCACAGTTTGATATTGGTTTAGCTTCCGAAAACAGTGTTCCGCTCAACAGGGATATCTGCCTCACAAATAAAATATTTACCTACATGCAAGCCGGTTTGGCGATAGTTGCAAGCGATACCAAAGCACAAGTTAAATTATTGGATGAATACCCCACTATAGGCAAAATTTACCTGAAAGATGATCCGCGATCATTAGCTGATATCTTACTGGATTATAACCTGAACAGGGGAAAGCTTTTGGAAACCCGGGAGGCCTCATTAGTCGTTGCACAGCAAAAACTAAACTGGGAAATTGAGCAAAAAAAGTTTTTATCCGTGGTAGAAAATACCTTAAATAACCATTGAACAAACGGGTACTTATCATTTCGCCATATTTCCCTCCAACCAACGCAGCGGATATGCAGCGCGTCAGGATGAGCCTTCCTTATTTCAGCAAATTTGGCTGGGACGCAGAAATCGTGACCGTAGATCTGAGGTACTCCGAAATGACTAAGGACGAATTGCTAATGCAAAGTGTTCCGGAAGGCACTATAATTCACCGGGTAAAAGCGTTTAACAAAGGCTGGACCTCAAAATTTGGACTGGGCAGTATCGCCTTGCGTTCGCTATGGTTTTACCGTAAGGTGGTAAATCAAATTTTAAAAAAATCGCATTTCGACTTGGTGTATTTTTCCACTACACAGTTCCCGGTTTGCATTTTGGGGGCCTATTGGAAAAAGCGATTTGGCACTCCTTACGTGATCGATATGCAGGACCCCTGGCATTCCGACTATTATCGTGACAAACCAAAAGAACAGCAACCACCCAAATACTGGTTTTCTTATCGCCTGAATAAATACCTCGAGCCGAAAGCTATGCTGCATGTGGATGGGCTGATCAGTGTATCGGAAGCTTATATTGAAGATTTAAAGAGCAGGTATCCCGTTCTAAAAAATATCCCTGCCGAAACGATCACCTTCGGGGCATTTGCGCCTGACCTTGAGATCGCAAAAAAAAACGAAAGCGCATTCAAAACTTTACTTGATCCGGGCTATACCAATGTGGTATACACAGGCCGCGGCGGTGCGGACATGCATAAAGCAATAAACGTATTGTTCAGGGTCTTCAAAAAAGGGCTCGACGCTGAACCTGGAATATTTAAAAAGATCCGGCTGTATTTTATCGGCACCAGTTATGCGCCCGCGGGGCAGGGAAAACCGACCGTCGTACCATTAGCGGAACAATACGGCATCGAAAACAGTGTCATTGAAATAACCGGCAGAATAAGTTATTACCACGCGCTGATAAGCCTGCAACACGCCGATGCTTTATTTATCCCCGGTTCGGATGACCCTAATTACACCGCCTCGAAAATACACCCCTACATTCTGGTTAATAAACCTTTGCTGGCTATTTTCAATCCCAAAAGCCCGGCTATGGGCGTATTAGAAGAATATGGTGTTAAACATGTTTTCGATTATGATGCGCCGGAAGATGATGCTATTTATCATTTCTTAAAATCCTTGGTACAGGGGCGAATGAAAGCGGACCATTATAGCGAGGCCGCTATTAAAAAATACTCCGCCGAGAATATGACTGGCAGGCAATGTGCTTTATTTGATAAAGTGGTCAATGGGAAAAATTAAGCGGACATTTGGATTTATTTTTAATCACCCGCTAAGTAAGAGGCATATTGTAAGGAGCTTTGCCAGTTTGCTTTTATGGCAGGTCCAAAGTGCACTTCGGCCTGATAAATTTTACGTCAAACCATTCATAAAGCCCGTTAAATTTTATGCGCGAAAGGGTCTGACCGGCATCACGGGTAATATTTACTCCGGCCTGCACGAGTTTGATGATATGGCTTTCCTGCTTCATTTCTTACGGCCCGGCGATGTATTTTTTGACGTTGGCGCTAATGTAGGTTCGTACTCTTTATTGGCGTTAGGTGTTTGCGGCGCTAAAACTGTTTCGATGGAACCCATAGAACCGACGTTTAATATTCTCATGCAAAATATTGCTTTAAATCACCTGGGCGAAAATATCCTGGCCATTAATGCCGCAGCCGGTGGCGAAGAAGGGAAGTTATTATTCACTTCGGCTTATGATACCGGCAATCATGTGGCAGCAAAAGATGAGCCTGATGCTAATGTTGTGAGCGTGCCGGTTATAACTATTGATTCACTGACTGCTGGCAAAGTACCGGTGCTGGTAAAGATCGACGTGGAAGGCTACGAAACAGAAGTGCTTAAAGGGATGACGGAGACACTGGATAAGCCGGACATGAAAGCGCTCATTATCGAATTGAATGGCAGCGGCGCACGCTATGGGTATGATGAAGCCAAATTGCACGAATTGCTCCTCAGCAAGCAATTCAGCGCCTGCAGGTATGATCCATTTACCCGTTCGCTGAAACCGGTACCTACGTTCGGAAGTTTCAATACCATTTATTGCCGGGATATTGATTTTGTTGAGCAGCGCATACGCACAGCTGATGGTGTAAGAATCATGGGCGAAACGATTTAGCATGAAACTGGCCATTATCACTACTCACCCTATACAATATTATGCGCCGGTTTTCAAATTGTTGCATGAGCGGCAAAAGATCGCCATCATGGTGTATTATACCTGGGGGGAAAAGTCAAAAGTTAAATACGACCCGGGTTTCGGGGCGACCATTGATTGGGATATCCCGCTAACAGATGGCTATCCGTTTAGCTGGGTTGAAAACACGTCACATGATCCGGGTACACACCACTATAGGGGTATCATTGACCCAAATCTGATCAATGAAATAACCGGATGGCAACCGGATGCTATCCTGGTATTTGGCTGGGCCTGGCAAAGCCATCTCCGGTGCATAAGGCATTTTAAAGGCAGGGTGCCTGTATATTTCAGGGGCGACTCAACTTTGCTGGATGAAACCAGCGGCATAAAAAGTATTATGAAGTCCCTTTTTCTCAAATGGGTTTATAAGGACATTAACCACGCTTTTTATAACGGAACCAATAACAAGGCTTATTTTAAAAAATATGGCTTGAAGGACGAGCAATTAAGCTTTGCGCCCCACGCAGTTGACAATGACCGCTTTGCTGAAGACAAAAAAGAGGAGGCTACTGCATTAAGGAAACAATTGCGTGTAGACGACAATGATGTCCTCGTACTTTTTGCCGGAAAATTTGAAAACAAAAAATCACCGGAATTGCTTTTGGATGCGTTTTTAGTTCTTGAAAAACCAGGTGTACATTTATTATTTGTCGGCAACGGTAACCTGGAAGCCGATTTAAAACTCAAAGCGGGAAATTCAAAAAATGTTCATTTTATGGATTTCCAAAATCAAAGCCGCATGCCTGTCATATACCAGGCTTGCGATCTGTTTTGCCTGCCTTCAAAGGGGCCGGGCGAAACATGGGGGTTAGCGGTGAATGAGGCTATGGCTTGCGGCAAAGCAGTTTTAGTATCTGATAAGGCAGGGTGTGCTATTGACCTGGTCAAAATCGGCTATAATGGTGATATTTTCGAAAGTGGTAATAAGGATTCATTAACAGGTTCTTTGAACCAGCTTGTTCAATCTAAAAGCAAGCTTGCTGAAATGGGTAAAAACTCTGCTGCACAAATAAGGGGCTGGAGCTTTCTGCATATTGCCGCAGCAATAGAGAATAAACTGGAACACATTCAAGGTTAATGCTTAATTTTAAACGATTGCATATTGACACTTGTATAATTAGTGAACTATGAAAGGCGTAGCGTTTGAGAAATACCTCGTATTATACCTGCCCTGGCTGTTTTCAGTATTGTTTACCCCCGATCCGGTGTTCTCCTACCTCATAGCCTGGCTGGGGTCATTCCTGATCTTTTATTTGACCCTTACTGGTTGGGTCAAACCGCTACCCAAAGACCTTAGCAAAGGCGAACAATTGATGCGCCCGATATTTCTTGTCCAGATCATTTTTATAGGTTATTCAGCTTGTACTACTATTTTTTACTTTTTTGATGTGCTTGGATACCGCGATTTTCATAAAACGAGCCAATTCTATTTGATCAACTATGATGCCCTGGCGTTGACGGCGCAATGCCAGCGGTATTATTGTCTGGGGCATGCTGCCTTCGTAACCGGGGTATTATCTTATATGAGATACCCTATAAAACAAAAATATACCGTTGAGAAGGAAAAGATCGCCAATTTGTTATTATATATCGCGATCATCACCCTGCCGGTTTCCATTATGTTCATTCGCATACCGGGTCTGTCACAGTTCTCGGTCCAGCTCAGCTCGTTGAGTTTTATCGCCGGAACGCTCGCATTGGCGTTTGCTATCCCCCTTGGCAAAATATGGAACACTTTGATTTGTTTGCTCCTATATTTCTTTAACTTTTACGAAGCGCTTACATCGGGCTTTAAAGAGCCTATCATTATCAGCATATTGGTACTTGGTGTATTCCTGTACCCCACCTACAAGAGACTGGTAATTTTAACCTTCGTCCCGGCTATTATTGCGCTGTTTGTAATTCTTCCTGCTTATATGAATACTTTTCGGCAAAATGCCTGGGCCGAAGGTGTATCCGCGGATGAAGCCTCTGAATTAGCGCTGGATGAAACACTAGGTAAAAATTCGGCGCAGGGAGAAGAAGGCAACTGGGAATTCCTGGCTTACAGGCTCAGCGAAGTTGATATGTTTGCCAAATTTGTAAAGTCGACGCCGGATAGGATCGACTTTTATGACTTTAAAATATTACAGCAATCGGCCGTAGCTTTAGTTCCGCGTATATTCTGGCCGTCGAAACCAATTACTGAGGAATTGGTGATGCAGCGCGTATATGATGCTGGTGTGGCTAGCATCGCCTCGGATGTTTCTGCTAAGCCGGCTTTTATTGTTGATGCTTATTTATCAGATGGGCTGATGGGTGTATTTGTCGGCATGTTTCTGTACGGTGCCATCGCGCAATTGATATCTGTATACGCTGAAAAGCTTTTCGGCGGGTATATCCTGGGTACTGCACTCATCTTCAGCGGGCTTTTCCAGATCATGTGGCGAGGGCTTAGCTTCGAGTTTCTTATCAACACGGTATTCTGGTCGTTCATAAGCATGTTGGTAATACATAAAATATTAGTTGCCAGACACGTTTTAAAACCGGTTTGAAACTGCTGCAAATAATTGCGTCCTACAAACCCGCTTATATTTATGGCGGACCGACTATGTCGGTTTCAAAACTGAACGAAGAACTGGTAAAAGCGGGCGTCGAAACAGAGGTTTTTACTACTACTGCAAACGGCATGACCGAACTTCCTGTCATTCCCGGCGAATTGACTTATATGGATGGTGTTAAGGTAACTTATTTTCAGCGGCTTACTAAAGACCATACCCACTTTTCGCCCGATCTCTTACGGAAACTACTCGCAGAAGTCAATAATTTTGACGTGGTGCACGTCCACGCCTGGTGGAACCTGGTATCGGTGCTTTCCTGCCAGATAGCCTTAAGACGCGGCGTGCCGGTTGTTGTTTCCCCCAGGGGAACGTTGAGCAGTTATTCGTTCAGTAACAAAAACAGCCTTGCAAAAAGGCTGATCCATTTTTTGATAGGAAAAAGACTGCTGAAAAAAAGCTATATCCACGTCACTTCTGAAAGGGAAAAAGAGGCTATGGAGAGGTTGATAACGCCAAAGAAAATATTTAGTATACCTAATTTTATAGCTTTCCCGGATGACATTCCTGGCGCGGCGGATAGGCAAAGCAATGGCCTTAAATTAATTTTCCTGTCGAGGATAGAAGAGAAAAAAGGGCTTGAAATATTATTTGATGCGCTTGCGGGTATTGATATTCCTTATAGTCTTACAATAGCCGGCGACGGCGATCCGGGATATATCAGCAATTTGAAGGAAAAAGCCGCAATGCTGGGCATAAATGGCAGTGTCGACTGGATTGGTTTCCAAAACGCCAATAAATTTGTTATACTTCAACAGCATGATCTTTTCGTGCTCCCATCGTACGATGAAAATTTCGGCAACGCGGTGATCGAAAGTCTGAGCATGGGCACGGCAGTTTTGATCAGCAATAATGTCGGTCTTGCGGATTATGTCGAACAAAACAACCTGGGATGGGTTTGCCCGCAGGAAGCGGGCTCGTTTAGGGAACAGATCATCTCTATCTCTGAACAACCTGGTGAACTGTTGCGTATCAGGGAACAGGCTCCGGGCACCATACGTAATGATTTCAGCGATGCGGTTCTGGTAAAAAAATATATCGAAATGTACAAACAGGTAATTGCGAATGGCTGATTATAAAGACTACGGTTTTACCACCGGCGCCCCAGCGCATACTTTCGGCTACTTGCAGCAACCTTTATTGAGTATGCTCGATAAAAGCAAAAATAAGCTGATCCTCGACCTCGGCTGTGGCAATGGCTATTTGGTAAATTACTTGGTAAAAGAAGGGTACAATGCTTATGGCACCGATGCCTCAGCGGAAGGCATAGCTATTGCAAAGCATGAAAACCCCGGCAGGTTTTATCTGCAGGACCTTTCTACAGGCCAACTGCCGCAGGAATTACGCTCGCTGCCGTTTGATACTGTTATATCAACCGAGGTTATAGAGCACCTTTACGACCCGGCCGGGTTTATCGATTTTTGTAAAAAGATCCTTCCCAAAAACGGCGAACTGATCATCTCGACGCCTTACCACGGGTACCTGAAAAACTTGGTTTTGAGCATTTTTGATAAATGGGACAGCCACCACGGCCCGGGCTGGCTCGGGGGCCATATCAAATTCTGGTCGAGAAATACGCTCGGCAAGCTATTGGTTGACAAAGGATTTGAAGTAATGGCCTTCAAAGGTTGCGGACGGCTGCCTTATTTTTGGAAATCAATGCTGATCAAAGCAAAGCTGGTATGAACGGCCAATTCTCTTTTATTATCCTAACCTATAATGAGGAAATACACCTGCCTCGTTTGCTGGCGTCGGTCAGTGAATTGAACGCGCCCATTTTCATACTCGACTCGGGCAGCACGGATAAAACCATTGAGATAGGCAAACAATACGGAGCTACTTTTTTACAGCACGCTTTCGAAAACCATCCAAAGCAGTGGGATTTTGCTTTGAGAAATTTCCCGGTAACAACTCCCTGGGTGATCTGTCTTGATGCGGACCAGGTGGTTACACCGGAACTCAAGACACGATTAAAAGATTTTAAGGATGAAGAACATGCGGGCATTGAGGGCATCTATTTTAACCGCAAAAACTTTTTTAAAGGTAAATGGGTCAAACATGGCGGGTATTACCCCTTCTACCTCCTCAAAATGTTCAGATATGGCGTGGGCTACTCGGACATTAACGAAAACATGGATCATCGGTTTATTGTGCCCGGCAAAACTGAGGTATGGAAAAACGGCATCATACTGGAGGAAAACCTTAAGGAAAATAATATTAGTTTTTGGATCGATAAACATAATCGGTACAGTGATTTGGTAGCCCGGGAAGAAGTGGAACGGATGGAAAAAGCCCGTACGCAAACCATCAGGCCAAACTTCTGGGGTTCACCTGATGAGCGCACAGCATGGCGCAAACAACTGTGGTGGAAACTGCCGCGCTATGTGCGGCCCATGCTTTATTTTACGCAACGGCTTGTTTTCCAGTTAGGTTTCCTCGACGGGCGCACAGGCATCATATTTCACTTTTTACAGGGATTTTGGTTCCGGCTCATTGTCGATGTAAAAATTGATGAGATCCTAAGGCAAAAAAACAGTGATGAAAAAGCAGTTTGAAAAAGATTCACCGGTAAGGTTCCTGCTGGTATTCCTATCACTGTTTGTCATCTTTTACTATTTCAATATTCTTTTCTTCGGTCTCACTTCTGAGGGTAATCATTACAATGCATTCCTCGACGAACATTTTAATTACATCCGGATTTTAAGGCATTTCCTGCTTAATACCGCTGCCAGCATCCTTAGCTGGTTGGGCTATACCGCTATCACGAGCGACACGGAACTGCTTGTTGTCGGCAGAGGGGTTATCCGGCTGGTTTACTCGTGCCTGGGCCTGGGTATTATGAGCTTCTTCACCGCTTTTGTTATTGCTTTCCCAAAAAAGCTTAAACAGAAACTGTTATTTCTCGTCTGCGGCATCTTCGTTATTCAATTGCTCAACATCACACGATTTGTCTTGCTGGCACTGTTCTGGAAAAGCACAAAAGGCATTATATTGGACCATCATACGATCTTTAATATTATCATTTATATCCTGATCGCCATTAGTCTTTATCTTTGGATACGATACGACGATCGAAAACCAGCGGCCGATGCAAAAAACGACTGATCTGCTATCCTATAATAACCACCCTTACGATCCAGGCGGTAATGTGCTGAAAAGGCTGCTGTGGTATTATACCAATTTGGTTTTCTTCAAATCGGGGTGGTTCCCGTTTTATGGATTCAAGGTTTTTCTGTTGCGCATGTTTGGCGCAAAGGTGGGTAAACAGGTGGAATTCAAACCATGCGTGAATATTAAGTACCCCTGGAACCTGACTATTGGTGACGAAGTTTGGATAGGCGAGAATGTATGGCTGGATAGTTTAGCGATGATCACTATCGGCTCAAACGTGTGTCTTTCACAAGGCGCGGCGTTGTTTTCCGGCAGCCATAATTACAAGAAAACCGCCTTCGACCTAATCACGGGCCAAATAGTGCTCGAAGACGGCGTTTGGATAGGAGCTGGGGCAATTGTCAACCAGGGCATCACGGCGCACTCACACGCCGTGCTCACCAGCGGCTCGGTCGCTACCAAAGACCTGGACCCCTACTCCATTTACCAGGGCAACCCGGCCCTCAGGATACGAGGACGAATTATTCAATAAATTATGTCCGGTGTTTTTCGCTGAAGGTAATCTACTTTTACCGTTATTTATTTCGACCTATTTCTGTATTTACTTTATAGCCAATAATAAACACTATCATGAGAAAAATCATTAATGAGTTTCCATTTCTTCGCAGGTTACTCCGTAGCATCAGACACCGGCTTTGGGTTAATAGGACAAAAGCGAATTTAAAGACATATTTATCGACAAATAGTTGCCCTAAACTTCAATTAGGTGCGGGGGCAAACCTGTTACCAGGTTGGTTCAATACGGATTATTTTCCGAGACCAAATATCTTTTTTGTGGATGTCACTAAACCTTTCCCTATACCGTCCGACTCGTTCAATTTCATTTTTACAGAGCACCATATCGAACATATTTCATATAAACACGCAGTATTTATGCTCAAGGAATCGTTTAGGATACTAAAACCCGGTGGAATAATAAAGGTCGCCACACCCGACCTGACAAAGTCTTTAGCCAGTTATTTTAATGATGACATATATCAAGAAGAATTTAAAGATCATTCAAAAAACTATATCTATTCTGGGTTCTACAATGCTGTCAATTATGTCCCGGTTGACGATTACTTTAAGGCGCACGAAATCAATGATATGTTTTACAATTACGAACATAAGTTTATCTACGATTTTGAAAGCTTGAAAAGGGTCTTGGAAAATGCCGGATTTACGAATGTAAAGGATTGCGCCCTGGAAGCTTCAACCCATAGCGATCTTTTAGATATCGAAGCGCATAACAGCGATTTTGATAAATACTTCACCCTTTCAGTTGAAGCAACCAAAAATCTGTAGGCGGAATTTGTATTTTACGACGTGAAAACCAGGCCGGGCAAAATAGCTTCTCCGATCCTCGTATTGGTGACCCTTGCTGCATTGACAGTGATTCTTGGCATTTTACTGTATACCGCCCCACCCGCGGTTTTCCCCGATCCTGCCAATGGTTTCCGGGTCATGCAGTCGATGGAGGCCGGGGGGCCGTTCAACCATTTGGTTGGTCCAGACCAGGAAGATATAGCCAAAAATAGTTCTGAGTTCCTCACCTGGTGGTCACCGGGGCAATATCTTATTCCTTATACTTTTAAGGCATTGGGCACAAATACCGGGCAGGCTTCGGCCCTGACGATTACGCTTTGCCAATTGATCGGCTTAGCCGGACTTTATGCTTTCTTTAAAAAAATAGGCTTTAGCCCTATTGTTTCAGCTCTAAGTTTATTGTTCATTGCCTGTCAGCAGTTTTTTGTGGTGCCTTATGTATTTTACAATGGTGGCGAGATATTATTTTTTGCTTTTGCGGGATGGTTTTTGTACGGCTCCACGGTGATCAAAGGTCCCGGCTGGCAATTGGTGCTTTTTGTTTTGTTTGCTGGTTGGGTCGGTTTTTTCTGCAAATCATCCATGCTGTGGATCTACGGCGCCGGGATATTATACTTATGGATAAGACTGTCAGTGCAAAAAGGTTCGGCTGATTGGCTCAAGAACGCCGTTTGGATAGCCATACCCGCGATCATTTCCATCACAACGATATGGTTGTTCTATCTTTCAAAGGGAGAGAGCCCGGCATCAGCGACCAACGGCCTCAAATTCACCTGGAAAACGCTAGGTTTTCCGCTGGCTTCGCCCCTGCTTTCAGGCTTTTCGGTTGACGATCTTTCGCACGGACTGATCTACCATACCGATACACCGATATTTTCCCACAGCATGTCCATCGTTGTACTGGTATTGCTGGCAATACTGAGTGTATGGCTGGTATGCAGGATCCTCAAAAAGGTGCAGGATGCTAATTACCGAATGCTTATCAAGGTATTTTATACTGCTTCGATCCTGTTCTTCAGCTATGCCTATTTACGGCAAATGTCAATATCCTACGAAGCCCGGCACTTTCGTATCATCGGGCTCATTGTTATACCCGGTGCGATCTACCTCATCAGCAAATCAAAAACCATATACCGCGGCGCTTTCGCGTTAATGTGGATAGGTATAGCGATAACCAGCATCGTTTATGCGGCGAAGGGCTATTTGTATAATAAAAACAAAAGCGCGCACGGCATGTCAGGCATAGCGCAGCAGGCTATCGATCAAAAGTCGCTCAACCAAATACTGGCGCTTGACGAGCAAAATACGAATGCCACATTCGTATTCGTCAATGAAAGTCTGGGTCTCGAAATTAAGCACAATAGAGTGATCACGCTGCAGCCCATCAGCGATGATCTTAGGATCAATTTTGATGACTACGAGTACGATGGCCACGCCGGGCCGTTATACATTATTCTGCCCGAAAGTTACAACGGGCCAAAAGAAAAATTTGTACTGAAAGCTTTTCCCAATTACAAAGGCTGGTACGGCTCGATGCTGAGTGATAATTATGTGATGTATGCGGCGAAATAGACCGTTGATTAATTTGATTAAACGATTTCGTTGATATCTGCGCAATCAGCTAATCATAAAAATCAGCGGTTCAGACAATTACCTATTGATCTCCGTCCAAAGCAAATCCTTCAACTGCTCAATGCCCTTTTGAGCCACGGATGATATAAACACTGAAGGCAAATCTGCCGGTACTTCTCTCTTCAATTCTTCCAGTAATTCGTCATCTAGCATATCCGATTTAGTGATCGCCAGCACGCGAGGTTTGTGCATCAGTTCGGGGTTGTATTCCTGCAGTTCGTGCAGCAGAATTTGGTATTCCTCTTTTATCGTGCGACTGGTATCCGCCGGGATCATAAACAGCAATACAGAGTTGCGCTCGATATGCCGTAAAAATCTAAAACCTAACCCTTTGCCTTTGGATGCACCCTCAATAATTCCCGGAATATCGGCCATCACAAATGAGCGCCCATTACGGTACGCCACAATACCCAGGTTGGGCACCAGCGTGGTAAAGGCATAGTCGGCTATCTCCGGCTTGGCCGCCGATACTACTGATAGCAAGGTCGATTTACCGGCGTTCGGGAAGCCTACCAGGCCCACATCAGCCAAAATTTTTAGTTCCAGTATGTTCCAGTCTTCCTTGCCCGGTTCGCCGGGTTGCGCAAACCGAGGGGTCTGCTGCGTAGCCGATTTAAAATGCCAGTTACCTAATCCACCACGACCGCCATCAGTTAGTATTTTACTTTCGCCATCCTGTGTGATCTCGAACAATACTTCGCCCGTCTCGGCATTTTTTGCGATCGTTCCAAGGGGCACTTCCAGTATCTCATCCCGCCCTGTTTTACCTGTTTGTAAGGATAACCGGCCGCCTTCCCCATCGCCCGCGATCACGTGCTTGCGGAATTTAAGGTGAAGCAAGGTCCACAATTGTGCGTTGCCTTTCAGGATCACGTGCCCGCCCCTGCCGCCGTCTCCGCCATCAGGGCCGCCTTTTGCCGTCAGTTTATCGCGGTGCAAATGCGCAGAGCCCGCCCCGCCATGCCCCGAACGGCAGCATATCTTCACATAATCAACAAAATTGGAACCCTGGGACATGTTTTTGAATAATATCGAATTTCATCCGCCAGTCGGCGGATCGAATATATCACTTTCATGGTCGGTGGCCATGTAAAGCTAAATTGTTATTGAAGTATCTGTATTTAAGCTGCGCTACGCCATTTCTCAATAATGGCACAGATAGACTCAAATATATCATCCACTGAACCAACACCGTTAACGCTATAAAACTTATTCTGCTTCTTATAGAAGTCGGCTACAGGAGCGGTTTTCTCATTATATTCTTTAATGCGCCTGCGGATCACGTCGGGGTTGGCGTCATCCGGCCGACCTGAATCTTTACCGCGCAACAAAAGCCTATGCTCTAATTGCTCATCATCTACCTCAAGGGCTATCATACCGGAAATTGCCTCGTTTTTGCTTTGCAACAATTTATCGAGAGCCTCTGCCTGCGCTACTGTCCGCGGAAATCCGTCGAAAATAAACCCTACAGCATTCTTATTAGCATCCAGCTTATGGCTGATCATGCCTATAACAACCTCATCGGGTACCAGCTTACCGTGATCCATCAGTTTTTTGGCCTCCAAACCCAATTCTGTTCCCTGCGCTATTTCGCCGCGCAATAGGTCGCCCGTTGAAAGGTGTATCAAGCCGTATTTCTCAATGAGCTTTTGCGATTGTGTGCCTTTACCGGCCCCGGGCGGGCCGAACAGAACTAAGTTCAGCATACTTATTTTGGGTTGAACATTTAAAAAGGCCTCCCGTTATATTTTACAGAAAGGCCTTAAGTTGTTAGTGCACTTGAAGGGAGTCGAACCCCTAACCTTCTGATCCGTAGTCAGATGCTCTATCCAATTGAGCTACAAGTGCGGTTTTATTAAATCCTAAACCTTGCGATTTTTTAAGGACTGCAAAAATAGGATTTCTTTTTAATCTGCCGTAATATTTTTCAAAATTACTTCACCGCTTCGGCTATAGCATTGAAATTTGGCAGTTCTTTGGCTACCTCAAGCACTTCGGCATAAAGGATATTTTGCTCCTCATCGATCACAAAAGCGGCACGTTTGGATACGCCTTTCAGGCCCAGAGAAAATACCTCATAAAAGGCGTCGTACTGTGGTGACACTACCTTATTAAAATCGGAAAGCAATAAAAATTGGTATTCATATACTTCCTTAAATTTAGCCAGCGTGTGAGGTGAATCGACTGAAATTGCGATTATCTGCGCACCCAACCCATCGTAATAGCCAAAATTATCGCGCATTTCACATAATTGAGTAGTACATGTACCGGTGAATGCAAAGGGGAAGAAATGCAAAACCACTTTTTTGCCTTTGAAATCGGCTAAGGATACCTCCTTCTTTTCGGAGGATATCATCGTGAATTGTGGTGCGGGCTGACCGGGTAGTAGTGCCATAGATTTTATTTTTAAACAAATAAAGTATATTCACCTGTATTGTTTTGTGCGAAGATAATTTTTGACATAAAAGTGTACAATATAAAGTAGCTAAAGGCTGTTAACTTAGCGCAATGAAAGCCATCGTCATCACCTATCCCGGCGGACCGGAAGTACTGCAGCTAACCGAGAGGCCCGTGCCGGCTTATGCAGGCAACGAGGTACTGATCAAAGTGATGGCCGCAGGCATTAACCGGCCTGATGTGTATCAGCGCAAAGGCAATTACCCTCCTCCAGCCTGGACATCGCAGGATATACCGGGTTTGGAAATAGCAGGTATTGTTGAGGCGACCGGTTCTGAAGGTTCACGCTGGAAAATCGGCGACAAGGTTTGCGCTTTGGTGACCGGAGGCGGATATGCAGAATATGTGAATGTACCCGAAGGGCAATGCTTGCGCATTCCGGGTAATTTGAGCTTCGTTGAAGCAGCATCACTACCCGAAACCTTTTTTACCGTTTGGAGCAATGTGTTCGACCGCGGGCAGTTGAAACCGCACGAAAGTATCCTGGTGCATGGTGGGTCAAGTGGCATTGGTGTGACAGCCATACAAATGGCCAAAGCCTTAGGGAGTACGGTCTATGTTACAGCCGGATCGGATGAGAAATGCAAATTCTGTGAGGCGCTTGGCGCGACGCGCGCTATAAATTATAAGACCAAAAATTTCCGGGAGGTTGTCAGTGAATTAACAGAAGGCAAAGGCGTAAATATGGTGCTGGATATGATAGGCGCTGACTATTTTTCCAACAATATCCAATCGCTGGCTGATGACGGCCGTTTGACCCAGATCAGCACCATGAAGGGAAAAGACGCACAGATCGATCTTTCCATAATCATGCGAAAAAGGCTGATCATTACCGGCTCGATGCTGCGCGGAAGAGAGATCGCTTTCAAAAGTGCCATCGCCCAAAAGCTCGAAGAAAACATCTGGCCGCTGCTGGCATCAGGTAAGATAAAACCCGTGATCAATGCCGTTTTCCCGGCTGAAGAAGCCTGCAAAGCGCATGAACTGATGGAAAGCAGTGATCATATCGGGAAGATAGTCCTCAGTTTTGAGTAGTGTCCGATCTGTTCACCACATAAAAATTATCGCTACTTTTATTGCTCTAATTATTTAAGCCATGAACAAGTTTTTCGCAATTGCCGCGCTGCTCCTACCCGCTTTCGCACTGGCGCAACCCGCGCCTGAAACCATTAAACAAATACCTGCGGGCACGGTAAAATACCAGGGCAATACCAACACCTGCTGGTCGTACTCAACCACCTCGATGATCGAAGCGGAAGAGATCAGGAATTACAAAAAAGATATTGACCTTTCAGAACTGTTCACAGCTCGTAACCTGTTCATCGAAAAAGCCAAACGCTACATTTTATCTGGCGGGACTACCTTGTTCGAGGCCGGGGCATTGTCGCATGATGCTTTGTATGGTATACAGAAATACGGCGCTATCCCCGCCGAGTTTTATGGCCGCGATAAAGGCGTTAGTTTTTCTGACCATAGCAATATCCAGCTCGACGCGATACTTAAGAATTATCTTGATTCAGTATTGAAAACAAAGCCCATCGACCCGAATTGGCTCGCGGGTTTCATTAAGAAACATGATGCTATTGTAGGCACCCCGCCCGAGAAATTCACCTGGGAAGGAAAGGAATATACGCCGCTCACCTTTCAGCAGGAGGTTTTAAAATTCAACCCGGATGATTATGTTACGATAACGTCGTTTACCCATCATCCTTTCTATCAAAGTTTCGCACTGGAGATACCTGATAATTTCCTGCTGGCCGAGCCCTATTTGAATGTGCCTTTGGATGAACTGATCGATATTGCCAAAAACACTATAGACAGGGGATATACATTCGCCATAGATGTGGACCTGAGCAACAACGGCTGGAACTGTACCAACAGCGGTTACGCGCTATTTGAACAAAACAGGTTTAACCACGTCACCAATCCGGATACTACCGAAATGGCCTATAGCCCAGCATTGCGCCAGCAGTTGTTCGAAACCTTAATAACGCAGGATGATCACCTTATCCACGTTGTCGGAACTGCGAAAAGCAAAAACGGGAAACTGTTTTTTATACTGAAAGACTCGCTTGGCCCTACGCCATTTAAGGGTTATGATTATTTATCGGTCAATTATTTTGGCATCAACGCGGTGAGCATCACCGTACCTAAAAAAGCTCTGGATAAGAAATACGCCGACCTCGCACAAAGCGGACCGGGCAGGATGTTTTGAAATGAAGTCAGAGGTCGGAAGCATTGTCTGACTTCCGATCTCTGACTTCTAAAAATTACGGGAACCTGACCCCACTGTAATCAGATATATTAGCTAAAGGTATGGATGAACCGTATTTGGCATTGATGGCTTTTATAAATTCATTAGCTACGATCGCATAGCCGCGCGGGGTTAAATGGACGCCATCCAGTGAGAATATACCGCCGCTAATGTAGTTGGAATTCAAAGCTACACCGTTGATCAGCAAGCCATTCGCCTTTACATTATTCAGAAAGGTATAAGCGTCAAACACCGCCAGGCCCTTTTGCGCTGCAACCGTGGTAATGGTAGTATTATATGAGCTAACATAGTCCCGGGTTAGTGCAACTTCGTTCGCATCCAACACATACTGGCTGCCAATTGGTGTGTATGGCGTAAGGCCGTATGGTAACACTCCGTAGGGGGTTGTAACTGGCGTACCTATCAAACTGGTTGGAAAAGTAAGAATGAAAAGGTCGTTAGCGGTAGCTGCCCTTGCCGCATAAATAGTTGTATCTGAAGTGCTCACCAGTGCATTGATATAAAGTGCCTGAACTGTAGGGGCCGCCTTCTGAACACCTGCCAGGACGGCTGGTTCAGTCACCGTGTTAAAGTAAGGTATGGCCGTTACATCAGGTATGGTAGCTACTACGCCTTTCGCGCCCGATGCGGTTAAAGTGCCTATCAGCAAATTGTCCAATTGAGCAAACGTGGTCTTATCGGTTAAGGCATCGCCTGCGCCGCCGGATACTGCATAAAGCAACGCGTCGTTATTGCCCAGCCAGTTGGAGAAAAATGTAAATGGCTGCGCGGTAATAAAGCTAAGATATGGGGTGTTGTGCGTCCCCTCGTTTCCGGGTAGCAGGCGTTCGTAATAGCCATTCAGGTTGCCAAGCGGAGCATACGTAATTTGTTCCAGCTTAAGTCCCGGTACGCCGAAATTGTTAATGTTGCCGGTATACTTTGAATATAAGGTAACATTGCCAAATCCCGGAATCGGCGCAACGCCGGTAATAGCCAGGTCTGTAGTTACCGGCGTGGTGATTGGCGTGCCGGTCGCGGTGAAGCCTGTCAGTTGCAAATAGCCCGAACCATTTTCCTGGCCGCTGCTGAACAGGGGTTGCGCGAAAGCGCCGCCGCCTGCCTGCAGCATCTGATTGGCCATAATGCTTGGGTATGAATTCAGCTGGCCTTCCAGGTAAAGACCTCCGTCGGCATAACCTGCGGTAAGTGAATTGCCTACTGCGATATATTTGCTGAAATCAGCACCGCCGCTTCCATGCTTAAAAGTACTGATCTCGGGTTTGCAGGAGCTGATCAGAAGTAATCCCGCAACGACATATATGTATTTTCTTAAATTTTTCATCTTCATCAATTTTTAGCGATTACCAGTGATAAGCCAACGAGATTCCGGGGATATAGACGTTGGTTTCGAACGTACCGGAAAGATTGGTGTAATTGTTGGTTTGCGTACGCGCCATCAGGTGCTCATATTCAAATGACAGGTCGACATCCAGATGCTTACATACCGAATACCCAGCGCCGAGCGTAAAGTATACACGATTGGCATCCGGAGCTTCCGGTGTAACGTAACCATCGTAAACAGCGGTACTGGCGTAGCCGCCGCCAAAACGCAATACCCAGTTGTCCTTGCATTTGTACTGTGCGCCTGCGCGCAGAGCCACGGCGTTTTTGTAGTCGCGTGGTTCGTTGGTATCCTGCAACTCAGGCGTATTGGTTTTGTAGTCAAATGCCAGATTTTTGTACACGTTCCAGCCTACCAGGTTAACATCAAAGGCAAAGGTCCATTGCTTGTTGGGGTAAAACCCAAAGCCAATGGCGTTGGTTGCCGGCAGCGGAATGGTGGCGTTGAAAGTGTTAGGCTGGGGGAAGCTGCTTCGCAGTGAGGCAGGTACCGTAAATATAGCATCCCCATTATTGATGGTAGTGGTTACCTGCGAACGGTGAACGAACCCGATGGTCCACTTGTCGTTTGCCTTAAAATAAATACCCGCGTTCCAGCCTAGGCCATGACCCGAACCTTTCAGCTCCGCCTGCCCATCCTGTCCCGCGCTGCCGGACAAAGGCAAAGCCTGCGTCAAATCGACGCTGCCGTGATTGTAAACAAGACCTGCGCCAATGCTCAGGAAATCGGTGATACGTACGCTTAGCGTGGGCTGAACATAGATAGCCTTCAAATCAAGGCTCTCAAGTGAGTATTTTCCCGTCCAGCTATTGCCCCAGTCGGTCAATCCGCCGAAAGGCGTGTAAACGCCGAGTCCCAGTTTCCAGCGGGCGCCCTTCGGCCCCCAAACAGCATAGCCTTCAAAAGGCGTCGCTACTTTGTTGGCATTGTAATCCTGCACGTTGGTGCCTGATGGGTTAAAATCTGATTTGTAAAACAGGGGGCTGATGCCGGCCTGTACATAGTTCTGCGGCAGCATGGCCATGGCTCCGGGGTTGAAAAACATGGCTGCGCCGTCCTGCGCCTGGCCCACTCCCGTATGTCCCATGCCTATCTGTTTCTGGCCCTCCAGGTTCACCTGGAAGCCCTGTGCATAGGAAAGTACGGGCGCTATGGCGAGCGCCAAAAGTAAAATTTTCCTCATAAAAAATTGGTTGTAGGAGTAATATTGGTTCAATTAATTAATATGCAAACATAGTAATTTGATAACAAGTTGGTGACAGAAACTTGACAATTAGTTAGCTTATGGATCATAGTTCATAGCATACACCGGAAAAGTAGCTCCTCATCAGCCATGAACCATGAACTATTAATCATGAACAGGCAAATCCAAAAATATTTCCCGCACTCTTTAAATATTCCCCAAATAGTCTTAGCTTTGCGCCTCGAAACGAAGCATACTTTTTACAGTATATTTTTGACACACAAATTCTTTTAAATTACCAGGTTATATATGCCAAACATTGGAAAAATATCACAGATCATCGGTCCGGTAGTTGACGTTAGCTTCTCCGACGACGGTCATTTGCCAAAGATCTATGACGCCTTAGAGATCACAAAAGAGAACGGCCAGAAAGTTATTTTAGAAGTTCAGCAGCATTTGGGCGAAGACCGCGTGCGCGCCGTTGCGATGGACTCAACCGATGGTTTATTACGCGGAATGAAGGTCCTGGACCTTGAATCAGCTATTAAAATGCCTATCGGCGACGATATCAAGGGCCGCGTATTTAACGTGGTTGGCGCATCTATCGATGGGCTAGGCGATCTGGATAATTCTAATGGTAAACCTATTCACAATGTTCCTCCCCGTTTCGAGGACCTTTCTACCGAAAGCGAAGTACTCTTCACCGGTATTAAGGTGATCGACCTTTTGGAGCCTTACTCCAAGGGCGGTAAGATCGGGCTGTTCGGTGGCGCCGGTGTAGGCAAAACCGTATTGATCCAGGAACTGATCAACAATATCGCAAAAGCATACGCCGGTTTGTCGGTATTTGCCGGTGTGGGTGAGCGTACCCGTGAAGGGAACGATTTGCTCCACGAAATGATCGAGTCGGGCATTATCAAATACGGTGACGATTTCATCCACGCGATGGAAAAAGGCGCATGGGATTTGTCCAAAGTAAACAAAGAAGAGCTGAAAGATTCTAAGGCGACATTCGTGTTCGGTCAGATGAACGAGCCCCCCGGTGCCCGTGCCCGTGTGGCTTTGTCAGGTCTTACCATTGCGGAATATTTCCGCGATGGTGACGCTGAAGGCAAGGGCCGCGATATATTATTCTTTATCGATAACATTTTCCGCTTTACACAGGCAGGTTCCGAAGTGTCGGCATTGCTTGGCCGTATGCCATCGGCGGTAGGTTACCAGCCAACGCTGGCCACCGAGATGGGTACCATGCAGGAGCGTATCACTTCAACAAAACGCGGTTCCATCACTTCCGTACAGGCGGTGTATGTACCTGCGGATGACTTGACCGACCCTGCACCGGCGACAACTTTTGCCCACTTAGATGCCACTACCGTATTGTCGCGTAAGATCGCCGAACTGGGTATTTACCCTGCTGTGGATCCGCTGGACTCCACCTCGCGTATTTTAAGCCCGCAGATTTTGGGGAACGAGCATTATGATACCGCGCAGCGTGTAAAAATGATACTGCAACGCTACAAAGAGTTACAGGACATCATCGCCATCCTTGGTATGGACGAACTTTCGGAAGAAGATAAGCTGGTGGTATCGCGTGCACGCCGTGTACAGCGTTTCCTTTCTCAGCCGTTCCACGTTGCCGAACAGTTCACCGGCTTAAAGGGCGTACTGGTTGACATCAAGGATACCATCAAAGGTTTCAATATGATCATGGACGGCGAAGTGGACGAATACCCTGAAGCAGCGTTCAACCTGGTTGGAAGCATTGAAGACGCGATAGAAAAAGGCAAAAAACTGAACGCGGAAGCCAATGGCTGATGTGCAGATGGGTAGATATGCAGATGTGCAGATGCCTGCCGCTTGTATATTTACTCATCAACTAATTAACTATACAAAACATTTGCACATCTGCACATACGCATATTTGCACATCAAAAAATGACTTTAGAAATCCTCACTCCTGATAAAAAAATATACGAAGGCGAAGTAACCTCGGTAAACCTTCCCGGCACCATGGGTGGCTTCGAGATCATGAAAGACCACGCGCCTATCATTTCAACACTTGAAGACGGGAAGCTGCTCATACGTATAGGCAAGGAAGAGCAGCACTTCTTTATCCACGGCGGTGTGGTTGAGGGCCTTAACAACCATGTTATTGTATTGGCCGAGGGTGTCAGCACCCATCGCGAATAAAATTTTTGCTTTTATGATCAAGCCCGGGCGGTCCTGTCGTTCGGGCTTTTTTGTGCTTCGCAGTCGGGAAGTCCGGAAGACTTTTTCTGTAAGGTTTTCATCTATCTTGTTATATTTAGGCATGAAAAACCTTTGTACTATTTCCTGTCTCTGCCTGCTCCTCTCCGCCTGCGCCCAGCCCGGCGTTTATATAGGCACCAAATTTCCTAAGACCAAAAAGGTGGATGTGTTCCATTCGGCAACCGAGGTAAAACGGCATTACCATGTAATAGGCCGACTGATAGAACGAAATTACAACGACGACCTGATGGTTAAGCAAGTGGCCTTTGACGCCAAAATCCAGGGCGGCGACGCGGTGATCATCATCGGTGTCGACGCGTCTATAACCGGCCACCCCGACCGCATTACGGCGGATGTGCTGAAGTACGATTAGAGTTTTATTCCCATAACTTAGGCTGACGGAAAATTGCACTTTTTGTCCGTCCGTTTTTTTGTATCGGGTGTAGGGTAACAAAACGGACAACCCGTCACTGTCTACAACAATTCAACAATAAAACAATCCGTCAATCTAAATCGTTCCAATCCTGAAAATCGTTTTCAAAAAACTTGCAATTATATAAGCACTTATATAACTTGCATTATGAATTTTTACGAGGAGCTCGGTTACCTGGTTTTGGGCAGCAGGATGCGCAGGCTGAGCGAAGCCTTTTTATCAGAGATAAACAAGACTTATCAAACCGCGGGCATACCTTTTGACGCCAGCTGGTTCCCCGTTTTTTACCTGCTTTCGAAGAACGAGTCGGTATCGATCAAAGAATTAAGCGACAGCACCGGTGTCTCGCATCCGGCCGCAAGCCAGTTAGTTACTAATCTCAAAAACAAAAAGCTCCTCAAGACTACGACAAGCAGCGCCGATGGTCGCCTGCAACTGGTGCAGCTCACCAAAACGGGCCGCGCTTTGCTGGAGCAGATCATGCCGGTATGGGACGCTATAAAAGTAACGATGGAAGAACTGGTGCATACCGACCCGGGAAGCGAGCACCTGCTTGCCGCTATTTCGGGAGTTGAAAGATCGTTCCGGGCCATGAGCTTATCAGAAAAAATTGGTGAAAAACTAACTTTAAAGGAGGCGAAGCCATGAGCAAAACCTTTAATTACGGTACGGACCATTTATCCATCGGGCTTTGCCTTGACATTGCCTCGGGCAAAGTAAAAGGTGTTATCGGTAATGCTGCCAAGGCCCGGATCATATCCTCGTGGCAAGCGGTGAAAAAGATCGTCGAGCGCGAGATACCGGTGTATGGTATCAATACCGGTTTTGGGCCGCTTTGCGATACGCGTATTTCGGAGGCAGATACCGGGACGCTGCAATATAATTTACTCAAGAGCCATAGCGTCGGCGTCGGTAATACTATTCCAGAGGAAATGGCTAAACTGATGCTGATCACCAAGGTGCATGCTTTGGCGCAGGGTTATTCGGGCATCCCAATGGCTACATTGGAGCGCATAATATGGCATATCGATAATGATATCATCCCGGTTGTGCCCGAAAAGGGTTCGGTAGGCGCATCAGGTGACCTGGCTCCGCTGGCGCATTTGTTTTTACCATTGATAGGCTTTGGCGAAGTGAGTGATAGAGGGAAAATCGTGCCCGCCGCCCAAATGTTGAAATCGTATGCTTTGGAACCGATCAGGCTCAGGCCCAAAGAAGGCCTGGCTTTGATCAACGGCACGCAGTTTATCCTGTCGTTCGCCGTGAAAGCGGTTCAGCGTATGCACAACGCGCTGCAATTAGCCGACCTCGCCGGGGCAATGTCATTGGAAGGACTGATGGGCTCGGCAAGGCCGTTCGACCCAAGGCTGCACGAGATTCGCCCGTATAAAGGCACCAAACTGGTCGCCGCCAGGTTGTTCAATTTGTTGAACAACTCGGAGATATTAAAGTCGCACGTAAACTGTGACCGCGTACAGGACCCCTACTCACTGCGCTGTATGCCGCAGGTGCACGGCGCCTCGCGCAATGCCTGGCTACACTTGAAGGAACTGACCGAGATCGAACTGAATTCGGTAACCGATAACCCCATCATATTTGATGCGGATGATACAATCAGCGGGGGCAATTTTCATGGACAGCCTTTGGCGATACCGTTGGATTATGCTACCATCGCGGCAGCGGAATTAGGCAATATTGCCGACCGCCGTTGCTACTTGATGAGCGAAGGACGATACGGGCTGCCCAAAGTACTGACCGAGCACGCCGGTCTTAATTCAGGCCTGATGATACCCCAATACACTACTGCCGCTTTGGTGACCGAAAACAAAACACTTTGTTTTCCTGCCAGCGCCGATAGCGTGCCTACTTCGCTGGGACAAGAGGACCACGTATCCATGGGCTCCATCAGCGGGCGCAAACTGCACCAGGTTTTAGATAATTTGGAATATATACAGGCCATCGAACTACTTTATGCGGCACAGGCGATGGATTTCAGGCGGCCCTTAAAGTCGACGCCGATCATGGAGGCTTGCCACAATTATGTACGGCAACAGGTGCCTTTTATTCAAGACGATCGGATTTTTGCCGACGACATTAAAGCATTACACACGATAGTTAAAGACGGTTCGCTGCTGGCCCTGGCCGATGAAGCTGCTGCCAAAAACAATATTAAACTGGATAACGATGACGAGTTCGGAATTTATTAAAACCTACGCCGCGCACCCGGTCTACAAATCACCCCGAGGCACACAGCTGCACGCCAAAAGCTGGACGACAGAAGCGCCTTTGCGTATGCTGCTGAATAACCTCGACGGTCAAGTAGCCGAAAACCCGGCCGAACTGGTAGTGTATGGCGGTATAGGACAAGCAGCTCGCAACCAGGAGTCGCTACGCAAGATCATCGAACTATTACTGGAACTTGATGAGGATCATTCGCTGCTGGTACAATCGGGTAAACCGGTGGGTATTATCCGCAGTCACCCTGAAGCGCCAAGAGTATTGTTAGCTAATAGTAACTTAGTTCCCGCCTGGGCCACCTGGGAGCATTTCAATGAATTAAGGGCCAAGGGCCTGATGATGTTCGGCCAGATGACCGCCGGAAGCTGGATATACATCGGCACGCAGGGCATCCTGCAGGGCACTTATGAAACTTTTGTAGAATGCGGTCGCCAGCATTTCAATAGCGATCTGAAAGGCAAGCTGATAGTAAGTGCTGGCCTCGGCGGTATGGGCGGCGCTCAGCCCTTGGCTGCGACAATGGCCGGAGCCGTATTTTTAGGTGCTGATGTGGATGCCTCACGGATACAAAAGCGCGTCGATACCAAATACATCGACCGGATGACGCATTCCTACGATGAAGCCATTGCCTGGGTAAAGGAAGCGATGGCGAAAGGTGAAGAACTATCCGTAGGCTTAGTAAGCGATGCAGGCGATATGCTGGAGCATTTGCTAATAGACAATTTCATTCCTGATGTACTTACCGACCAAACCTCGGCACACGACCCGCTCAATGGTTATGTCCCCAATGGGTTGACATTAGAAAAGGCTGCCGAATTGCGCAAAAGCGATCCCGCAAAATATAAAGACCTTTCATTGAAAAGCATGGCGCGCCATGTTCATTTTATGCTCGACCTACAAAAGCGCGGCGCGATAACATTCGACTACGGCAACAACATCCGCGAGTTCGCTAAACAGGGCGGCGAACCGAATGCCTTTGATTTTCCCGGCTTTACACCGGAGTATATCCGTCCGCTGTTTTGCGAGGGCAAAGGGCCGTTCCGCTGGGTAGCTTTATCCGGTGATCCTGAAGACATTTATACCACCGACCGGGCTTTGATGGAAGCCTTCCCCGAAAATAAACATCTGATCAACTGGCTCGAAAAGGCGCAAAAGCAGATCGCCTTCCAGGGTTTACCGGCGCGTATCTGCTGGCTGGGCATGGGCGAACGGGAAAAAGCCGGGCTGATCTTTAACGATCTCGTTGCCACCGGCCAGGTGAAAGCCCCTATTGTTATCGGTCGCGACCATTTGGATTGCGGCTCTGTCGCATCGCCTAACAGGGAAACGGAATCTATGAAGGATGGCTCGGATGCGGTGTCCGACTGGCCGCTGCTCAATTTAATGGCGAACACTGCCGGCGGGGCAACCTGGGTATCCTTCCACCATGGCGGCGGCGTAGGTATGGGCTATTCCCAGCACGCGGGCATGGTGATCGTTGCCGATGGCACCAAAAGAGCCGAACGATGCCTGGAAAGAGTGTTGTACAACGATCCTGCCATGGGTATTTTCCGGCATGCAGACGCGGGGTATGAGAAAGCAGAAGAGGTCGCTGAAAAATTCGGGTTAAAGGTCTGGTAACATGAAACTCATCGGTCCATTTACACAAATCCTCCCTTTAGCGGGCTTACCGCTCAAAGGCGCTATCGCGGATGATCAATTGCAGATCATCCCGAATG
>Ga0207064_1002_pt1 | contig 60005 bp, 61 predicted proteins | sample Alteio_BWMinCont_26_FD_153488 | JGI IMG/M metagenome (GOLD analysis project Ga0207064, IMG submission 153488) | Enriched cells from forest soil in Barre Woods Harvard Forest LTER site, Petersham, Massachusetts, United States -... | ecosystem: Environmental > Terrestrial > Soil > Temperate forest >...
CACGATCGAGAGCCTGCGGGCCGCGGGTCAGGCCAACGGGTTTGGCGTCGAAGAATTGGCGCCCTCAGGGTCGATGAACTCCTTCGAACTCGGCTCAAATGCCAGCACCGTTGCTGCGGAGCGCAATTCGGCGGCTCGCGCCTTGAGCACGCCGATCATTTGCTGGTGCCCCAGATGCACGCCGTCGTAATTGCCAACGGTCAGAACGCAGCCTCGGTGGCGAGGCGAGACATTATGTAGGCCGCGAACGAGTTCCATGGCGAAAGGCTGTGATTATACTCAGGTTTCCCGCGATTCAGTGGCTCCACTATAGCAAGCGACAGGCGCCCGGCCGGCTTATTGATTGACAAGCGTAGAGTCAATCGGCAAGCTACGCGGCTCTTTTGCAAGGAGCCTGCGCTTGGCGAATACGAAATCTGCGGAAAAAGCGGCCCGACAGTCGACGGAGCATCGCGCCCGTAACGACGCCCTTACCTCGCGGCTGCGCAGCGCCATCCGCAAGGCCACTTTGGCCCTGAAGGCCGGCAAGCACGATGAGGCCGCCTCGGCCCTCGCCGCGGCGACGCCCGTGATCGACAGCATGGTCAACAAGGGCATCATCCACCGCAATAAAGCCGCGCGGCATAAGAGCCGTCTCACCAAACAGGTTCGCGCGCTCGCTAAGTAATCGCTGTATCGGCGCCCTCGGCCTTAAGGTGCCGCGGCGCGCGGATGCTCTTCGAGGTAGCGCATCACTGCCTGCTTGAGTTCGTTCGTACCGGCACCGGTGGCGCCTGAAATGCGAAATACCGGACCCTTCCAGCGCAGCCGCCGGACGATCTCCTTGGTGCGCCGCTCCGCTTCCACAGGCTCCAGAAGGTCGATTTTGTTGATGAGCAGCCAGCGCTCCTTTGCGCCAAGGTCTGCGGCAAACTTTTTGAGCTCGGCGACAATCGTGCGCGCCCCCTTGACTGGATCGGCGCCGGGGTCCGGCGGCGCGATATCGATGAGGTGCAGCAGCACGCGCGTGCGCTGCAGGTGTTTCAAGAATCGAATGCCGAGGCCCGCGCCGTCCGCCGCTCCTTCGATCAAGCCCGGGATATCCGCCATCACGAAACTGCGTCCGGCACCGGCGGTGACCACCCCCAAGTTCGGGTACAGGGTTGTGAACGGATAATCGGCCACTTTGGGGCGTGCCGATGACACTGCGCGAATCAACGTGGATTTGCCCGCATTCGGCAACCCGAGCAACCCCACATCGGCAATCAGCTTCAACTCGAGCAGAAGTTCGCGCTTTTCACCGGGCAACCCCAAGCCGGACTTGCGCGGCGTGCGGTTGGTGCTGGATTTGAAGCGCGTGTTGCCCCATCCGCCCTTGCCGCCTCGGGCCACCAACAAGGTCTGACCTTCGGTGGCGAGGTCGCCGAGCTGCTCGCCGGTATCCTTGTCGGTAACGACGGTACCGACGGGGATCGAGACGTAGGTATCGTCGCCGCCATGTCCGGTGCAATCATTGCCGCTGCCGCTCTCGCCGTTCTGGCCCCGGTAGGTGCGGGAAATGCGAAAGTCGGCCAGGGTGTTCATCCCCTCGACGGCTTTCAGGTACACGCTGCCACCGAGACCGCCATCGCCGCCGTCGGGGCCGCCGAAGGGCACGAACTTTTCCCGCCGGAAACTGACGCAGCCGCGGCCGCCGTTGCCGGCGTGGACTTTGAGTTTGGCTTCATCGACGAATTTCATGGCGGGTCAACTCAACCGGGTACGCCGAGCGGCGCACCAACAAAAAGGGGCAGGTTGCCCTACCCCCTTCGATAATCTGTCGGCGAGCGCGAGGGCTCGCACGCGCCGCTACTTGGTAACGACGTTGACGTAGGTGTGTTGCTTGGCGCCCTTGACACGAAACTCGACGACGCCGTGGGCCTTCGCGAACAAGGTGTGATCCGTGCCGATACCGACGTTCACGCCGGGGCGATATACCGTTCCGCGCTGACGGATCAAGATGTTGCCCGCGAGCACATCCTCGCCGCCGAATTTCTTGACGCCTAGGCGCTTGGAGTGCGAATCGCGGCCGTTACGGGTACTGCCGCCTGCTTTTTTGTGTGCCATGAGGTATCTCCTGCAACGATTAGGCGACGATCTGCGTGATCTTCACATCGGTGTACGGCTGCCGATGGGTCTTCTCGCGCTTGTAATGCTTGCGGCGCCGGAATTTGACGATGCGGACCTTGTCGCCCTTGCCATGACTCTCGACGGTAGCGACCACCTTGGCCGAACCCACGTACGGCGCGCCGATGGTGACCGAGGATCCGGCCCCGACCAGCAGCACCTGATTGAATTCAACGCTGGCGCCCTGCTCCGCTTCGAGCTTCTCGATGCGCACCACGGCACCCTCTTGAACGCGGTACTGCTTACCGCCCGTGGCAATCACGGCATACATTTTTGGAACTCCGACAGCGGCTTACGGGACCGCAAAAGAGCCGTGAATTGTACGGGTTGCACGGCTCGAGGTCAAACCGGCCGCCCCAACGCCTTGAGTTCGGTGGCTCCAACCCGTGGGTGACGCCTCCAGCGGGCCGCCCTTGCCAGCGCAATCTTAGGTACCATGGCGCATTCGATTGAGCGCTTCATGACACTAGAACAGATTCGCGGGTTGGTAACTGCTGATTTTGAGGCTGTCGACAAGGTCGTCAAACAGCGCCTGCACAGCCAGGTAGCGCTGGTTGACCAGGTAGCAAGTTACATTATATATGCGGGCGGCAAGCGCCTGCGCCCTCTTTTGGTGCTTCTCGCGGCGCGCGCCAGCGGCCAGCCGCGCGGGCGGCATATCGACGCCGCCGCCATCATCGAGTTCATCCATACCGCCACCTTGCTTCACGACGATGTGGTGGACGCCTCGTCGCTGCGCCGCGGGCGCGAAACGGCCAACGAAGTGTTCGGCAACGCGACCAGCGTGCTGGTGGGCGATTTCCTCTATTCGCGCGCCTTTCAGATGATGGTCGCGCTCGACCGCATGCGCGTCATGCAGATTCTCGCGGACGCCACCAATGCCATCGCCGAAGGCGAGGTCCTGCAGCTGATGAACGCGCACGATCCGAACACCACCGAAGCACGCTACATCGACGTGATCCGCCGCAAGACGGCGCGATTGTTCGAGGCCGGGGCGCAAATCGCGGCCGTTTTGAGCGACGCGCCGCCCGCGATCGAGGAATCGCTGGCGTTGTACGGCAGGCATATCGGTACGGCGTTTCAGCTGGTCGACGACGCGCTCGACTATCAGGCCGACGAAGCCAGCCTGGGAAAACACCTGGGGGCCGACCTGGCGGAGGGCAAACCCACTCTACCTCTGATCTTTGCAATGCAGCACGGAAGCGAGGCCCAGCGCGCCATGATCCGGCACGCCATCGAGAACGGCGGCCTGGACCAATTGGCCGAAATCACGCGCGCCGTTGCAAGCCTCGGGGGGCTTGCGTACACTGCGCGCCTCGCTCAATGCGAGGCCGATCTGGCGCTTGCGGCGCTGGCACCCCTTCCCGAAACCGCTTTCAAAGAGGGCTTGAGCGAACTGGCTAAATTCGCCGTGGCACGCAAGAATTGATTTCCCGCCGATTCGGGGTGTAGCTCAGCCTGGTAGAGCACTACGTTCGGGACGTAGGAGTCGCAGGTTCAAATCCTGTCACCCCGACCATTGATTCTCGGATTCTCGTAGAGTTTTTCACCCAGATCATGCGTTGGTGTAAGTTTCAAAGACATCTTGGGGCAGATTTGGTGTGTGTTTCGTCGAATCTCTACGAACGGCGGAGGACTGATTGAAGCTGCTGAGTCGAAACAGCCACCCCGCCCATGACCTCAAGGACTGACGGCGGGAGTTGGTCATGATGGCCGGCGTCAACTATTTCTTCCGACCGGCGCGCAAATCTAATTGTCGCCGGGACCGGCGGCATGTCCAAGAATCGCCGACCGGGGGGCCGCGGGCTCGGCGCATTCATAGATGACGTTAGATCCTGAGAGCCCACGCTCGCAGTAATTCGGGAATGCCGCGATGTACTTTTGGCCTGTCATCCCACTCACCCAGGATTCACCACGCTCGCATCAACGGATAGGTTGTTGAGTTCGGTCCCTCTTTGAATTCCGACGGCGAGGAGCGGCACTATTGCTGCTGGCGAAAGTTGTTCCGCATTTGGCCCGGCGTTGATGGCGCCAATTCCGAAGCTAGTGGCTAGAGACCAAATGCCCTCGTGAATACCCTGCTGCTTTAGAAGTGCCGTCACCACTTCCTTGTACGAAAACATAAATTGAGTTGGTTCAGCCATCGTCTCTCTCCGAATATTGTGGTATTTGGTACGCGGGTAGCCACGGTGGCGCTGTCGAAAATCCAGTTGTCCCAACTGCAGGACGATATCTTCCGGTAATCGCCTGCATCGGCGACGCGCGGGTGGTCACGCCTTCAGATGGCAACTCGAAATCGACTATGTTTATTAAGCTATTGACATCAATGATGTAGGAGTAGCGCGAGTCGGTAACGACCGCACAAGTATCGAACTCAAAGAAGTCGTGAGGTTTGCCAAGCTTTTCCCAGCACTTTTCGAAGATCTCTGGTGGAACCAGCCCGCGCTTACTGCCCCGACCTTCGTAGGCGACAATCGCCACGTTCAAACGCAACGCGCGAGAATACTCAATGATCTTGCGAAGCGTGAGGTTCCCCGGGTTGTTTAGTACCTGAGATACGCGGCTCTCGCTGACACCCAATCGTTCAGCCAGTTGGCCTTGCGTGATGTCGTCACCCATTGCTGATTCGATTGCGCGAACAAAGCCTGACGAGATCCCGTGAAGATAATCGTCTGTACTATCGTCGGTCCAGTGTCGATCTAGTGAGTCAGTCATTTCATTTTTCCTGGTCTGGGAATACTTCTTCTATCGCCTTCAGCACACTAGGCGTCTTGGATAGCCTGATCGCTAATTCCAAAAAACCGGGCTCCGTGTTCTGTTGCACTTTTTCACCGTGGGAATGAAGTACACAAAGTTGAAATCGCGGATTAGATTCGCGTAGCGGGTTGCATAAGAATCCATAAAATCTTTGATCTATATCTCGATAGTTCCACTTGAACGTAAAGCAACCCGCATACCTGGGTTGGTTTGGCCACCCGTGAAACCACCTGTCGTTGTGGCCGCCACCAATCCAATAGTCCATTCGGTTAAGCACATTCCTTTGCTGGTTCGACCGTGACTTATTGGGCTCATTCATCGAACTGAACCGAGTTTCCGCGTCAAGGTTGCATTCATCGCTAAGCAGAAATACGACTGAACGCCGCGTCGAGGTCGCCAGCCCGCTAATTGCCTTGATCGAATAAGGCATCGTACCTAGCTCAACATGGTTAATATATATCTAAAGTATGAATATCAAGTGTTAGGCCTGTCTCAATCCCAGTCAAGACCGCGACGCATCCCTGAAAAGTCGGCGCGGTTTGCTGCAACGCAGTATCACGGTCCCAACTGCCGCGTGAGTTCGCGAGCCCAGGCTTCAAGCGCCGCACGCATCTCCTTCATATAGCCGTAGCGGTTGTAGATCGCCGTCACGCTCCCATCGGCATGTCCCAACAACCGCTTGATCAAGGGCTCACCGCCGATGCCCAATGACTCGGCGATATGAGTCACAGTGGATCTTCTCAAATCGTGGGATGTGAACGGCGCGGAGAATGCAGCCCCCTGTTTCGTCAGTATCGCGCTCGGCAGGCGCGCCTGATAAAACTTGGCCAGCCCTCGAATCGGCTTCTCGCCCCCCGTTGTCGACAACACGTAGTCGCCCTTCCCGCCACGGAAACTATTCTCAAGAATCGCCACCGCGTCCGGCACCAGCGGTACCACGTGCCGGTCGGTTGGTTTTGTATTCGGGCGCCGGAATACTCAGGAGTCCTTGCTTCAAATCGACCCACGGCCACCGCGCGCGCGCCAACTCGCCGGCGCGACAACCGGTCAAGAGCATGAGCCGCGCGTGATTATCAAATGCAAATCCGGAATCCGCCGCGCGCCACACGGCGCGTAATTCATCGATTGAGAGCACCCGATCGGCCTTTCGCTTCTTGGGTAAGTGTCTTTCCATTCGGCTCGCCGGATTATCCTCACGGTTGACGAGCCGCTCCTCAATCGCCCACCCCACCATAAGCCTTAAGACCCCCAGCGCTCGGCGTGCGGCTTCGATGCCGCCGTGCGCGCGGCCTCCCTTCGTATCAAGACGCGGCCGGGGCACGCGCACTTGACGAATGAGACTGCGGATCTGTTCACGATCGAGCGCATCCACGGAAACCTCCCCGAGTTGTGGAAGGATGTGCGTCGCAATCGCTTGTTCGTATTTACGAGCTGACCGCAGATTCTTCGATCGTGCGTAGTCCTCGAGAAACCGCTCAGTGAGCGCCGCGACGGTCATCCCACCGGCAGCGGCGCGCTCAAGTGCAATCACCGGGCTTTGGCCTGCATTTGCTTGCGCGAGAAACTCATTCGCCCGCGCGCGTGCCGCTTCCAGGCTCATCGCGGGATACGTGCCTAAGCTCAAGCGGTAGCGACGGCCTTTTCTCTCAAAGCCGCGCCGTGAGATCCCGCCCTCGCCGCGGACCCCGAAGACTAGACTCCAAGTGGCGGCGGGGCCGCGACCGACCCGCACGGCAAGACCGGGCACCGCAATGTCCACAATCTCTTCCTGCGTCTCGCGCGCTTTTTTTAACTCTGCCTTGAGGGCGGTATCGTTAAGTCGGGTCATCGGCTGCTACTTCTGCGTTTACAGCAAAGTGACCCCATTGGATGTCATCGACGCGCCCGTGCCAAGGGCCCGTTTCGATGGAGTTTGCAGCGTTTTATTTAAGTCCGCATATTGGGTGCAGCGCTTTGGACTGCGGCGATCGTTGGTGACGGATGGGGTGGGGAGTCTCTGCCGAGGAATTCGACGATGAGAGGTGTCATTCAGGTGTCTTTTGCGCGCGGAACTCAACGAAACTGTCCGGTGGCCGCCGGACGTGGATGAAGCGGTATGTCGTCAAGGTACTACATCCCCGGACGTCGGTGGCGCTGGGGGTGGGGAGTATCCTACGAACCACCATGAATCCCACTGTCAACTCGCACGGCGGAAGCGCAAAAACGTAAATTCAATTCCGGGGAACGCTTTGTTGAACCTCTCAACGTCGAATTGCAATAAGAGCGCCCCTATTCCTGCCGACGGTGGGCCTCGAGCCGCGCCGCGTTCACGTTGCAATATTGTCGCCAGTCATCCCGCCGCACGAGATCGAAATGTAGGGGCGCGCCGTCTAGATCGACTTCACGAGTCAGCAATCGCCGCAGCCTTCTAAACCACCCCAATATCTGACTGACCATGGATGCGACCGCTGTAGATACCCTTGAGAATTGTGTGCCTGAGTCGTCCTTAATTAACGATACTTCCACCTCCGGCGATTACCGCGCCCGTCCGATGCAGTATCACGGCGCTATGCGTTCTTCGCGTAATTCCGAATTGCCGAGGACAACGCCTTCTGCAGATTTCTTTGCAATTGTGTCGCTACGTTCGAAAACGGGTCCTCGCACCAATCGTTGGGAAGCGCGCGGCGTCGGGCCTCGTCGAGGACGTGTGAGTATTGATGATGCATAGCCGCGTAAAATAATCGTATCCGCTCGTGGCGAAGTATTAATCGTTGGACAACATTTCGTTCCGCATCGATATCTTCAGATAAGGCCTTCAGCTTGTCCCACTCCTTGTCGCTCGCAATAAATGTATCCATCATCACTGCTTCGAGGAACGTAGGATCTGCCATTAGGTTTCGGACTATCAATCCACCGAGTCGGCTTGGGTAGAAACTTGATGAAAGCGTGGGCTCCCCGTGCGCACTTGTGAAAGTGAATCTTGCTGCACACAGATCTTCGAGCACTCGTTTTATCGCCGTGTCGCCGAATCCTATCTTTTTAACAGCGACCGTAATATCCGCACCGTCGACATAGCGAAAGTCGCTGCGACTGCTCATCGTGACGAGAGCAGTTAAAATCATCAGCCGTAGCATTTGGTGATTCGATCGGGAAAGACGCGCATCGAATGGGTTAGCTACTATGGAGAATTCTTCGGAGTACACGGGATGGTTGCCTAGCAGCACTGATCGCAACGCTTCGTGTCGCGGTAATATATATTTGCCGGTGGCGTTGTAAGTACTAATAGCGCGACCAGGATTTGTGTAACCAGACTCGAGAAACTCCCTCGTCATTCTGAGGGCTAAACGGACGTCTGACGTAGCCAGGATATCTATTGTAGTTCCAACACTTGTACCCAATACCGAAGACGATATTAGATCTGCAACGATGGAAAGGTCGGCCACATCGACGCGTGCGCCATTTTCCGCGATGAATTTTCCCTGCTTGCCTTTGAGAAGTTGATTAGCCAAAAAAAACCTTTTTGATAATACCGCGAGAACAGCCGGCGCATCGATTGCTATTGGAGCGAAGTCAAACGCATCAAATGTTGGTGATGAACGGTGTCTGACAAATGTTGCCTCACGCAAGCTAAGTACCAGGTTCATTCGGTTCTTGTGCGCAAGTGCGATCGATTCCGAAAATATTCGTGACTGCTGATCGGCAGATTCGAATTGGTCAACATTGTCAACGACCATAAAAACCGGTGCTTTTGAAGCAGCGTATGTTAACAATCGGTCCACGTACGCAGTCGTATGGGATTGAGCCAACAGGTAATCCGCTATTCGCTCGTTAATCTTTTCCTCGTCTCCTAGTACCTTTAGCGGTCCTTCTCGTAAAGCCCGTATTTGATCAATGTATCCGGGACGTACACACATTTCATAGTTACTGAGAAAACGGTCCTCAGTGGCGTAGGCACGAAGCCGTTCGTATAAAAATTCCGCGACGTTTCCGCCGGGCCCGAAGTCGCGGAAATCGATGTATATCCAGTGAGGATATGGACCCGCGTCGCTGGGCTTAAAGTAAGAGGCGGATGATACCTGTCGCGTGTAGTGGAGGAATGTAGTCTTCCCTGCGCCAACTGTGCCGAGCACCAGAATCGCAACTGGACGCGCCCTGATTCTGGACTGCTCAATTGTTTCCTTGAGGGCTCTTGATTCCTTCCGTTGGAGCGGCCGTATTGGCTGTCGGCCAAACACAGATTGGTGCTTGGAGATATACATATTTATCTGACGATCAAATTTGATCCGCTCGGGTGTTTGTACGTAACACTTTTCTAGCAATTCTGGATCCGTGTCGACGATGCTGTCCGTAAATGCGGTTACGATTGCTTCTTCGATTAGCGGGTATAGAGGATTTCTGGAGCCGGAAGGTCCGCGATTTGTGAAAAAACGATTAAGCCGGTGCCCACCAATCTGATCTTCGGTCCGACCAAGAAGTTCCGCCTCTAGGCTACCGGCGATCACTTCGTTCCTTGACAAGAGATGCGTGAATTCTGCGTAATCGTCTCTAAGCGCGGACTCTAGGGACGGGAAGATGACCGCTGACGAATCCGCAAACGATACCTGGTCAATACGCACCGCAGGGAATGCAATCCACGCCGTTCCATTTGTCACTACCGCAAAAGGAATGCCCTTTCTTCGACAGTAGTCTCTCGCCTGAAGGATGGCATCTCCGTGTGCCCCAGCTACAAATGAGCTTGTAAGCCGCCGCCGTCTAACATCTGGCACTGCGGTAAAGGCCGCTCCAACTTTTTTTGCTTCAATCACAAACGATGATCCGGCAGTTCTAACTACGTAATCGACGAATGTCGTAGTACCATCTTCTGAAGTACGTTCCTCAACGGACACGTCGTCGTGGGTCCACTCGAGTATTTCGAATAGAACTCGATCGATTACTTTCAGCCTTGTTTCGGCTTCGTTCGCCCCGGCCTGTGCAATGTTAGCGTGAGCCTGAATAATCTCTGCAATGACGCTCATGTCGCTATACCGCCTTAACCCTCGTAACGGGGCAGCCAATATAGAGTATCGATCGTGGTCGTGACCACACCTCCAACGGTTGATGTTCGCCATCCCATCTTGCAAAGTGACACTTGTCGCTTTCAGGGCAGGTAACAGGCCAGATGTCGCGGGGCAGGATGGTCACGCACCACCTCGAGACCGCGGGACTCAGGTGCCAGCGTCTCAGCAAGAAGCGCGTCGAGCAGGCGGTAGCGGGTGCCGTCTTCGCTAGAGAGGCGCACCTCAAGCCGGTCGCACAGAGCCTTGAGTTCTTCAGCCTTCGCGACGATTCTCTGCTGTTCCGCGAGGGGCGGGACTGGAATGCGTATTTGCTTTAGGTTCGAGGCGCTGATCCCCCAGTTTCCTGCAGTCGGAGCCGTAATCGCGGATGAGCACAACACGCCGACGCAAATCGGCTACGTCATAACGGCCAAAGGCAGCGTAGCGCTCGCCGATCAGCATTGTCACGTCGTTGACGTGATGTGCCGGCGGCCTCCGCCATCCTAACCCCTGCATCGCTGCTGCGCAGTTCGCGATCCTCGGCAGGTTCTACCGCTGGATATTGCTCGCCCTGGCCGTTGCGCCGCTCGCATTTGGGTTGCTTATAGCATTTATGTGATCCCCGACGACAACCGGTTCTGCCATCATCCTGGCTTCGGCGCGAGCAGGCCTTCATGGCGCTGAAAATCGATGTGCCATAAATGATAAACATTGAAACCCGCAATAAATAGGCCGTTTTTTTATCATAGAACCGCCATTTATGGCTGGCGGGCTTGCAGACATTTGACGAGCGACTTGTCCCGTCGTATCCTCAAGGCGTCCCAAGGATACGCCTCGCAAAGCGAGGGAAGGCGCCATGCCAGAAAATAACCTGAATCCAGCGATTGCCGCGCTCGAAAACCGGCTTGCGGAGCACGAGCGTAAGGTGAGCGAGCTAAGGAGCGCGATCAACCTGCTATACCAGGAAGCCGGACAGCAGCAGAAGTATCCCGAGGCCGCCGCTGGCGGCGGCAACGGCGGCGGCGGCCTCACGCTTACGCAAATCAAGCGCGACAGTTTCTACGGCAAGAAGCAGATGACTGCCGTTCGCGAGTACCTGGAAATGCGTCGAGCACAGGGAAACGGACCCGCTACACCTCGCGAGATTTACGACGCGATGAAGGCTGGGGGATACACGTTCGGGACGAAATCCGACCACATTGCGCTGGTCACCCTGCGAGCCCTTCTGCGAAAAGCAACCACTGTGTTTCACAAGCTGCCGGGCACAGGTACGTACGGCCTTTCGGCGTGGTACCCCGACGCCAAGGCGACCACGGCCGACAACGATGACAGCCCTGCCCCGCGCAAAGGCTCAAAGACTGCTGGCTTCCGCCGCAAGCCAAAGCCGAAGTCGACGCAGAGTCCGCCTGGTGACAGTAAGGCCCCGAAACGGGGCGCCGCGGCAGAACCAACCGCGGCGCCGGAGGGCAAATAGAGACGGCATACCCTCGTAGCTCAGCCCGGATAGAGCGCCCGATTCACTATGCTTCGCGGCAGATCGGGAGGTCGCTGGTTCGAATCCATGCCGAGGGACCCTTATACATTCTGACGGATGCCCACCTGCTTTGTACAGCCCGGCCAGTCCGGTGACCTCTACGAGCCAATCGACGACACCGGAGCAAACATTGGTACCCTCGAGTACATGGTTTTCAGCAAATGCGATTCCGACTTCCGACTCGAGATACTTGTTAGGTCAATCGGCGAGAGTCGTGTGACGTCGGATCGCGTGAAAGCGATTAATGCCCCGCCTGGATATGGAAGTGGGTGGCACCACGAGCTTGGACGCGACCCGGATTAGATGGGCAGCGCTCGCCACCTGCCGATTTATTGTTCCACGCTTGCGATGCGTCGCCGCCTTCATCGCTGGGGGGGTCGAGTCTGCCGCGCCGTCCGAATCTCAAGGTCGTGGCCGTTGTCTGTCGCGCTCGCGCTATTCGGTCTGCCCGCATGCCGTGGCTGTGGTACGCGCCGCTTCGGCGCATCCCTGAGTTGCACGCTGCAATCGGCGGCAATTCACCGGAGGCGTACGATCGGGCTTCAGCTTCTACCGCCCTGCTTTTATGAGATGTCTGGGTCGGTGCAAACCCCGCCCGTGCGCTGCTCGGGGCGGCGCCAAGGAGGCAAGACTGTCGCTGTGCCAGTCCCCCTGAGGACTCCGCACTAGGAGTGTGTCCGGGTAATGGTTCGTGAAGGAAGCCGATCGTCATTGCGGAAGAGTTTCACGTGATATTTCTCACCAAGATGTTGGGAACGAGACGGTCGAAGGCTTCGGCGGCGATGCACTCATGGGTTTTTCATCGCTTTGGCCAGCTTCAGCAAGTTGTGAACCGTGCAGATCAAGCTCCATTCGCCTTGCGCTTTCTCAAGGCCTCGCAACATGAACTGCCGGAACCCTCGAGCCTGTTTGATTTGACCGAAGACCGGCTCAACCACCGACTTGCGCAAACGGTACCGGCTGCGCCGGCCGGCGCGGCTCAATTTGGTGCGCATCGCCGCCACCCGGGTACCCTGGGTGAGGCGGCGTCGGCCGGTGGCGCTCGATTCATGATGGCGCTGGCGCCCGGTGGCGATGTAACTATCTACATGATGGCGAGCAAGGACGGCGAGGTTGCCTTCCGAGCAGTATCCGGCATCGGCGGAGAACTGCTGCGCTTGCCGTCCGGTGTTCTGTTTGATTTGCGTCAAGGTCGGGGCGAGCTGCTGCACGTCGGTGGCGCTATTGCTCAGGCTCTGCGCCACGATAACCTGGGCGGTGGAGTCCACCGCGGCTTGCGCGTTGTAGGCCTGCACATATTCTTTACCGCTCTTGCGCATGATGCGGCTCTCGGAGTCGGTAAAGTTGTGCTGTGCTTTCGGTTCCGGAGCCGCTTGGCCGGCCGCGCGCGCCTCGGCTTCGAGCGCCTCGCGCGCTTCACGGATCTTCGCGATCCGCTGCTGTTTGTCGGCGACCCAGCCGGGCATCTCATCCCCGCGCCGGGTACCTCCGTGCAGTCGATCCTCTGCCTCGTCGGCCGACTTCGCCTGGCGAAACCATTCCCGTACTTCGTGCCTCAGTCGCTTCTCCGTCTGATGCATCCGGTCATAGCTCATCGCTTTGTGCTTGCTCGCGTTCGCCTTGATCTTCGTACCATCCAAGGACACGTGCCCCAGCTTAACCAGCCCCGCCTGCTGGCACAGCGTCAAGACCTGCAAGAACAGCCCTTGCAGGGCATCCAAGTGGCGCTTGCGAAAATCACTCACCGTCCGAAAATCCGGTCGGTTAAGCCCCGTCACCGCCATGAAATCCATCCGCTCCTCGCACCCCCGGGCGATGCGGCGCGAGGAATACACCCCCTGGCAATAGGCGTACAGCAGCAGCGCCGTCATCATCACCGGGTTGTACGGCGGGTAACCCCGCTCCTCCTTCTCATACGAAGCAAGAACCTCGGACAGATCCAGCTGCTCGCGCACCGTGTCCCGAATAAAATGCGCGATATGATCGGCAGGCACGAAATCCATCACCGACGGCGGCAGCAGCCAGTGTTGCTCGACATTCCACTCACGAAAGGTCTTAGACATGCCCGCTAACCCTCGACAATTTCCCTTCCAGAAGCTTAGCGGATCTATTACTCGGACACACTCCTAGGGGATAATTCCCGAGAGGAGAGCATATGGCGCACGTCGTCCCAAGTCAGGTCTGCGAACTAATAAGGACCCTTTTCCCGGATGTTGAGCGGGAGCAGGCCGTCCCTGGCCAACGAGGACTCTACAACGCGTCTCGGGTGCGCGCTGTTCTTGACCAATTGGACAAAATTCCGGATGAGCTGATCCGCTTGCCGGCGAAAGAAGCTGCGCTATTTCAGGCTAACGTCTCCGCGCTTCGCAGCGCATTGGCGGATAGAAATCAATCCGCGGATCAACTCAGCGTCTCACAAATTTCGCCGTCAGGATTCAGGCCGCTCACGGAAATTCTCAAGACGCTCGCCAACTGTCCTGATGAAGCACCCGCGCCCGCCACGCGAGGTCTCGAATTCATATCAGACGCAGCTCTCCGGGATGTGCTGCGCGCGGACATGAGCACGGCTAGCTCCGCCCTGACGAACCACGAATACAAGGCCTCCACCGTACTGGCCGGGTCAGTCGTCGAGGCGATGCTGCTCTGGGCACTCCAAACGCACGGCGAAGTAAGTGTCAGAGCCGCTTCATCCGTTCCGAATGAGCCGCTTAACAAGTGGTCGCTCGACCCGATGATCAAGGCAGGCCATGCCTGCGGCCTCATCGGCGATGACACGAGGAAGCAAGCAGAACTCGCTCAGAACTTTCGCAATCTGATACATCCAGGGCGACAAGCGCGCCTTTCGGAAAAGTGCGATCGTGGCACCGCATTGGCGGCATTGGCCGCTATCGAAAGAGTTTCATCCGACTTAGCCAAGAAGTTCCCATGAATCTGTTCAGACCGCCGCTGATTGAGATCAGGGAGACCGGCACACCGATTGGCCTCGGACACTTCGCCGTCGACGGATTTCTCGAGGGAGGCGTCGTCGAGCTGCGCCCCGTCGTTGTGTTTTGTGCACTCTACGACTCCATACCCGAATCGCTTCAACATCGCATCTTCAACTCGACTGCGCTGGCTCGCAAGGAAGCCGGAGATCGGGCTCAAATGGATCGCCGCAGCACAGGCGCGCGGCTCTTGTTCTCTTCATCACACCCCTCGCAGGGCACGCATCATGCCACCGTGGTGAGTTCCGGCGCGGCGCAGGAGTTAAGAAAAGAAGACGATTTAGAGACCGGGCCATCGGAAGGAGATGGACTACATGACTCGATGTTTAGCTTGACCAGGCAAACGCGGTGCGGGACACCTCTATGGACACATCGCTGAGTACGCTTGGGTAGGATCTAGGTTTCATGGTGAGTAGCATCTCAACGGTCGCCTTTTCCGAGCTCGCCGCCAATCTGCAGAAAGTCGCCGCATGGCTCGGCGACTTGGGCATCGATGAGCCGCGGACGCGCCTTGGGCATTATCGACGAGTCATGAACCAGCTGGCCGATGCGCACGCCCACGGAGACACGGATGCGCTGCGCGCCCTGTGGCCCTCGTCCATGGTCCCGCTCTTCGAAGCGGAGGAGCTGGTGGGTATCCATCAGTGGCTCTCTGGGCCGGAGCACGATGGCTACGTCCGCGAACGCATGCGGATGGTCGCATCGGGGCCGCCGAGCTACACAGACGAGAACACATCGAGCGGGAATCGAGCCCGCAATACGGCATTCGAGCTAGCCGTCGCCGCCCGAATTGTGGGAGGGGGTCTTCAGTTGGATCGCTCGGTGCCGTCCGACGTTGCTGTCCGCGTAGCAACCTGCACGGTAGTGGTAGAGTGCAAGAGGCCGCAGTCTGAGGATGCCCTCGAACGCAACGTGGACGACGCCAGGCACCAGCTACGAAAGCGTTACAAGTCGGCTAGTCGACCCGGCTCCGTCGGTATGATCGCGGTCGATCTGACGAAGATTCTGAACCCAAACCACGATCTACTTGGTGGTTTTCCGGAGGCGGAGATCGGCAAAGTTCTCGGCGGCGCGTTGGAAGACTACTCGCGCGAGCACGAGCGGGTGTGGCAGAAGAATCGCGATCGGCAAACTGCGGCGGTGCTGCTCCGATTGAACGTCATGGCGCAGCTTGCCGATGAGACCGGATTGACCTCGTGCCAGCAAGTGCTCGTGTCGTTCTTGCCCGACATCAGCGAAGTGACACGGCGCGCCATCCAGGTAGTCGGCAGCGGATTCGTGCGCGCGTTTCGGTGAACCGGAGCCTGCTCCAAGATGGATGAACCGCGCAATCTACATTGGTATCAGCGGACGGTCGAAGCACTGACGCTGCTGTTGAACGGGCCGCCATCGCCGGCGACGATCTCCAGCCCCCTTCAGTTTCACACGCAATTCGGGTGCCACGGATACATGCTCTTCATCACCGAAGGGCACACCAACTACCTGCGTGAGCTTAATTCCTCGGTGGGCCCGGTACCCGATGTGTTCGACGACGTAATTCTTCAGCGCTGGACAACGGTAAATGAGCTACTGCTCGCGCACGGGGGCGTTCACGCGCCAAATGTGCTCCACAGTCAGTTTGGAGGGCTGGCATTGCTCGCTGTCTTCCCGCTGCTGGAGGAGATCGCGAGACGAATATCCCAGGCATGGGATGAGGACGGGGAGCTATCCATCGACGTCCCGAAAGAAATGGGCCTGTACCGGATAAACAGCAAGGGCGAACGCACGCGGAAGGCGTTCTCGAAAGGCGACAGGATTGTCGACCTCTCGCACAAGCTCTTGTTGATGAAGTCAGTCCTCCGTCAGGACTTTCAGCTGAGTATCGAAAGCCTGGATCGTCGAATGAGTAGACCGATCGTCGAGGGCAGTCAGCCTGAACACGTGACTTTCTTTGAACGGATGGAATATTTCCGCAATCGTTGGGCCCACGGTCGGAAATTTGTTGGCAGTGACACATTACCCTGGTTGGTGACTCACTTCATTGCGCTACTTTACTTCCGACTTCCGCCCATCGTGGTGGAATCAAGTCCGGAGGCCGAAGGCAGCCCCGACTCCTCAGCGCCATGACAGCGTGATAGCGCCCCCCATCCTGCATCATGATCGAGGGGCGGGAATCATATAGCGAATGTGACTCGATGACAGCAACGGAGAAAATTGGTGTCCCGCGACGGACGACCCGTTGTGGGCCGCCTGCTGACCCCCTCCGTGATCGGTAGCGGACTTGGGTTCTTCTTTTTATCTTTTTAAGGCCGCGATGGATGCTTCTCACCAATCGTCAAGCGAGGTGCGAGATTAGATGTCATTCTCGCGCGCCTGGCCGCCTTGGATTTCAGCAGTTTTGTCGTCGTTTTGATTCGGAGTCTACATTTTTGGCGGATGGGTCGGACGGCCGCGGACGTCCGTGGCGCTGGGAGTGGGGAGCTCGAAACGGCGTTCTCGGGTGAGGCAGAGTGCCAATTTCAAGACCTCATTTTGCTACCCGACGGGTCATACTGCGGCTTGGTTACTACGCGTGCCCGATACACCTTGCCGTTGATCTCCACGGCCAGTTCGGCACCGTCGGCACTACAATGCTGGGGAACATACCCCATGGCCATGGAACAGCCGATATGGTGCGCGTAGCCGCCCGACGTGACGTGCCCGACACACTTTCTACCCTGCATGATTGCCTCATCGCCGACCACGTCCTGTTCCGGTGTATCGACGATCATCGTGACTAACCGCCGGGATGGACCACGCTCGCGCTCGGCGAGTGCGGATTCCCGGCCGATGAAGTCGCGGCGCCAGTCGATGAAGGCATCGAGGCCGCTCTCTGCCGCAGTGTAATCGGGGCGATAGTCGAGCGTCCACACGCCCCAATGTTTTTCTAGGCGAAGGCTCATCAGCGCGCGAGCACCGTATTGCTTGAGACCCAGATCACTGCCCGCGGCCTCGATATGCTCCCAAAGCGTGAGGTGGAACTGCGGCTCACAGTAAATCTCATAACCTTGCTCTCCGGAAAACGACAGTCGGAGAAGATAGGCCGGTACGCCGCCGACGAACGTCTGTCGCACGTCGCGGAACTTCAAACTGGCGGCCGATACATCCTCGCGCGTGATCCGCCCCAGCAGTTCGCGCGAGCGCGGACCGGAAAGCGCGAAACCGTGAAGTCCATCGGATATATTTCGATAGCTCACCCCTGTCGCTGGAAGCTGCGCTTCGAACCAGCGTCGATGCATCGCCTGTGCGGCGCCAGAACCGAGAATCAGATAGTGGTTTTCGTCGAGGTAACTCACGGTCAGGTCCCCGTAGAGGCGTCCCTTTGTCGATAACATTGGGTTGAGCGCCACCCGTCCCGCCATCGGCAGATGCCCGGCCAGCAGGCGACCCAGGAATGCGCGGGCGCCGGGACCCCGAAATTCATGCTTGCCAAAATTGGCAATCTCTATCGCGCCTACCGCGTGGCGTACCGTGTGAACTTCGGCTGCGACATAGTCGTGGCTCCGGTTACGCTTAAAAGTCGGCGTCTCGTAGGCGTCCGCCGTTCCATTGGCGTACCAGAGGGCATGCTCGAGTCCAAAGCTCGTTCCCATGACAGCGCCGCGTGTTACGAACCGATCGTACAACGCTGTCGTCTTCTGGCGCCGCCCCTTTGGTAGTGTCTCGTTTGGAAAAGTCATCACGAACCGACGTTCGTAATTCTCGGCGGATTTCACCGTGCCCCAATCCGGTGTTGCGAAATTGCCAAAGCGCGCAATATCCATGGCCCAGACATCGATTGAAGGCTCGCCGTCGATCATCCACTCGGCAAGACACATTCCGACGCCACCGGCCTGGCAGAAACCCGCCATTACGCCAACGGCAACCCAATAGTTCGTCATCCCGGGCACCGGCCCGATCATCGGATTGCCGTCCGGGCCGAATGTGAAAGGACCGTTGACTACCGTCTTGATGCCCGCCTGGCCAAGCGCCGGAATGCGGCCGAACGCGAGTTCAAGTCGGTCGGCAATGCGGTCCAAGTCGGGCTGCAATAATTCGTGGCCAAAATCCATCGGGGTTCCCGCAATCTTCCACGGTGTCGCCTTCGGCTCGTAGGTTCCGAGCAGCATGCCATTGCGCTCCTGGCGGAAATAGATATTCGCCTCGTAGTCGATGCCTGCCGGCAGGCGCTCGCCGGATTTCATCCGTGCGGCGATCTCGGGAATATCCTCCGTAATTAGATAGTGGTGCTCCATTGGCTGTACAGGTAGGTGCACACCCGCCATGCGGCCCGCCTCGCGTGCCCACAGCCCGGCCGCATTCACGATAATCTCGGCGTTGATAGTGCCCTTGGGTGTCTCCACATCCCAACTACCATCGACGCGCTGGCGCGTGGCCAGTACAGGCGTGTGCGTGTAGAACCTGGCGCCGTGGACACGCGCCGCCTTCGCATAGGCATATACGACACCTGACGGGTCGATGTCGCCGTCGAGCGGATCCCAAAGGGCTGCAATGTAGTGCCTAGGATCGATCAATGGGTGTCGCCGCGCGACTTCTTCCAGTCCTACGAACTCCTGATCCAGCCCCATGTAGCGCGCTTTGGAGCGCTCTCGCTTTAAGTAGTCGTACCACACCTGATTCGAGGCGAGGTAGAACCCGCCGGTCGAGTGCAATCCAACCGGGTGCCCCGACGTCTTCTCAATCTCCTTGTACAGGTTGATCGTATAGCCCTGGAGGCGGCTGATGTTCGGGTCCGAGCTGATAGTGTGAATTTGACCGGCCGCATGCCAGCTGGAGCCGCTGGTGAGTTCATCACGCTCCAGCAGAATGCTGTCCTTCCAGCCAAACTTAGCGAGGTGGAACAGTATCGAGCAACCGACGACTCCGCCTCCGATGATCACCGTTTTTGCGTGGGTTTCCATAGTTCGTCAGTCCTCGTTCCTCGGTGTCCTCTACACCCAGACAATGGGCTCTTCGGTACCAGGCATTCGGAGGAGCCGATCCGCGCCGAGCAGGGTCGCCTCCTAGATCCCCTTTCTACCTCGTCTGGTCCAGTGGCAGTGCATCGCGGTCAGCGCTGCCTGTCATGCGCGGGTTTGGAGCAGCCAAAATATGCACAGTCAAATCCACGACGGAAATCACTCTTCGCGAACGAGTCGCCAATCCATCATCACTGTTCACGCTGTCCGAATGCCGAAGTTCATCCCGTCACCCGCCAGTGGAGTGTCCAATGCTCCGACTCGCTTCAGCCAGCGAGAGGCCCCTCGTCTCCGGAGCAAACGCCATGGACACGACGAACCCGACAAAGCAGAAGCCTCCCACGATCAACATCATCGTGCTAACTCCGAGGTGCAGCAGACCGACTGGGAAAAAGAAGGTACCGACCGCAGCACCGATTCTGCTCACAGACGTCCCGAATCCAAGCGCTGTCGCACGCACTTCCGTCGGAAACAGCTCGCTCGGATACACCCACTGCAAGACGCTGCTGCCCGCATTGAAGATTGCGAATACGATGAAGCACGCCGCCACCCATATGCTGGAATGACTCGGGATAAGTCCCAGCAGCACGAGCGTCATTCCCGTGACGGCAAAGGGTATGATGATGACTGGCCGCCGCCCGATTCTATCCACGAGTGCCATCGCCGGAATCACGCCAAAGAGAAAGAAGAGGCTGATGATCGCGGCGCCCAGCGTAGGATTGCGGGCACCGAGTGCGCGCAGCAAATCCGGGGCGAACGTGTAGATTGCGAACGTGGGAATGACCTGGCACGACCAGAAGATGCAAACGAAGAGCGTCCGCCCGACGTAATGGCCACGAAAAATTGCGCGCCATTCCGTCCTGACCGGCGGCAGCTCCTCGATCTCGAACTGGCTGCCCAGGTGGCTGTGCACGAGTGCCCGCGCCTCCTCTGCGCGCCCCTTGGACATCAGCCAGCGAGGAGACTCCGGTGTGCCCCAGCGCAACAGCGACACGGCGGCAGCGGGAATGGCACTCGAGGCAAGCATCCAGCGCCACGGCGACGCGTCATCGGTGGACAGGGCGTAACCGACCACAAAGGAAACGGTGTAGCCCAGCCACCAGGCCCCGATCATCGCAGCGAGCAGCATTCCACGCTGTCGCTTGGGCGAAAATTCCGACAGCAGCGCTGTGGCGATGGGATAGTCGGCGCCGACGGCAATGCCCAAAACAAACCGGAGCGCGAACAACACCCACGAATCGTGGACCCAATACTGCGCTGCGGACCCTGCGACGAGAAGCAGTAGATCCAGCGTGTACATCACCTGACGGCCGACGATGTCGGTGAGGAAGCCAAAAAACGCGCCTCCGATGAACATTCCGATGAGCGACGCGGCAGCAATCAGTCCCGTCGAGCCGGGGCCGAGCCCTAGGTCTTTCGAAAGCGCAGGCAAGGCGATAGCGATGATGCCGAGAATGTAGCCGTCGCAGAATGGGCCACCGCAGCTATAAATCGCGAGTCGCCTATGAAATGCGCCGAAAGGCGCATCATCAATTGATAGCTTCCGCGTGGGTATCTCACGTCCGTCATCGTGAGACGCGGCAAGTGACGACGGTCCGCCGTCCGATTTGTCCTTACTGCTGGTCACGGTTCGATTGCATCCACGAGAGGAGTGCGCGACATGGGGACGGCGCCGCCGGCCGTGATCATTACCTGCTGCTCGAGCTTCACGCCCTCTTTCCCGCCGGATTCGCCAATGAAGCTTTCGACGCACACGACCATGTTTTCCTCGAACACGGCATCGTAGCCCCAATCGTCCCAATCGGTCTTGAAGACGACGCTCGGATATTCATCGACCAGACCGGCGCCGTGGACCATCATCATGTAGCGATGTGCCAGATATCTCTCAGGCACCGGCCAGCAGCACTCCGCGAACTCCAGAAACGAAAGTCCTGGCCTGAGGAGAGCCATGTTCGTCAGTATCTGATTCTGTGCCGCCTGGTACAGATGCAGCTGGTCTGCGCTAGGACGCTTGTCCGGACAGACGAAGCTGCGCGAAAGGTCGGCGAGATAGCCGAACGGTCCGACCATGTCGGTATCGAATGACACCAGATCGCCTGACTGGATCACGCGGTTGCTGCTCTCCTGAAACCAGGGGTTGGTTCGCGGACCCGAGGACAGCAGCCGACATTCGATCCACTCTCCGCCATGGGCGATGTTTGCCGCGTGAAGAATACTCAGGAGCTGGTTTTCAGTAATTCCCGGACGCAATGCGCGGCGCATCCTGTCGATCGCAACGTCGCAGACATCGACCGAGAGCTGAATGCATTTGATCTCCTCGGGCGTCTTGATCATGCGCGCATGCTCGAGCGGCTCCTGCGCATCGACCAGCGTTATTCCCGCTCGGGTCAACAGATCCGCCCCCCAGGGTTCGCATCGATCCACCGCCAGGCGCCGGTTCCGGCCGCCGAATTCGACGACGAGGCTGACAATCTCGTCAATAGCATGCCGCGCCTTCTCAGCCATTCGTGGGCCGGCGAGGAAATAGAACCATGGCGTGCTGGTCCGCAGCTCGTGCTCGCGCTGATCGCTCCTGCTCAAGTGCAAGCTGCTCGCGAACTCAAAGAGCACTACGGGTCCCACGGTGGCGACGAATACGTAGCGTCCCGGCGCATGCATCGTCCAAACCGCCATATTCCTCGTTCCCGTTGCATACCGGATATTCATCGGGTCGAAGAGCAGCGCTCCCGCTAGGTCACGCTTCGCAAGTTCGGCGCGCAACCGCGCCAGCCGGTCGTTGCGCAGGCGTGTTTCGTCGATGCCGGCTATTCGCGCCTCGAGATCCACCGCGATTGACGTCACGTCGGCTCTTTCCGCGTGTCGGCTTTCCAGATTGGCGCTATCCGGATTGTCGCGAGCAAGGTTCATGACCGCGGACCGGGGCGCTGGCGGGCGCTGCATGCCTGTTCGGCGTGATTCGGCGCTTTCACACGTCTTTGACCAGCCGCAGCGCGTCGTAAATCGCGGCATGGGTGTTACGCGCGGCTACTGCATCGCCAATCCGATAGAGTATGAACTCGCCGGCCGGGTTGGTAGAAACCGTTTGCGGACGACCAGCAAGAAGCTCGGTATAGTTCACCGCCCCGAGATTCCGTGAGAGCGGCTTAAGCTCATAGTACAGATCGTCGACTGGAACCGTCCCGTGATTGACCACCACCTGGTCAACGCGCCGCTGTTGGCGCACGCCGCCATAATCGCTGACGACAACAGCATTCAAGGCATCGCCTTCCCTGGTCACCGATTCGAGGCGGAACGTCACCGTGAACGTAACGTCCCGCATCTGAAGGTTGCGCATGTAGGGCACCAGGTTCATGGCCATCACCTCGGGGGCGAAGGTACGATCGGGCGTCATGATCTCGACTGCTGCGCCCGACTCCGCTATGACCTCCGCCGCCTGCAGTCCTGTGTGGTCTCCGGCATCGTCGAAGAGCAACACGTTAGGGCCCGGCCTCACGTATCCGGAAAGGATGTCCCACGCCGATACGACAAGCTCATTGCCGGAGGTCAGCACCTCCGTATGCGGAATACCGCCGGTTGCCACGATGACGACGTCGGGGCGGGTGGCGAGCACATCGCCGACCTCAGCGAAGACATCAAAGCGCATCGTCACACCGCGCCAGCGGCACTGTGCCAGGCGCCAGTCAATGATGCCCATCATTTCACGACGACGCGGGCTGCGGGCGGTGAGCAGTATTTGGCCTCCGGCGCGACTCGTCGCCTCGAGGACCAGCACCTCGTGCCCACGCTCTGCGGCCACTCGAGCGGCTTCAAGACCCGCGGGACCAGCACCGACGATCAGCACCTTGCGCTTGACAGTGGCCCGCGGGATGTCATGGGGCATGCTCAGTTCACGCCCCGTTGCAGCGTTATGGATGCAGTACGCTGAGCCACCCTGATAGATGCGATCGAGGCAGTAATTCGCACCGACACAGGGCCGAATGTCGTCCTCGCGCCCTTCCTTGATCTTGCGCACGATGTGAGGGTCCGCCATGTGCGCACGTGTCATGCCGATCAAATCTACCTTACCGGTGACGATCGCATGCCGTGCCGTGGCGACGTCCGCTATCCGGGCCGCATGGAAGGTGGGGAATCGCGTAGCTGCGCGAATCTCGCCTGCAAAATCGAGATGCGGCGCGCTTGCCATTCCCTGGATCGGTATCAGGTCCGTAAGCCCGGCATCGGTATCGATGTGACCACGGACCACATTGAAAAAATCGACCAACCCGCTCGCCTTGAGTCGGCGCGAAATCTCAAGGCCGTCCTCACTTGTCAGTCCGCCCGCCAACCCCTCATCGCCTGAGAAACGTACCCCGACGATGAACTCCGGGCCAACGCGCTTTCTAATGGCGGCAAGCACGGAGAACGAGAACCGCAGGCGGTCGTCGATGGTCCCTCCATAAGGCGCGTCGAGCGAATTTGTCAGTGGTGACCAGAACTGGTCGAGAAGATGACCATAGGCCTGCAGTTCAATACCGTCGAGACCGGCCGCGCGCATCCGCTCCGCTGCATCGGAGAAGTCCTGGATGATACGGTCGATATCCCAGTCCTCGATCTTCTTGGGGAACGAGCGGTGCGCAGCTTCCCGATGATGTGAGGGACAGACCGGTGGCAACCAATCGGCCTTGTCCCATCGGGTTCGGCGGCCGAGGTGAGTGAGCTGGATCATTACCGCTGTGCCATGCTCATGACATGCTTCGGTGAGATCGCGCATCCACTGCACCACTTCATCTTTGTAAGCAAGCAGGTTATTGAACACGGGTGGGCTGTCGCGCGCGACGGTCGCGGAGCCTGCGGTCATTGTCAGCGCAATACCTGCCCTCGCTCTTTCGACATGATAGGCACGATAGCGAGCCTTCGGCATACCGTCCTCCGGGTACGCCGGTTCGTGCGCTGTTGTCATTATCCGGTTCCTGAGCTTCAGATGCTTGAGCTGAAAGGGCTGCAGCAGAGGATCGCCTGAAATTGACATTCGGCTCGATTAATCGCGCGTGGTAGTTGACTGCAGATCTATGTCGTGACCCTTGAGTACACCGTATGAACATCGCGCCGCAAGGAGAAACAGGACCGACGGCATTGTCGACGACCCGGGAACGGCGAAAGTGCGTATCGTTTCACGGACAACGCGAAACGCCGTGATCAACGCATTTGAAATCGAGCGATTCCATCAACACGAAAATCACGACTTCCGGGTCCATCAATTGTCTATGACCGGTAGAACCAGACGGGACTCGTGCTGCGGGCCGTGATGCACGGTATTTTCCGCAACTACCGACGTTGTCTCGTCAAAGTTGTTGCCGCCCGTGTTCAAATTTCTGTCGAAGGATGGAAAATTGCTCGACGCTATGTCCAGCCGGATCCGGTGTCCGGCAGGGAAGCTGATGGCCGACACCATCTCGGTGAGGTCGATGCGATACACCTTTCCGCGCTCCATCATCAGCGGTTTCTCGTACCCCTCGCGATAACGCACCCGAAAGGCGTCCTCGCTCAGGTTAATCGGCCGTCCATCCGGGTACACGTCAACGAGTTTCACCATGAAGTCGGTGTCCCGCGCGGAGGACGAAACATATAGTACGGCCTGCACAGGACCGGCTATCGTTATGGCCTTTTCGAGAGGAGGAGTACTGTAGACCAGCACATCCTTCCGCGCCTCGACAGGCCGCTGGTCAAACGCTACCCCAAGCCCGCAGCAGCCGCCGCCCCGACTCGGCGTCGGGTCGCCGGGATCGTAGACGAAGCTGTCTTTGCCTGATTGAGGCGGCCGGGTGGTAGACAGAATGCCGGTGTCCTTATACACGTCAGATTGGCCGTGAGCACCAAGGTAGTAATTCGTGAAATGGGTGCCCTCAAGCGGCCACCGGGTGCCAGCAATCCAGCCCTTGTTCATCACGTAGACCTGTACTCTCGGCATATCGGTAACGTTGTTGGGAACCCCGTTAACCCAGTGCTCAAACCACCGCAGAAACAGGTTCGCGTACCCGTGATCCTCGCCGCCATAGCGGGCATCCCCGCCCTGCAGGTCTCCGAACCTGGGATTTGCGAGTGTAAAGCTCAGCGAGTTGGCGATATCCTCCCGCTCTTTCGGGGTACTCGCCTCAGTAATTTTCTTTGCCTTTTCCGTTGCACTCGCGGTGGCGGCGTGCTCGTCAGTAAAGCTGTTGCAGTGAGATCCTGCGCCAATGATCAGGAACTGGTTGGGAGTGCCCAGATCCTGCAGGTACTTGTACCAGCGCGTGGTTTCCACTACTGCCGGATCGTACAACGTACTCAGATGAAGAGCCGGGACGCGGGGCGTGATTCCTGCCGAGATCTGCTCGGCGCGTTTCCATCGGGCATCCGCCGGCGTATACGTGATGTAGTTGTCCCACGGCGTCAATGCGCCTCCCCATGAGCGCAAAAGGTCCTTGGTGGGCAATGTCATGAATTTTGCTGGGTCGACATCATCTCCATGCATAGGATCGCGCGCGACAAGCATAAAGCTGCTCCGAATCCGAACGCGCTCTTCCTGCGTGGAGTTCGCCGGAAGCAACATTCTTTCGGTCGTAGCGAGGTTCGCATACCAAGGTGCCCAAAATCCTGTAAAAGGCACGCCACCGCGATAGTGAACACCACGGGTGTCGTTCCCAGGAATGCTGGCCACCGCCCACGTCCCCGCGGGTATCATGGCGGCATGCGCCGGGTTGTTGTTGGCGGCAGTCAGCCATTGTGTCTCACCCGACGACGAGCACCCGATCGTGCCCACCTTGCCGTTCGACCAGGGCTGCTTGACGATCCAGTCAATCGTATCGGTACCGTCAGTTTTTGCGCCCTGCAGGTAATCCGTGTACCGGCCCTCAGAAAGCACGAGACCACGCTCATTCTGGACAACGACGGCGTAGCCCTGCTTGAGCCAGAGCTCCCGCATGCCCCCTTCCTGCTTTTCGGCATCGTAGGGAGTTCGTATTAGAATCGCCGGTAGTTTGTCTTTGGCGCCTTTTGGCAGCAGCACGTCAGTGGACAAATGGACACCGTCCCGCATCGGGACAAAGACTTCTTGGTCTGACGTCCATTCGGAATATTTGTCTGTGGGTAGCGTTGCTGCCCAGCAGGTGCCCGCTGCGAGCAACGAGCCTGCCAGAGCTGCCCGGAGCCTTCCACCAGACGAACTGCGGTACCGACCGGCCTGCAAAAAACAACTCGGAAAGCGCGATGGTCGAGGCAGCAACTTCTTCATGGTCATGAATACCCCCCAAGCTCTCGATTGCTAAATGGCAGCTGCATCTGATTGGCAAAATTCCAGCCCAATGCCGGACGCGATCAACCATGACTCTATTATAGAACAGGCATGCCCATCTACGCCTCGCTGCCATCCCCTAAGTAATGCTTTGGCGCTCCTAAGAGCCTCGGGGCTCTCGGACACGGTAACGGCGCGGTGACCGGGGTATTCTACGGTGAGGCCAACACGGTGGGTGCGCCGCGCATTTGATTGAAGCCCGGCAGACGGTGCACGAGGCGTAGGGCTGGATGCAAATTCAAATCAGGTAAACTTCAGGCGCAAGAGCCCTGCAACGCGGATGCAGCGATTTGCTGAATATTTCGGGACACTCAACCAAGAACCGGTAGAGCATGGCGTTACGACCCATATGAGGACCCTTGGCATCATCGGCGGCGCGGGTTGGATCGGCCGTGCGCTCGTCTCCTCTATTCTCGATGCCGGTCTCGTCGCTCCTCGCTCCTTAATTGTGTCTGGTCGCTCGAGTCCTGTCGGGAACCCATTGTCTTGGCCGAACGTCGAATACACCGATGACAATGCGTCGTTGGTCAACGGTTCCGACGTCGTGATCCTGTCGGTGCGGCCCCAGCAGTTCTCCGGCGTCCTCATCGATGCATCCCGGACTTTGGTGATATCCGTGATGGCGGGCGTCTCGGTGCAATCAATCGCGCTCCATACGGGGGCAACACGCATCGTCCGGGCCATGCCAAATGCCGCTGTCGAGTTGCGACAATCCTTTACACCATGGTTTGCCGGGCCTGGCGTACAAGCATCCGACAAGGAATGGGTGCAGGCCGCATTCGTTTGCTGCGGTAGTGCTGAAGAGGTCCCGAGTGAGGCCCAACTCGATTATCTGACGGGGCTGACAGGGTCAGGACCGGCCTTTATCGCCTTGCTCGCGGAGTCGATGCGTTCACACGCAGCGGCAAATGGCCTGACGCCGGAACTCTCGCTTCGGGCGGTTCGGGGTCTGATCGGCGGCTCAAGCCGCCTCGTCGCCGAAGGCAATGCGCTACCGGCTGAGATTCTCGGCGCGATGACGGACTACCAGGGTACGACAGCCGCCGCATTGAAAGCGATGACAGCGCAAGGATTTACGACGGCCGTGCACGCGGGGCTTGCTGCCGCGGAGGGGTTGGCGCGCGCTCAACTCGTTAGCCGGGAGAAGCCCTGACGGCGCACGGCGCACATTCAAGTGCCAACGCCTACTGCGTTCGGGTGGGCATGACCGGTAACACGATCTTGGAAGGGTACTGTGGACCACGATGAATTACGTTGTGGGCCACGAGCCCAATTGCCTCGTCGTAGTTGTTCCCGCCCGTGTTGAGATTGCGCTCAAAAGAGGGAAAGTTGCTGCTCGAAACCTCGATTCGAATACGGTGGCCAACGAGAAATTCATTACTCGTCACGAGCGGACCAATATTCACCTTATAGACGTGGCCGGGCTCCATGTAGACGGGATGTTCCCAGCCGTCCCTCCACCTCACGCGCTGAATGGTTTCGTCAAGATTGAACGACTTGCCGTCCGGGTAGACATCCAGCAGTTTGACGGTCAAGTCCGTATCCTTGCGATCGGAGGACAAATATAGCGAGACCAATACCGGTCCAGTGACCGTCACGGGCTGCGACAGCGGCGGAGTGGAGTAAACGAGCATGTCGTCGCGCAATTCAATTGTTGATTGATCAACTGGTCCGGCTATATTGAACACGGAACTGATACCCCAGCCCACCTGAGTACCGCCATGTGACGGCACCGGTCGCATGGGATCATAGACGAATCCGTCCGTCCCGTCCCTGGAGGGCCTTACCGTCGACAATCGGCCGTTACCCAGCGAGCTATTGGCGCGATTGTCGCTGTCCAGATAGTAGGAAACGTCCGTCGTACCTCTCGGCGGCCAGGTGTCGTAGGACAGCCACTGATTCGCGCCCATCAGATAGGCGCGCACCCTGGGTTCGCTTGTTACGCCATTCTCGACGCCCTTGACCCAGCGGTCAAACCAGCGCTGGACCATCCCCACATAGTCGAAGCGTGCATCGCCGAGATTACGCTCTCCGATGATCGTGTTCTCGGTTTCGACGTTCCCTTCCTGACAGTGCGTAGTGGGCGCGATGATCATGAACATATTCTTACGCGCAACATCGCTTGCGGCGTGCGTCGCCTGATACTGATAAAGCTCCGTATTCGGGCCTATCGAAAGATCGTACCAGGAATTGATCATTAACATCGGCGCACTGTCAGACTCGCCCTCGTCCTGCACTCCAAAACTTTTCCAACGCGGATCGTTCGGTAGTCGATTGACATACTCGTCAAGATCGCTCGGCGGCGCTTTCATCGCGCTCATGATCTTGTTGATTGGCAGCGTCCATATTGCGGTATCGATTCCCGACTGCAGCGCGTTCGCACCGAAGCCCCCGGAATCCGGCTCCAGACTCCAGTGTCGATGCAGTTGGATCATCTGCTCCCGGCTTAGATTGGCGGGAAAAGTGGGCCGATAAGTGTAGCCGTAGCCGTAGTACCAGTTGAACCAACCCATCAGCACGGAACCGCCACGGTAGAAGTTCCCATGCTCATTGTATGGACCATAGTGCCCGATGCCCGCACCCGAAGCGATTGGAACCGTCGCAGCGAGGCCGGGCGGATGGGTCCCTTCGAGCCGGTGCTGCACCTCCGCGCTGGCTGAACAGCCGATGGTGCCCAGCTTCCCGTTGGACCATGGCTGCTTCGTGAGCCATTCCACCGTGTCGAAGCCATCCGTGTCGGAGCGCCCGAGGTAATGGTATTCGCCTTCGGAATAGTAGCGGCCGCGCTCGTACTGGAATACGACGGCGTAACCATGCTCAAGAAAACTGCGGACATATCGCGGAAACGTAAGGTGGTCCGCGTCGATCAGATATGGAGTTCGAATCAACACGGTCGGAAGATTCTTCCGCGGCTGATCTTTTGGAAATACGATGAGGCCATATAGCCGAACGCCGTCACGCATCGGCATCATGACCATATCTTCCTTATCTGAATGAGCATTGATATAGGCTATTGCATCGGCATCGAGGGAGGCTGGCTCTAGTGCCGCGAGGCTCGCTGGATAAACGAAGGCAAGGGCTGCCAGCGCGGAAATCGCAATGTTGATACGCCACATAATGAAACCTCTCAGGAGCCGCTTGGCGTGATATGAACGTGCATCAGCAGGAGTTGCAGCGGCGCCGCTCATGACGCCATGCGAATGGCGCCGATGAGTAGGCTGCCGCCGATCGACCATGCCCATGTGCCGCGACAAGCTAGAACTGGAACAGCGTAGTGATGCCCACCGTCAAAGGGCGTATGGCCACAGCTTCGTAGAGCGGGTCGCCCGGAACCACATGGCTGTAGCCGAGTCGAGGGTTAGCGTTCGTCGCGTTATTCACAAATGCCGAGACGTCAAGCCGACCATTTTTTACTCCTGCCCGGACGTTGAGAGTCCCATAAGCCGCGTTCGGGTATGGACCTATCGCCGGGTCATAGTTCGCCGTGGCGGGGTTGGCTTTAGGCGGCGCATCCACCCATCGGTAATCCGCCCTCACGTAACCCTGTGCGTTGGCCCAAAGGTTGCCGATACCGCGGGAGTAATCGGCGTGCAACGAAGCCGACCACGGAACGACCCCTGCAAGCTTGTCGCCCGCCCCGTTCAGAAGCGGAAGTACTCCGTTGGTCAATGCACCGTACGACGCGGTCACGAAATATGCATCCGTATAGCCGACGTTGGCCAGGAGCTTCATGCCTTCGAACGGCAGCGCGGCTATCTGCAGATCGAAGCCCCGGCTGACAGCCTTGTTGCGGTTAACGGTAATCGTTTCAGCGCAGCTCGTCAGACTGAGTGGCGTCTGTATATCGGACCATCTGTCATAGAAAACACTCGCCTGGGTTACAAGTCTTCTGTCGAAGAACGAATCCTTTGCGCCGAACTCATAGCTCCACAGCGAATCGGAGGTATACGCGAGGGGTACTGAACTGAGCCCATACGCGTGTGCAGGTGGCAAGCACAGCGGATTTTGCGTCGCGTCTCCCGCATTGCTGCCGCCGGAGCGGTAACCTTTCGCCGCCGACAAATAGACCATGTCCTCGTCGGTGTACTGATACGTAAGACCCGCCCTCGGTGTAATCGGGGTCGCATTCTGGTCTGGTGCGAACACGTCCGAATACGTCAACCCCAGCAGCGGGCCGGCATTAATCTGGTGCTGATCCAAGACCTGTGCACGTTCGACACGCACTCCGACATTCGCCTTGAGGCGGGGAACGAGTTCGAACGTCACTTCGCCAAAGATTGCCTTTGACACGTCCAGGGTCGAATAGTAAGTATAGGAGTTCAATACCTGTCCACGGTAAATGAAATCAGGCACTCCGAAGTACTGGAGACTGGTTTGCCCGAATAACGCTTTGGTGAGGGGATCCAAGTTCGGCGGAATGAGCTGGGAAGATATTTGGGTGGCGTGCCTGTAGTACAAGCCGGTGACCCAACTGAGCCGAGAATTGGGGTCCTTTGACGCAAGACGGAATTCCTGTTGCCATGCCTTCGTGTCGATTAGGTTGAGATCGTACGAAGAGAACGCGGTTTTTGCGAGCGCGAACGGTCCGGCGCCAAAAATGGGCGCCCACCAATGTGTCCAATCATCATCGCCGTTATATTTCCGATATAAGTACGAAGTGTCACTCTGGAATAATGCGACCGGGAAGTCGTACTTTACGGCAAGGCTGTACACACTGAGATTGTCGGTCTGCGGTTGCGGCACTAGGTCGCCCGAAACGAATCCGCCAGCTTCCGGATGCGGAATGAACGACAGCCAATAGGTGTTTGGAGCCTCACTGTGGAAATGTTGAATGAAAGCGGCGGGTGTAATCGTCAGAGCTTCGGTCGGACTAAACGTGACGGCGGGTCGAAAGACATACGTGTCCGTTGCGTTCTTGTTTCGCTTGACGAATTCACCTGTGTACGGATCCTGAATGTCTATAAATCCGCCGTCGGTATGGTACCAACCGCTGACCCGGAAGCCGACCGCGCCTGGCACAATCGGCGCTCCATAGGCGATGCCCGCGGCATAACTCGGCGCGCCCCTGTCGGTATAGCCAAATTCCACTTTCGAATATCCGCTAGGGGTATCGAGACTGGGCTGGGGCGTAATGTAGCGGATGGCGCCGCCCATTGCGCTGGACCCAAACAAGGTTCCCTGAGGGCCGCGAAGCACCTCGATACGATCAAGGTCGAAAATGTCGGGTGAAGGACTTCCGGAACCCGCGGCAAGATCTATACGTCGGATGGTGATCGGTGTTTCATCAACATATACGGCCGTTGTCGGTGAATTGCCGCCGCTGAAAATACCACGAATAGCAATGTCGTTCTGCGACTGAAATGTGGAAGTCGTCGTCGATAATACCAATCCGGGAACGACATACTGGAGATCCGAGAACGACTCAATGTGAAGGTCCTCCAAATTCTTGTTGGAGAACGCAACGAGGCTCATTGGCACCTTCTCGAGACTTTCGCTGCGTCTCTGCGCAGTGACCGTGATTTCGGCGAGGGTATCATCCGATTCTGCAGCGTCACCCGATGCCGTTGCGGCTCGGCCGGTCGCGGAAGCAAGGATTGCGCCGCTCACAATTACGACGATCGCCGAACCGACTAGTTTTTCTGATGTCATAACGATCCCTCAATGGACATGGCGCTCAAGAACAAGAAGTGCGCAACACTTGAGTCGGTGAGCTCTTTACCTGACGTACTGAACAGCCGGCGACTCCGATTGCGCGAGTTTTCAATGGCTGAGCCGGCCGCCTATTCAAATGTTGTGTTTCCTCTCAGTGCGCTCCAGACTCCCATTTTCCGTGTCCTTGAGCGTCTCCGTCCAGGAAAAGACGCAAGGAATAATTCGTTCCTAAGAAATGCTGCGGCATTCCTAACCATACTGTGCAGCGGCGGTGGCGACGTCGGGTCCCCAAAAAAGCATACGCGCTCGCGAAGTCGATAGTGTGCATCGCGAAAACAGCTTCCTTCACTGGGGCGGTGGCCCAGAGACGAAATTCACCGCATCGTCGGGATTTCCTTTCCCCTTGTATTTGACGGTGAGCGGATAGGGATACACCGGCCGCGTGAAGTCGACGGGCGCAGCCGGATCGAGAGGGAATTTCAACTGGAACGCCTGCAGCCAGTTCAGACCTCGAACATGCGCGCCAATCATCTTGTCGGGCGCTTTCCCTCGCTCGACCCAATCTTCTAGGTACTTCAGATAATCGATCGCGAATGCCCCGGCTCCGCCGCTGCAATGGAACATGCCTGGAACCATGAACAGCCGAAAAAATTCCTGCGTCGCGGCATCTCCGCCCATCGTCTTTTCGGTCGTTTCGTAATAATCGATCGTATCCGCGGGAATGTCCGATTGGTCTGCCCAACCCTGGTACAGGATCATCTTGGCGCCGGCCGCTTTGAATTTACGCAGATCCGGATTGTTGGCCGCGCCCATAACCGGTTCTGTAATCGTCATTCGCTTGTAGTCACGGTCGAAATCGAAGTCGGTGAATTTCCAGCCAGGACCGGGTGCCGGCCAGAAGCCCATATAACTGAAATAGGCCTCTGGCCACTCATTGTGACTGAAGTCATCGGGCGACTTATCCTTGCCGTCGCTGACGTAGGTATCCACGTAGGTATCAATTTCGCCGTCGACCCAATTTAGCTCCGAACCAGGAGGCGGACCTCCCGGATAAATCCTTTCACCCCGCGAATTCGTCGGTCCCGCATAGAGTTTTCTCACCGCCTGCACTTGGGCGTCGCTTAAACACCGGTTTTGTTTTCCCGTGCGGCACAAAAGCTCGACCGGATCGAATTTACAGGCTCGCGGATCCTCGATGAAACCGTGCTTGGCGCCATCCGCCACGGCACACCGTGCCAAGGCCGCGGAGTGCAGGAGTTCCATATCGGCGTGCGTCACCAAGGGCTTGCCATCTGCGCCTATCAGTGCTCTCTTCGCCCATGTAAAGAGGATGGTCCATGTCATGGTGGGTGCAGGGGCACCCGCCAGGATGCCGTCGAAATCCCATGGAAAGCGCTGCGCTTCAGACAACGCCTGCTGTCCGCCCGAGGAGCAACCCTGGAAGTAGGACTTGGCGGGAGCCTTGCCGTAGTAATGTTCGGTGATGGCCTTACCCGCCAACGCGGTGACGTGCGCGCCGCGGAAACCGAAGTCGATTTGGGCCTGTAAGTTGTTGTAGGCCCACTGGCCGCCCTCGACACCGTGATGTCCCAAATCGGTGAGTATGCAGGCATAGCCTCGATGAAGCGGACAATAGGATTGCTCATTGGGACGACCGCAAAAGCCACCGCATCCCACCTCGAAGAACTTGCCATTCCAATTGGCCAGCGGAAGTCGCAATTCAAAACCCACACTAGGTGCGATGTAGCCCTGAACCCGGCAATAGGCCGGCGAACTTGCGTCGGCCGTAATTACCTTGGCGTCATCCACCTGCGTGGGCGCATCCATGATCGTGGAAAAGTCGGTTCGACGAAGCGCTGCGCAGCGCGATACCGCGGCAGACTCCTCGGCGGTCACGGCGTGCGAGAAAACCATAATGCTGGTGATCGCCATTGCAAGCGCTGTTAGCCTGGTCATGTGAGCTCCCCTGTTGGTAAGTTGTAGCTGGATCCTTTGAGAAATCCGTCGAGTCGAAAGTCGGGGAGCGGTTTTGCGTTTCCCGCACACCCACAGTTTGAGCGCGACTTTCACGACTCCGCCATCAATAGAGCTCACTGATTCGGCGCTGTGACGACCGACTGCCGGCCGCCAGGTGATGCACTCTGACTCATGCGAGAGGGAGTCGCCGATAACGGCCGGGAAGTTGTGGATCGTAGAAGTGGTCGAACGGCCCATTCTGTACAAAGTCGTGATGAAGCCGCTCAAGCGATTTCCGATCGAGCGTTACTCCGAGGCCGGGTCCCTCTGGTACGGCCACGACGTTATTGGTCGGCCGGAATGGCCCATTTTCGATGACGTCCGCCACTTGCCAGCGCATCAGCGACTGGCTCGGCTCGATTATCCAGGGCATCGCCGCCGATACGTGGAGATATGCGGCGGTAGCAATACCGGCATCGCCCGAGTAACACCAGAAGCCGACGCCCATCGCCTCGCAAGCCCCAATAAATCGAATTGCACGCGCAATGCCGCCAAGCACAGCAAAATTCACCACGATGAAATCAGGCACACCATAACTCACTGCTCGCCGGATGTCGGGTACGTGCGTGGAAAACGGTATCGCACAGTGGCGTCGAAGATCTCGCAGTTCCTCAAACGTGGCAACCGGGTCCTCGTAATTGCGGATATTGTACGGCTCCAATTGCGACAATATCCTTCGAGCCGTCGATAGCGAGTACCGCATGTTCGCATCGAGTCGGATCATTGCACGAGGTCCGAGGGCTTCACGCAACTGACGAACAGTTTCCACCTCCAAACCAGGGTCACCGATGCACAGCTTACCTTCGAAATACGTACTTCCATTCTCGGAGCGCATGCGCAGACAGTAGTCGACGACCGCCTCCGGAGTCATTTCCCGATCCAGGCGGAAGCCGAAATACTCCGTAAAGGGAATATCGCGACGCACAGCACCGCCAAGAAGCTGGAATAGCGGCACATTCCACGCTTTACCGCGAATGTCCCATAGCGCAAGCTCAATCGAGCCGAAGGCCTTGACCGCCGCAGAATCGTCAGTGTTCTGCACGATCTGCCAGGGAGGGACGCAGCGCTCCTCACATGCGGAGATGTCGATCGGATCGAGGCCGATCAGGCGTTCGCCCATTGCCAGCACTTCGCCGCGTAAAGATGTGGAAGGCGCCTCTCCGAGGCCCACTATTCCGGAATCCGTTTCGACCTCGATGATGAGCTTGGAAGTACCGGGATACAGTCCGCCGGTCCACCACATCGCAGTCTCGAGCGGGATATTGACCGGGGTTGCGCGAAGGGCAGAGATTCGCATGTGCCTAACGTGAGCAAAGCGTCTTGAATTCCGCGAACGAGGCATACCCCGAATCGCGATGAATCTGGACGGTTACAAGAAGAACCTTGAATAAGCACGACATTCGAGGTTGCGGCTTCCTGATTCTCAAGATTTTCCGGGCCCGTTGAATGGCTGAATCGAAGATGTTCCCGATTCACCCTTTTGCGGAGGCTGCACAGCTCTGTCGCATAAATGCTACTACAGAAAATACGCGCACCTTCGTCTCACATCGGTGCGACCTAAGAAATCCTGTGGCGATCCAAAGTGGATCTGTTCGCGCGCAACTTTGACTCTGCGGCATGGACGACGTGATATGGATCGCTCAAGACTCTGCGGCGCCTCGGCTGCGTTATATTGTGCGATGCCGCATTGCCTGCGTTGCTGGGTATTATTTCTTGGTTTTCCGATTCACTACGAACTTTACCTCTCACGGTTGACAACTCGGATGTTCTATTGTTACATCCATTTACACCCCATTAGAAAAATGCTCGAGGCGTTAGATTGATTCCAATGCTATCTAGCACAAACTCTGCTTTCGCTACCTATATAGAAGAGTCTTTTGTCTCGCCTCAGTTCGGGGGCGGAATCGAGAAGGCGTCTGAATCGAGCAGCGCTTTCTGCACTCGATACGATTCGTACCGAGACAAGATTAGATTCCCGGTGCAAGGGAAATCCGACCGCTGTGATGCTTATCACGTTTCACCAGGCATGGTCATGCTCATCGTGGATGTGGCCTGCAGTCGTCCGTTCGAGAGTCACCTCTCGGGTCAGGATATCGTGGAGTTTCACTTCCGGTTATCCGGATCCATCGCAATCGCCGGTAGGTGGGGGGAAATTCTTATCCGCGAACCGTCTTGCTTGATTTGGTATCAGCCCAACGGATGCGACGACGCGGCTGAGCAGGTCGGCACTGACGGCGACGATCGGGAAACGTGGATAAGCCTGTACTGCGACCGAACCTGGCTTTCTGAACGCGGGGGGCAATACGCGGCAAGACTATTGAATTCTTTAGAATTGAACGTGAACTCTGATTGCAGTTCGCCGCACTATCGTGTGGAGCCGCAACGGGCGGAAGTCGGACGCGTAATTGGGAATTTGCTACAGGCGCGAGGCGATAGTGAGTTCGACTGGTGGTATGCGCATGCCAAGGCGGTCGAACTCCTTTACCTTACACTCAAGAACGCGCCACCAAATACAGTCGCAGTTTCACCGTTATGCCGGGTGCGTAGCAACGATCTGCGACTGGTCAAGCAAGCCCGAAGTATTCTCGATACACAATTGGCAAATCCCCCAGGATTGGCAGCATTGGCACGCCGCGTCGGTGTGAATCCAACAAAGCTGTGTGCGATGTTTAGGCAGTGCTTCGGCGAATCGCTGTACGAGTTTGTGCGTCGCCGCCGCCTCGAACTCGCCCATGAATTATTGACCAGTTCCGATATGCAAATTCAGCAGGTTGCCTCGGCCGTCGGGTATCGTCATCACAGCACTTTCAGCACAGCCTTTTCACGGCATTTCGGCGTGGCACCGAAGCAGGTTATGTCGACGGTATACGGAGACTCGTTGCTCCGGTAGTTACTTGCCTCGCCTGTCGCAGGTCGAGATTATCAGTCCACCGGCTCCGCCTTGGAGTGTTTGAAGGCGTCGCCTGCCCCCCGCGGTGTCGATGGGATCCATTCCAGCGAGCGCGGGAAGTTGCGAGACCTCACCGCGATGCGATATCCAACACGGCCTAGCGCTATCTTTTACAACCGCTTCGACCGCGCCTTAGTTTCTATCTCGTAATGTCCAGAAACAGAGTCGAGGCTCGTCAAGCTGCTTCGCGATAATAATAGCTGAGCATTCCGCCGAGTCGCTGACGCCGGTTGACTCGGGCGAGTGGCTCGCCAGCGGCGCGGAGCGGCCGCAGCAGGCGGTTTTCTAGCCCCTGATGATTACGCTCTTCATGATAGTGGCTCATATACTGTGTGATCGCGCGCCGAAGCGATGCCTGTCCGAAAAAGATCATCCGATGCAGACACTCTTCTGTTATGGAACGGACAAATCGTTCCGCGAACGCGTTCAAGTTGGGGGATCTTGGCGGCAGTCGAACAACGTGGACGCCCTCCCGGACGAGTAGGTTACGAAATCCGTCTGAATATTTCGCATCGCGGTCGAGAATTAGATACCGCGTGCCGCGAAGGAAGCCATCGTCCGCGTCGGTGACGTTGCGCGCGATCTGCGTCATCCATGAGTTGTCAGGATGCGGGGTAATGCCGGCGACGTGTACGGATGGGGAGGCGATGTCGATAAAGAACAGTACGTACTGCGTGACGAGACCCCTCATCGTACAGACTTCGACGCTCAGGAAGTCGGTCGCCGCCAGACATTCCCAGTGAGCCTTCAGAAACGTCGACCATCGGGGGTGTGCGTCTCGCTCGGGAGCGGGCTCGATCCCGTTATCTCTGAGGGTATTGGCAATGGTGCCGCGCCCTACCTGATGTCCTAGATTGGCCAGTGCGCCTCGGATTCGCGTGTACCCCCAGGAGGGATTTTCAAACGCCATCTGAAGAATCAGTTCGACGATCGTCTTCATGACCCGCGGTCGGCCAGGACCGCGCCGGTGGCTGTAGTTCCACTTGGACGCCACCAGTTCCCGATACCATCGCAATAGCGTGTCCGGCGTGACTAGGGTTTCAAGCTCATTCAACACCTTGCGTCCAAGTGCTTGCGCTTTTCGGGCGAGTCGACGGCGTTCGGCATCGGTGAAGCGAAGGCGCCGCCCACCCATGCGCTCCTTAAGCACGCGGTTCTCTTCCTGGAGATACTCGATCACGTCCAGCTGGTGGCGGTTGACCCAACCAGCGAACGTCAGGAGGAGCATTTGTAGAGGCAGAAGCAGCGGGGACATTGCCGCCGAGTATATCGGGCCCTCAGATACCCTGCCCTATCCCGCAGGCTCGCAGCATGTCAAATGGCATCGTCCGATTATTTGGACAATACGGGCTTCCGCCGTATCTTCAGTCGCTTCGATAAACTCGACGTCATGTTCATGGGCTTCCTGTGCTTCGCACTCGTCATCGAGGGACTTCGTTAGTGTTAACAGGCCCTAGCCCCCTAGCCCAGCTACCGTAACGACTAGTGTTCCCAGCTCAGGAGCAGTTCCCGAGCAACCTCATCCGGAAACCCGTAATTCGACTTGGTACCGACCGCGGACATCGGAGTTTTATTGAGTTGCATCGACAGCTCTAGGGAAGCTCTGCACAGGCAGCTGCGCGAGCGAAAAATGAAATGAATGAAAGAGGAAAATTCATAGCAAAGAGAGCGGCTCAAGTCGTAGCAACGCGTTTGCGCCGCTCTTCTGTCGCATTTTGGATATCCTCGTCATCACAAGGCGTACGTCCACTGCGATGGCAGCAATCGTCGCCTCATCAGATACAGATTCGCCAGCGCGAATGCGGTGTACAGTCGCGCCGTGTTCTTCGCCAAGCCGCGATAGCGAACTTTGCTAAAGCCCCACAGGCGCTTAACCACGTGGAAAACATGTTCGACGCGGGCCCGAGCGGCAGATCGGCGACGATTGATGTATCTCTGATACGTGGTCAGTTGCCTTCGCGGGGATCGCCGATTGATCCGGTAGCGTATTCCTTCAGCGAGCGCAGTTTGGCGATGCGATTCATTCCAGTACGCCTGGTCGCCGAACACCTCGCGCTCCTCGCCATGCAGCAGGTTGGGCATCTGCGTGATGTCACTCACGTTCGCCGCGGTCGTGCTCAGACTGTGGACGACGCCGCGCCGGTCGGTACCGATGTGCGCCTTCATTCCAAAGTGCCAGTCTTTCCCTTTCTTCGTCTGGTGCATCTCGGGATCACGCGCCTTCTGCTCGTTCTTCGTCGAGGGCGGCGCGGCGATGATCGTTGCATCGACGATCGTTCCGCTCTTGAGCAGCAGCCGCTTCTCCTCCAGCAGCGAGCGGATCTCGGCGAAGATCCGTTCGGTCAGTTTGTGCTGCTCGAGCAGGTGGCGAAAGCGCAAGATCGTCGTCTCATCGGGAATATCGTGTCCCATCAGCTCGATCCCGGCGAAGCGACGCATCGACTCGATGTCGTACAAGGAGTCCTCGGCTTGCGGGTCCGAGAGATTGAACCAGTTCTGCATAAAGTAGATACGCAGCATCTGCTCCATCGGCTTCGGCTGCGTGCCGTTACCCGCTTTCGGGTAATGCGGTTCGATCAGCGCCAGAAGCCTCGACCATGGAATCACCGCGTCCATTTCCGCCAAGAATCGCTCGCGTCGCGTAATCTTGCCCTTCTTTTCCCACGCAACCGAGGCAAACGTCGTCTGTTGCATCGTTCTATCAGCTCCGCTGCTGTTCACTGCACACAGTATCGGTCATTTAATGGCACCTGTGCAGAGCTTCCCTAGTGGATCGCCCGTGTGAGTCAGATAGCTGCCGAGTTGCCACACGTACTCGTTCATGGAACCAATCACACGCCGGTTGGAGACCGCAGCGAACGATATCGGCTGCACGGCTGCCAACTCACGGCTCACGATCTTCGCCGGCAATTGAAGCGCCGCCAAGAACTCAGCAACCGCAGCCTGGAAACTGATTTCAATGCTCTCCCGCAATTGGCGTGCCGGCAGGAGTACGGTCAGCAAAGAACGCTCACTGGTCGCGAGCACGACCTGCTGATGTCCGAACCGTGCAAGGTGTACATACCAATTGCCGAGTCTCGTACTCGGCTGAACGTGCGCAGGTAGTTGCGGTGGCAGACGTAGTCGGTCTCGAATTACTTTCGTACAACAAAGTGAAAGCATGGCTTTTCGACAAACCGACCGGCGTCACCTGACTGGCTGCCACCGATTTTGAGGTCTCCATTGCTGGTTGAATCGCTGCTTGCTTGCCGCAGCAATCGCGGGCGGCAATACGAATTCTGAAATTTTATCAATCACTACTCCCAGGTCAGGGGTAGCTTCAATACGGAGACTCTCGGTGAACGCCGCCCACTGTCGCACGTGATTAAGGTCGGCTGCATACTCCACAGTCAACCCAATCGGAACCCGCCCTGGAATCACCGTCCCACGGCGCTCGAAAGTGGCCCGCACGGCCGCGGCGAGCGTCGAGCCCTCGAATTCAAAGTGGCGCGAGATGAACCAAAGATCGTAATAATCCTTCATTCGGCTGTTTGTCATTCCGAGTTGCACTATGGCCTCGAACTTCTCGGCCACAACCGTCTCTCGCGGATAGGTGCGGATGCGAGGGAGTGACTGGCCGAGAATCGACGGAAATTCGGTGATGACCGGCGCCGGCGTGATTGCATCTCCGAATCCCACGTCGATCTGTAGACGCAAGATGGCGGTTCCGAGCCTCGCGGTCAGCAGCACCCGGAAGCCGCCATATTCCTGCGTATCGCGAATTTCGGTAACCTTCACACTCGACGCATCGAATACTAGTCCATCGTCTTCGACGGGTTGCACGCAGATGGAGGCGAAAACCTCCCGAACCACCTCAGCCTCGTCCCGCAGAAACCCCTCCAAATCGAGGTCCTTTGTCGATCGGAAATTCGCGTCGCCCCAAAGACGAAAAAGCATCGCGCCTTTGAGGACGAATCGTTCGCTATGGGTTGACACGGAAAGACGATAAAGAAACCGCTCAAGTCCGTACCAGATGAGTACGAGGTTTGGATCTGTCTTGATGGCAGTTGAGTGATTCAACAGCCGCTGGCGGATGGACGCGGACGTATTTCTGAGTGTTTCTCTTGCCATGGGAAGGGCGGCCGCTAGATCGCTTCGAGGTATGGACGAATGACGGTGCTTACACGGCATTCTTTGCCCGCCGCCCAAAGCTCTTCCCGGGTGCAACGTTTTGCGCGCAGCGCCTCACGTAGCGCCTCGATAGCTACATCAAGACCAATCTTGTTTCGAAATTTGAAACAATCGGCCACTGTCTTCGCTGGAGAATAGATGCGTACTGGAACACCATCGACCTGATGGCGCTCAACACCGAATGTGAAAGCCGAACCAGAGACCAGGGCCACACGAACCGGTGGGTAGTCGAGCCGCGGCCGCGCGGCTCCCTGTGCTACGGCGATCCAGACTTCATGAGGAGCCTGGGTGCCGATGCCATGAAATCGAAGGGCAGAAAGTAGACAGATTACCGAATGTGGAACCGCAGCCGCGACAAGCGCGAGTCCGAGATTCTCGGAGTGCTCGGCCTCTGGCAGCATGTACCGCCCACGGCCAACGCGGATGAGCTGTCCTTTGCCCACGAGGCGGCTTATCTCCTGTGGATGGATTCGCAGTCGTGCAAAATCCCTAGGTTGCAGAACCGCCTTGGAGCGAGCAGATGCGGCGAGCCGCCTACGTTGCTGAAGATTTGATTTCATGTGACAAATTATACATACTTGTTTATAACTATGTATATTTAATCACCACGTCCTGTCAGCACAACGTTCGGGACGTAGGAGTTGCAGGTTCAAATCCTGTCACCCCGACCATTGATTCCAAAGGTTTTTTCTTTAGAAATCGGCACTGGGTGTCACCTTATTTTCGACCCTGGGTGACAATTGGGTGTTAGTTTTTGCTGGGAAACCTGAGGCCGGGAAACGCAGCACGGTCCCATGACGGGAGTGTCGAATTAAGATCCGCCCCAAGGCCCGACCGATCGAGTTGCCACGGCTCACGTTAGCCGCCAATTCCGGATACGTCGAGGCCTAGCACGACGATCCCGCCGATCAGGATCAAGAGGCTCACCAGCCGAGCACGCTGGCGCGCCTTATCGTCTTTAAGCGAAATTGCGCACGCAGCCCGCCAGTAGAGCCACGCGCCCATCACAACGAGCAGCAGTTCCATGCTTGCCGCAGTCCATGGATAGCGCCAGAGACCGATCCCGAACCGAAATTGATTCAAGTCATGACTAGGGAACAGCGGCATGTCTGCGTGATGCACCAACAAGTCGAGCACCCAGTGGGAGAAGGCCACCAGTCCCAACACGACGGCCGTACGTGACCCGGATCTCCATCCGAAGGCGAGGCCGAAAACGACCGACAACGCGATGGCCCCGATGAGGGAATGGGTATAGTCGGCGTGAATGATCCCTGCTCCGTAGCCACCGGGTCGACCCACAAAGGCAATGGTCTCCACGCCCGCAACGAACAGCGGCACAAACACGATATCGAGCCACACCGTTGCAAGCATCAATGCCCACAGGGGCGCCTGCCGTTCCCGCGACTTCACCAACGCTGCAAAACCGAAATGTCCGGCGATCATGGCGCGCCCTTTTTCGGTCGTGATCGCGGCCACGGCAGCCGGGCGTCGAGCACTCCGATGACGACCACAAAGAAAATCACACCGATAATGAACTGCATCAGAGCACCTCTAAGGACTGTACGGATCCTAAGCCCGCACGCTATAAACACCAATTGCCTAATGATGCACACTGTCCATACAATAATGTATGCCTACAGCCATACCCGACTGGCACCTGTTCCGGGCGTTTCTTACGGTAGTGCGGGAGGGAAGCCTGTCGAGCGCGGCGCGCGCGCTTGGAACGACGCAGCCCACCATGGGTCGCCAAGTGGCCGCCCTCGAGGCGTCGCTTGGCGTCAAACTCTTCACCCGCTCGCTCGATGGCCTGTCACCGACAGACGCCGGCTTGCGATTGATCTCGTCAGCCGAGGCGATGGCCGCCGCCGTCGAGGCAGCGCAACGGTCCGCATCCGGTGAGGTCGACGAGGAGCAGGGAACCGTACGCGTCACCGCGAGCAATGTCATTGGCGGCGAAGTTCTCCCATCGATCCTTGCCAGCTTTCGCGCGGTGCATCCTCGAATCTGTGTGGAGCTCGCACTATCGAATCGCAATGAAGATCTGTTGCGCGGCGACGCGGACATCGCCGTCCGCATGGTCAGGCCCACGCAGGGCGGGTTGGTCGCCAAACGAATCGGACGAATCGATGTCGGACTCTACGGCCACCGGCGTTACTTGAAGGGACATGCGCTGCCGCGACGACTAGTGGATCTGCGCCAACATGCGCTGATTGGATATGATCGTGATCAGGCGTACGTGCGACTGCTGCAGCGGATGGGAGTACCGACCACGCAAGACATGTTCGCATTTCGTTCGGATAGCGAGCTTGCGCAGCTCTCCGCTCTGCGCGCGGGCTTCGGAATAGGCGCCTGTCAGCTGGGAATCGCAAGGCGAGACAAGAATCTCGTTCCCGTGCTCCACTCCGAGTTCATTTATCCGATGGAGGTTTGGCTCGCGATGCACCGTGACTTGCGGAGCAGTCGCCGAATCCGACTACTGTTCGATCAACTGGCGACACGATTGTCGGCCTACGCAAAAGGTAGCGAGGAATAGGGACCTAGCGCGTGAGTGTGAACCGGCGACGCGATCGGACGCCGGCCGGCGTCGCAACCATCAGATTTATGACGTCATGCTCGCCAAAAAGCTGGTCAATGTTCGATGCGTATCTACAGTGAAGCTGCCCCGTCTTTGTGAGGTGGCGGATTAGGTGTCGATTACACTCCCCGTGCGAAGGCGGATTTCGGCGGATTCATCCTCTCTGTTTTTGTGTGCCGCATTTTTAGCGAATTTCTCGGACTGCAGCGGACGTCCGTGGCGCTGGGGTGGGGAGATCTAATCACCATGGAAACGTTTGACGAGGTGTTCGAACCTCCGCCCGCGCCACCCGCCCTCAGACGAGCCCGAGATCACGCACGACCCCTTAAGTTGCGCCCGTCTCATCGAAGTGGTTTTTTCGGCTGCGAATTACGCGTTGACGGTCCGCAGGAACTTCACAAGCTGGTCACTGACCACGTCATGGGCTTCGTGTTGTACCCAGTGGCCCACATTGTCGAGCTCGAGCCCTGCCACGAGACCAGGAAGACCAGCACGCATTTGATCTATGGTAAGTGGATAGAGTTCTTTCATTCCCTCCGCCTTCCCCCAAATGAAGAAAGAAGGTTGAGTGATCTTCGCACCTTTGAAAGCGGCGGACAGATCGAAATACGGTTCGGCGGCGCGGTAGTAGTTCAGGCCACCGTGAAACCCAGTGCGCTGGAATTCCGCGATGTTGTGATTGACGTAATCCGATTCCGCCCATGAGGGCAACGCACCTGGAGCCGGACGATGAAGGCTGCGTGCAGGATCCATAGGACTCCACCGTTTGTTGGCTGGAGCAGAACCTGATGCCCAATACAGAATCCCTGGAATGGTTACTGCTGCATTAGCCCAAATCTGATCGGCGTCCGGTCGGATCTGTTCGAACATGTAGAAATCGTTTTGATGGCCCGACTTTCGCATTTTCTCGAAGACGCTGATATCTCCACGCGGAACGTAAGGCACACTCAGGCAGAACACGGCTTTGAATCGATCAGGACGCATCATCGCCGCATTCCACGCATGAGCTGCTCCCCAGTCATGGCCCACGAGAACAGCGCTCGGGATCTTCAGCGCATCGAGCAGACCAACCAGGTCACCGGCAGTTTGCAGTGGTGTGTACAAGGTCGCGTCCGCTGGAGCTGAACTGCGGCCGTAACCGCGCATATCCGGAGCAATTGTTCTATATCCGGCCGACGCGATGGCTTTCATCTGTCGGCGCCAGGTATAGGCAGTATCCGGGAATCCATGGCAGAAAAGAACGGCTGGCCCGTCCCCTTGCTCCGTTACGTGCAAGGAGATGCCATTCGTAGCGATGTCATATTCCCTAAGAAGGGGGCCGTTGCCGCCTCCAACATTTTGCGCTCCAGCTGTGTAGCCGAGCAACAGGCTTGCGCCAACAGCGGCCCCGCCGGCGAGGAAGGTGCGGCGAGAAATATCTGACATAGAAATCACGTACCTCTGCCTCGCCGCCGCCATGGCGGGTAAATCCTGTTCGAAGCTCAGTTCAAAATTCTTCTCAGTGCAACTCATAGCGTTTACCTCATTCATTTGTCGTGGAGCCGCTTGTGAATCCGTTTCAATCCAAAAGCGACCCGCCTACTGCAACTCCTACGGAGAGCATCGTCGCGGGGGCACCGAATTGCGCAGTGGCCGATGTCCAGCCTGGTCATCACTTGATGTCTTGCAGCCCCTAAGCGCTTGCCGAGCCGGAAGCGCTTCGAATCGTGCTCCTGAGACGGGCGTGTTGCGCGGAAAGACTCATAGGGGCGAACACCGAGTTGATGGAATCTCGCGATGCTTCATCGGCATGTGGAAATTTGCGCAACGTTTCGCCCAGGCGCTTTGGTGTACCAAGATCACTCCATCCGCAACGACGGGCCTTTATCAAATGTAGCTTTGTTTCTGTCCCCTGAAGGATCTGCGACGAAAAATCGATATTTGGGAGATCCCGATAAACAATGGTAGCGGCGACAGCGTTAGTCGAAGAGCGCAAGTCTTCGGCAACCGCGAAGTGCATTTTGGCAACGACATCGGGCTGGCTCGTCATGAATAGATCGAGCAGCGCGCGCGCACGAGTTGCCACAATGAGCGCATTCCACAATGCCCCCTGGTCCAGCAGTTGCCTGGCAGCGGCTCTGCTCGGCTTTTCGACGAAACGTTCGACTCTATAAATGTTCGGCCCTATGTTGTGCCCCGGAATTATGTATCCAAGATCGGGATCCGCGTCATCAGGATGCATTCCCAATAGCAGTAGCTCATCGGGATGATCCTCCAGAGCCCCGACAGCCTGGCGCAGAGATGAGGCAAGCGCAGGTTCGTCGCCGACGTAATGATCTGAAGGTAACAGAACAATACGTGCGCCGTGATCTCGCGCAAGAATGTGAAGGAGCGGCAACAGAACTCCATTTCCAGTGCCGCAATTGCGCGGTTGCACGATGATGTTGGACTTCGGCATCTTGGAGCACATCGGTTCCCACCAGCGTCGATGCTGTGCGGCAACGACCACACAAATGTGGTTCGGCTCGACGACCGATGCGGCTCTCTGCACGGTATCGATTAGCAAAGACTGCCCTCCCGTCAGTGAACAATACTGCTTGGGTACGGCAACGCCGGAAGCGTCCGTCGTTAAGCCATTCAGTCGACTACCTTCGCCGCCTGCAAGCACGATGGCCCAGGCGTTGCTACTGATTGTCATGAATTATTGCTCCGACAAATTCGCTGCTGATCATGCTGGCGCGGTCGCTCGAGCACGGCGCCACACGCCCGGACTTTCGCCGACAAACCTGCGGAACAGGTTGCTTAAGTGAGCCTGGTCAGTGAAGCCGCAATCCGCTGCGATCTGGCCGAGCGACGCATTGGTGGTCAACATCAAGCCCTGAGCGCGCTCTATTCGCCGACGCGTTACATAGCCGTGCGGAGATTCCCCGAAGCTGTCCCTGAATGCGCGGCAGAAGTGAAATGAACTGAGTCTCGCCAGCATGGCAAGGTCTTTGGTTGTGATCGCGGCGTCAAGGTTCGTCTCGATGTGCGTGGTCACCCGCCGGATCTGCCATGGCGCCAAGCCGCCGCGAATAAGCTTCGGCGGTGCGGCACTTGTGAGTGGAACCGCCACGCCGGCAATTTCCCCGGGCAGGTCGAACCGTAGAATCGCGCTCGCGCGACGGATGCATGCCTCTGCCGATTCACGCTCATCTTGCAACGCGTTGCTCACGGCTTTGAAGAGTTCCGCGACGGCGATCTCCAGTCGCTCAAGAGACGCCCGGTCCTCGTCGGCGGGTTCTTCCGTGATCGCAATTGGCATCATCGGTCGCACCCGGCGTCGTCGGAGGCCCGCGCAAGCAGGGCCAGATGTATGGGCCGTCGGAGAATGAAGCCGAGTTTGAGGTAGAGCTCGATCGCGGGGCGGTTTGAATTGAACACGTGCAGGAACGGAATCTCCCCGCGCGACACGATGGATCGGACGAGCGTACTTACAAGCTCAGCCGCGAGCCCCTGTCCTCGACCGGAAGGGTGGACGCAAACGGCGCTGATTTCGGTGAAGCCATCGAGCCGCATACGCTCCCCGGCCATGGCGACCAATATCCCTTGCCGGCGAACGCCAATGTACTCCCCGAGTTCAATCGTTCGCGGACCGAACGGCCCTGGATGTGTGGCCTCCACAAGCGCCAGCATGTCAGGGACATCCCTAACGTCCAGCGTAACAATCGGCATGGAGCGGACGTGAGCAGGCATCTTAACCAGGACCATCTGATCGACTGCGCCACGCTGCACGACAGAAAAGAATGAGGGAGGAATGATCTCTTCAAGAGTAAAGAGGGCAATCTGATCACCCGCCGGCAGAAGCGCGAGCAGTGACTGGAAGCTGGCGATGCTTACGTCAATCGTGGCGCCAAACGGCGCAATCGGAGCGAGATAGCGACGCGCCAAGTGGTCACCCTCCCCCACGTCGCAGTTGCGGCTGGTGAGCGCTCTCCAGATCACGTGATCAAGGGGGTGCGCCGCCGGGTTGGAATCCGCCAGCGCCCCAATCGCCGTCTGCACTCCCGTCGAACTCACGATAACCTCGTGGGGTCAGAGTAAGGCCAAGCGACCGTCGCGGACGAGCCCCTCAACCTCTTGGGCGGCCGCTCGCCAATCATCTCCACCTTCCGAGGGCCAAGATTCTGCTGCGCAAGGCTAGTCCTCTCCGCAAGTCTGATGCCGACCGTGAGCGAACCTAGAACGGCGACGCGCACCAATTCGAATAGCCAAAGACCCATGGCGCCTTCCTCTGTGCCTTGCTAATTCCCTTCGCAGGCACAAATTTTTTCCGTCTGCAGAAAAGTTTGTAGATCTCAGGAAGTTTCCGGTAGTGCTTCATTCGAAATACAGTGTTTGTGTAGACGAACAATCCGCCAAACAGATTGCGAAGTTGGAGATGGTAGCTGCGGCGGGCCATGAAGGGAGCCCATCGTGTGTTCCGCAGGGTGCTTTCCACCGGCGAGGCATACCAAAAGACTGATCGAGCGCTCGATGAGAGTTGATTTCAGAGCGCATTATCCTGCGAGACCGGTTACGAGTATATTTGACCTACTTTGCTTCTGCAGCGTCGTTTGTCGGAGCCAGTTTTGTCGAACGATTTAAACGATTTGTATTATTTCGTGAAAATCGTCGAGCACGGTAGCCTGTCCGGCGCCGGAGCGGCGCTTGGCATCGCAAAGTCTGTTCTCAGCCAGCATCTAACCAAACTGGAAGCCGAGCTTGGCGTCCGTCTGATACAGCGAAGCACTCGCCGATTGCAGATTACTGAGGTTGGCCAGCGCTTCTATGAACGCTGCCGCGTGGTGGTAGCGGAATCCGAAAACGCGAAAAGAGTAATAGAGGACGTACGTGGGGTACCGCGCGGGCGCGTGCGGGTGAGCTGCCCGATCAATTTCTTGCAGATTGTCGTCGCAGGCGCAATCGTCCGATTTATGGCCGACTACCCACACATCGATGTCACTCTGGACGTAAGCAACCGAGACATCGATGTTCTCGCGGACGGGTACGATCTTGTCTTTCGCGTTGGCACGAAGATAAGGTCATCGAACCTAATTGTGAGTGCGTTTGCTACCACGCGGCATTGGCTCTTGGCGAGCCCTGCGTTAATCGCGCGCTGCGGTGCGCCTCGGGGACCGGACGACCTCAAAACACTACCAAGTGTCGGCGGCATATTTCCGGTCGAGCATGGCGCCCGACATCTGTGGCGTCTGGAGGGCCCCAGGGGCCAGAGACGGACAATTGCCTATCGTCCGCGCTTGCTTAACGAGGACCTTTTAGTCTTGAAGGAAGCGGTTCTCGCCGGTTTAGGTGTCGCCGATCTCCCACCGAACATATTTAAACAAGAAATCGCGGACGGTCGATTAATAAGACTGCTACCGAAATGGCAACTGCCAGAGGTGTCTGTCTATGCGATGTATCCCTCGCGCCAGGGCCTGCCCCTTGCTGTGCGAATGTTGCTGGACCACCTGAAGGAGCACCATCAACGGTGGCACAGATTGCACATGGCAAACACCCCTGAGTTCAATGTCGTAAAGCTCTGAAGGGGAGCCGATGATTGCGGACGGCTTTGATCACACCGCTGTAAGGCCAAGGTAGTGGGGACCCGCGAGTTCGTCATAATGCATTTACCGGTGGTAAACGTTGACGCCCTAGGCCGACTCCAAAATGGCGGTCGCGCCGAGACCTCCTGCCGCACAGATTGAAACTAGAGTTCGCCCGCGGCGCCCGGATTGACTCTGATGCTGCGCAAGTTGTTTCGCGGCGCCCCCGAGAACACGCGCTCCAGTTGCGGCGAACGGATGACCCAGACCAACTGAACCGCCGTTCACATTCAGGCGCGCGAGATCGATCGAGCCGAGTGCTTTGGGGCGTCCTAGCGCACGCTGACAGAATCGTTCGTCTTCCCACGCCGCCAAAGTGCACAGCACCTGCCCGCTGAATGCTTCATGAATTTCATAGTAGTCGAAATCCTCGAGCGTCAGCCCATTGCGATCGAGTAGCCGCGGCACTGCGTATACCGGCGCCATGAGCAGGCCCTCTGGATCCGGACCAAAGAAGTCAACTCCAGCGGTCTCGGCGTCAACCAACCACGCCTGCGGATCGTGGCGAGCGCAGTGCCTGTAGTGCGCGTCTAATTGCAGGATCGCACGGACATGTTTCGGATGGATGTCCCCTACAGTAAGTTCAATTGAGCACGCAGATCCAAGCGGCAGCAATCCCCACCACGAGTGTGCGTCGTCCAGTCTGGCAGGATTTCTGCTCCGTTGGCTGGCACCTGTATGGATGCCGTAAGACATTTAAACTCAAAGGAGAGGTACGTTCCAATGAAAAGCACAGACACCGCGCAGACGACGAGGACCAAGTTCGATGGAAGTCTCACCACGATACGCTCGCGTAAGTCCTTCTTTGAGGTTACTCAGGCGATCGAGAGCGCGTTGCCACGATTCCACATCCCCAAACTGATGGAATATGTGACGCACGGCAATCGCGCGGGTGTCGAAGCTTACGTCGACTCCACTTCCAAGCCCTTCTCAATCTTCTGGGACTTCGAACAGGGCTCCACAATGCGCCTTGCGGGGATTCCCATCGAGTCGAAGTTCTACCTCGTGGGGAACGCTGTCATCGCGCGTGGCCTGTTCGAATACAGCGGTGCCGCCGGACTGGGCGCTCCCGTGCGCGTCTGCGTTTCGCAGCGGGACGGCGAGCAGACACGGATCGACATGGACAATCAGTTGTCGTTCTTCAGCAAATTCCCGGAGATGAAGCCATCCTCTGTGCCCGCCCTGCTCGATGAAAAGTTGACACAGTTCTTCGAGCAGGTCGCTGCGTAGGAAGCACGATGGAGTGTCGGCAAAAGTGATGACAGACAGGAGATACATGAAAACTTCAGCGAAAGTTGCGATGAAGTCCCGTAGAGGTCACGAGGGCTGGCGCGGCGCCAGACGATGGTTGCTTCAAAAGCGAACAACGTTGAATTGGTGTAAAATGAAGCTAACCATATTTTGTCTTTTCGCCGCGCTCACAGCCGGTGCTCAGAGCACGGCTGAACACCTGCCAACAACGGACGCCGAGAAAATTGCGGACGCCCTGAGGGCAGCGCCAAAGTTCATAACCGATGGCGCGACTATCGTGGATCATCCGGCCAGCAAGGGCGATGAGTGGCGGGTTCTCCGCAAGGGTAGTAATGAATGGACTTGCCTGCCCGGCCCACCACCCGGCTCCAAGCTTGACGACCCGGGATGTTTCGACAAAGTCTTTTTCCAGTTTGTGAAGGATGTTCTTGCCGGACGGCCGCAGCACGTCGATAGGCTCGGCGTCGCCTATATGTATACGGGCCACACGGTTCCGGGCGCGACCGGCGAGCCGTTCCGCGTGGGACCCCACATAATGGTTGTATCTCCTCATCCAGACGAGCTAGAGGGTTTTACGCATGGCGGGTGGAACGGCACATACGTCATACATTTGCCCGGCGCCGATCAACCCGGCCAATGGTTTCTGGTTATACCAATTCATCAGGGTGATAAGCAGTGAGGGTGTGCTTGGCTGAGAACGTATTGCGGTTCGCGGGCGATTCACCGCGGCGCTGAGACATAAACCGCCCAAGGAGTACTATGGCGCAGCAGCTCCGGCTTTGCGTTCGAGAGGCTCGGCGCCAGGGGCTGGATACTCAGTCGGTCTGTCCTAGGGCTCTCCGGGAAGCAAGCCGGAGGCTTGACGGATTTGCTTATTCTCGCCATACTAAGTTGGTTGACTGACTTATAGGCAAACATGACTAGGACACATATCGACAAACGATCGCGGCTGGTGAGTGCGGCAATGGACTTGGCGTACCAAAACGGGTTCGGCGCCACCTCGCTTGCCGACATCGCGCGCGAAGCCAAGGTTCCGCTGGGCAACGTCTATTATTACTTCAAGACCAAGGACGAGATGGGCGAGGCGATCGTCGAGCTGAGGCTAGCGCAGCTGTCTGCGCAGCGGCAGCGATGGAACGAAGCAGAATCGCCCAAAGATCGGCTTTGCGCCTGCGTCCAAGGCGTCTTCGAGAACAAGGATCTGTTGGCACAGCGCGGCTGCGCGGTCGGGACGTTTTGCTCCGAGCTCCACAAGGCGGGCGGCTCGGTCGCCACCAGAGCGACCGAGATCTTCGCTCAACACCTGGCGTGGATCGAGAGCCAGTTTCGGGCACTCGGGAAGGGGAAAGACTCCGACGGCCTTGCAGTGCACCTACTTTCCGCGCTGCAAGGCGTTTCGATCCTGGCTCATTCCTTTCATGACTCCGATCTTGTGGCGATGGAGATCAAGCGCCTCAAGAGTTGGATTCAAAGCCTGTGAGACACCAGGCGGGCTGAACCCGCAGGCCCAGACGGTGAAGCCTGAAGCGGGACCGAGCAAACTGCGCGTCGCAATGAGTTAGTCAACTGACAACAACCCGGAGTAACGAGGTAATCGAATGAATGGCGTTTGGATTTCTGGCGATATTCCCCGCCTCGATGGGCGTAGGCCAAGTTGCGGCACCCCTGCCACGACACGCTTGGTGTCGTTGGGCTTGCCAGCGAATCCGCATCATCTCTGGCCGGCTCAACCGGATCATGAACGCAGTCATTCCGGCCGCTATGGCGCGCCGGCCTCCGTGAAGTCGTCGTGTTCTGCAGTCCATTTCAACATGTGCACATTTGGACCAGTAACTCTGAATCGTCCGAACGTTCGATCCACCTGATCCTGAGATCAGAAACGAGAATGGAGTCTTTATGAAAATTGTTTTAATTGGCGCAAACGGAAAGATCGGGGAACTGGTTCAAAAGGCATTGGCGGGTGCTGGCCATGAGATAGTCAAGGTCGGACGCAAATCGGGCGATTTCCGAGTCGAGATCGAGAACCGCGAAAGTGTCAGGAACCTTTATCAAGCCGTCGGCTCTTTTGATGCCGTGGCCATTGCAGCAGGTGAAGTCGCATTTGCTCCGCTTTCGGAACTCACCGCTGACAAGTGGCAGTTCTCGTTGGGAAGCAAGCTCATGGGTCAGATTAATCTGGTTCAGGAGGCTATCACGTTCATCAACGAGAAGGGATCATTCACTTTGGTTTCGGGCGTGCTTAATGAAGAACCGATCTTCGCCGGCGCCGCGGGTGCAACCGTCTCGGGCGCATTGGAAGGTTTTGTTCGGGCTGCCGCAATCGAGCTTCCTAGGCGATTGCGCATCAATGTGGTGAATCCTACGATCCTAAAAGAATCCGAAGCGCATATGGGCTCGTTCTTTCCCGGCGTGATTCCGGTCGAGGGATGGAAAGTTGGACAAGCCTACAAACGCGCTATCTTGGGGGCGCAAACCGGCCGCGTTTACAAGGTTGATTGAGCTCACCGAGCGTTTATTTCGAAGACCGCCCGGCTACATCATATAATTTTTTGGTTATAGTTATGAAACTCACAAGCAATACGATTTTGATCACCGGCGGTGCCAGCGGCATCGGTTACGAACTTACCAAACAACTCACGGCACTTGGTAACACGATTCTTATCACCGGCCGCGATCAAGCTAAGATGGACCGTGCGAAAGCGGCCTTTCCAGGAATTCACACCTTTCGAAGCGACGTTTCCGATCCGCAAGCGATCGCCACTCTTTGCGAAAAGGTCACCAAACAATTTCCTGAGCTCAACATTCTGATCAACAACGCCGGCATCATGCGTGAGATCAATATTCACGACATATCTGGAAGCCTCGAAGACATCACTCGAGAGATTGAAATCAATTTGAGCGGGCCGATTCGCATGGTGAAACAATTCTTGCCGCATTTGAAAACAAAATCAGTGGCGGCAATTATGAACGTTTCATCTGGATTGGCATTTGTTCCATTGCCCATTTCACCGGTTTATTGCGCCACCAAAGCGGGTCTGCATTCGTTCACCGAGTCACTTCGTGTGCAACTGAAAAGTACCAAAGTGAAGGTATTTGATCTAGCACCGCCGGCGACACAAACCGAACTCCTGGATGACTTTGATGCTGAAGACATGAAAGGCGTCACTATCATGAATGTGGAAGACATGGTTAAAGTCGCCGTCAAAGGAATGCAAATCGATCGATTTGAAATTCGGCCAGGTCAGGCGAATCAGCTCAAAATCATGAGTCGCGTGGCGCCTGGATTTATTTTGAAACAAATGAGCCGATCGGTCGATCGTATGCTCAGAAGACAGAATTAATTCACCGAAAGCCCACGGTTCTTCCCCGATTGTAAACCGTCTGCGAGTGGGACCGCGCGGCTATTTGAGAGAAAGTCATGATCAAGCAGATTGGCGAAAAATGGAGAGGCTTTTGGCGGATGGCGAGCAACTTGGCGCTATCCATGGATGCCGATCCTTTGGAAGACATCCACCGAAGGATTAAACGGCTCGAAGCGGCCGTTGTTCAATCTGAGGTGGGGCGCGAGCCCGTCGCGCCGAGTACCTCGGCCAACCAACGGACGTTGCCGGAGCAGACAGTACACAGTCGGAATACATGAAAGACATATTCGCCCTGAGACTCTACACGCGGGTTGCGCGATTGGACGGCTGTTCGGCTGTTCAGCCGCGGCTCGCGAGTGCGAATTGTCGAGATCGCAGGCCTCTCGGATCTTGCTTATCTCGAATCCGATCTCGGGTGTGAACCGGCGCCAAACGTTGTTCACACTCTTCGGATCCCGCAGATTGTCCCATCACAATTGCTTCAGTTGTTGGTGAGATTTCTCGGGAACGTCGCCCTACTAAGGATGCGCGCTGGGCTGAGCTCAGCGAACGTCAGCATGTTGCCATCTGGGGCGGGCACGCGCAGCAAGCGGAGCGGACTAGCGTGCACCGTAGATGCTAGGTGAACGGATTGATCAAGGGAGCGCCGAAGGGCTCAAAATCATCCACATTACGAGTAACTACCGTCAATCCGCGAACCAATGCGGTGGCAGCAATGAGCGCATCTTCAGGATGGTGGTCCGGGCGTCGGTGCATGAGTTGGGCCCAACGACGGAAGATAGCCGCATCCGCCGGAAGCACGCCGTAGCTCTGCTCTACTCCGTCGAGCCAGAGCTCGATTTCTTTGGCCTTCACCGCATCTTGTTTACGGGTAATTTCTATCCCAGCCTGTATTTCACCGACAGTCACAGCGGACACGTAAAGTGACTCCTCCGGCGCAGCTTGAATCCAAGCAACCACGCCTTTGTGTGGTTTACGCTTGCGCAGTTCGGAAACGACATTCGTGTCGAGGAGATACACGTCAGTCGGTGGCACGTAGTGTGCGGCGTCGCAGCCGCCCACGTGGCGGGACGTTAAGTTCCCCTCGAAGCTTCGGAGCAAGAAGCAAAGTCTTCAAACTCGGACGCGCTCGCTCACGCAAATTGAGCCATTCCCGCATCGGCACGAGGACTGCCGTCTCGACGCCGCGCAATGTAACGACTTGCGGCCCTTCCGTGAGGCTCGCTTTCAGAAACTCGCTGAAGCGGGATTTAGCATCTTGAACCGGCCAAGATTTCATGCGATGGAGACTCCTCTGGCTAGTCATAAGCCTAGTCTGTTACGCAACTTACGTCAACAAAACACGTTTCGAACACGTTCTGTAAAGTGGATTCGTGCGCCTCGTATTGTCCAACAATAGGATCGAAGCGGATCAAGCCGCTGCGCGATGATAGTAGCTGAGCATTCCTCCGAGTCGCTGGCACCGGATGACTGGGTCGTGAAGTTCGCCAATGGCGGCGGGCTGCAGCAGCCGGTTGCAGGATGTAATGCGTGACAAGGCCTCTGAATGTGCAAACTTCGACGCTCAGGAAGTCCGTCGCTGCCAGACATTCCCAGTGAGCCCTTCAGAAAGGTCGACCATCGCGTGCGTCCGTCCCGCTCGGGTGCCGGCTCGATGCCGTTCTCTTTGAGGATGTTGGCGATGGTGCCGCGTCCCACCTGATACCCCAGATTGGCCAGTGCGCCTCGAATTCGAGTGTACCCCCAAAGAGGGATTATCAAGTGCCATGCGAAAAATGAGATCAACGATTGTTTTCATGACGCGCGGTCGGCCTGGGCCGCGCCGGTGGCTGTAGTTCCACTTGGACGCCACCAGTTCCCGGTACCATCGCAACAGTGTGTCCGGCGTGACCAGTGTTTCAATCTCATTCAACACCTTGCGCCCGAGTGCTTGTGCTTTTCGGGCGAGTCGGCGGCGTTCGGCATCGGTGAAGCGAAGGCGCCGCCCACCCATGCGCTCCTTAAGCACGCGGTTCTCCTCCTGCAGATATTCGATCACGTCCAACTGACGTCGGTTAACCCAACCTCGCAGCACATCAAATGGCATCGTCCGATTATTTGGACGGTACGGGGTCCATTACCCCGAAAATCGGGTGGTCCCATTCCAACGAAATCACGGGGGTCCAATCACTCGAAATCCTGCAGTATACGGGCGATGATTTGAGCAGGCCCGGATCAGAACTACCGTTTGTGATGTAGAGTTGCGCTATGGAAAATCGCGGACCTTCATCCCCGCTGACTCGCCGGGAGATGCTGGCGAGGTTGAGCAAAACGGCACTGGCCATTCCCGCATTCAGCGTTGCAATCAGCCCCGGGTGCGGGTCGGGGACGAACTATCAGCCTTCTTCTCCCCCCATCACGGATGATCAGTTCCTGGACAATCTTGGAAAGGCCGCTTTCCTGTTCTTCTGGGAGCAGGCCAGCGCAACCACTGGGATGGTCAAGGACCGGGCGTTTGCTGGCGGCAATGACTCACGCACCCTCAGCAGCATTGCAGCCACCGGTTTTGGACTCAGCGCTCTCTGCATCGCCGACCAGCGGGATTACGCCAGCAGCTCACAGATCAAAGCACGCGTGCTGGCAACGCTGAATTTCCTCCTCAATCAGACCAACGTCAACGGGTTTTATTACCACTTTGTCGACATGAATACCGGCCAGCGCGCGCCGAACTCCGAGGTGTCTTCCATCGACACAGCAATTTTGCTCTGCGGGGTTCTGACCTGCCGGCAGTATTTTCAGGACGCGCAGATCCAGGACCTGGCCACGCAGATCTATCAGCGTGTGAACTGGGTATGGATGCTCAATGGGGGTCCGACTTTCTCCATGGGCTGGACGCCCGAGAACGGCTTCATCACGACCCGCTGGGATACCTATAGCGAACTGATGATGCTATATCTTTTGGCGATCGGTTCACCCACCAACCCGATCCCGGTGAGTTCGTGGCAAGCAATCCAGCGGCCGGTCTTGACCTACCAGGGACTGACTTACATAACCAACTTGAGTGCGCCGCTGTTCATTCATCAGTACTCGCACGCGTGGTTTGACTTCCGCAATCAGCAGGACGCCTACGCCGATTACTTCAATAACTCCGTTACCGCGACGCAGGCGCATAGGCTGTTCTGCGCTTCGCTGCAAGGTCAATTTCCCGATTACTCAAACGCCGTGTGGGGGATTACTGCTTCGGATTCGGCGAATAATGGCTACGTAGCCTGGGGTGGACCGCCGGCGATGGGGCCGGTTGACGGCACGCTTGTGCCTAGCGCGGCCGGCGGATCGCTGCCCTTCCTGAGTACCGAGTGCATCGCGGCGCTGCGCAACATCTACAACCAATTTCCCGGAGTCTGGCAACGTTACGGTTTCGTGGACGCTTTTAATCCCTTGACCGGTTGGTACGACCCTGACGCGATCGGCATCCATACGGGAGTCACGATGCTCATGGTGGAAAATCAGCGCAGCGGCTTCATGTGGGAGACCTTCATGAAGAATCCCGAGGCACAGGCCGCAATGGTGGCGGTGGGCTTCCACGAGTCTCACTGAGTCAGGGTCATTTAAGGGAACGTTTTTTGCCTCAGAAGGGCAACGGGGCCGTGAAATCCTGCGGGCTGCGTATTGCCGATGGCTGCCCCGATCCCTATGCTCACCAGGCGCGCGCACGATGGACCGATTGGCCAGCGCGTCGAACAATTGCGGATGACAGCCTGTCGGGTTGCGACCTGCCGGTGTTCGCAGTTTCTCAATGACGAATCCGTTGACGAGGGTTTTGCCGATTAATTTATCGCTGAGCATCTTTCGACCCTCACGTTGCCGGGAACAACAGCGGAAACAGCCGCTCAACCACGTCAATCGGAAACCCCAACCGTACTGGCGCGCGCGGCCCCTGCGACACTAATAGACCCGCCTTCAACAACTGCGCAAGAATTTCCCGCCCGCGGCGCACTTGATAGCCCGTCAAATCCGCTGCCTTTCCGCGCTCTACTTCCCCTGACAATAATGCTTCCCGCAGCAAGTCAAGGCTCCCCTTAGACAATCGGTTCGCGGACACTTCATCGTCGACATATAACTTCATACGCCGCAGCAGCTCCGAAGGCTGCAACAAGGACTCCATGAAGTTCACCTGATCAATGCACACCCCGAGGAAGTAACGACAAAATTCCTGCAATCGCAGCGTCGATAGATTGCCTCGCCCATCCAGATCCCCACGACGAGTTTCATCCGCAAGCGTCAACGCCGATTTGTATCGTTCTACAGTTTTGGCCAAGCCACGCGAAATCGACCACACGCTCGAGCCCACACCATTGCGCAACATCGTCGCATGTGAGACAAGCCGGGCCACGCGACCGTTGCCGTCAAAGAACGGATGCATCCACAAGAACCGATGGTGTGCCGCCGCCACCGCAATAAGCCGGCGAGTCGCAGAAAGGTTTGTCGGGTCGTAAGCCTGTTCGAACCGTCTTAAGAACCGTGGCAGTTCATCGGCTGGCGGAGGAATATGGTGGCCCACCTCAACATCGCCAGTGCGTAGCTCACCGGGCAACACCGCTACCTCTCGGCCACTCGCACTTCGCACCGTCAAAAACTCTTTCGGCAGACGCCGACAGAACTCGTAATGCACCCATCGCGAGTACCGTTCACTCGTCGGCGCATCGCTCGGATCATGCCCGGCGTCAATGATTCGCTGCACCTCGATGTGTGCACGCGCCTCGTGCTGCAACACTCGACGGCCCGCATCCTTCGAATAGTCATCGTTGAGCGCCCGATCAATGTCGCGGGGATGGGTGTTGTGACCTTCAATCAAATTCGAGTAATAGCAGTTCATCGACCGCACCAGGTCGCCGATGCTCGCTCTTACGTGCGGATGCAGTTGCCCTGCGAGCTGATTCGATCGCGCAACCAGTCGTACCGCCAATTCCTCTAGCTGGGCGTCTCCCTCGGGAGGCAAGAGCGGCTCAAAAATAGAGATATTCATGCCGCATATTATGCCTGATCCTATTATTACTGATATTATACAAAACAATAGCTTATGTCACTTAATTCGCCGTTAGTGCCTTTTAGAATGCCGGATAGAGTGCCGGAAGCGGTGCCGTGGACCGCTCCCAGACTCATCAGCCTCGGCGCCGAGTCGGGGCGACTTCGGCCGGCAGGGCACCAAGAGATTGCCAACGAAGACTTGCACGGCTTCGTCCCTCTGGTTGAGCGTCGTCGTGCGCACTTTGATGAGACCCTGAGTGGGCCGCGACCTCGACACCCGCACCTCGAGCACTTCGCTCTGCAGATGCAGCTCATCGTCGGGCCTCACCGGCCGCGGCCAACGAAGCTCATCAAACCCGAGGCCAATGATGCCGCCCGCAGGTCTGAGTTCACTCTCGACTAGCAACCGCATCGTCAGTGCCGCAGTGTGCCAACCGCTCGCCGCGAGTCCACCAAAGAACGTGGCGCGAGCGGCGTGCTCGTCGAGGTGAAAGAGTTGGGGATCGAATTCAGCGGCAAATGTCTTGATTCTGTGCGCCTCGACCTTAAGACGCCCGGAGCCGAATGTCTGTGCGACTGCAAAATCCTCAAGATATCGTTCAGTCAATGGCCCTGTCCCGGGATCGATCGTGGGCATCTCCCCGGAAACGCTGAACGGGGTGTATGGCGCGAGCAAGGCGTTTGTCATCGCCTTCAGCC
>Ga0207064_1004_pt1 | contig 47946 bp, 51 predicted proteins | sample Alteio_BWMinCont_26_FD_153488 | JGI IMG/M metagenome (GOLD analysis project Ga0207064, IMG submission 153488) | Enriched cells from forest soil in Barre Woods Harvard Forest LTER site, Petersham, Massachusetts, United States -... | ecosystem: Environmental > Terrestrial > Soil > Temperate forest >...
ATTGGCGCGATAGCCAGCAAGGGCAGCGTCGACAGTTCAAACACCTTGTAAGCGAAACTATATTCAGCGAGTTTAACGGCTGATACGAAAATGCCGATGAATATCCAGTCGAACCGGGCAAGTGCCGATGTTATAACTACTACACCCAATTGCGGGAGCGATTCTTTAACGAGCGTTATATAAGCAGCCCTGGTCCATTGAATAGCTGAGGGTAAACCGGTTTCGCTCCTGAAAAAGTAAAACCCTGCTAAAAGTTCCAGTGCATCGCCGCCGACGAAAGTGATAACTACGGTTTGCAGCGTTACTCGGTGTATAACCGTCAGGGCGATCAGGCATATACCACGCGCCATATTCGAAATAACCGACATTTTTGCAAGTAGCCTGAAGCGTTCCATGCCTATGGCTGATTGCTTGAAAGGCGTAGAGAAATATATAGCCAGTTTACCGGCGGCAATCAGCAATAGGAGAGCATACGATTTTAGGGCAGCCGGAAAGAAAAAACCCGCCACTAATAATAGTATGCAAAACACCAGGCCGGTGAGCAATACGTGAACAAAATAAAGCGACAGGACAGTTTGCGGGTTTTCGCCTGCCGCTATTTTTCGCACGGCAACCTGGTCGACGCCGAAGGACAATATATTGAATACCGCCAGCAACACGGCAAGCACCAGGTTGATTTGTCCGAAACTGCCTTTATCAAGTCCGAGGGATAAAATATAAAATATGATGAGGCCAAATAATTGGTTGATGACAAGTTGCGCGCTATTGGCCGAAAGGTGACTTACTAATTTAGTCCTCATTTGTGATTTGGATTAGCCCGGCCCATGGAGTGTTAAACCTAAAAGTATGAAATTGACCTAAAACTTAAAACTCCGGACTTGCTGCTATCAATATTCAACTATCAGGCTATCTTTAACTTTCGGAGCCCCGGCATAGGTTCGGGTGCTCATTTTTTGTAAAAATCGATATTTAAGCCATGTATGCCTCGCTATCATACGGGCAATAATCCATCCCTTCAGTCCGTCAAGGAAGCCCAAAAACACAACATAATTCTTTACAAAGTGGAATGCCGGCGCCAGGTATAGTTTAACCAGGGTAGCTTTCTTGCCGCATTTGAAATATTTTTCGGCACTTAATTTAGCGTAATGATGCGTTTTGCTATAACACTCATTGCCATCCTTTACCGAGTAATGGTGCAGGTGCCCTTTCAGTTTCTTTACCTTAATTGCAGGCGACAATACCAGGGTCTCATGTACGGGGGGCTCGTTCCATCTTACAAATTTCCGGTTAAACAGGCGTATGTGATGGTCGCGCCCCCATGCCCCGAACCGTACCGGCTTGCGTCCGAAATAAGAAATGAAATTGATATCGTAAACAATTCCCGGGTCATTCAAAGCAGTTTCATGCAGCACGCCCACCAAGCTTTCATCCGGTACTTCATCGGCATCTATACTTAATATCCAATCGTATTTAGCGTATTTTATGCCTTTATTTTTATTAGCGCCATAACCATCCCAATGCTCGTGATAAACGCGGCAACCGTATCCAAATGCGATCACTGGGGTGCCGTCAGTGCTGTCGTTGTCGATCACTATGATGTCGTCACTTATTGTTTTTGAAACTTTAATACAGGAAGAGATCGCTTCGGCTTCGTTTTTTGTGATGATAACAACAGAAACTGGAACCATATTACTTTTTTTATTTTCTAAAATCATCACGCTCGCTGCTCACCAAAGGTTGCCTTTGCCGCCAAATAATTCCAAGATCACCAATTGAAGACGGTTTCTTAATGAACTTAAAACCAATATATTATGTACCTTTAAATCAACTATTTAGAGAAATTGTTGCCAAAATTAATCTGCTGATAATCAAATGTTTATTGTAAATTCTATCCCGTCAGGCAACTTTTTTAAATAACCATGCGTGATAGTGGTGATAAGGTAAAAATAATTGAGCTAACGGTGATGACCCTATGGGTGAAGAAGAGTTACACCAACTGATCGGCGGCTGCATTAAGCAGGAAAGGACAAGTCAGAAGATGCTGTACAAGGCATTCTACGGCTTCAGTATGGGCATATGCCTGCGTTATGCCAACAACCGCGATGAAGCAGCTGAGGTAATGAACCAGGGGTTTTACAAGGTGTTCACCCGCATTGAAACCTTTGATCGTACAAGGCCATTCAAAGCGTGGCTCGGACGGATAATGATGAATGTATCTATTGATTATTACCGGGCTAACCTGAAAATGGCGTATACCGACGACCTGGACAAAGCCGAACACCTGAGCGATGGCGATCTCACCGATCGAAAGCTCAATTATGACGACCTGTTGCGGATGGTGCAAAAGCTTCCGCCTGCCTACCGTACGGTGTTCAATCTTTTCGCAGTAGAAGGTTATACACACGAAGAAATAGGCGAACTGCTTCACATATCGCCAGGCACATCGAAGTCTAACCTGCATAAGGCCAGGCAAAAACTGAAGCAATGGATATCAGATGCCGATTCGTCGGCCGCGAAAGGGAATTTTAATAATGGTATGGATTATTCACCCATCGTTGCTATAAAAAAGGCAAATGTACATGGGGTGTATTTCGATAAAAATAGTAGGGAATAAGACGCTCGTTGCGGTCTCATTGCCATGGAAAAAACTCTGATGAGAAAAGAGAATAACGAAGAACTGGACAAATTATTTAAGATGGGAACGGAAGATCCCATCAACGAGCCAGTTTTCAGGGAAGCTGACTGGGATGCTATGGAGCAATTACTCGATCAGCCAAAAAAGCGCGGCGGTATTGTTTACTGGCTGCCCCGTTTAGGAGGAGTGGCAGCGTTGATGCTACTGTTCCTCGGCTGGCTGCTGCTCAAACCACAAGTTGTTAAACATAACGATAACCAACAGGTAGCCACAGTTCATTCAAATCCCGATACAGGTACTAGCGGCGGTACCAACCGGCATGAAACGGCAGACAGCAGCAAACACAAGATACTTAACCCTGCCGGTTACGCCCAAACCGCCGAACACCCCGGGGCGGGTAAAAAAACAAATCGTTCTTTCCCTTATCAGCCAGGGGGGCCCGCCGCTACATTACCAGCCAAAGCCCCGGCAAATGGGTCAAATGTTATAGCAAATGCTAACGCGGATGGCAGAAAACCAACAATGGGCGATAAGAAAGAGTTGGGTACAGCTGATGCCAATAAGACAAATAGCAATACGCTTGCAGCAAATACAACTATCACGCCAGACAAAAAGGAATTGGGTACAGCCGATGCCAATAAAACCAATAGTAATACGCTGGCAGCAAACACAACTGTCACGCCAGACAAAAAAGAACTGGGTACAGCTGATGCAAATAAAGCCAATGGGAACACTAACAGTTTGGCAGCTAACGCCCCAAAGGTCAAAGTCAAAACTGTTGGCCAGGCTAACGGTACAAACCATGCTATATTTGCGTTGAGCGCAATAGCCTCATCAGATGTGAATGGTACAAGCCCGCTGAGCAGTGGCCGCATGGGTGGAAACTTTGGCGCTATCTTTTCCATAAGTTCAGGTAAATGGACATTCAGCACCGGAGGTATGTATTCTATTAAGCCATACGATGAAAGCTTTGCCAACTATCATACAGCTTATGTTTTCCAGACCAACCCGACTACCGTTGGTGCAAACTGCCGTATGATAGATATACCGCTGAACGTGAATTACCAGGTATATAAGCAAGGGGTTAATAAATTTACTGTGGGTACGGGATTCTCGTCGTATATCATTCTGCGCGAGGATTATACATTTAATTACGCCAATGCTTATTACGCACAGGGTCCTGCTGGTTACAGCGTGGTGAACAGGAACAGGAATATTATGAGCATATTAAACCTGGATGCCACGTATGAACGCAGGATCAATTCAAAGTTTGGTGTTGTGCTGCAACCTTATATGAAACTACCATTGTCAAACGTAGGTGCTAGCCAGGTAAAACTGCAATCGACCGGTGTTGCGGTGGGCTTGAGCTGGAACCTTAATTCAGTCAAAAAACCAGATTAAAATGAAATGTCTCAGTGTTATGTTACTTGTCTTGCTGTCATTCACGCAAGCCGGGCAGGATGTCTACACCTGTAAAAATGCGAAGATCAGCATTTATTCAAGTGCGCCGATAGAAGATATAGAAGCTAATTCGACCGAAGGCGTATCGGTATATAATGCCGCTACAGGCGAACTTGCTTTTAGTGTCTCCATTCGCAGCTTGCACTTTGAAAAGGCCATGATGGAGGAACATTTTAACGAAAACTATATAGAAAGTGATAAATACCCCAAAGCCACTTTCAAAGGTAAAATAAACGAACATCCCGACCTGACCAAAGACAGCACCTATCCAGTTACCGTCACAGGCGACTTCCAGGTGCATGGAGTCACACAAAATCGCACGGTTAAAGGCGAAATAAAAGTCAACGGAGGGGTGGTGAGCATGTCATCAGAATTTATGGTGAAATGTACCGACCATCATATCGATATACCCAAGATCGTATTTCATAACATCGCGGAGAGCATACGCATACGCGTATCTGCTATCTATACCGCATATAATTCATCCAAATAATCAACAAATTAATCCAATCGCCCGATCATGAAAAAGTTATTAATTTTTTTCGCTCTGCTTGCCCTTGGGACCGGGGTTATTGCGCAGCAAAAAGATACCGTAAAAAAAGCGCTGTCAGCCGACTCATTAATGAATTCGCTTAGCGCGGACAGCAGCTCACGCCAACCTATATTATCGGCATTTAAGTCAACACGGCTCATTTTTTCTCCAACGACAGAAACTGTAAAGAAAAATAATTTGAATTTCGTGGTCATCCACCGTTTTGGAGACATTGGCACGGGTCCAGGCGGCCCCAAAACAGCGTTCGGTCTCGATGCTGTGGCCGACGTTTATATTGGCTTAGAGTACGGGATCACAACTAACCTGCAGGTAATGCTTGGTCGCAGTGCCGTTGGGCAAATAGGCGAAACACAGTTAAAATATGCCATTTTACATCAAACCAATAATGATAGTTCACCATTGAATATAACGTTGCTTGCGGGCGAGGGGATAAGACCGTATGGTAATTTCGCAAGCTTTAGCGACCGCCTTTCCTACATTGGAGAGGCTATTTTCTCACGCAAATTTTCTTCGGCTTTCTCGTTAGAAATATTGCCGATCTATGTCCAGGATACTCAGCCCCTGCCCAACGTAGCCGGCAACGAACAAGGGTTCTTTTCGGTGGCAGCAGCAGCAAGGCTAAAAGTAACCAGGTCGATGAGTATCGTAGCCGACTATGAGCACCCTTTCTCTAACTTCAGAACAAGTGCCAACGGGTTTGAGGATCCTATCGGTTTTGGCGCCGAATTCCAAACTGGTGGCCACGTGTTCACACTCAACATTACCAACGCAAGGGCCGTCTCGCAGATCAACACTTTAAGCAACTCGACATCAAGTTATGGAAGCGGTCAGTTCCGTTTCGGCTTCACCATATCGCGTATGTTTGATTTCAACCCTAAAAAAGAAGATAAAAAATGGTAAATTAAGTCGGGAGGATATATGGAACGTGCAGAATTTCTATCAAAGTTTGGGCTGGGACTGGTGGCCGTATGTGCCGGTTGCAGTTTAGCATCATGTGGATCGAAGAGCAGTGACCCTTCACCCGGAGGCGTTACTATAGGGGGCGCACCTCCACCGCCTATGTCGGGCAGCGGCAACCTGTTCACTGTGGACCTTAGCGGCCAGCTCATGAATATCGGCGATTCGTTTGTATCAAACGGAGTGATCGTGGTGCGGCTGGCATCCGCAAATATGCCAACATCCTTTACTGCGGTCCAGGTGGCTTGCACCCACCAGGGTACGGCCATTGGTTATAATGAAAGCCAGCATAGGTTTATTTGCCCGGCGCACGGCAGCGAGTTCAGCGACAGCGGCCAGGTATTGGTGGGGCCGGCTGCATTACCTTTGCACGAGTACACTGTTTCTGTTGATAATACGATGCTTACCGTTTCATCCTGATATTAAGGTGCCAGCTCGCGGTGGCTTATTTCTGATCCAGTATAATAGTATGAATTTTCTTTGGTTACAACATCGAGCGGCAGGTATTTTAGCGCCGCTACTTCCTTCTTAAATACCAGGTGACCGGCAAGCTGGTGTATACCCCAGTATCCTTGTCCCTTAGGGTTTTGATTGATCAGGAAGCTGATCTGCCCGGTATCTAAAAAACGCAGATTTTGCGGCAACAAGTCATAACCAACCAATTTAAGGTTCTTTAGGCCCTTTTGTGCAAGCCATGCGGCTATATCATAAGCTTTTGAAGTAGTGATGTAAATGCTTTGTATACCTGGATCGTTTTTAAATACTTGTTCCAGTTTTTGGCCGAAGCCAACCGGATCGGAGCGGTCGAGGCTGACCACGACAATCTTATATTCCCTGTCGAGCCCGTTTTGCCTGAAATAGTCCCGCAAACCCTGCTCCTTCTTCAATAAATGCGCCGCATTGCTGATCTCTTCATCAATATGAGCCACTAAAACCGGGCATGGTTGTGGCTGACCGTAATGGATAAGTTTGCCCGCCAACAAACCGCTTTGGTATGAGTCCTGGCCTACGTAACTTAGGGCGTCCGCCTCGGCAATATGTGTATTGAAAAGAACGAACGGGATATTTTGTTCTTGCCACTGACTGAAAAAAGGCATGACTTCCCGGTAAAAAATAGGAGATATGAGAATACCATCGGGACAGGTTTGTGTTACCTGTTTGGCTTTTTCGATAAAGCAATTTACATCGTAGGGATTGAATAAGTATTGCTCCACTTTTAAGCCGTATTGCCTTAAAGCGGCCTCCGCGCTTTCAACGCCGTCCATGGGCGCTTGCCAGTAGTTATCATAAGCGGGGTCGGGTATAAGGGCAGCTATTCTGTAAGACTTGTTCGAGCCCAGTGCACGCGCTATCAGGTTGGGCTCATAGTTCATATCATTTAATACCTGCAGCACTCGCCGCTCCACGTCCGGCGCTACCTTACCCCGTTTATGTAATACGCGGTCGACAGTGCCTGTTGATACACCCGCTTTTTCAGCAATATCCTTTATCCTTACAGCAATACTTTTCATTGTAAGGGATAAATGTAATTAAATATTGAATAGCAGCGAAGGTGGGTTCAGCATAAATAGTGCAAGTTGTTTTTCCGTGGCCAGTGCAATGAAAAATACATATTTCGGCGTACGACTCAATCTTGCTGATGTGGGTTGCTTATTTCAATGGCTGAATTACGGCCGGAACAACAATAGTAAAAAACATAATATTTAATACTAATTGCTGAATATCAAAAAGTTATATACATTTATATTAATTAACCTTAAATTGTAAGCCCTTATAGTAATAGAGCTGTTTCGAAAGAGACAGCTCTATTGTTTGTAATTAACCGCTCTATAATAAACTGTTTATCCGAAGAATAAAACCGGATTTACGAAGGGAATATCAGTAAAGGGATAATGATATTCTCAGGGATGGCATAAGGGCTGTCGTGGCCCAATAACTCGTTAAAGTGGAACTTATTATTCACCATCACCAGCAGGTCGTTATTCATGCCGTTTACAAGGATATCCAAAGCTTTGGATACATCTCTTTCTTTGATGTTGCTGAAGTAAATTTCTTCGAAGCGGGCCGAATTAAACACCGCGTCGTTAAACACCGACCGGGCATAATTATCTTCCATATAGGGCAGCCCTTTTTCGGATATATTGGCTATTAATATACTTGAATTAAGCAGCTTAGCCAACTGCGAGATAAACATTACCACGTCATGACGGCAAAAACGCAGGTCGGTGGGATAAACTATTTTTTCAAACATTTTATAAGGAAAATGTTTGGGTATCAGTAATACCGGGCAGCCCGATTTGGTAGCGCTTTTCAGGATATTGGCCTCAATATAAGAGCTGTGTTCGGCATCGCCGCAGGTGCCGCGCAACAGCAGGCCAACATCGTGTTTTTTTACTACTGATAGTACGTGATCCGATACGTATTCAACGCCCTCGATAAAATGCACCACAGGCCTCAACCCCGTTTCCCAATTCAGCCTCGACTCCAATCGCTCGATCCAGCTATTCTTATCCGAGTGTATTTCAGGCATTTCGCCTGCTGTTCCCGCCATCACCAATTTAGCTTTTGGCGCCGCCTCATACTCTATGGTGTTCCATACATACAAGTTAGCATTGGTTTTCCCCGCGAGCAGTAAAGCCAACTCCGCCGCATGTTCTGCTTCGGATGAAAAATCATTAAACAAAAGCAGATTTTTCATAGCTGTCCCTTGTGTAGACTTATTGAGATTCGACATCATAAAATTAACTAAAAATATTTCGAAAAAAGATGAATTTTATCACAAAAATTTATTGACATCTTGTGTAGTTGTTAACACAAAACATACTGACTAAGAATAAATTGCGGCAGATATCTAAACCAGACGGATAAAATCTGCTATGTAGGTAACAATAAGTACAAAGCAATTGTTTTTTTAACTAATACATCAAGTTCATCGGCATACAACAATAATTTAGGTTCGGTGTGCAAACTGTTAAGCTAAAAATTTGTTTAATTTGCACGGCCGCCGACGGTAATATACTGCCGGGAGCGGCGTTTTTTTTATACGTACTAAACAAAACACTATTATGAAAATTCTAAAATCTGTTCTTACACCTGCTATTATCTTGTCCGCCCTGATCACAATGGAATCGTGCCACGCCAAAAAGAAAGTGGTTCAGCAAACACCGCCGCCTGATACAACTAAACCGGCCCCGCCACCGCCGCCGCCACCTGCTCCGCCGGCCCCTGCGCCAGCCCCGGCACCTGCCCCGCCGCCAGCGCCTAACTATAATTTCAGCAATATCCAGTTTGAGTTTGATTCGAGTATATTGCGCACAGATGCTTACCCCAGCCTGGATAAGGCAGCCGCTGAAATGAAAAAAGACCCTTCAGCGACTTTTGTGCTGAATGGCTATGCATCAGCTGAAGGCACGCCCGAACATAATATGACTTTGTCGCAGGACAGGGCCAATTCGGTAAAAGTTTACCTGGTTAATTCCGGTGTTCCGGCAGCGAATATATCAACCAAAGGCAATGGCGTAGCCAACCCTGTGGCCGATAACAGCACCGAAGCCGGAAGAATACTGAACCGCCGCGTTGAGATGAAAAAGAGTAACTGATAAGTTATCTCAAAAATAAAAAGGAAACCCGGAACAGCTAAAGCTATCCGGGTTTTTTTGTTCCCCCGCATGGATTCGAACCACGACTAGCAGAGTCAGAGTCTGATGTGCTACCGTTACACAACAGGGGAATAAAGAACTTTGCCGTACACGCACTTAACAGTAGGGTAACCCGGACTCGAACCGGGAACCTCCACAACCCGAATGTGGTAATCTAGCCAATTGATATACTACCCTAAACGAAAAATCCCCTTAGTCAAGCCAAGAGGATATTCAAGTACTTCGGTCAATACAAGTCTATCCCCGTCGGCATTGCTGCCGCGGCTGCTGTCGTTGTATTGATGGCGCTTTCATGCCGCAATAATAATTAATTTTTTCAACAAACGGAATCCATTCATAAAACAGCGGCTTTGAGAAAGCCTTCAATACCCGAAATTGGCTTTATCAATTCATCGGAGAGCCTGAAACGCTCCTGCAAATAAGAGAAGCTATTGTAGCTCAGCCAAACCTTCTGTTGGTGGTCCTGCCAGGCCATTGCCTTTAAAGGGAGGTCGATCCCTGAGAGCGGTCTGGCTGTCATCAATGCTGTGCCTGCTTTCGGATTGCCGAATATGAGCAGTTCGAGTGGATTCATGCTTAAGCCTACTTTTTCAGCCTCCGCTTTCTGATCAATCCGGGCGAAAATAGTGGCCCCTTTTGATCGCAGCGAATCCTCCAGCCGATCCAACGTTTCTTTTACAGAGTAATTGCTTGCCAGCGTTATGATACCTGTATCCATTGTATTATCAACTGTTTTCTTTCGCGATGACCGTCCAATCATCGGTACCGTGTCCTTTTGCTATCCAGCGGTCCATTTCAGCAGCTACGGCAGGTATTACGGCCAGGTGGCTTCCGCCATCTTTTGCGGCCTGCATCATTAACCCGGCATCTTTACGCGCCATATTCAGTTCCCAGGACGGCTGGCTGAAATCGCCGCTGGTCAACCTTTTGAGCCTTGCTGGTATTGCGGCGCCAGGATTCCATGAACTAAACAGTTCAGCCACATCAGCGGCTGAGATATGCAGCGACTTTGCCAGCGAAAGCGCGTCCGAAAGCCCCGTGGTAAATGCCAGCAGAAAGAGGTTACCGATTAGTTTCATCCCTGCGGCTTTACCCTCTTCCGGGCCAAAATTGAGCAGTTTGCCGGTCATTTTTGATAGCTCCGGTTCTACCTTACTGATCGCAGCCTGGTCGCCGGATACCAGCATAAAGCCAGTGCTTTCCAGGGCGTTTGATGGACCCATAAAAACCGGCGCGTGGAGGTAGGTGTATCCGCGGCTTTTCCATTCAGCGGTCCGTTCAATGGCCCCTTTTGCTGAAGTGGTGGTATGATCGATGATGATGGCACAGGGTTTTAGTCGATCGCTTGCCGCGGCCAGCACTTCCTCCACGGTAGCGTCATCCTTGAGTGTAACATGAATTACATCCGCGCCCGCTACAGCGTCAGCCGGATTGTCAAATGCTTTGGCGCCGAACTTTTCAAGTGCTTTGGCTTTGGATGCTGTGCGGTTCCACACTTGTATCTGCTCACCTTTTTGGAGCATGGCTTTAACAAAATTTGAGCCTAAAAGGCCCATTCCTAAAAATGCTTTCATATGTTTTATTTGTGTAAAGTTAGCGACTGGACTAATAAGAACAGATGGTTAAAGAAGAATAATATGCCTGATGTAAGTTGATCATTCCATCGCGGGCGTTATAAACAAAAACACATTATCAGTTCGCTGTCAGGGATAATGGGATAGGCATAGATCCAGCATTTTCTGATAAAATATTTATCATTTTTCAGAGACTTCACAACAAGGATGAATATTCGGGAACAGGTATGGGATTGGCAATAACAAAAAAAATTGTAGAAAGCTTAGGTGGTAAGATATGGGTAGATCTGAAGAAGGAAAAGGGAGTACTTATTACTTCACCCTGCTAAAAAAATGACAGGGATGCTGAAACTAATTTCTGCTCTGGTAAATAAATACTGTGGCCAATAAGGCTGATTATGCCATTTTAGGTGTTGAGGGTAATCAGGGTACTTTCCCCCTGGTTGTATACTTTGATAACCAGGTCAAGCGAAGCAATCGCCTTCCGGTATTTCCTTTCAAAAGTTTCTGATAACCAGGCAGCCACGCTCAGTGACATGCCGCTTGTCAACCAAACCACTACACGACTATCATAATATCGTTGACAGGAGGGGGTCTCTGCTATATCGTATAACTATTATAAACTACGTAAAAATTGTTTGTAAAAAAGGTTATAAAACGATTAGCTCATGGAACATTCGATCAACCTTAACTATTTGTATTGCACGAATATAAACTGCAAGGCGTCCATTTATCACCGCATGATCACCAACATTGCGTGCGATGCTAAAAGTCAGTATGCAATTCACAGGTGCAGTTTCTGCGATCAATTAATGACTTCAGGCAGCGACCTGGTTTTAACACTTATGGTTACCGCTGTAAATAGCCAACGGACAACAAGACTGAGCTATCTCCACAATTGATATCACAATGGCTAAATAAATTACCTTATCATATTAAATAGAAATCATGAAAAAATTAGCCCTATTATCAGCAGTTCTATTTTCACTGTTCGCCTGTAATAAGGCAGAAGATGTTTTGCCAAAGGTTGCGATGAAAGTAACAAAGAATATCATCCTGCCTAAAATTGATACGGTGCCCGATAACGCGATAATTAAAATAAAGCTTTGCAAAGACAGCGTGAACACCGATGAAACGGCGCTTTTTTTCGATCACACGGCCGGTACCCGGTTTTCCTATAATGACGATGCCCCATATTTCAGCGGTTTTGGGCAGGTTAGTTTGGCGAGCATTTCGACGGACGGTAAGGATATGGCCATTTATAGTTTGCCTTACACGCCACAAATGTCGGTGGGTTTGGATATCCGCACTAAAACCGATGGGACGTATCTATTGAAGATCAGCAAAGAAAGTAAAGTTCCTTCAGATATACACGTATGGCTTAAGGACACTTATCTGAAAGACAGCGTTGATGTTTGCAAAGGGAACTACCAATTTAACGTGGTTAAAGCTGACACCAATTCATTCGGAAAAAGAAGATTCAGAATTATTTTAAAAGACACTATACAATAGCAAGCAGTGCCCGGGTCTTCATTATGATACCTGTTAAGGCCGAATAACAATTAACAACTTTACACTTAAGCAAGCATATGAACGATCCCCTGGCCTTTTACAATCTGTATTGCATCAATAAGGATTGTGAAATATCTATTTACCGGAACAGCGCACAAACCCGGGTTATTTTTAATGAGGAAAACCTTGTTACGACACATTTTTGCGAGTGTTGCGGACATCTATTATCTTCTGCGATGGATGTCGAAATTGAACAAATGGCAGCCGAGGTAGGGGTAATATTGAGTAAACCACATTACAAATCGAGCCATTAATATCGAACACAAATTGCGGTCAGCCGGTGTACCAACAATATTCCGAAGCTAAAAAAATAAAAGCCCCTCTAAGCAATTAGAGAGGCTTTCCAGTGATCCCGCTGGGACTCGAACCCAGGACCCCAACATTAAAAGTGTTATGCTCTACCGGCTGAGCTACGAGATCATTTAACCTTTCGGTTAAAGTGGTGCAAATATAGGGTTATTAGATTTAGTCCGCAACCAGTTTTTTAAATAATTTTCGGGGGGATATTTAAGGCCTAGTTGTCAATAATTTAAGGCTTAAAAATGCCTATTCTGCCCCTATCTCCGGCTAACAAAACCAGTTTACCGTGTTTGGCTTTGCGGCACACGTTGTAGCTGACACCGTCAATTTTGCTCCACGTTTTCCCGCCATCTGTTGTTAAATTGCTTCCGGGTGTGCCGGTTGAAAGAAAAATTCTATCGGAAATATGTTCGACGCAAGACTGAAAACCAGCCGGGTTTTTGTTAGCGGAAACAAAGGCATTTCTAGTAAGTTGAACACCAGCCGTTGAATCGGAGTTTTGGGGACTATCGTAATCGCCGCCGACCATTATGCCCAGGTTATCGCCACAAGCAAATGAAAACCCGCCCTGGCTCGGTTTGCCGTGAGCTATTGGGATGGTGCGATAATCCCAGGATTTTTTACCATAATAAGTCAATAGTCTTGCGGCGGAACCTCCAGTTATTATATAGGTATAGCCGCACGACATACGCAAACATGTTCCGCTTGCGGCAAAGCATGCTTCACCGGGCAAAGCATCCGGCGGATTTCTAAAAGGGTGCCAGGTTTCGCCGGCATCATTCGTTTCCATCAACACAAACTTTCCACCAATCGGATCTCCAAGGACTAAACCATGCTTTGGCGTGTCAAAATCCATAGCATCAAAAAAGTAAGCGGTATCGGCGTTTTTGTACTTCACTTGCCAATTTTCGCCGCCATCGGTGGTTTTCAAGATCAAGGCCGGCGTACCCGAACTCATGATAATTGCCTCTTTTGACGAGAACGCCTCAATATCCCTGAAATCTGATTTTTCAAAACTCTTTACCTGTTTCCAATCCCAGGTTTTGCCGCCATCGTTAGTGATCGCAATGGTGCCCCCGCTGCCGCTTACCCAGGCGGTGTTATCGTCAACCACCGATAGGCCCCTGATACTGGCTGGCTTGCCCTGCTGCAAGGTTTCTACATGCTGTGCTTTCGAGATGTACCCGATACATAGTAGTACGCTAAAGAGAAACAGATACTTTTTCATTTTACACGTGTCCAAGTTTCCGAACGCCCAAATAATGATATCCCAATATAACCCCTTATTCTAAGCGTATTACCCTCTAAGGTCATTTTGCAGCTATAGGTTTTGCCGTTTTTAGGGTCATAAATAGTGCCGTCATCATAAACGTTGTCCTCGTCGTAAACAAAATCCTTCAATAATTCGAGGCCCCACTCTGGTTGCGAGCGAAGTTTCTCATCCGGGTTGTTTTTGTCGGTTTTGGGCTTTCCGGTTTCATCATTGGGGAATTTTATCCAGTCGAGTTTGCCGTAATATTTGTTTCCCCGTTTATAGATCAGGATATGGTCCTCGCCGCTGGGATTTGCCCAGAAACCTAAAATAGCATCGGCTTTTTGGGCATAGGCTGAAGCGCTGAACAAGAAAGTGAAAAGCAATAGCGCAAGAATGTGGTTCTTTGTCATCGGTTAACAATTGGTCAGTACGAAGTTAACTTTTACCCGGAGGTTTACAAAAATTGCAGGGACTAATGTCGGTGAAGTGTGCCCAGGACGAGATTCGAACTCGTACAACCTTACGGATGCCACCCCCTCAAGATGGTGCGTCTACCAATTTCGCCACCTGGGCCTTTTAAGCATAAAGTCTTAAGATCCTGGTATGGAACTTAAGACTTTCGACTTGATGGATGTGCCCGAAGAGAGACTCGAACTCTCAAGAGACAATTCTCAACGGCTTCTGAGACCGCAACGTTTACCAATTTCGCCATCCGGGCTTCTGAAATCAAAGGCCGAAATAAATCGGCCCTTTTGACTTCGAGGCTGCAAATATAAATCTTTCGATCCTATTGCTCAAAAATAAAATAAAATCTGTCCGGATCTGACAACCAAATTAGGCAAAAGCCTGGTATTCATGCTGATAATACCATTGAAGCAGGTACACGCCGTCACTCCAGGTCAACTTACCATCAGCTGCGACCTGGGCCACCAGCACCGATAAGCTATGCAAGAATGGCGCTTGAATGTCGGCGTCCAGGCCCTGCAGTACTTTGATGGCGCATTGTGTAATAGCTGCGGGATCGGTAAGCCCCGAGCAACTGTCCGCCAGTTTCAGTTCGGTTAAAATGGCGGGTAGTTTGGCGCGGAGCCAGTTTTTGATCTCGTCGTCAATATCACCGGGAATAATAGCGGTTAGCACATCTGCCGCTGACGAATCGACGAAGTTTTTAATGTTTTGGGTAACTACCACGCCTATATGTATAGCGGTTTGTAATTCAGAGGGCATCCCTGAAAAAAGCGACTTTATTTCTGTCCAGATATTTGATAAAAATGATTGTAAACTCATGTGTTTGGTTGATTATTTAATTAGTTGGTTGAATGGGTTGATTGGTTGGTTTTGATCTCATCTACTTGCCGCTGCAAAACGGCGACCTGGTTTTCAAGTACTTTTAGCCTGACGTCATTTACACGGTTTTGTGTTTCCTGGTTTAACCGGATGTTGTTGACATCCTGCTTTAGCTGGAAATATGTTGTCATCACCGATGCAACTATGCTTGCGGTACTCACGATAGTGACGATGAGGTTCCTCACCGTAATGCCTTTCAGTTCGCGATGTTCGATAGTTGTCATACGGTTTGAGCGGTTGAAAGGAATAATCCGCGTTCTTCTTTTCGCCGGGCGACCAATGTTTCGCAGATCACTTTCCCGCCGGTTTGCGGATCGGTGATCTTATCCCATACCAGGAACTGGTCCGCGGCGCCGGTATAGTCTTTTTCGTTCAGCTTTTTAAGTAATGTCGACTCTTTCAAAGCGCCGGTTCCTTCGTTGTAGGTGAAGGAAACCAGCGCGTCGAACTGCGGCTGTGTAAGCGGCACTTTCACATATTGGTTGACGGCATCCTCGTACTGGCCGAGCGTGTTGCTGAACAATGCGCTTGCCTGTTGTTCGCTGGCCAGTTTATCGCCGGGCTTGACCGGCCGGCCATCGTGATACCGGGTAGAGCCGTAACCGATGGTCCATACCCCCGCAATATCGCGGTAAGACATAAGGCGCAGACCCTCGAAATTTTTGATGACTTTGATACCGGTTTCACTTAGTTCCATTGGCAGGGGTATTATCGGGTTCCAATTGTTTTACCGCGAACTGCGCGACCGCGGCAACCGCGGTACCTGCCGAGATCAGCGAGGTGGTGAGCGTGGCGGGGATGCCGTGAATGGTGGCCAGGGTACCGCCGAGCCCGGCAAGGGCAAGTGCGAATATCTGCACCTGGCGAAAAAATTTAGGCGTAGCGCTAGTAATGCGCTGCCAGAGCGTGTAGGTTTTTTCCATGATGAATTTAATAATTGGTAATACTGGTAAATGAAGCGTTATAAGATAGCGGGGCTTGTCAGCGACGTCTCATGGATATCATTGGCAAGTGCATTAAGCGGCGCCTTTTATTAATGATTTTAGACTTAATATATTTTGCGGGGCGATTGCAAAGAAATTTGAAAATGCATAAAACTCTCCATATTTTCTAACATCGTAGGTATAGAGTCCATCGGGCTTCAATAGAAAGACTTTATAGCCACATTCTTCAAGGATTTCATATGCTTCTTGCAAAGTAGAGCCCGACATCGCCCATACTCTATTGTACTCGAATTGTATAAATCCTATGCGTTTGTTTCTAATTGAATTATTGGCTCCTTTTAAAACCTTTAAGTCGAAACCCTCCGTATCAATTTTGGCATAGTCCAAATAATCGATGCTCAATCTTTGCAACTCAGAATCAATAGTAGTCGTCTCAACTTCAATAGATGACACCGGACCATCAGCCCATTTTTCGATAGCGGACGATAATTCGCCAGCATTTATTTGTTCATAAAACTTAAGTTTCCCGATGGTATCGCTTACAGCCATTTGGTGCATTTCAACGTTACTAAAATCTTTAAAACGATTAGTCGAAATATTGAATGCAGCTACACCCGGTTCGTATAAAAAAAATCGACTCTTATCCTTTTTTTTATTATCTAAGATATACGCCGTCCATTCACCTTTATTCGCCCCGATGTCAAAAAAACTATCACAGATTGGTATTATGCTATTCAATAATAAATACTCTCCATTTGCAAATGGAGACATGTTTTTTATTGATAGTCTCTGTGTAATAATTTGATTACACTGATTACGAATCTTTATTGCGAGAATTGTAATCGTCCGCGATTTTGATAGTAACTTTTGAATAGCGGCTAGAAATCTCTCTGTTTTAGTCATCTAAATTATCCGTAAATTATGGTTGATTTCCGTAAAGTTAAAGATTTGGGACAACAATAATTGACGGGTCTTTAAATTGGTTTTAATACATAGGTGGGCGATATGGGATTTGTATCCATGTAAAATTGTTGTGCATGATTATTTTTTCCAGACATATCACTTATACCTAAGCGCATATCACTTCCATCTTGTAACGTTGAAAAATCCAGCATCTTAAACTCCTCAAATGTGTACCAGGCAAGTAAATTTTCAGTGGTTGAAGGGTTATTGCCAATGCCGTAGTTGTCGTTGAGGTTTAATTCAGCCAATGAAAGAGTTCTGTCGTATATTCTAAACTCATCCAATTTTGTATTTGAGGGTAATGAACCATCTGCTTGAGCAGAAATTGCCACAGCATCGATGCCTAAGTTTAAAGCTGACATTAAAGCTGATGAATATATTTGTGTTGGCACTACATCGCTCCACGCATAAAATTTTACTGAATCCCACATGAAGGCATAATGATGTCTCTCATTATACAATGGTGTATCAGACGGCTTTGCAGCGGAGGTTCCGTGGGTCGGACTTTCTATGCCAGGGGTAGGACTATAATAAGCGGTTATGTCCATATGGCCAGTATCTGTAAATGATACATAAAACTCGCGTTGCGCTCGAGCTGTTTGAACACTACCCCAAAACTCTATCGTCCCCTCCAGCGGCCATGTCTTCCCAACCAAGCCGGGGATCAGTAGATAATCGTCCGCACCGTCAGGGCACAAGCGGTTGCCAAAGCTAAATGGGGCGGGGAGGGCCCTGCCATAGCCCACACCTTTTGGGCCCCTGATCTTCGGGTTTAAACCGTTTCGTGATGCCATAATTATGCGGTGTATGATCCCCCGGATGTGGTTACTGTGATAGTTTCACCTGATGATAGCGCCGAAAGCAAAGCCATCTCCAAATTCATGTTGAGGTTCAGGTCGATAAAAGGATTACCGTCGCTGTCGATCTGCAGCCAGGGAAGGTTGCCGCGGTTCAGGCCGGAGACCACCGACACAGAGCCATTGGTGCCAGCTCCGGAGGGTACGGTGATCACACCCAATGGCGCTATATCGCCGGTAGTTGTATTGTGCAACTGTAATAGGATGTAGTGCTGCGTGGCTGCGGTTGATGATATCGCCATAAAGTTGATGCGGCTTGCCGGATCAGCCGGGGCATATATTTGCTTGGCGGTGGTACCGTCGGTACTGGTAAAGGATACCGGCCGTACGCCGACGCCTTTGGTAAAGGCCACTATTTCGTTATAATCTGCCATGTAGTTTAATTATTGATTGAGTGAATTATTGATTTCTTAGTCCGGGAGTCCGAAAGTTGGTAGGGCTGCATGCCTCTTCCGGACTTGCCGACCTATGCGGACTTCCGGACTTTTAAGAATAATTGGTTTTTTTAAAAATCTTGAGAATCACATTGTCCTTGTTAAGTGATGCTACGTTTTCTGCAACCTCATTGATGGCTTCCACCAGGTTGTTTTTGTCATTGGTTGTTAAGGTCGTTTTGTCGCCGATCGTGTCGACAAAATCAGCCTTGGTTACGTAGTCAGCGCCCGGTGCGCCGGTAGTTGAAGTGCCTGAAGGTGTTACCAGGGCAAAGCCAACCTCAATTGAATTTGCCGGGAGCGAAGGTTTGACCGGATTCGAGGAAGCTGTCCCCGTTACGGCAGCGATAGTATTGGTATTATCGGCGTAAATGAGGTCTATGCGGTCATCGGTTGGGTCGGCGGCGCTTAATGTCAGATTTGTGGTCGATGTGGTGTGATAAACAGTTCCTGCTATGCGCCATTGTCCGGCGGTTACACTTACACTTAAGCCTGAAATGGATAAAGTAAGGCCCGTTATGATGCCATCAGGCGCGGCAGCGCCCGTTGCGGGCGGATCGATCCATTCGGTATCGTAATCGGTACCGCTGTGCTTAGATAAAACCTGGCCGGTTGTCCCGCCGGTAGCTACGCCCGCTCCCGCGGCACCGTCGGCCCCTGCAAGGCTTGTGCCTGCAGGCCATATCCCACCAGCTTTTGGTCCGAAAAAGGTAAAGTTGCTGGTGTTGATATAGAAATCGCCGTCGGTGCCGGTTGATAAATTGGATGGATTGGTAGTGCCGCTCAAAACGGATTTGCCATCGGCGCCATTAGCTCCGTTGGTGCCATTTGTTCCGGCGGGCCCGGCAGGGCCGGTCTGCATAGAAAATACCTGCGACCATGCCGCGTCTGATTTTTTATAAAATATACCCGTTCCGGTATTGATGTAAGTGTCGTTATCGTTGCCTGTGGAACTTCCCGGCGCGCCTAAACCATATAAAACGGTGCCATCCGTCGAGCCGCCGGATGAGGGTAAGGTATAAACCACCGTCCAGGTGCCTGTGATCTTCTGCGCGAAATTGCCCGCAGAAGTATTGATAAACACATCCCCATTTTTTCCTGTTGTGTTTTGGGGCAGTGTTCCTCCAAACGAAAGATTTGCACCGAGGTTAAGCCCCGAACCGATGAAGGCAAGCAGCGTGGAAAACGCAAACTGGTAGTCGGTACCGCTGCTGACCAGGACGGATAAGTCGGTCGCGTTGATGGTTGACGCTACGGGTAATTCGCTTATTTTTTTATCTGTAGGCATTGGTTTGATTTTTTGGTATCAAGTCGCTAGTATCAGGTATCAAGTATTTTTATGCAGGTATTGTATTTCGTCTTGATACTTGATACTAGTTACCTGATACTTGAGTAAGTGGTAAGTAATTGCCCGCATAGTCATCGCCGGGATAGTTGAAAATGGTTTTATCAATGCCGCGGATACGTGGGCCGGCCTGGCGGCTGCTCCTGTTTTTAGGATTGTAATTCCATAATGGGAAATCAACCTTGTTATCGCGCAGGAATTTTTCAACCTCGTTGGCATGGGCGTTTGCTACGCTGCGGTGCTGCTGCACCAGTTTGGCTACTTCCTGCGGTGTGAGCGGGTCGGCATTGTCATGATGCTTGATAACTGGTCCGGTTGCGGTATAATGAATTGCATCGGCCTCGATAAAACGCGCGAAAGTAAAGTACACCAGCATAGGCAGGATGCCTTCGTATAGAACGACGTGCCCGTAACGATCGAGATACTCAGAGCCGTTCAGCAGATCCTTGTAGGGCTGTGGCGTGTTATCTTGTAAAGTGCCATCGGTGTTGAAATATTGGATAAAATCATAATACAGGGCATGACCCAGGAAAGGCTTCAGGTCGAGCTCCTGCGCTTTTTTGACAAAGAATTTGATCCTGTCGGATTTGATATTCGCTGACAGATCTTCGTAGTTCTGGAATGTGATCTGGTCGATCAGGTAAACGGTGTTCATTTTGTTTGGTTAATGGTTCATGGATCATAGTTTAGCTTATGGTTCATGGATCATAGTTCATGGCAGGTGTTGGTTTATTGAGATGGACTGGCTATGAACTATGAACCATCAACTATTTGCTAGCTAACCATCGCTTCCGCTTCAGTTTGTTTGAAGCCATAGGCGTGCACCAGGATGGCTATTTTGTTTTCCATAGGGAGATTGGACAAAAGCAGTTGATTGATGTTGGCCCCCGCTTTGATGCCGGTAATATCGTCAGCCACTTCTGTCGGAACCGGGATAATGTTCCAGTTACCTGAGGGATTGATGTCCTGGTAAAAGTTTTCGAATATTTCAGCGAAGGCTTCGGAAAGCTCCAGCCTGTCCGGAGCGGTATTGTCGTTAAATTCGCGGATGGCTTCCTTTTTCTCGCCGCCATTGCTCAACCCAGATGAATTCTCAGCATTGATCAGTTCTTTCGGAACTGAAAAGCCTTTAATAATTCGGGCCTCTACCGACTTTTCGGTCGTTTCAAAAAGCTTGTCATTGTTCTGGATCGAGTAGGGTTGAAATTCTGGTTTTGAATTTTCGTCCTCGTATTCGATCACGATGATCTTTTGCGCGCTCTTTGCTCCCTGGAAGGCGCCGAGGTCGCGCTCCAATTGCGACGGCGTATTGTTGTAGTGCTGCTCGTCGCTGTCCGGACTGCTGTTATCGGCTTCTTCGCGGCGGCTCTGCATAAAGAGCATCGTCGATGGAAGAAAGCCGGTTGTTACCTCGCGATTGTTAAATATCTTGATCCCCGCTTCGGTCTCAAAATCTTCCCAAACGCTATCAGCCTCGATCAGCGGGTAGTCATCCACTTCGGGATTGAAATAATAGAGCTGCCCTTTGTATTTATCCCATCCGCCGGCATTGGTCACCTGCTGCTTTATCGCGGCAGGATCGGGGTTGTATTTGTCCAAAAAAGTGATCTTGCTTCGCGTAATGTTTTTCCAGGTTTTTCGCCCCCAATCAGCATACAGCGCATATTTATCTGCGGTCTCCGGGCTGTCGGAGTCACCAAGCCGGATATCTTCAAACCTGACATAATTTACCGAAGCCACTTTGTAGTTAGCGTTGTAATTGATGTGGATGCCAAACCCGGTGAAGAGTGCTTTATCCGTAGCCACAGCTTTAAGCAGCTTTCCCAGGGTCAAACCTTTGGCATTAACCACCTGTTTGCCCAGGTCAGGTTGTTCAAAACCATTTCCGCCGATATATTTTGCTCTTTTTGTCCAGCAATCCTTTGCCGTTGGCGATGAGGCTACCAGTTCGAGCATGCGCTGCGGATAAGCATTGTCGAGGTCGTAATTCAGTATGCCGAAAGTTTGGTTGGGGCGTACTAAAGTGCGGCGTTCAATTTGTGGTAGGTAGGTCTTCATTAGTTATTATGATTACACTGATTTTGATGTGATTGCACCGATAGCTAATAGTTCATAGATCATGGTTCATGGCGGGTGATTTTATTTTCAACCGGAACGGCCATGAACTATGAACCATCTGCCACGAACTATCCCACCAATGCTTCAATCGCCGCAATTGTGCTCGCATAAGTTGCGCTGCCGCTTGTTGGTGCTATAGAAACTGCCCGCGGCGGATATGGCTCCCTCAATTTATCAGGATTGGTTAGCTTGAGTTTATAACCGCCGTCTACGGTTTCATCGGCAGCATTGCGCTCGGCATCAGTCAGAATTAAACCATTTACAGCGCCGAATAATTCTATTGCCGAATCGCTGGAATTATAGTTGTTTACCGCGATAGCTTTTACACGACCGTAGCCCATGGCCATCAGCTGTGTTTTAACGTCGACCGACAGTCCGGCGATATTAAAATCGATCTCTTCGGTATAGCGCGGGCCGACCGAAGTTTTGGCCAGTTTCGACATGGTGCTGAAACTATTGTTCGTGCCTTCGAACTTGTAGATCTTTGCGCCGCCAACGGCAGTAAGACCGGTAATGATCAGGGGGTTTGAGGTGTCGTAGGTGATCGTAATATCATCCTGGTTAAAGACGTAGATCACGTCCTCGATGCCCGCGGTGACAGGGTCGCCTGTACCCAGGCTAAACCCGGCATTTATTTTATTGTAGATTGACATTTTGTGAATAGTGAATAGTGAATGGGGAGTAGTAAAGGAAGGGTGGCGAATTGTAAGACGGAACACTTTATTCACAACTCACTATTCACCACTCACACTGTTAGGCCGACAGGTAGAATATCTCGTTCGCGAATTTGAAATTCACCGCAGCTTTCATGCGGGCCTTCATGCGCACCACATCGTCATTGGTGTAGGGCTTCATGTAAACAGTTGAGAGTTCGGAAGCATCGCCTAACAGGTCGACACCCAGGAACAGGTTTGATGAACGCGCACCCAATATGGTGTTTGCCTGCCAGTGGTTCATTAATTGTAATGGTACGCCCAGGTAGTCCATCTTCTTAGGGTCGGAGAAAGCGTTCAAAACGTTTGTTGCTTTGTTAGCCTGCGCCTGTGCATAGGCGTAACCCACGTGGAAAGGTATCTGCAGGTTGAAATCTTCCTGGCTGCGGTCGGCCGGGTCAAGCTGCGCATATACGCCGCCCAATACCTGCAATACGTTGGTTGCATTAATATAGCTCACCGTTGCCGCGGTTGCCGTGCCCGAAAATGTTGCCGGCTTGCGCGTGTTTACTTCATTGTAATTGCGCACCAGTTTAAAGGTTGTAGCGCTGGCGATCTGGATAAAGTACGACTGACCTTGTATTGCTATGCCCGAACCTCCGTTTGTCGTATCCTTGCTGGTTCCGGTTACGGCAGTGATCGTCACTACGTCGCCGTCCGAAAGGGTAGAGGTATCGGATACTGTTACCACGCCTGTAGCATCGATGGCGGTTGCCGCCATTGATGTGGCCGGTTTGCCGAGGCCTGCTTTATACACACCTGTTGCAGCCGCGATAGTTGGAAGAAGACCGGCAAATGATGCGGTGAAGGAGGCCTCTTTTGTGGACGATTTACCCAGCCAATATAAGCGCTCGTTGGCGATCTGTATCTTGGTTAAGTAGCGCTGTACCATAAAATCGGACAGGTCAACAACGCCTTCGTAATCCAGGAACGCTCCGGGTTTCAGGCTTTGGGCCTCCCATGATTGCACCAATTTGTCCCATTGTTCCTGTTTCATAAATTCGTAAACCACCGGATCCAGGTAGCTTTCGTTTTGCAGAGCTGTCGTACCCTGGTCGGTAAATATGCCCGACGGGTCCTGCAATACGACGTCGTCGTCCACATCAAGTATTACCTTGCGCGATTTGACGTCGTTAATAACGGTCAGCAAGCCACGTTTCACCGAATCGGCTTCCAGGAGCGTGCTGGCCATAAACCCCGCCAGCGCTTCGCCGGCATAGGTATTGTTTGTAAATGTAAATTGAGCCATTTTTTAGTTTTAGTTTTTTAGAATGATTGATTTTTAAGTATCAAGTCGCCAGTATCAGGTATCAAGTATTTTTTGTGTAGTAGCTTTTGTCTTGATACTTGATACTATTTTGCGATCGCTTTCTTAACGGCGTTTTGTGCCAGCGTTGTTTGCGGCGAGAAGAAGGGAACGGGTTCGGTTTTGGCTTTGCTGCTGCGACGGGAGCCCTCTGGGGTAAAGTCTGATTTGATCTCATTTTTTACTTCATCGCGTGTTTTATGCAGGCGGGCATTCGCCGCTTCGAGTGCTGCCTTGGCCTCGTTCAACAGGGCATTTTGTGCATGCAATTTCGCTTTGATGGCCTTTACCCGATTTTGTACATCGCCTTTCTTTTTTGAGCCGAACAGGCTATCCGGCAAACTGTCATCATCGTCATCCGCATCAGGATCAACTTCAGGATCAATGGCAGGAGGGGCCACCTTTTGTACCTTGCCACCTTGCACAGTCACCTTTTGGCCGGATGATGTCGTGTAGCAATCGCTTGTTGCGGGTGTACTCATGTCCTCATCCTGGTAAACCTCGGTGCCTTCATCCAGTTCGCCCGCATGGTGCAGCGTACCTTTGTCGGTAATGGTTTGTTTGTTTACGACCTTCTTAAAGAAGTTCATGATCTTATCCAGGACGGATGTGTTCCTGTCGATCAATTCTCTGTTTTCAATGTTCATGTTCATGTTTGTGTTTAAGATCTTGTTGATGCAACGCTGGTAAATAGCGGGGGCCGTGCTGGTGTAATTTTTGATAATGGCGCTGTTTGAAATATCGGCGTTGTAATCCTCTACCTGGTCGATAAAGCCGAGATCAAGCGCCTGGTCAGCGGTCATCCAGGTGACGGAGTCGATCAAACTATTCACGGTAACTCCATCCAACCCGGTTTTGTCCATATATATCTGAGCCAGGCGCGATTGTACTACATTCAGCATTTGTATATCCTTCAGCAATTCGTCGGCATTACCACCCGAACCGACCATCGGTTTGTGGATCATCAGCAGAGCGTATTTGCTCATGATGATCTGCTGCCCGGCCATAGCAACAATGGAAGCAGCCGAGGCGGCAAGCGCGTCGATATAGATGGTAACATTGCCGGGGTATTTTTTTAGCAAGTCGTATATAGCAATGGCATCGAACGCGCTGCCGCCTGCCGAGCTGATGTGAACATCCACATCCTGCCCGGCTGCTGCCTCCAGTTGGGTTTGTATATAGGCTGATGACAAGGTTCCGGTGCCGATGCAATCGGTGTCAGTATCGTATACGTATATTTTATAAGGCATAGTTTTGATTGTTGGTATCAAGTAGCTAGTATCAAGTAGCAAGACTTTTGTGGTCCGGAAGTCCTGAAGATGATTTTGAACTGGAAGTTCTTTGTTTTGGTTTCCCCCGACAGGGTATATACAAATATCGGGGTAATAATTTATTAAGGTGGTGACAGTGTTTTGTCAGTACGACGGTTTGTGATTACACCGATATGTATTACATGAATGTTATGATGATCGGCATATTCAAATATCGGAATAGTATTTTATTCAGATGGTGACAGTGTTTTGTCAGCAGGTGGATTAGGTTGCTTCTTATGGACCAGTCAATTAAAAATAAGTATTTACAACAAATTCAAATTGATCAATATATTTTATTGATTTATTGATAGATATTAAAGTATTCCGTCTACCTTTATTTAAACCGATCACAAAAATAAAAAGCAGGCAGCTATAGTTTTGGTATCCAATAATTTACTGCATTGTAATTCTGCCGCTACAATGCTGCGACACCCATGTGTTTTCTACTCAAAATTGCCGGGCATTGCAGCAAATCAATATTTTCAGAATGATAACCGAATACTAACCTACACTAAATCGCACATTATGAAATCAGTCATTATTACAGGTAATCGCAAAATCAATTTCAAAAAGAGTTGTTTTTTTGGTCTGCTATTTATTTTAGGAGCGCAAACAGCGATAGCCCAGAAAATTCTCATCATTAGCGACAGTCTCAAGGCCAATGCGGAAGTGCTGAAAGTAAAAATGGGCGTTCAGTCACCCGGAAAGATACAAAAATTCAAAGTTGGGGACTATGCCGTTGTTTCCAGTAAAATGGGATGGACCCATTCCAGCAGTACCAGCAGCTTTTTCAATACCAAATCCGACAGCAAATCGTCCCAAAAATTTTCATTTGTTCTTGCCGGTCAGGGAGTTGATTCTGCAAAAGTAGATGCTGCAACGAATACTGAGTTGCAGACACACAACTCTATCCAGGTATCTCAGCATTTTAGCTGGGGTGATGACGAGTTACTAAAGCAATCGTTCAATTTTTCGGCTTATATTTCGCTGACCAGCGACACAAGCAAAGCATGGGTGCTGGTGATGCAAGACGAAACAGGCTCGCGGACTGAGGGGAAACACAATGCATTTCTGACCGATGGTACCCGGCGAATACAAATCCTCCCGGTTAGTTCAGATGGCAACGGACAACACTCTTTGTCGCCGGCCCTGGGCTATGAATTTGTTGAAATTGGCAAATCCGTTAGCGCGCTTCAATACTCTGGAGGTGGTATGTTTCCATTGAATCATAATATAATATGGTTACATAAGGATCTGGATCCTAAAATGAAATTGGTGCTTACAGCCGCAATGATCGCTGTCCTCCAATTAAAATTCGGGCAACAGGTCGGGCAGTAGCTTTAGTCGCAAATACCGTGTCACAAGTGCGTTAACCCTATTTCTCGTCAAAACAATTTAAAGCACGCCAAACGGTGCGCTCATCACGGTTAAATTTGCCTCCAGCTTCCAGAACAGCCTGGTGTTTGGTAATGCCGCGTGTTTTCATTTGTGCATATACCCACAAGTACATTTCGCGATAGGTGAAAATTTTATCGGTAATAAAACCGGCTTTGTACATTTCGGAAAAAATACCCTCGTTGAATAAACTATTGGCAAGATTTATATTCATATTATTCAGAATGTTTTTTATTTTACAGAAACAGGCTATATTGCAGTTGCTTTAAACCTTTTTCATTATGTCAATACATCTAAAAAAAATCACAAAAGTTGTAATTGTTTTCACAGTTTTGGTCTTTCCGTTAGTTACCTACGGCCAAAAAATGGATAAACCGGTGGTCGATGGATTTACACATGAGGTCACAACATCCACAACCCAGGATATCGTAGCATTTGCTTCCGACGGTTATTTATTAGGGTATTTTGCCAGGAAAAGCGGCGTATATTCTTTATATCTGCGGATCGACCTTATCCCTGATAGCCATAGCTCTTATCATGTCGCCAAAGGAAATAGTGTTTTTCTTAAATTAGCTAACGACTCCCTTATCACATTATCAACTAATAAAGACGCCCAGGCAAACGTCGAGTGGCACCAGGATCATTATTACCGTCTTCCATATTGGACAGCTTATATCGAATGTACTGTGCAGATCGCTGATGTGCGCAAAATTTCGCAGTCGGATTTCACTGGTTTCAGAATTGTATCAGACAGTGAAAATATTGATTTTGGCATGAAGTCTGAAGAAAGCAATAAATTAAAAAAAATGGCTTCATTGATCTTATTCTCCAATCATTAATAGCAGCCCTGCTTCATTACAAATTAACCCTGTTGACAGTCTGCGCTAATATATTCTGCTGGTTGTTAATATCTTTTACGTCAACATAAACAGGCGGGAAATTGTTGATCATCTGGTACGCAATCGTATTGGCAAGGTTCTTATTATCGTTCATAGGTTGGTTGTAATACCGGTTGGCGTTTCCGCCATCGGTAAATATACCGCCAACCGCGTATCCGCGTGCGGGATTCGGAACTGAAAAGTCGCGTCCACCGAAAGCGACGTTAATAGCGCTTACGAGGTTCCGTGCCCAGGGATCGCGCATAGCTTCAGAAACGACAACTGCTTCACCCGAGCGCAGAAACGCATTGGTATTATCGGTGCGACTATAACCGGGCAAAACTGTACCCTTGCCGTCGGATCTAAAATAACCGCCTTTGGCAAATGTAGCCTGGTTTTGAGGTGGCTGCTGCTGTTCGATTGTCGCTATCTGTGCGGCGGTTTGCGCAACAATTGCACCTAAAGCCAATGTTCCGGCAATGGGGCCCAATTCGGCCTCGGATTTAGTAACCGCAATGGCGCCATTCATAATAGCCTGTGCGATATTTGCTTTTTGCGCCTGCTTAAACGCTTTGAGCTTTATTTGGTATTCCTGATTTAAAATAATATTATCCTGGCGCTTTTTGTCGGCTGCTGAGAGGCTTGCATTATTATCAATAGCCTTTTTATCGGCCTCCAAACCCCTCACTTTGGCATCGCTTTGCTGCTCAATCCCCTTGGTAACAATGGTAAATACTGAGTCTGCGGTTTTTTGTGCGCTGTCTATGGCGCTGGTACGTATTTTATCCTGGGCGCTTTTGGCGCCTGCTACCACTTTTGCATCTGCCGCTTGCGCAGTGGTTACAGCATTAGTGCCGATCGCATTCTGCGTAGTTTTGGCCGAATCACTCATGCTTTTCTGGTTTTTCTTGTAATAACTCAGAATATTGCTGAAGAAATTTTTAAACGGGTTCTCGTCCGGCGGGGTAGCCATTTGAGCCTTTGATGCACTTACCTCTTTTCCGGCTGCCGCCGCTGCCTTTCCAATGCCGCCTACTGCCGTCCGTAAGTTATCGAATAGGGCTGTTTGTTCTTGTGCGTTGGTATTTACCTGCACATCGATGGTGATTTTTTTATTAAAGTCGTCTGCCATAATTTTGTTTTGAAAAGGGTAATCAGCTGAAGAAACCGGGGAAAAGGATGAGACTACAAATATATGAATAAAATGCCAATCGGCATAATATTATCCTAATTTTATTAGTTCTATTTTACACGGCTGCCCTTTGCGCCAGCTATTAATTTTATTGATATAATAATAAGCGTTGTCCTGCTGCAGGTAAACGGGTATCATCAGGTCCAATTCCAATATATCGCGTGGCGTAAGCAGCAGGTAGCGTATTACTTTTTTGCTTTGGGTCAATACTTTTTGAAATTCCTGGTAATATTTGGTTTGCAGGCCCGGCAATTTTTTATTAGTGTTTGAAGGCATATCACAAAAGCACAGATTGTATTCGCCATCAGGTTTATAGAAATAGGGGATAGATATCCAGTCGTTCACAACGATATTATTGGCAGTGTTACCGTCATTGAATGTTACCGATTTACCAATGGTTCTAAGATCAAATTTCTGATCGACGAGCAATCGCGGTTCTGTGCTTACAGAAAAATCATCGGTATTACTTTTTGGGTCCGTCTTCAATACCTGGGCGATAGTGCTACCATAAAATGGTCGGTTTAAAGTTGGCGCAAACTGGCTCTGGAACAGATCATTGGTGGCAGGTAAGGTAGTATCGGCTATATTGATCTGCGAGTTGGCGAAATCCAAAGGCAGTACGCCGTTGTCTTCTTTGCATTTGAGGTAATTTACTTGTCCGTAACTACCGAGTTGGAAAACTATCTGTTTACCTTGGTCAATACATTTGCTGCTCCAATCTTTGGCTATCGGGATATTGTTCACAATATCCCGCAGCGAATTGAAACTGATCGTTCGGCTGGCATTATCAGTTTGACAAATGATACCGAAGCGTTGTAAAATATCCTTTAAAAGATCTTTTTGAGATATGTCGGGAAAAATACGCTCACATTGGACCGTCTGCCCGTATTGTACTTCCTGAACTTTATTTTGTATGTTGAAAGTAGCGCCGCTGTTTAGTGTAAATGTACCACCTGTGTAACCGGTGAATTCGTAGGTAATTTTAATGCCCTGCCCAGGCTGAAGTACCTGGTCGAATGAGACAGTTTGATTAGTTAATACGATAGTATTTGAACTGCCGCGGTCTGCGTAATCAACCTGCGTTTCGGCAAGTACGGTGGCTGCGTCATCTGCCATCGAAACATCTGTGTACAAACGTATCTGGATGGCTACTTTTGATGAATAGGTGGTATGGGAGGGGTTGGTTGATGTAAATGAAATACCAAAGGCTATAGAAGCGGTTACGCTGGTGATCTCGGAAACGAAGTATCCATTTTCTCCCGGATTGTAATAATGACTTGGATCGGAAATAACAAGGCTAAATGGAATTGAGCCGATGTTACCCAGGGTAGTTGGATGGTTTTGTGTGATATCTTTTCCTGTTTGTACCGTAATGCTTTTGTAACTCACATTATTTTGCACATCAGTGCCATGATCGAAAGAATCGTTGGCGAACTGGCAGATGAGTTTAGCATAAAGGGGATCATTCAGCAAGGAACCTGCGCCTTTATATCCCGCTGATTTGAGCAACAGGTCGATAGCCGTTTTAATGAAAAATCCGGGGCGTTGGTAATGCACATCAATTGGCGTGGAATAATCAGCATTGCTGATAAGCCCGTAATCAACCACCGGCCAGATCCAGCCTTCCGTCTTAGTTTGCGAATAAGCTGCATTGGGCACGTTCCAGATATGGTCATAAGGTTGCCATACCAGGTTTTTCCCGTAATCGCTCCATTGGCTGGTACTGTCGCCCATGTCATAAAGTTTACCATCTATTGCGTCAAAGAAATCCACATTGCCCGAAAGAACAGTTACATCAGCATTATCCTCATTGACCTGATTCAATTCAGCAATACCATAAGGAATGATCTCAAGCCCGTCCTGCACCAATTTGGCCTGGTATTGCTGATAAGGCGCATTGGTAGTGAAAGCTACATCATCGGGAAAGCCCAATATTTGCCGGTTACGCTGGGTGAGCGGCAATTTAAACTGGTTACTGGTATTGCCCTGCTGATTTTGCACTTCCGCCAGGTTGTTGATCTGGAAGGTGAGCGCGATCGGGGAATCGTTGTTCAGGTCGACTAATTGCTCGTTGATAAATAATTGGATTTGGTTCATAGGCCCCCAACCCCTAAAGGGGAGTTTATATTAATTTATAAATAGATTTATTTGGATTAGCCCCTATATTCCTCCCCTTTAGGGGCAGGGGGCTACTGCGTTTGTATATTGATCGACGGCATATTGAATGTGATGCTGAATTGGGCTTGTCCGTTCAGGGTTTCATATTCGCTGTAGGTTGCCGTATTGATAACGACGGTTTGCCATTTCACCGGGTTTTTGTTTACGAGCATTTGCACCTTTGGCGAGTATTTGATTGACTGAAGGCCTTTAATGTCATTCACCGATAGATCTTCTGCCATTACCTTCATCTTTTGGCCCGCATCCTTGGCTATCACTTCCTCAATGCCCTGCTGATTTTCCCAGTCGGATACAAAGTTTTTGATGATCGTGGCGTTCTGAACATCAAGCGAAATTTCCTGGTTGTAAACAAACCGGTAGTAACTCCACGTGCCTGTCAAACCAATCCAGCGCAGATAAACGGAATTTTCGTCAACAGCATCGTCGATGCGTATGGTTTGCGTTTGTGTAATTGTATGTGTGGCACCATCCGCATCATACTTAAGGGCGATCGTAAAATAATAGGCCTCAGGCGGGAAGATTGTATTGATGAGCAACCGGTTCAGGCCCAATTGTGAGGGAAGTGTGGTATCAGAAATTGTTTCGCCCGAGATGATAAACTTGCTGCTATCTTCATTAAGCAGCCAGGAGCCATCTTCATTCAATAAGTCGGTGGTTTGAGAATCGCCTGTTAGAGGATTGCGGTTAATATCAAGCGGTATAATTTCACAATAGATATTTAAACCGAGCAGGGATTCACTATAAATAAAACCGATGTCGAATGGATAACCATTTGAAAAAGCCGGCTCGGCAAAATCTGTTATCCATGAGGCTAATTGTGAACTATCGGTAACCGAAGCGAAAGGTACGTAAGCTGCCAGGTTTCCGCCATAGCGTTGCCCTAATTGCTTTGCAGCATAAACCACATAATAAGGCGTACTAACCGGAACATATGCCGATGTATAGCCATTGGCGGTGCCGTCGTCCCAGCTTTGGGCATATTGAATTTGGTAGCTTGCCGAAAGGTTATTATCGCGAAAATTTATTTGGGTATAATCGCTATCATCCTTTGGTTGCAAAAGGCTCTGCAAAAAATTTGAGAAATCCGCTTTAATGAGTCCCGTACTGTCGGGCCTGTTTGTTGCAGTTATCACCTGCTGTTGCCCGGTTAGTTGATCCTGGTAAATGATTTGGGTCAATATCTTATAGTAAGGGCGTAAGCGATTGATATTAATGAACCCCGATGCGTTGCCCACATAGGGTGTTTGAATCAATAACGTATTGTCGCTATTTGCCGCGACAACCGAAAAGACCCCTTTGTAATTGCCCGCATTGAGGTAAACCAGATCACCTTGTGTTACGGCAAAACCAGTAGCAGGGTCGGTTAGCGCAGCATTTACCGATAAGAGCGCATTGGCGCTTGTTGTGTCAAGCGTTATAGATGTTACCTCAAAATCCTTACGCTGGTAAGTAAATACGATTGGATTAAATGCCGCGTTCCAGCGGGATATATTACCGTTACCGAGATCGGCGGAAGGATCGGATATAAGCAGGTTACTTAATACAGGAACCGTAATAGAACGTGTCGCGGTACAACTTGCCGGATTTGCATCTTTTACTTCAAACTGGTGTGATCCGCCGGAAAGGCCGGTAAATGTTGGAGAGCTTTGCCAGGTGGCGCCTGCATCCTTACTATATTGGAGGGGCATATAGCTTGATGAGGCGCTGATGGTGACCTGGCCATCCAGTGCGCCGGGAGCCGATTCTGGTTGATCAACAGAAATGTAGTCGATCTCCAAATCACATGGGTTAACAGGCGGTAAAGAGCCGGGTATGGTACCGATGCCAGTGACCTGGAACTTGGTGAAGAACAAAGGATCGCTGTTGCTTAACTGGCCATTGTAGATCAGCTGAGATTGCCCGGCAATGTTTACCGTACTTTCGGTGACAGTGCCGTTGATGTTCGTGTCAAAGGTAACAGCAACGTTGTTACCGTTCACTAATTGGCCGGAAGCCGCGTCACGAAATTGGATATATACGCTGCCATTGGTTTGTGTGCCCGATACGGAAGTATCGGCATATACTACGGATGCTAGGATGCTCATTGTTGGTTATAATGGTTGAAGAAGTTGTATTGGTTGTAGAAGTTGTAATGGTCGCTGCTATATCGTAAGGGAATCTAGTATTTGCTGCGCTATAGTGTCGGCAATGTTTTCGGTTGCTGGGTTGAGCCTAAGATTGATATTGTCATCGCTCAATGGTTCTGATAAGATTCCAGATACACCTTTAAAGCCTTTCTTGTCGATAGATTTCTTTACTGCCCATGCGGCTTTGTCAGGTATGCCTTTGGCCTGGCACCAGGCTTTTATCCGGTCGATCATCGTCGGGTTGCCTGCAGTAGGGTTAGAACCGGTTGGCCCGCGGCCCGTTTCCAGGAGTTGTATATACGCCGGTAATTGCAGTTGTGCACTGTCACCATCGCTTATGACGGTGATTTGCTCGGCAGTTTGCCCGGTAGCCATTTTCCCGTTTGCCTGGAGCGAGTTGATCACATCGGTTTTAAGGGATTCGAGAAAGTTTGTTAAAGCGTCATTGGTCATTGGGCATTAGTCATTAGCGTGCATAGTTGATGTGCCATGGTTATCATATATCGTTTGTGAATGCTATTGACTACGGTCTAAAACGACCCGAAGTACATAGTTTGCAAGGTGATAGTGAGGTTAACGCCTGTAGAGTTGACGTCGAACTTATTATAAACCGGCATGCACTTGGCCTTATCGCCGGCTTTTACGCGGAAATAGCGCCCTTCGCCCTCGCGGTATTTGGAAGCCTTGACGATAAATTCATTTGCCATGGTTAACGCCTGGTTTACATAGGCCTCATTATCAGCAGTGAATTGATCAAATTCGGTCTTGTAAAGGAACTCCAAATAAATTGAAAATGTATTGTCTACTGATCCGTTTACCTGCGGGGATACTTCGATGGGTTGCAAAGGGTACATGAACACAACAGGAAAAGAGGCATCATCGGCCTGGAGATTAAGTTCGTTGGCGGTGCCGTAGACAAAGGTTGGCTGTGCCGATAGCGATCGCGTGATCGCTTCGATTTGATTTCGAATGGGCATTGGGGTAGTTATTAGTTAATTAGTGATCAGGCCTGCATTGCTTTCAAGATGTCTCTCAGCCTAAGGCGTTAAATTTACTGCCATGTATTCAGCGTTGCGCGTTCAGTAGTTCGTTGAAACGGCTCCGGTATTCGGCTTCGGTTTTATTCAATAAAAGTTTGGTTAGCACCCGATCGTAGGGCATCGCCAGGATTTGGCTCCATTTAGTTATATCGCCGCCGGCGAGGGCATTTACGGTGTTAATATATTTGAACTTTTCAAACGCCTGGATACCTGCCTTTTTCTCCATTGCAGTCGGAGCCGTGGCAAGAAGCCTATTCTCTGTTTCAATAAGTTGGGATAACAGGTAAAAAAATGCCTGGCAATGGGCAGCGCCTCCGTTACCCTTAGTTTTTTTACTTCTCCACCAAAAGCCTCTGCCTCATATTCATCATATTTTTTATTAGTCACACGACAGAAAAAGTATTGCGCCAGTACCTGGCAGCAGGCCTTTAACGAGGGCTGAAAATGTTCCTGCCAGTCTTCCTCACCATATAAGTTGATGTGTTCGTTTATTTCATCGGCTATAATATCTCTTGCTGCAAGGAATGCCCCGGCCGGTTCGACGGACAGGTTGCGAATAACATTGACAGCTGTTTTTTGGCCGTTAATGGTAAAAGTTACTTTATTTGGGATGCTATCATTGTTATATAAGTACCTGATCTGGTTGGCCAGCGATGATACGTAATCGCCGAAAGTGAGAAAATCTTCAAAATTTTTGACCGAATGAAGCTCGTCCTTCGGTATTCCCGAAAGTATACTGATGGCATCCAGGTCGTCCAGATAATGTTTTTCCTGCATAGCCATCATTTGGCCCAAAGTAAGTTCATCCAGGAGAGTGGGTATCCTCACCTGTATTTTTCCGGCGGTTGTTTTTAGCGTTTTTTCGATCATAAATTTATAAGGCCCGAAAGAGTTACTTGCCGGCCCGGCTCCTTGAACGGGAACCTTGCTTTTGGCCGAACTAAGCTACTGATTTTTAGTTTATTTAATGCAATATATCTTAAAGGATCTATCAAATGGTTCCATTTATCCTCTGGTTCGTTCAAAATTTTGCCTATTCGCCCGGTTTTCCACTTATATCGGCCCAGTTCTTCGCGCAAATTGACGCTTTCGCGGGTGATATTCAGCTTGTACCGTTTCAGGATGTCGATGGATAATTTGATGCTGTCGGCACCCTTCTTTGCCGGAGTAACCCGCCATCCCATGCGGCGTAATTCTTCGATGGATTTGGGCTCCGCGCTATCGGCTATGATCTCTGTTCTTTTACTAACTCCTGCTTCTGCCAATTTCCTTGAAATGTCCGGGTTGGTAAGACCGGTTTCATACAACAGTTCTTCTATCCATAGCTCCCCGTTTTGCTTGTAAACTTCGATGCAGCCGGTTTCATCATTGGTAAAACCAAAGTCGAGCCCGGTGGCTATGAGTTTGGCATCTGGAGGTATCGACTCGCATATGTGCCAGTTATCCAATACCAGGCCTGAGATTTTACCGGTCAATCCGCGTCCGTAAACTTTCCAGCGTTCGGTATCAGTTTCTTTAAGCGATTCGATCTTCCTTCGGATGCTGCCATCCAAAAAGGGGTTGTGCCTGTGATCGGAAATGATCAGTTGTACACCCGGCCGACCCAATAAATGTTCATGCACCCAGAAGTTCGCGTTGGGATTATAGTCGATATAAATTCTTTTTCGGGTGCGCAGCGCTAACTCGCTGTATATATCCCAACTGATACCGTTAGCCTCGTTTACGAACAGGTAGTCTCGTTTGCCGGACTTCGCATCCTGTGCATCCGAAAAGCTCTTAAATTCGATTATTGTACCATTCTTAAATTCAAATATTCGCTCAGACTTGTTATACGACTTTACTTTAGCCATCAATTGTTTCGAGGAGGAATATATGCTCAGTGCGTCCCTTAAAACACCTGATTTGATATTGGGTATATCCTGTCCCGCAATAGTAATTACCTGTTTTGGTCGTTCATAAGCCAGTTTGAACAATACCTGGATGATAGCAAATGTCTTCCCGGAATTTGTGCCGCCCTGGTTGACAATAATGTGGGCGGTGCCATTATAGTTTTCTTCAAATAATATAGATGCCTTATAGCCGTTAGCCATGTATTGGTATTTGTAAAAAGATTTTAGTTAACTTTATGCATACAAAAGCCCGAATGCCATGCGCCGCTTTTATCACTTTTACCTTTTCATACTTGCATCGCTATTCTTCTTCTCCTGCAAGCCGGATAAGAACAGCGTCGCTCCGTTACTGGCATCGCAGAAGATGATCATTGGTACATGGACGTTACAGCAAGAGCAATACACCCAATATGTGGACGGCCAAAAACAGATCGACACAACGCTTAATGCTACAGAGTATAATCGTGCCTATGTGAAGTTCAATGGTAATGGTACTTTTAGCAGTGCCGGCCTTTACACATCTCCTAATTTGGGCAGCCTGAGCGGTGGTCTGGTGACCGCAGCTGACTCCACATCAGGGACATTTAGTTTTACCGGTTCAACATTCAGTCTTTCAGAGCCAATAGCGGGGTTAGCTACCGGATCAACATTAACCGCTGTAAGCGTAACAATGGCGCCGGTAATAACACCTGTGTCCCATTCGGTATCTATCAGCCAGCTGACAGCTCAATCATTGAAAATACATACGGAATATATTTATACTTATACTGTAAACAGCTCGTCGCAGACCTATAAAATGGACGACGACTATTACTATACCAAATAGCTTATAACACTACCTCCTTTTCGGATGATGCCGGTTTAAGATCGGATTGTATGATCTCAAACTGTAGTACGCCATCCGCTTCTTTGTCCTGTGATTTATAATCAGCAAGGTCATTCCGGGCCATAGTTCTTAATGCAAACACAGCACCGCTTGATGAATGGAAATGCAATTTCTTCTCATATGCAGCTTCAATACGAAGGCGAGCTCTTTTTAGCAATGCCGAATATTTACCTTTAGCTTCGAATGATTCATATTCCTGCCTGCTGGTGAAGCCAAGAAAATATGCAAGACCAGCCAGGGTGGGAGGCTCGTCATTTTCATCTTCCGTTGGTTCAAAATACTGCGTTATTAATTTGCTCAGCTGACGCGCTGAAGCAAATGGTCTTTTCGTTTTGCTCATTTATGATTGAAATGCCAATTGGCATAAAGGAATAATCAAAGATACTAATATTTTTAGTTTGCTGCAAATAAATTTGAAAATAATTGAGAATTGTTTGATTGTTAACCGGTTAAATTGTTAGGTTATTTCTTCGCAATTCAGGTCAATTGTCATTGCTCTATAATCTTTGGAATATATTGGAACGATTATTCCAATATGTATTTACATTTGCGGAACGATTGTTCCAAAAATAGAAAATTAAACGGATAGTAAAATGAAAAAATTAGCAAACAAAGTAGCAGTGATTACAGGCGCATCCAAAGGTATCGGTGCTGGTATTGCAAAAGATTTAGCAGCCGAAGGCGCATCAGTAGTTGTAAATTATGCCTCGGCCAAAGAAGGCGCAGAAAAAGTAGTAGCCGAGATCATTAACAATGGCGGCCGTGCCATCGCGGTGCAGGGCAATGTGTCCAATTCAGGCGATGTGGACCGTTTATTTGCTGAAGCAAAGAAAGCATTCGGCGGTGTGGACATACTGGTAAACAATGCAGGTGTGTATAAGTTTAGCGCCATCGAGGAGGTTACCGAAGAAGAATTTCATCGTCAATTTAACACCAATGTATTAGGCTTGCTGCTGGCCACTAAAGGCGCAGTGAAGAATTTTGGTGAAAACGGCGGCAGCATCATCAACATCGGTTCGGTGGTGAGCAGCATAGCGCCTCCGGGAAGCTCTATCTATACAGCAACAAAGGGTGCTGTTGATTCCATTACACACGTGCTTTCGAAAGAGCTGGGCTCCAGGAATATCCGTGTAAACTCTATTAACCCGGGTATGGTTGAAACCGAAGGCACACATACTGCAGGTATCATAGGCAGCGATTTTCAAAAAGAAACTGAGAAAAATGCACCGCTTGGCCGGATAGGGCAACCAGGCGACATAGCCCCGCTGGCGGTTTTCCTGGCGTCAGATGATTCACGCTGGCTAACTGGGGAAACATTATTAGCTGGGGGTGGCGTAAGGTAAGTTGCCAGTTGGCGGTGACCAGTTATCGGTGACCGGTTACCCTCCAATTGCTAATAACTGTTAACTAATCAGTAAAAATAATAGCTTTGCCTTACACGGGCAAAGCTTTTCTGTTATGGCAAGGACCAAAGATTTTGATGAAAATGAAGTGTTGATGAAAGCTGTGCACCTTTTCTGGCTGCAGGGGTACAACGGCACTTCCATGCAGGACCTGGTGGATGGATTAGGTATTAGCCGGTCTAGCCTTTACGATACCTACGGTGATAAGCACGCCTTATTTCTCAAATCACTTGAGAATTATAAGAAAACGGTATCGGCTAAAATGGAAGCGATTGTCGGTGAAGCAACCTCTGCCAAAGATGCGGTAAAGGGGTTGCTTGAATTCATAATTGGCGAACTATTGAGCGATCAGGAACATAAGGGCTGTTTCCTGGTGAATGCCGCTGTTGAGGTCGCCCCGCATGACCAGGAGGTGAATAGTATCATTTGCCAGAGCGATAGAGAAGTTGAGGCGTATTTTTATCAGACCATAAAAAATGGGCAAGAAAAAGGGGAGATCGTTAACAATCAAGATCCACGAGCTCTATCAGGCTTTATCCTTAATAATATAAAAGGCGTTCGTGTCACTGCGAAATCCATCAACGATAAGAAACTCTTCAAAGACATAATCGATCTGACGATGTCTGTTTTGAACTAAACAATCAGCTTCATATTTTTTTTGGAAAATATTTGACATTTCAAATTTTCCACTACATTTGTTGGAAAATATATTTGTAAAAATATTTTCCAATTGTGAAGGACAGGATCATTGAAACGGCTTTAGAGCGTTTTTTGCAATATGGCATCCGTAATATGACCATATTGAAACTGGTTGAGCCCCTGGGTATTTCTACCAAAACTGTCTATAAATACTTTGCCAGCAAGGAAGCCTTGTTGCAGGAATGCCTGCATGTGTTGTATGATGGTTATTATAACGAATTTACCGCCATACTCGCCAGTCGCGATAACCCGGTAAATAAGTTACTCATCTTGTTCAGGGCTACGTTGGGCAAGGATTTCGGCATGAGCCGGGAGTTCTTCCACGACCTGAACTACTATTACCCTGAACTGCAAAACGAAGCTATCAACCGGGTTAGAAGCAATTATGGCACACTAATGGTACCGCTGGTTGAGGACGGGATCAAGAAATGCTATTTTCTTGATCACCTGGACCCTCAACTGGCACTTAAAGGCATCAGTACTTTGTATGCATCCATCACCAGGGACGAGGAATACCGGGATTACAAAGGCAGTCCGTATCCGTTGTTCAAAAACATGGTAGAGATATACATCCGCGGCATGTGTACGGAAAAGGGGCTTAAGGAAATTGACAACAATCCATACCATAACGATTAAATAAATGAAGAAGTTTATACTTTTTATTATCCTGGTTTCCGGCGCTTTCGCGGCGATCGGCCAGCAGCCTGCAACATTGAACTTAATGCCGGTACCGAAACAGCTTGCCTTGAATAGCGGAAAGTTCCGCCTGACTAATAAGTTCACTATCCATGTGCAGGCGGTTTCGACTGATACCGCTTTATATGCTGCTGTAAACAGGGCATACCAGGCGCTGAACAGGAAGACCGGCCTTGTTTTCATTCAGAAACATATCACACCAACTGATACCGTGACCTCAACGCAAATGACGGTTAGCGTGCGGGCAAAGTCGACGCCTGAGATCGGCGGGGATGAAAGCTACAAGTTGCATGTAGTTGAAAACCTGGTTAGTGTTGATGCACCAACAACAGCAGGAGCCCTGCACGGTTTGGAGACCCTTATCCAGCTTTGTGATAAAGATGAAACCGGCTATTTCTTCCCTGCAATTGCTATAGATGATGCGCCGCGGTTCAAATGGCGCGGCCTGATGATCGACGTGGCGCGGCATTTCATTCCACTTGATGTTATGAAGCGGAATATTGATGCTATGGCCGCTGTAAAGATGAATGTATTGCACTGGCACCTGACCGATGACGAGGGTTTTAGAGTCGAATCAAAAGTATATCCGTTACTGCATCAAGATGGCTCAAACGGCGATTATTATACGCAGGCCCAGTTAAAAGAACTGGTAAAATATGCGGCTGACAGGGGCATCATCATTGTGCCTGAATTTGATATGCCCGGCCATTCGCAAAGCTGGTTTGCGGGTTATCCCGAACTGGCCAGCCAGCCTGGCCCATACCGGCCGGGACCGCGTATGCAGTGGCAAAACGAGCATCCCGACCCGAAACGGCCGAAGGGTAATTCGATACTCGATATTATAGCCAACATGGAGGCGCCGACATTCGACCCGACTAACGAAAAGGTGTACAAGTTCCTGGATAAGTTTATCGGAGAAATGACTGCCATTTTTCCATCGGGCTATATGCACATCGGCGCGGACGAGAACAACGGAATGGCCTGGAAAATGAACCCGGCCATTATGGCCTGGATGAAAGACCATCAAATGCAAACAACGGATGATCTGCAGCGCTACTACGTACAGCGGGTACACGACCTGCTGAAAAAACATCACCGCCAGATGATCGGGTGGGAGGAGATATATAATGACAAACTGCCCAAGGACGCCATTGTGCATAAATGGATACCGGAAGATGGCGGCATGATCAAATCGTATGGCAGCGCAAATGATTTCGCTTCACATGGTTACCCTGTGCTGATATCGGAAGGGTTCTACCTGGATGTATTTATGCCGGCCTACATTTACTATAACAACCCGGCCTTTGCCAATGCCGATAACGCCAATATACTGGGTGGTGAGGGTGCACAATGGACCGAATTGGCCGATAATGAAAATATCGAAGGCCGCGTTTGGCCGCGGGCTGGGGCGATAGCGGAAAGGCTATGGTCGCCGGCATCGGTCAATGATACAGAAGATATGTACCGCCGGTTATTCAAGCTGAGTGATGAATTAGATGAGCGTGGGTTGCTGAATCTGAGTAATTATGACCGGGCGCTGAGAAGCCTAGCCAACAATGCGCCAACCGATCATTTGAAAATGTTGACGGATGTTTTAACCCCGGTAAAAGGTTACCGTAAATTGATGGCCTCGATGTTTAAGGCGCCGCCATCATCCTATCAAACCACGCCCCTGACGGCGGTGTCGGATATAGTTTTCGCGGATTCGGAAACAAAAAGGCAATTCAGGACATGGGTAAAGGCCTTACTTGAAAAACACGATAAAAAAGCAGAAAACAGTATCAGGGCATGCCTCACCGTCTGGCAGCAGAATGACGCGCTTTTAGAACCCTTGTTTTCTGGGAACAGGCGATTAACTGAAATACAGGATCAGTCCAAAAATCTAACCGCAGCCGCGGCAATCGGACTTGAAGCTTTAGACAGGATAGACAAAGGAACCGCCGCAGATGGTGCATGGGTACAGCAGCAGGCCAACGCCCTGGATAATTGCGCAAAGGCACATAATGAAACGGAGATAGCGGTAATACCCGAAATAGCCGCTTTAGTTACCGGGCATTTAGCGCCTGAGCCAACAACTTATTCCGCATTCTGATGTTTATGCAGTAATGGTTTCATCGTCGGCTCAAAAGTTCTTATAATTGCAGCTTTTCCAGCCGTTTTATAAATTACTCTGTGCAAAAATTATGGAAGCTTGTTTTGCTGTTGTTAGTCCTTTCCGTTGTTTCAGCAGGCTCCTATGCACAGGATAAGCGACTGATTCCCGTCACAAGGTACCCTTCCAGGATGAAGGATACAGCTACCAAAGTTCGGCAGGATACTGCCGGAGAGACCGATCTTAACGATGTCTTCCAGTATATATTTACTAAAAATTACAAGCCCGCAAAGAACGATATCATAGGTCGCAAGCCAATTATTTCGTTTGTGCCCGCCGTGGGTTACTCTCTGCAAACGGAAGCAGCAATAACACTTTCGGGCAATATCGTATTCAGGGATTCCCCCGGTACTAAAATATCGGCGATAACGACCAGCATGGGATTTACACAGCGGCGGCAATTTACGCTGCCAGTACTGTCTAACATTTGGACAACCAATAATAGTTTCCTGTTTGTAGGCGATAGCCGGTTCTATATCTATCCTCAAAGTACCTATGGCCTAGGCAGCAATTCGGATATCGATGATAAGCAACACATGAGATATAATTTGCTGCGCATCTCAGAGGTTGCCTATAAACGCATCGGCGGCAATTTCTTCCTGGGCGCCGGGTACCGGATGGACGACCATTGGAACATAAGCTACGAACCGCCAAGGGACGGCGGCATCTCCGATTACCTGGTTTATGGGGCGACCGCGAGGTCATTATCGTCGGGTTTCAGTCTCAATGCGCTGTTCGACAGCAGGGATATTTCCGTCAATGCCTCAAAAGGCTTTTATGGCGCTATACAATATTACAATGCTCAAACCTGGCTCGGCAGCAACAGTAACTGGCAATCTATTGTGATCGACCTGAGGAAATATTACCGGTTCCCGGCCAGTTCGGACAACGTCATCGCTTTTTGGTCGTATGATTGGCTCGTACTCAGCGGGAAACCACCTTACCTTGACTTGCCAAGTACATCATGGGACCCCTACTCTACTACCGGCAGAGGATATATTCAAAGCCGCTTCAGGGGCGGGCAAATGGTTTATGCAGAAGCTGAATATCGTTTTAAGATATTGACTAACGGGCTGATCGGCGGGGTGGTATTCCTGAATGGTGAATCCTTCTCGGCCGCGCCGGGCACTAAACTTGAATCTATTCAGCCGGGGTTCGGGCCGGGACTTCGTATTAAACTGAATAAGGCTTCAAAAACCAACCTGGATATCGACTATGGGTTTGGGAACCAGGGATCGAATGGGCTGTTCCTGACGGTCGGGGAAGTGTTTTAAAAACTACAGACTTTATACAAAATTGAGCAATAGCATTGTATAATAATTGTTTTCAAATTATTTACTGAGGGGATAGCCGGGCTTAACGCCCGGCTGTTCTTTTTGTAACAATTCTATAAATTACCCCATCAAACGGAATTCATTAGCAATTTGATAACACAGCCTTTTTAACTTGCATTAAACTTTTGATAATTTTCGCCGTCAAACAGCACGAATTGTAAACTCATTGATCAGCATTCCCTCTATGGCACGCAATTTTGCGAAAATTTTAATGCTGATCTTACCCGGAATCATCGCTGCTAATTTCTCTCTTGCCCAAAGCAAAAAATACATTCCGCTGAAACCTCCTGATAGCCTCGCCGGCCGAAAGGACAGCATTGGCCAAATGGACATGGGCGACGTATTGCAGTCGCTTTTTAATGTGAAGCCGACAAAGGTAAGGGACACTGTGGGAGCGAAACCGGTGATTTCTATTGTTCCTGCATTGGGATACTCGCTACAATCGCGCCTGGCCATTTTATTGGCCGGTAATGCGGCGTTTCGAACGGCGCCCGGATCAAACGTGTCAACCATCATATCAAGCCTGGCTTACACGCAAAATAAACAGGTCACGCTGCCCATCCAATCCAGTATCTGGAGCCATGATAATAATTATGATTTTGTGGGCGAGATACGCTTGTATCATTATCCGCAAAGCACCTTTGGTTTAGGAAGCAGCTCAAACATTGAGAGCGAAGCACCGATGGACTATGATTACCTTCGGTTTTCGGAAATAGCCCTTCGGAAAATAACCGGGGATTTTTACGCAGGCGGTGGGTACATTATTGATTATCATGCCGATATTACTATTCAGCCTACTGAGAACGGAACGGTATCTGATTATGTTGAATATGTTCCCAAAAAGGCCCTTGATAAGCCTAACAGGCATACTACGTCGTCAGGTTTCACGCTCAATGGCCAGTATGATACCCGCGATTCGCCTATCAATGCATCAGAAGGTTTTTATGCTACCTATGAGTTCAGGCAGAACCTAAAAAACCTGGGCAGTACTACCGCCTGGAGTTCGCTGATACTGGACGTTCGCAAATATTTCCGGTTTCCTGTAAGTTCCAATAATGTTTTGGCCTTCTGGTCGTACGACTGGCTGACCATCAGCGGCAAGCCGCCTTATCTTGACTTGCCGTCGACCCTGTGGGACGCTTCGACCAATGCGGGCCGGGGATATATACAAGGAAGGTTCAGGGGTGCGCAAATGGTATACGGCGAAATGGAATACCGGTACCATATCACCCGTAACGGCTTGATCGGGGGCGTGGTGTTCCTGAATGCTGAGACTTTCTCGGCAGCGCCCGGAACCCGGTTGCAGGCTATTCAACCCGCCTATGGGCCCGGCTTGCGCGTCAAATTGAATAAGGTAAGCAAAACCAATGTTGATATCGACTATGGCTTTGGCAACCAGGGCTCACACGGCCTATTTGTTAATGTCGGCGAGTTGTTCTAAGCATAAAAGCCTGTCCTTCAATTGTTTTCACAGATCAGTTAATTGTTGAAAACTTCCCTGTAAATCAGCACTTTAACTAGAAACAAACATTGTCATGTTTACGTAAAATAATACCTATATCAAGGTTTTATGATTCGTGCAGGGCAGCGTATTATTCTTACTTCAGTACTATTCATATTTTCTGTTGTAGTTGCTTACGGTAAAGCCGATACTGTAACGCATAGATCAGGCTACCTTAGGAAAGATACTGTACAGCAGGCCGACCTGATGGATATGATGCATTCGTTTTTTCGAACAGGTTCATCATCATCCAGGAATGATTCAGTAGGATTAAAACCGGTAATTTCGATGGTTCCGGCGGTGGGATATGCACTTCAGTCGCGGATGGCAATTTTGCTTTCGGGTAATATGGCATTTCGCACCGGCGCAGATGCCCGTATATCTGTGGTTAACTTCAGCACTTCATACACCCAAAACGCCCAGTTTACCCTGCCGCTGCTGTGGAATATCTGGAGCAAAAACAATAACTACAATTTTACCGGCGACATGCGGTTTTATGCTTACCCTCAGAATACGTTCGGATTGGGCAGCAATTCGGGGCTGTGGAACCAGGATCCGATGAACTACAATTACTTCCGTTTTTCTGAGACGGCGTTGCGACATATAACCGGTAATCTTTACCTTGGCGCGGGCTATGTTATGGATAACCACTGGGGTATTTCGCATCAATCGCCGATAAGTATAGCCTTTCCGGGCTTTTCAAATTATAACACAGCGACCCACACCGCTTCATCAGGTTTTACGCTTAGCGGCATCTATGATTCACGCGATAATACTATCAACCCTTCTGGCGGTTTTTATGCCATGTACCAATTTCGCGAAAACCTCACCGCGCTGGGCAGCACAACAGCCTGGAACTCGCTGACACTTGACGTACGGAAATATTTCAGATTTCCTGCGAGCTCTAACAATACCCTTGCGTTCTGGTCGTACGACTGGCTGACACTAAGCGGTGCTCCGCCTTACCTCGATCTGCCTTCTACAATGTGGGATGCCAATACCAATGCCGGCCGCGGCTATATCCAGGGGCGTTTCCGCGGGGCGCAGATGGTTTACGCCGAAACAGAATACCGATATGCTATTACGAGAAATGGGTTGATCGGCGGGGTGTTCTTTGTAAACGTGCAATCTTTTTCGGCAGCGCCGGGAACGCGCCTGCAAGCCATACAGCCCGGATATGGCCCCGGACTGCGCGTAAAACTGAACAAGGTATCCAAAACCAACATCAGTATGGATTACGGTTTCGGTACACAGGGTTCGCACGGACTTTTTGTAAATGTGGGTGAACTGTTTTAACAGATTGAAACGACTAAAAAGTTAATTTTTGTTAAAATTTTGTTACAAGCAACCCAACGTGTTTACAATCCCGTAAATAATTATGTAATTTTATAGTGAGTCTATTCCTAAGGTAGTATGGTGAGGTTGTTTACCGGGTTTGTGTGTTTGGTTTTGCCGCTTGCGGTTTTCCTGTCCTCGTGCCAGAAGGATGAGAGCGTGGATGCGGCAAAAACGGCCCCGCAAGTTAAGATTGACAGCGCCGGAAAACAGAATACAGCAGCCGGCAATTACCTCGCCGGCAAAGGGACTTTAAAGATAAAGCTGAAAGATTCTACTTATACTTTTGACGCGTCGCTAGACTCCATAGCCTTTGTAAATATCAACATCAGCGGTACGGAATATTACGGCATTACGGCTATTAATAAGGCACATACCGTGAGCTTTGGCATTAGCACTTTAGGGGCACCCATTGCCGAAATGCCGGGCAACGTATCCGGCTGCCAATTTTTACTGCATTCGCCCGGCAAAACCGATCTGGAATATACGCTGACGCGTAACACGGCACCCGAGGACTACGGAACTTTATCACTGGAGAAATATAACCAGGATACCATACTGGCTAAAGGAACTTTCCATACCTACCTGGCCAAAGACCCGAAAAACAGCTCCGCTTTCAGTGTTGTTGACGGGAGCTTTGAGCTGAAGGTGAAGTAATTTTCAGAGGTTTGGTGTCAGATGCCTGATTTCCGAACTCCAATCTCCGACTTCGCATTTCCGTCACTTACTCACCCTCGCTAATTTTCGTTGTCATCCACAGGATAAGGAATCCTAACAAGGCAATGATCGAGAATGCCCATTGCAGGCTTGCTGCCTGGGCTACGAAACCAACAAAGGGCGGCACGAACAGGAAGCCGAGGTAACCTATAGACGATACCGCAGCTATGGCCGGGCCCCCGCTCAAGGTTTTTGACTTGCCCGCCATACTATAAACCAACGGAACAATACAGGAAACGCCGAGCCCGATCAGGCTGAAGCCGATTAGTGCGGTTGCTACACGCGGGAGTGCGATCGCGATAGCAAAACCTGAGACAATGAGCAGGCTGCTGTTTACTAATAATCGTTTGATACCCCATTTGCCGGTCAGCCTGTCGCCGATAAAACGGCCGACGGCGACGCTGAACATGAATACCAATAGTCCAGTTGTCACTATCTTTTCATTAGCATGCACCGCCTCGCGGATGTATATACCGCTCCAGTCGTACATTACGTTCTCACAGGCCATGGTAGCGAAGCAGATGAGCGCAAACTTGAGCAGAGTTTTATCCTGTAGTATCAGGATACGTTTCCTGAATAAAAAGGCAGGTTCATTATTTTGCGGTTCCGGTTTTTGGTGGAGGGTATTAGGGAACGCGATAACTGCCAGTATGCAAAGCAGTAGGCTTACCGAAAGCAAATGCCAATAGGTAGGTACACCGCAAAACGTCATTATCCATGAGGTAAACACGCCGGCCAGCCCCGACAAACTCCAGATGCCGTGAAAAGTGGTTATAATGCTCTTGTCATAGAATTTTTGCACGCTGACAGACTGCGTGTTTGTTGATAGGTTAAGCAGGTTGCGCGATGAGCCGAAAAAGAACAGGATGATAATAAATTGCCAGTACATATTGGAGAAGCCTACTAACGCCAGCATAACATTGAAAGCCAGCGCGCCGATAAGCATAATGCGGTTGCTGCTAAACGCGGAAAGCAATCGGCTGGTAAACGGCAAGGTGACGAACAGGCCAATGGGCAAGGCAAATAGCGCGGCGCCCAGCTGGGCCTTATTGAGGTGGAGCTGTTGCTGCAGGTCGGGTATTCGCGACGTCCAGGTAGTGTAGCCGAAACCGGAGATGAAGAAAAAGACCGCATTGGCGATGCGCATTTTGCGGGGCGACAGGGCGGTTGCAGGTTGGATATCCACTGGAGAATCTTAAGACTTGCTAAAATAGGCGAA
>Ga0207064_1005_pt1 | contig 44267 bp, 42 predicted proteins | sample Alteio_BWMinCont_26_FD_153488 | JGI IMG/M metagenome (GOLD analysis project Ga0207064, IMG submission 153488) | Enriched cells from forest soil in Barre Woods Harvard Forest LTER site, Petersham, Massachusetts, United States -... | ecosystem: Environmental > Terrestrial > Soil > Temperate forest >...
TATATAAAGGATAAGGATACGCGCCTGATCGGGCCGAATTGCCCGGGTATCATTACCGCGGGCGAGGCTAAGATCGGCATTATGCCGGGCTTTATCTTCCGCAAGGGACATGTGGGCGTAGTTTCCAAATCAGGCACTTTAACTTATGAAGCTGTTGACCAGGTGGTGAAGGCCGGCTTGGGCATTACCACAGCTATCGGCATAGGCGGCGACCCGATCATCGGTACACCGACCAAAGAAGCCGTTGAACTGCTGATGAACGACCCGGATACGCACGGCATTATTATGATAGGCGAGATAGGCGGCGGCATGGAAGCTGAAGCCGCGCGCTGGATCAAAGCCAACGGTACCAAACCTGTAGTTGGTTTTATCGCTGGTCAAACTGCTCCCGCAGGCCGCAGGATGGGTCACGCAGGAGCCATAGTAGGCGGAGCAGACGATACCGCTGCAGCCAAAATGAAGATCATGGCCGAGTGCGGTATCCGCGTGGTGCAGTCGCCTGCTGAGATTGGTGCTGCGATGGCTGAGGAACTAGCTAAGAAGAAGAAATAAGAATCAAGAGCCAAGAATCAAGATATGGATCCCGGTCATTTGATCGGGATTTTTTTGTTGCCAGAGTAACGTAAACATCGAAGATAAAAGTTAGTTCAGTATTTTTTTTCACTACCTTAGATCAAAAGATCATAGATTATGGAAGCTTCAGTGAAAGAGTACTTGTATCTGGAAAAGGAAATAGAAAGTTATGAGGATAGACTCCTTATGTATTCCAGAAATTCGCCCCTTTTTGATAGTCAAATTTCTATGATAGAAGAAAAGATTTGGCAATTAAAAAACGAGTTTCAAGAAGTTTTAAATCAGCTGTCATCGAAAAATGTGAAGTCTGACCAAGTAAGGCTTTATCTGATAAGAACGATCGAGAATATTCTCGAGAATATTCGCCAAATTAAGACTGAAGGTAAGTATCCTTCTTTGCAGCAAGGTCTTTGTTTAAAAGCTCAAATTTTTTGGAGCATTTTATACAAACTGCAACATACAATACAAGATGAAGGAAAGTTTGGACCATATTCATCTCGTTTGCAACCAGATTACTATAAATGGGATTCAAAGGGATTAGAAGATATTCTGGACAATGCACGGATTTTACTTTCTGTTTCAAGATTCAGCAGTATGAGGGAAGCAATTGATTTCTTTACTGATTTGGCACAGAAATTTATTGCTGAGCATGTAAATGTTGTTGATAAATATTATGATGTTTTTGGTAATAGAATATAAAGTCACCCAAAAATAGTTTGTAATCCTGGTCTTTTGATTGGGATTTTTTGTTTGGTCAACCCAGTGTAAACAACCACCCACCCAAAATTCAAAACACCATTCCCGCCGTATATTTGTTACTATCACTGAATTCCAATCAATAATTCACTAATTCAGTCATTCAACAATTAATCACATGGAATACAATAAGTTAACCCCCGAAGAAGAACGGGTAATATTATACAAAGGAACCGAACGGCCGTTTACCGGCTCATTGCTCAATAACCACGCGCATGGGTTGTATGTTTGCAAACGTTGCGATACGCCATTATATACCTCCGAAACCAAATTTGAATCGCACTGCGGCTGGCCGAGTTTTGACGATGAAATACCCGGCGCAGTAAAACGTGTACCCGATGCTGATGGGCGTCGTGTAGAAATCGTATGCGACAACTGCCACGCGCACCTGGGTCATGTTTTTGAGGGCGAGTATCTGACCCCAAAGAATACCAGGCATTGTGTGAACTCGGTAAGCTTGAAGTTTGTGCCCCTGGAGGATTAAGTTATAAATGTTGAAAAGGTTGTAGTGGTTGAAAAGGTTTTGTTGATTTCGCATTTAACTTTTCCAACCTTTACAACAACTACAACTTCTACAACCGATGCACCAGCACAAACACGAGATCATCCAATGCGAACGCTGTCGGTCGGCATTTGAGTGCAAGGCCAACTCGGTAACCAAATGCCAGTGTACAAAAGTGCAACTGAATCTTAATGAAACCCAATATGTAAGCGAGCAGTACGATGGCTGTTTGTGTGCGGGATGCTTGATGGAATTAAAGAATGAATTCCAGTCATTTCTGATCGCAAAATAATCTTTCCGACTTTCGGACTTATGCGGACTTTCGGACTAAATCCCTATCTTCGAACCCCGAAACCATTCTGAACTTTTATGAAACTATTGGAAGGAAAAACGGCGCTTGTCACGGGCGCTTCAAAAGGTATAGGCCGCAAAATAGCCGAGAAATTTGCTGAGCACGGCGCCAATGTGGCTTTTACTTATTTGTCTTCGGTTGAAAAGGGGCAGGCGCTGGAGCATGAACTGCAAAGCTTTGGCACTAAAGTGAAGGGCTACCGGTCAGACGCTTCCAAATTTGATGAAGCCGAACAACTGGTCAATGATATTGTGGCCGATTTCGGTACGCTGGATATTGTGGTGAACAATGCCGGCATCACGAAGGATAACCTTTTAATGCGGATGAGCGAGGAGCAGTGGGACGAAGTACTGGCTGTCAACCTGAAATCTATTTTCAACCTCACCAAAGCGGCTTCCAAAGTGATGATGAAGAACCGTAATGGGGTATTCATTAATATGAGTTCGGTAGTGGGTGTGCAGGGCAATGCCGGGCAGGCCAACTATGCCGCGTCTAAAGCAGGTATCATCGGCTTTTCCAAATCCATAGCTAAAGAATTAGGATCGCGAAATATACGTACCAATGTGATCGCACCGGGCTTTATCAAAACCGAAATGACCGAGGTGCTCGACCCCAAAGTGGTTGAGGGATGGGCAACATCTATACCCTTAAAACGCGGCGGCGAAACCGATGATGTAGCCAATGCCTGTGTTTTCCTGGCCTCGGATATGGCTTCGTACATCACCGGGCAGGTGATCGCTGTTGACGGCGGGATGCTTTAATAGGTTATACGTTTGACGTAATACGTTGTACGTTGCTTTTTGCTTTATTATCATTTCTATCTTATCGCTATAATTTGCACTTTGCGTAAACGTTAAACGTACTACGTAAAACGTCCAACGTCAAAATATGCAGCTATTATTTTCAGTAACATGGGGAACGGTTTCGGGATGGTGGACACCTGTTTGCCTGTTGCTGGGATTGCTATATGCATGGGTGATGTACCGTCAGCCTTTGGACTTAGACAGAAAAATCCGGTATATCCTGTTTGCAGTTAGAACTATCGCCGTATTTATCCTTGCATTTTTGCTGATATCGCCGCTGGTAAAATCGATAGTGTATAACCCACAAAAGCCGCTGGTGCTCATTGCACAGGATAATTCGCAGTCAATCAATATATTCAAACCTGCGGGATTCAATTCGGGCCAATTAATAAGTGATCTCACCAAACTGAAGCAGGACTTAGGCGACAAATATGATGTCCGTCTGTTCAATTTCGATAAAGCGCTGCATGATAGCCTTTCTTCCAAATTCACCGGCAGGCAGACCAATATTTCATCCGCTATCCATCAGCTTAATGAGCGTTTCGCCAATCAAAACATTGGCGCATTGGTACTGGCGACTGATGGCCTGTACAACGAAGGCAGCGACCCGTTATATGAGACCAAAAACTTCAAATCGAATATTTATACTATCGCATTGGGCGATACGGTGGCCCGCCGGGATCTGCTGATCGGCAATGTCAATTACAACAAAACTGCTTTTTTGGCCGACGATTTTGTAATAGAAGTTTTGGCCGAAGCTTACCAGGCCAACGGCGAGACCATGCGGCTGAGCGTTTTTGAAGACGGTAGGCAGGTTGCCAATCAAAATATCGTCGTCAATTCGGATAACTTTAAAAAGGTTGTTCCGCTAAAGCTAAACGCAGATAAAAAGGGCGTTCGCAAATTCACAATCAGCGTAGCGCCTGTAAAGAACGAAATATCGGTCCGGAATAATACCGAAACCATTTATGTGGACGTGTTGAACGCCAAACAAAAGATATTGCTATTGTACGATGGCCCGCACCCTGATATCACCGTCATTAAACAGGCAATAGAAAGCAACAAGAATTACGAGGTTAAGGCGAGCTTTACGAGCGATCTGGGCCTACTCAAGTTGAGTGACTACAGCATGGTCATCCTTTACCAGTGCGCCGAAAACAGCTCGACAGCTTTGAAAAACTTTATCGCCAAAGGTAAGATACCGGTCTGGTACATCCTTGGCGGGCAGGCTAATTTGCCCCAGTTTGATAACGAGCAGAAAGCCGTGCAGGTTAATGCCAACCGCGAGCAAATGCAGGAAGTTTTTGCTCAGCCGGTACCCGAGTTTTCATTGTTCACTTTGTCCGACTCGACGCGGGATAAGATCAGTAAATTTCCGCCGTTGGTGGCGCCGTTTGGCGATTACCGGAGTTTAGCAGGCAACCAGGTTTTGTTCAGGCAGAAGATAGGCGCTGTCCCTACGCCTTACCCGCTTTTATCCTTTAAAGAAGATAACGGACAGCGAATAGCGGTATTAACAGGCGAGGGCCTTTGGCGCTGGACATTGACCGAATACCGGGCGAATGGCAATCATCACGCGGTGGAAGAACTGTTGACCCAGGCTGTGCAATATTTAACATCCAACAGCAGCCATCAGCGTTTCAGGGTATACCCGGCTAAGAGTGTTTTTGATGAGGGCGACAATGTGATCGTCAATGCCGAATTGTATAATGATGCCCTGGAGCTGGTCAATACACCTGATGTAAAGATCGACCTGAAAAGCGATTCCGGTAAGAATTATAGTTTCCTCTTCACACGCGACGGACTAAGCTACCAGTTGGATGCCGGGCCATTACCGGTCGGTGATTATACCTATTCAGCCTTAGCCAAACTGGGTGATCAATCTTTAACCGCGAAAGGCCAGCTGACGATAAAACCACTGGATCTGGAAACGCGGCAAAGCGCTGCTGATCACAAACTGCTTGCCGCGATGGCTAAACAGTCCGGGGGGCAAATGCTTTATCCCTCGCAGATAGGCAGTTTGGCTGACTTAATCCGCAAGAATGACAATATTAAAACCGTCGTTTATGAGGACAAACATTATAGCGACCTGGTGGATGTGAAATGGGTGTTTGTTATGATCCTGGTACTGTTTTCGACAGAATGGTTTCTTAGAAAGCGGGAAGGTGAAATTTAGTCCTTCTTATCTTTAACGATCACAAAAACATCCTCGTTATCCTTCTTCATGAGGTACTTTTCGCGGGCGAATTTCTCGAGCTTTTCCTTGTTGGTAGTCAGTTCGTCCAGGTCCTGGTGTACTTTGGCGGTTTCTTTTTCGTAGAAATCACGCTCGTGTTTGAGTTTGGTCAATTGGCTGTGGTATTGGTACTGCGAGAACAGGTCGTTCTTATCAAAGAACACCATCCACACCAAAAATGCCAGGCTCACTACGAAGTATTTGTTCCGGAAAAGATTAAGCAGCCGCTTCATTTTAAACTAAAAGAATTTTCGTTTAAAGATATTCGATTATTTCCAACCCCGCAAGTCTGGTTTTGTCAACATGTTAACAACGATAGCTGAATGGTTGATTAAGTTGGACTGAGTTGATTGAGTTTTCACGATTAAACTCAATCAACCACTTAACTTATTCAACTTGATCAACTAATTACCGCCTTTTCCCCCACCTTCTGTTGCCGTCCCTGTGCCCAGGTGACCGTTGCTGCTTTGGCGGCGCTGAGCTATGTTTCGTTGCAGGATCCATTTGTTTTGCTACAAATGTTGGGCTCATGGGGTAGGGGTGTGCCTCGTTAACGGGTATGGATCTCCCTATCAGTTTATGTATGTCTTTCAGGTAAGGTATCTCTTCTGCTTCGCAAAATGAGAAAGCTATGCCATCAGCCCCGGCGCGACCTGTACGGCCGATACGGTGCACATAAGTTTCAGGGATATTTGGCAATTCGTAGTTGATCACGTGGGTCAGCTCGTCAATATCGATACCACGGGCGGCTATGTCAGTTGCTATTAATACGCGTGTAGTGCGGTTCTTGAAATTGGCCAAAGCGCGTTGCCTGGCATTTTGAGACTTATTACCATGTATGGCCTCGGCGCTGATGCCTACGCGGGTAAGATCCTTCACCACTTTATCCGCGCCGTGCTTCGTGCGCGTAAATACCAGCGCGGTTTTAATGGCCCTGTCTTTCAACAGGTGGATCAGCAATTGCTTCTTGTCCGTTTTTTCTACATAAAACAACTCCTGCTGTATGGTTTCCGCCGTGGTTGACTGCGGGGTAACTTCTACCTTTTCGGGGTTATTCAGTATGGAATTGGCCAATTGCTGTATCTCGTTTGGCATGGTGGCCGAAAAGAACAGCGTTTGCCTGCGTGCGGGCACTTTGGCGATGATCCTTTTCACATCGTGCACAAAACCCATATCCAGCATGCGGTCGGCTTCGTCCAAAACCAGCATCCGTATATGATCCAGGCGTACAAAGCCCTGGTTCATCAGATCGAGCAGGCGGCCCGGCGTAGCGACTAATATATCTACTCCCCGGCGGAGGGCATCGGTTTGCGGGTTTTGAGATACGCCGCCATAGATCACCAAATGCTTTAAGCCGGTATGCCGACCGTAAGCCGCGAAGCTTTCATCTATCTGTATGGCCAGTTCGCGGGTAGGGGTAAGGATGATTGCTTTGATCACCTTTTGTTCCTTGTGCTGTTGGCGGTCCTGGTAAAGCAACTGCAATATTGGTATAGCGAACGCTGCGGTTTTGCCGGTGCCGGTTTGGGCGCAGCCCAGCAGGTCGCGTTGTTTGAGTACAATAGGTATGGCCTGTTCCTGTATGGGGGTAGGCGTGGTATATCCCTCGGTTTTTAATGCCCTGAGGATAGGCTCAATTAAGTTTAAATTTTCAAATGACATGTATAGTATCTCTGTATGCTGCGCGAAATGTAAGCGGATCTGAATTAGTCTTCGGTGATCAATACCGTAAGCGAGCGGGTAATTTTTTGCAAAGATACGGTTTTATTTCATGGGGCGCACGGCGGGAGCCGCGGGGCGTAAATTTTACAGGGCGATTACTACAAGTATCCAGGTATTGCCGGCAACGATTTTAGTTAATTGCTTTATTATCAATTACTTAAATTTTATACTAATTTTACCTTTTTTATTTTTTTCAAAGAATTTTTTGTATTCTATTGATAAACAGATAGATAACGTAAAAAGTGCTATATTTCGCCCTAAAATATGTACCCAAAATGCACTCAAAAAACCCCGAAAACACCTCAATATCCCCCAAAAAGCACTCAACTCACCCGTAAAACCCTTTTCGGGACTTTTGTCCATGGTCAATGGACCATAGTCCATAGTTTTGCGGTATTTGCCATGGACTATCGACCATGGTCTACGGGCTACCCTAAATATACGAAATTTTTCCGACATTTTCAACCCCCGTCCCCATGCATCAGCCAAAGATCCACGGAAACAGCGCCGCTTCCGTTGATGATGATAATAAGTAAAACCGCCAGCAGCAACACAAAATATTCTATCCCCTCGCCTTTCTTTTTACCCAGCCAGTTCAGTGTCCACCCGTCGGGTGCATGAACTATGAGCGCACCTGTAAAGATGATGAAGTTGCCTGCGGCCGCAATCCTGCCTAAACAACCGGTGATCAATGCAATACTTCCGAACGACTGCCCGATGATGATCAGCCAGCCGATCAACGCGGGAATTCCCCTGGCGCTTAGTTTTTTCAACGACCCTTTAATACCTATTCCGCCACCCAGGTCATCAAACCATCCTAACAGTTTCTGCATCCCGTACGGAAAAATGATCATACCCGCTACAACCCTCAGAAAAAGGTAAACATAGCTGTTATCGGTCTGCAGCAATTGCCGTATCATATTTTTTGATTTAAAGTTTTTTCCGTATCATTGCATCATGAAGACAACTTCAATTCAAAGCTTTATACCCCAACTGATTTATCAGAGAGGATAGCTATGTATTGAATAAACATACCAAAAGATACTTGAATCCTCTTAGATAAATCTAAGGGGATTTTTTGTTTTAGGTGAATTTTCAGGGTGGTATATCAATTGGTTCAGATTACTCCGTTTGGAACGGAGAGGTTCCCGGTTCGAGCCCGGGTCGCCCTACTGAAATGGAAATGTAGCTCAATGGTTAGAGCAGCACGCTGATGTCGTGTCGGTTCCAGGTTCGAGTCCTGGTATTTCCACCGGGTTAATTGTTTTGGAAATGTAGCTCAATGGTTAGAGTAGCACCCTTATACGGTGTCGGTTCCAGGTTCGAGTCCTGGTATTTCCACTATTGGAGAATTAGCAAACATGGTATATGCGGCGGTCCGAAAATCCGCAGATCCGGGATCGTTACCCGGGTTCTCCGCATTTGTTGGTGTTGTCCTTAAGTAGAGACGCAAGATTTTGCGTCTCTTTTCTTGATATTGCCATAGAAATGCCTTGCGCGAAGATTGTCCTTAAGTAGAGACGCCCCGATGGCTATCGGGGCGTCTCTACGCTGCCCGCAGTGCTAATTTTACAATTAAATGTTACAACATTTAATTGCTGAAGGTATTTTTACTTTTTCTCGATTTATCGTGATCAAAATGAAATATGGAAATAGGAATTGACAGCTTTGCGGCAACCGGAAATCTGCACAGTAAGCTGGATGCAGAGGGGAATATCAAGGCGATGGAACAATTATTGGCCAGGATCGAACTTGCTGACCGGGCGGGCCTCGATGTGTTTGGCATAGGCGAGCATCACCGGAAGGAATTTCTTGATTCAGCCACCTCGGTGATCTTAGCGGCAGCTGCGGCCCGGACAAACAACATCAGGCTGGCGAGCGCCGTTACGGTTTTAAGCGCGGCCGATCCGGTAAGACTGTTCCAGCAGTTCGCTACATTGGATATTATTTCAAGGGGTCGTGCAGAGATGGTGGTGGGGCGTGGTTCATCCATCGAAGCTTTTCCGCTTTTTGGATTCAGCCTGCAGGATTACGACGCTTTGTTCTCCGAAAAGCTCGACTTGCTGCTAAAGATCAGGGAAAATGATACGATCACCTGGTCGGGGCGTTTCCGCGCTCCGCTGCACGACCAGGCCGTTTATCCTCGCCCGGTACAGGAGCGGTTGCCTATATGGGTGGGCGTGGGCGGCACCCCGGCCTCTTTTGTGCGCGCGGGCACCCTGGGGCTTCCGCTGATGGTTGCCATCATTGGTGGCGATACCGAACGTTTCAGGCCGCTCGTTGATCTGTACCGCCGCGCCGGTGAAAAAGCCGGTTATGCTCCCGAAGAATTAAAAGTGGGTATCCATTCTCTTGGTTATGTAGCCGACACCACCGAACAGGCGGCAGAAGAGTATTACCCGGGCTATGCTGAAACATTTACCAAGCTTGGCCGCGAACGCGGCTGGCCACCCGTTACGCGGGCCGGCTTTGATGCCCAAAGGGCAGCTAAAGGCGCCTACCTCATCGGCTCGCCCGAGGTCGTGGCCGAAAAGATCATCCGGCACAGCGAAGCGCTTGGCGGAGTTTCGAGGTTCACTTTCCAGATGGACAACGCCGGACTCAGCCACCAACAACTCATGACCGCAATTGAGCTTATCGGTAAAAAAATAAAGCCATTGGTGAAGTAGGCAAATGTTATTTAACGATTAGTACCGTCTTGATTTTTTCGTTTTAGTCTTCGTAGGGAGCCTTTGGGAGCCCCTGCGAGGGCGGAAAAGGAAGGAACTACACTGTCTTGGCTTTTATTCCAGGTTCAAATCAAAAAGCAAGGCCTGCGCGATTCCCGCCTCGGGGCGGGTGTAGGGTGGGGTTTCGCCGCCTCGCTAACCCCTACCTGCCCTTCCCCGAGGAAGGAATCGCGCATGCCCAGGCTCATTTAATTCTTCTGAATCCCTGTGGTGAAAACACCAATTTCAGTATTATTAGGCAAATATTAAAATATTACAACAACCTAACGCCAGCCCAGTCCCGGCGCGACGTGCTTGAGGATGGATGACAACACATGCACATTGTAATCAACACCCAATGTGTTGGGTATGGTCAGCAGCAGGGTATCCGCTTCCTGTATGGCTTCGTCCTGGGCCAATTCTTTTATCAGCTGATCGGGTTCGGCGGCATAGCTTTTTCCGAAGACGGCGCGTTTGTTGGGTTCGATATAGCCGAAACTATCTGCCCCTTTAGCCTGCCCAAAGTAGGCCCGGTCCAGATCAGTTACCAATGCAAATATCGAGCGGCTCACCGAAACCCGTGGTTCGCGGGGGTGACCTGCTTTTTTCCAGGCTTCCTTATACAGCCTGATCTGTTCGGCCTGCTGGATATGGAAAGGCTTGCCGCTTTCATCAAATTTCAGGGTCGAGCTTTGCAGGTTCATCGCGTGTTCGGCTGCCCAAACGGCTGTGGCATTGGATGCGGCTCCCCACCAGATACGTTCGCGCAGGCCCTCCGAATGCGGCTCCAAACGTAACAGGCCCGGCGGATTGGGGAACATGGGATATGGGTTAGGCTCGGCGAAGCCAACGCCATCCAGCTGAGCCAAAAATTCCAGCCCTTTTCTGCGGCCCATATCCCCGTCGCTTTCCCCCGGCAAAGGCGCGTAACCGAAATGGCGCCAACCCTCTATCACCTGCTCCGGCGAGCCCCGGCTTATCCCCAGTTGCAGGCGCCCGCGCGAGATCAGGTCGGCGGCGCCGGCATCTTCCACCATATATAGCGGGTTTTCATAACGCATATCGATCACGCCGGTGCCGATCTCTATTTTGCTGGTTTTGGCGCCGATAGCCGACAGCAAAGGAAAGGGCGACGCCAGCTGGGCCGCAAAATGGTGCACCCGGAAATAAGCGCCATCCAAACCGATCTCCTCGGCAGCAACGGCCAGGTCGATAGACTGCAGCAGGGTATCGCCCGCTGTTTGGGTTTTATAGGAGGGATGGGCGGACCAATGCCCGAACGATAGGAATCCGATCTTTTTCATGGTGTGCAAATTTAAGGAATAAACGCTGAAGGCCACGAGGGGCCTTTCGGGGTGGTTTGGCCGTCGCCAGCGTGGGGGATTTCACACTACCCTGGATAATTTACTCTATCAGTCGCTTTGGGTGTTAAAGCTACTTCATATTTGCAATTCCATTCTTTTATATTTTCTAAAATTGGCAAAAAAGCTAAGCCTTTTTCAGATAACTTATATTCTACCCTTGGCGGTAGTTCCTTATAGGCCAATCTTTCCAATAGTCCGTCTTCTTCCAACTCTTTGAGTTGTTCAGCTAGTACTTTCCTTGAAATGTGTGGTACTATGGAATCCAGCTGACCAAAACGAATGGTACGCGTGCCTATTACATTTATTATTATTGGTTTCCATTTATTACCAATAGTCCCAATAGCTCGCGTAAACGGGCAATTGGAAGCACAAAATCTGTCGTCTCTCATATTTTTAAAATTTGTAGTTACCCGTTGGTAACCAGAATATACTATGTTAGTTACAAATATAAACTATTGATAGTAACTTTGCGAAACAAATTTAAAAATAAGTTAAAAATGAGCAGATTGAAAAATAAAGTTGCTGTGATTACGGGCGGCAACAGTGGTATCGGGTTTGGTATTGCTGAAGCATTTAACAACGAAGGCGCAGTCGGTGCCATTGTCGGCAGAAACCAGGAAACTTTAAATAGTGCTGTCGCTCAGCTTGGAGATAATTTTATAGCCATCAATGCCGATGTAACCAACCTTGCCGACCTGGAAAGAGTGTTTGCAGCAACAGCTGAAAAATTTGGTAAAATAGACGTGATCGTAGCCAATGCGGGTGGTGGAGCTGTGGGAACTGTGGCAACTACCGGCGAAGCCGACTTTGACAAGGCAATTGATCTGAACCTGAAAAGTGTTTACTTCACGGTTCAAAAAGCACTCCCCTATATGAATGATGGTGGTTCTATTATTCTGATTGGGTCAAATGCGGCACATAGGGCCTACGCGAATTTTACGCTTTATGGTGCAGCAAAAGCGGCGGTCATCTATTTGGCAAAAGCATTTTCAAGCGACCTTTTGGATAGAAACATCAGGGCAAATGTCATCACACCAGGTACAACGGATACCCCGGCATTTGAAAAGTTTGTTCCCGCAGAACAAATTGAAGCTGTAAAAACACACTTTGCAAGTGTAATGCCGACAGGCAGGATCGGGCAACCGGCTGACATAGGCAAAACAGCCGTTTTCCTGGCCTCTGATGGCTCTTCGTTTATGTTGGGTGCTGAACTCCTAGTTGATGGCGGCATGACCTATTTGTCTAAGTAATCAAAATAATTTCAAAATGAATAAATCAGAAAACAACGTAGCAACAAGCTACGCCATTATTGGCTTCGGGCATATCGGCAAGGCCCTGGCTAAAGCATTTGCCCGCAAGGGTATCGAAGTATCCGTTGCAACTACACGCGACCCGGAAAGCTTTACGTCCGATGCGGCCGCGATCGGACCCGGGATCAATCCCACAACACTGGCGGAAGCAGTCAAAGCGGACGTCATCTTTTTGGCAGTGCGTTTCGAGTCGCACCCGGCTGTCGCAAAGGCACTGCCCGACTGGCATGGAAAGATCATCGTTGATGTGACCAATGCCTACGGCGTGCCCCCTGAGAAGATGGGAGAGTTGCCCTCTGCCAGGTTCGTAGCGCAGGCCTTCACCAGGGGAAAATTGGTTAAGGGCTTCAACCATTTAGGGGCTGCCATTCTTGACCAGGATCCGGCCGTACATGGTGGCAAAAGGGTCGTGTTCCTGGCAAGCGACGATGAGGGCGCAGTAGCGGAGATCGATACGCTTGCGGAAAAGCTTGGTTTCGCACCAGTCAAACTTGGCGGGCTTTCAGCAGGCGGACTGCTGGTACAGGCGCATGGAAATACCTGGGGTCAACTGATCTTTCAGGATTTGGTTAAGTTCGACTAATGACTAGTAATAGAAAATCTTAAATAATAGAACTCATGAGTAAATTAAAAAACAAAGTAGCGGTAGTTACCGGTGCTTCAAAAGGAATAGGTGCATCTATCGCAAAACACTTTGCGGCAGAAGGCGCAAAGGTAGTTGTGAATTATGCCTCAAGTAAAGAAAGCGCGGATAAGGTGGTGAAAGCCATAACCGACAATGGAGGAATAGCCATTGCGGTACAGGCCGATGTATCGAAAGAAGCCGATGTAACCAGGCTGTTTGAAGAAACCAATACGGCTTTCGGCACCCTGGATATTTTGGTAAACAACGCGGTGTTTCAGCAATTTTTACCTATTGAACAGGTATCGGCAGAAACTTTTCACCAGCATTTCAACGTCAATGTTTTGGGCCCAGTACTTACTATCCAGGCAGCTTTGAAACTGTTTGGCGATAAGGGCGGAAATGTCATCAATATTAGTTCAGGTGCAAGCAAAATGCCGCTTCCGGCTGCCTCGATGTATTCGGCAACTAAGGCGGCGTTAGATGCTATAACCATCTCTTTGTCTAAAGAACTGGGTACCCAAAACGTCCGTATCAATTCTATTTTGCCGGGCGCTACGGAAACAGAAGGTGCCACCAGTGCCGGCGTCACCTCAGGGAGTGAGTATGAAAAAATGTTTATTGCCAATACACCGCTTGGTCGCAGAGGTAAGCCCGAAGATATTGCGAAAGTTGCCGTATTTCTTGCTTCTGATGATGCAGCCTGGATTACGGGAGAGCAAATTTCCGTTTCGGGTGGTATGTATGGTTTTTAAATTCATAAACCGGGCCTTGTTCGAAGTCTCTGACTTCGAACGGGGATGCCGGTAATTTGAGAGGCTACCTTTAGTTAAGTGGTTGATTAAGGTAAGTGGTTGATTAAGTTAGGCTGCAACAAACTCAATCAACTTAGTCCAACCTAATCAACTCATTCAACTCAATCCAACTCATTCAACCCTCTACCAATTAATATTTTAGTTCACCTGTATCATTTCCGAAAGCGCTTTCGTAATAATTAAAAATAACCTAAATTTAAAGTTATGAAAAGCAGGTACTTATCGCTCCTTATCGCCGGTCTCACGCTCTCCTTAAGCGCATGTAAAAAAGAAGTTGTTCAACACGGCATTGCGCCGCCTTTGGAGGCCGACGTGTATGTGGCGGGTTTTGTAGGCCCGCAAAGCCAGGCGGCCTATTGGAAAAATGGTTCGCTGGTAAAACTCGAGCAAAATTTAGCCGTAATTTCTTATGCGCGCAGCATCGCGGTCACCACAGCCGGGGTTTACGCAACCGGCGGCAAGGAAGGCGCCAATGGCAATAATGCCGTACTCTGGTTCAATGGCTCCACCACCGTACTCAGCGACCCGTCGGTTAACGCCGATGCCATGAGCATCGCGATCAGCGGCAGCGACGTGTATGTCGCGGGCTGGCAATACGACAATGCAGCCGGGCACACGCAGGCCCTTTACTGGAAAAACGGCACGGCGACCCCGCTCAGCGGCGGCCTGGTAGCCAATTCGATCGTGATCAGCGGCAGCGACGTGTACGTCGCCGGCCAAACCACCGACGGTGTTGCCGCCTACTGGAAAAACGGGACCGTTACGACATTGCCGGAAGGAAATACGGCCAGCGCGATCACGGTGGACGGCTCTGATGTTTATGTAGTCGGAAAGTCGGCCATAGGATCTATCATATATTGGAAGAACGGCTCGGCGACCCAGCTCTTTTACGGCCCGGCCAATGCGACAGCCGCATCGGTAACGGGTATAGCCGTAAGCGGCAGCAGCGTATATGTAGCCGGCGCGATACCTGACGGCGATGCCGGCGCGGTGCCCACTTTATGGAAAAATAATACCCCCGAAACGCTCCCCGTGCCATCCAACCTGTCATCCAACCCGTCCAACAACGAGGCTACCGGCGTAGCGGTATTCGGGGCCGATGTGTACACCGCGGGCGAGGTGAACAACAATCCCGCGCAGCAATGGAACTCCTTTTACTGGAAAAACGGCGGAACACCCGTGCAACTGCAGGCTAACGGCAACCTCGCGGCGGCCTATGGCATAACCGTGGTGCCGAAGGGGAATTGATCACAAAAATACTTACCATAAACCTTATGTAGAGACGCATGATCATGCGTCTCTACGTGTTTTTGGGCGTTCCCCGATCCAATTCTTTAGAAATACGCCCAAATCTTTCTCCACAAAAAAGCCCCGGATTTACCGGGGCCATATATGTTTTAAGTCTTTCAACTTACAACCTGCAACTTTCAACTATCTATTCTTAAAATACTTAAAATCCTTCCCAATAAATCTCGCGCTGCTGCCCAGTTCTTCTTCGATGCGGAGCAACTGGTTGTATTTGGCGATCCTATCTGAACGTGAGAGGGAACCGGTTTTGATCTGTCCGCAATTGAGGGCCACCGCCAGGTCGGCAATGGTGGAATCTTCGGTCTCGCCCGAGCGGTGGCTCATTACCGAGGTGTAGCCATTGGTTTGCGCCATGGTTACCGCGTTGATGGTTTCGGTCAGGGTGCCTATCTGGTTTACTTTTACCAGGATAGAGTTGGCTATGCCCTCGTCGATACCCCGCTGCAGGCGTTTGGTGTTGGTTACGAACAGGTCGTCGCCCACCAGCTGCACCTTGCTGCCTATCTTGTCGGTCAGTAATTTCCAGCCGTCCCAGTCGTCTTCGCTCATGCCATCTTCGATAGAGATGATGGGGTATTTGGCTGCCAGCTCGGCTAAATAATCGGCCTGCTGCGCGCTGCTGCGTACGGCTCCTTTTTCGCCCTCGAATTTGGTATAATCGTATTTGCCGTTCACATAAAATTCGGAAGCGGCGCAATCTAATGCCAGGCAGATGTCTACGCCGGGTTTATAGCCAGCTTTTTCAATAGCTTTCAGTATGGTTTCGGCAGCATCTTCAGTGCCATCGAAAGTTGGTGCGAAACCGCCTTCGTCGCCTACGGCAGTTGAAAGACCGCGGTCGTGCAATATCTTTTTCAGGTTGTGGAACACTTCCGATCCCCAGCGCAATGCTTCAGAAAATGAAGGAGCGCCAACAGGCATGATCATAAATTCCTGGAAGGCGATAGGCGCATCGGAGTGCGAGCCGCCGTTGATGATGTTCATCATCGGGATAGGCAGCGTATTGGCATTCACCCCGCCCACGTAACGGAACAGCGACTGGCGGCTTTCCTGCGCGGCGGCCTTAGCCACAGCAAGTGACACACCCAATATAGCGTTAGCGCCCAGTTTGCCTTTATTTTCGGTGCCGTCGATCTCGATCATCAGCGCGTCGATAGCGTTCTGCTCGAATACGTCGATGCCCTCCAGTTCTTTGGCAAGTATCTCGTTTACATTCTCAACGGCTTTCAGCACGCCCTTGCCCATATATTTTGTTTTGTCGTTGTCACGCAGTTCAACAGCCTCATGTGCGCCGGTTGAAGCGCCCGAAGGTACGGCAGCACGGCCCAATGCGCCGTTTTCGGTCAAAACATCTACCTCGATGGTAGGGTTACCACGCGAGTCGAGTATCTGGCGGGCGTGAACATCAATAATTAAGCTCATTTAATTGAATTTTAGGTATCGTAATTAGATAGTGTCAAAAGTACACTAATAATATATTATTTTCCAAATATACTAATGATAATTACTTTGGGTAAAATTTACTTGAAGATTAACGGTAATTTAACAGGAGTCCGTAAGTCCGCGTAAGCCCGGAAGCCAACTTTACAACATTTCAACTTTACAACCTTCCAACGCGCGACGCCAAGCGCCCTGCGCCAGGCTACTCCCACTTAAACGTCTTCACCGCGACGGCGTAAACCACGATGAACCAAATACCTAATATCGATAATTGCGGCAGCACACTTCCGAGCGAGGCGCCTTCAAAGGCCACGTTGCGCATGGCGGTATTAAGGTAGGTTAACGGCAAAATATTGCTTATTCCCTGCAGCCAGGATGGGAAAGCCGTAGTAGCGAAGAACGTACCCGATAGCAAAAATTGCGGTAGGGTAACAATATTGGCGATAGGTGGAACAGCGCTTTCATTTTTGGCGATACCAGAGATAATAAAGCCGAAGCCCATGAACACGATGAGGCCAAGGGCCGATAATATGAGCATATTGATCACTGTAGTGGCGCCATGTATCAGCGTAAAGCCGAAAAAGTAATGCCCTACCATGATGATGAACAGCGCGCCTATCCACGAAAAAACGAGCCTGGCAATAGCCTCGCCCAAAACGATGCTGTATTTTTTTACCGGTGTAGCGAAAAAGCGTTTGATCACCAAAGTAAGGCGCAGGCTAATGAATACAAATGCGGTTCCGAAAACCCCGCTGCTGAGCAGCGAAAAGCCCAGCATGCCCGGTAACAGGAAGTCGATGTATTTATATTCACGGCCCTTAATCGTTGCTTCGTGCAATTCCACTATTGGTGATGGCCCGACCTGGGCGGGCTTGTTTGCGTTATAAGCTATATTGGTGAGGATCATTCTAAATATATTCCCCTTATCGCCCGATGCTGTGCTGTACCGGGTATTTACCGTGATGTAAGGCGGTACATTGCTTTTTTTAATGTCGATAATAGCGGCAAGGTTCCCTTTTGACAGGTTACTTTCCATGTCGGCCGTGCTCTGGTCGGTTATGAGGTTGGCTACCTGGTGGGTTTTGAGGCCGCGGTAGAAATCATTGGCGGTATCGCAGGTTTTGGCCACGCCAACGTCCGCCGTGATGGCCCTGTTGCCAATATTAGCGAACACGATGATAAATACCAGCGGAAACGCGAGGCTGAATACCACCGCCGATGGGCTGCGTAATATGGACCTTAAACTGGCTTTGGCTATCGCAAATGTAGCGCGGGTATTGCTGTATGGTTTGTTGCTATCAGTCATTTGTCATTGGGCATTAGTCATTTGTCATTGGGTTATTACTGCAAACTGCCAACCGGCAACTGTCAACTTTATTCCTCCCGCCATTCTTTTCCGGTCAGATGAATAAACACATCCTCCAGGTTGGCCGATTTCACTTGTTTTTTACGGTCGAAGCCTGTTGCTACCAGTTTATCGATAAAATTGTCAGGCGTATCGATGCCTATGATGTGGCCACCGTCGATAAAAGCGACCCGGTCGCAAAGCACCTCGGCCTCGTCCATATAGTGTGTGGTGATCACTACTGTAGTACCCTTATCGCGTATCTCGCGTATCAGGTCCCACAGGTTGCGGCGCGCCTGCGGGTCGAGGCCGGTGGTAGGCTCGTCCAAAAAAATGATCCGCGGGTCGTTGATAAGGGTAGTAGCGATGGAAAAACGCTGTTTCTGTCCGCCTGAAAGCTCCTTGTATTTAGCTTTTGACTTTTCGGTAAGCGCTACCTTTTCCAGCATTTCCCTGGGCGTTTTGGTGATGCCGTACAGACCGGAAAATAATACGATAAGTTCCGAAAGATTCAAATTCGGATAGTATCCCGCCGCCTGCAATTGCACACCGATGCGTTTTTTGATGCTATCGGTATCCTTTTCGATATTAAAACCATCGACCATAATTTCGCCGGAAGTTTTATCGCGGAGGGTTTCGATGATCTCGAGGGTAGTGGTTTTGCCCGCGCCATTGGGGCCCAGTAGGCCGAAGATCTCGCCCTCAAATACGTCAAAGCTGATATTGTTCACAGCGGTGAAGTCATCGTACTTTTTCACCAGGTTCTTAACCGAAATAATGGGTTGTTTTGCCATGCTGTAAAAGTGCGGCAGATTACTGGTATTTCAATGGGATTTTCGGCGAATGGCAGAAATTTTTAGATGAAAAGGGTTGTACGTTATACGTTTGACGCCCCGCGGATCGTTTTAAAAAGACCCTTGCCTTAACTTAGCATGTTCGCGAACGAACGGGTGAACGCTTCCGCGCGTTCGAGCAAATAATTGTAAAAAGTAGTTAATGTTTTCATTGACTAAGTAGTTATGCAAAATAACGGAACTGTTATTAACGCTATGGGAGGTTTGTGTTAAGTTATTGTTGCTTTATGTTAAGCGTCGTAGACTCACCCGACCTTCGCTACGCTGGGTCACCCTCTCTACGCAAGCGTAAAGAGGGGGGAGGGGGTGAGTCTATGGTGATTTACTTCACCAAATGCCCCAGCGTATGGATGATGGCATGCATATGCTGGGCGACGGTATGAACCAGGTGGAATAGCTGGATGAGTAATATCGTGGTCATGATGCTTTTATTGTTTTGCATCACAAATATGCCCTCACGTACAGGAAACCGTGATATTTATTTGGCGAACGGCAGGAAATTGTCGGTGAATGGAAAAAGTAAGGGGATGAGTCGGTGAAAAAAGTTATCCCGATTTGTCATTGCGAGCGATAGCGTGGCAGTCTCTTCGCATGCATTCGACGGGATTGCTTCGTCGCCGACACGCGCCTACCGCCTTGCTCCTCGCAATGACAAGGCGGGGACCTTACTGCGTCAACTTAATAAAATCATCAAACAAATACCGGCTGTCATGCGGACCGGGCGATGATTCCGGGGGATACTGCACCGGGAAAGCTTTTTTTCCCTTTTACTCGGATGCCTTCAATGGATTTATCAAATCGTGTGTAGACTCTTACTTGTAGACCAAACAACTACATGGTTTTCATAATTGAGTTTATAATACAGGCTTTCCGCCATCCCGTATAAGAGATGTTTTTAATAGTGAGGGTCATCCGGCAAAATTGCAATTAATAACCCGCAGGCTCTTTAACGCAATATAATAATCAAATCCTATGAGATTTATTTTAGCCATCATCCTGGTATCCCTGTTAAGTTGTCAGAAGTCTAACTTAGACTTACGCGTTCTGCCGGCAGGAACAAAATGCACAATCAAAGCCGGAGTATTTAATACCGGCGATAAGCAACCTGATCAGCCGGTGATAGTAAATGGCGTTTTCAGTCAGAACAGTGCGATAATATTCTATAACGTGACAGATACCCAGGGAGTGGCCTGGCAGCTTCCTGACAATGATCTGATTGTTGTGAAATAGATATTATTTCATCAACTCGATAAAATCATCAAACAAATACCGGCTGTCATGCGGACCGGGGGATGATTCCGGGTGATACTGCACCGAGAAAGCTTTTTTGCCTTTTACACGGATACCCTCAATGGATTTATCGTTCAGGTTCACATGGGTGATCTCTACTTTATCCGATGCGCGCACCGCTTCGGGTACTACGCCGAAACCGTGGTTCTGCGAGGTTACTTCGCAATGGTCTTTGATGATATTTTTTACCGGGTGATTGAGTCCCCGGTGACCGTTGAACATCTTTTTAGTGGGAATATCGTTTGCCAAAGCCAGTAACTGGTGGCCGAGACAGATACCAAACATCGGTTTCTCCGACTTCAATATATCTTTTACCGTTTCAATGGCATAAGGCATCGCTGCCGGATCGCCGGGGCCGTTGGAAATAAAATAACCGTTCGGCGAAAAATCCTTTTCCATTTCGGCGAAGGTGGTTTTGGCCGGGTAAACTTTAGCGTAAACATCGCGGTCATGGAAATTCCGCAGGATGTTTTTCTTCACACCCAAATCAAGCACTGCAACCTTATAAGTGGCACTCTCATCACCGAAAGTATAAGTTTCCGTAGTCGAAACCTGAGAGGAAAGCTCGAGGCCATCCATTGACGGTACTTGGTCCAGTTTCCTTTTCAGTTCTTCAAGATCCAGTATTTCGGACGAGATGATGGCGTTCATTGCGCCCTTATCCCGTATATGGCGAACCAGCTGGCGGGTGTCGATATCCGAAATAGAAACCAGGTTCTGCTCCTGGAAATAATCCTGTATCGATTCCTGCGCTTGTTTGCGGGTATAATAAATGTTGTAATTCTTGCACACCAGCCCGGCTATCTGTATATGGTCCGATTCAACTTCTGCCTTCGCGATACCGTAATTGCCGATATGCGCGTTGGTGGCCACCAGGATCTGCCCGAAGTAGGATGGATCGGTAAATACCTCCTGGTAACCGGTCATGCCCGTGTTAAAGCATATCTCGCCCGTAGTGGTGCCTATCTTGCCCGCCGCTTTGCCATAAAATACGGTACCGTCAGCCAACAATAAAATAGCCGGCAACTTGGTGAAGTTGGTGATCATAGTAATAAAAAATTGAATGGTTAATGCGCCGGTGATCCTGATGGTCAGTCCCGTGAAAACGTATGCAAGAAGTGCAGCCGGCAAAACTGGAATTCACGCCGCAAAAGTAGGGATTTTATTTCGAATGTCCAATTTCGAAATTTTTGCAAGGCGCGTGGCGGTTGGCGCATGGCAAATATTATCTGAACACGACTTTCAGAATTTAAAGATTACAAAGATCATAGTTTGGAGGTCAGCGCGCAGCTTCGGCAAAAAAAGCAGGCATCACAGCCATGGCATGTGCGAAAAGAGGCATAGCGGCCTTTTTGCATGCAGGGTAATGAAGCGACGAGGTAGCCCGGCAAAATTGTCCAAGCCTCGGGGTGATGCCTGCTTTGTGCGGAAAGGCCTGTGCGAGAAGAAGCATTGCGCTTACAAAAAAGCATTTTTGGTTACTTTTTTTGCTAAAAAAGTAACAAGAACCCAGCGGCAATTGAGCGGCGGATTATTTTTGGTAATATACAGTCCACTCGGGTATAGCCAACGCCGTAACCCCAATGTAAATAAATTCGAAATTGAACATTCGAATTTCGAAATAACTTTACCTTTGACAACCTAAAAATCGGCCACCATGTCTGTAAACAAAGAGGTTAAACGGGTTACCACCAATAGCCTGCAGGAAATGAAGAAGCGCGGCGAGAAGATCGCCATGCTTACCGCCTATGATTATTCGATGGCAACTATCGTGGATGAAGCCGGCATGGACATCATCCTGGTAGGCGATTCCGCATCTAACGTTATGGCCGGGCACGAAACCACGCTGCCGATCACATTAGACCAGATGATCTATCACGCCTCATCGGTGGTCAGGGCCGCTAAACGCAGTTTGGTAATCGTCGACCTGCCCTTTGGTTCCTACCAGGGTAATTCCAAAGAGGCATTGAATTCGGCCATACGCATTATGAAAGAGGCCGGCGCGCACGGGGTGAAAATGGAGGGTGGCGTTGAAATTTCCGAATCGGTAACGCGTATCCTCACCGCCGGCATCCCGGTGATGGGGCATTTGGGCCTTACGCCGCAGTCGATCTATAAGTTTGGCACCTATACCGTAAGGGCGAAAGAAGAAACCGAAGCCAACAAACTGCGGCAGGACGCTTTGGCGCTGCAGGAATTGGGCTGTTTCGGCATCGTGCTCGAAAAGATACCCGCGCTATTGGCGCAGGAGGTGAGCGAAAGTTTGAATATACCTACCATAGGCATCGGCGCAGGGAAATACTGCGACGGCCAGGTGCTGGTGATACACGATATGCTGGGGATCAATAAGGAGTTCAAACCCAGGTTTTTACGGCAGTACGCCGACCTGAACAATGTCATGAATTCTGCGTTTAAGAACTATATCAAAGACGTGAAAGCTAAAACCTTTCCGAACGATAGTGAGCAATACTAATTTTGTTCATGGTTCATAGTTCATAGCAGATTTGGCGATGAACTATGATCTATGAACCATACGCCACCTAACCATGTGCGCAAGAGTCAATATCAAGTACCACAATAAGGAGATTACGGACGCCGACATCCTGTACGAGGATAATCACCTTATCGCCGTAAATAAGCGCGCCGGCGATATTGTGCAGGCGGATGAAACCGGGGACGAGCCGCTGGATGAAAAAGTAAAAAAGTACATTGCGAAAAAATATAATAAGCCCAACGGCGCCTTCCTCGGCGTGGTGCATCGGTTGGATAGGCCCGTAAGCGGGGTTATCCTGTTCGCCAAAACAAGCAAGGCGCTGGACAGAGTGAATATGCTGTTCAAAAGCCGCGAGATGCGGAAGACCTACTACGCAGTGGTTCGGATCAAACCGCAGCCCGAAGAGGCAAACCTGGTACACTGGCTGGTGAAGAATCCGCAAAAGAACGTCACCAAAGCCTATGAGTTTGAAGTAGGCAATGGTCAGCGTTCCGAATTGAATTATAAGGTCGTAGGCGAATTGGAAGGCTATTATCTGCTCGAAGTAAACCCGATAACCGGCCGGCCGCACCAGATACGTGTGCAGCTATCCACCATCGGTAGCCCTATCGTGGGCGATAATAAATACGGCTATCCCCGTGGCAGCCTGCGCAAAAGCATCTGCCTGCATGCCCGCCGCTTGCGGTTTGAGCACCCTATCAAAAAAGAACCCGTTGAAATAGTGGCACCCATGCCAAAAGATGGTTTTTGGGAAAAGTTTGAGGGGATGATCGAGTAAATTCCTTTTTTGTCATTCTGAGCGATAGCGAAGAATCTATTGATTATTACCTTTGATCCATGAAGTCGACCTTTTCCGAAATCAAATCTTTAATCGATCGGTTAGCTGCTAAGATTAATGTCCCTAAAGAGCAGCTTCCTACCTATGGTTCTTCGATTGGCGATGGTACACCTTGCATAGACATCGGAGTAGACGGGACAGTGTATTTTGTTGTTACTGAAAGAGGAACCGAATTTGAAAGATGGCTTCCGCAAACAATGGATGATCTCCTCTACAGGGTAATTGAAGGAGCTACTTGGTCTATGGCCAGCCAGTATGAATTAAAGCACAGGATTAAGGGCCAGGATAACCGACGAATATCTTTTGCTTACCAGGAAGAGTTGTTAGGTATCTTAAATAAAGACTGGCGATTTAGAGCGTTCGAAAAACACACGGAGATACTAAAAAAGTATCCGTTTGATGATCATGCAAGCGAAAGGGTAGATTATTTATTGGTATTAAAATCTAAAGGAATGGAACATTATGAAGCTTGGGCATTGGCGTGTGAAAAGTATCCTCTGCCGTACGTGAACTCATAAACTTTTTACCTTCTCCCAAACCTTATCATCCACCCAAACACCGTCCTTCAAACTTTTTTCCCTTGTCCTTAAAGTGTTTTCCCCGGGGTACAGAATATCTTGCCCTTCTTTGATCGGACGGCTGCTTTTGGCGTAATCGATAATATCTTCAACTAGTGCTTCGGTTTGATCCCCGACTGGTTTGATCGCGATAAAAACCTGCGATACACCCGACTCCGAACCGTTGCGGGTTACGGTTGCCGTCGATTGCCCCTGGCTCAATACCGTAGCTAGCAGATCAAGTACTAATGATAAACCTGAACCTTTCCAAAAACCGATCGGCAATGGCCGCCACGACTCGATGATGGCACCCGGATCGGTGGTTAGGTTGCCGTCTTTGTCGTAACCGCCGGGTAACGGCAATTGCTCGTTTTTCGACTTGTATAAATTGAGCTTGCCAAATGAGTATTGCGAGATGGCCATATCTAAAACAACATGTCCATCCTTCCGCGGCACGGCAATTACAAGGGGGTTATTACCCAGGCGCGCATCGATACCACCCCAGGGCGGCATATTGGCGATGGTATTGGTAAAGTTAATGGCGATCATCCCTGCCTCGGCCGCCTGCCAGCCGTAGGTACCGCCGCGCATCCAGTGGCTGGTGTTCCTGATGGCGACACAGCCAACGCCGTTTTCATTTGCAAGACCGATCGCCCTATCCATACAAAACTTCGCGTTCAGCATACCCGGACCGAGGTGACCATCCCATTGTTCCAAACTGCCGAAGCCGCCTTCTTTGGTCGGTTCTGCGTCGGGCACAACTAACTTGTCTTTTACATATTGAATGAAAGTCGGAAAACGGTTCAGTCCGTGGCTATGCACCCCGTCGCGGCTGTTCTCGGTAAAAACCTGCGCGCACTGGTCGGCTCTATCTTCACTGAAATTATATGAAAGCAGAACCCTTTTGAATTCGGACTTAAGATTATCGAATGGAACGAGCATGTGCTAAGATAAACCTTCTTTCGGACTTCCGGACTTATGCGGACTTTCGGACTACAAACTCGCCATATCGATCACAAACCTATAACGCACATCGCTTTTCAATACGCGCTCAAAAGCTTCGTTAATATAGTTCATTTTGATCACTTCCACGTCTGATACAATATTATGCTCGGCGCAGTAATCCAGCATTTCCTGAGTCTCCCGGATACCGCCGATCATCGAGCCCGCGATACTCCGGCGTTTCGAGATCAGTTTTACCGCGTCCAGCGTAGGTTCTTCAGGCGGAATGCCCACCAGTACCATCGTACCGGCGATCTTCAGCAGGGGCAGGTAATCATTATATTCGTGCTGTGCCGAAACGGTGTTGATAATGAAATCCAATGAGCGTTCTCCTGCCGCCATCTGTGCTGGGTCCCTGGTCACCAAAAAGTGATGAGCGCCTAATCGTTCGGCATCGGCTTTTTTGGATGGCGATGTACTCAGCACAGTTACTTCCGCGCCTTTAGATACTGCAAACTTAACTGCCATGTGGCCCAATCCGCCTAAACCGACTACTCCGATCTTATGACCTTTGCCCATTTTCCAGTGCTGTATAGGTGACCAGGTGGTGATGCCTGCGCAAAGCAAAGGCGCGACGCCCGCCAACGGCAGCTTTTCGGACACATGTAAAGTATAATTTTCATCCACGACGATCTGGTTGGAATAGCCGCCGTAAGTAACGTTTCCATCCTTATCATAAGTGCTATAAGTAAATATAGGATTGTAATCGCAGTATTGCTCTTCGCCTGCCAGGCAGCTTGGGCAGTGACGGCACGAATCCACAAAAACACCTACGCCCGCGATATCACCAACCTTGAATTTGGTTACATGGTCGCCGGTTTTAACTACTTTGCCCACTATTTCATGTCCGGGCACCATAGGAAAAATAGCGCCGCCCCATTCGTCGCGTGCCTGGTGAATATCGGAGTGACAAACCCCGCAGTACATGATCTCGACCTGCACGTCATGCGGACCCACTTCGCGGCGTTCGAATTTAAAGGGTTCCAAAGGTAGTTTGGCTTTAAGTGCGGCATAGCCTTTTGCTGGTATCATAAGTTTAATGTTTGTTTTGACTAAGGCAAACTTATCGCATTAACTGCAAAAGAATTGTAATGAAAATAACATATTGTATTTTTTACATTATCCGGGCAGCTTTAAACTAAATCCCGGTTTTAAAAGTTATATAGCTGTGTACGGCTATTATGCCGGGATTTCCTACTTTTGCTGCCGGTAATCGATGAGAAATAAACTTTTGCTATTCTGCATATTGGGTGCGCTGATCGTTGGAGTTAGCACCAATTCCTGTAAAAAGAGTAACCAAAATTACCTTCAAACGCTTTTGACCGACGGACATTGGCAATTGGCTTCGCTAACCGTTACGCAAACACGTAATGATACCACCCTGCTGAACGATACGATAAATTCAACATGCAACCTGGCCCAGGCACTTACCTTCAACAGTGGTGGTACCTGTACTTACACAAATTTCGATTGCATTTCACAAACCGTCACCGGGCATTGGTCGCTCACATCCAATCAACTGTACCTGCTTTCTGATCTCAAATTCCAGGATACTACAGCTATCGTCAACCCGGTACCTTTTACCAACGCCCAAATATTCAACCTCGGGCAATACTCGCTGGTGCTTAAAACCGGCGACCTCGGAATTTACTACCCGCCCAATACAGTACTCACCGTTTTCACCTATGGATTTGTCCGGGTTAAAAATCCGCAATAAGCTGTTGTTAGCAAGCATCAAAATTTTATCTTTGGGTCGGTTTAAGGAAAGCAATAACGTTTTAATTTTGCCGCACGTGTCAATTGCGAACAAAATGACTGTTTGACAGTTAATTGCATTACAAACCCAGCATATCGATGAAGAAAAGGATCGCTATTTTTGCTTCAGGTTCCGGCTCAAATGCCCAGAAGATAATGGAGCATTTTAAGCGGAACCCCGAGGCTGAGGTAGTGCTGGTACTGACCAATAATCCGCAGGCCTATGTTTTGCAGCGTGCCGATAACTTCGAGATACCTTCCCATATATTTTCGCGCTATGAATTTTATGAAACAGACGATATCATCCGGCTGTTAAAAAATCTGCAGGTCGATCTCATTGTACTGGCTGGTTTCCTATGGCTGGTACCGCCTAACCTGCTCAAAGCCTTCCCCAATAAGATCATCAACCTGCACCCGGCTTTACTGCCCAAATTTGGCGGCAAGGGCATGTATGGCGATCATGTGCACGAGGCCGTGCTTGCGGCCGGTGAAGATGAATCGGGTATTACCATCCATTTTGTGAACGAGAAATTTGACGAAGGCGAAATACTCCATCAATCCCGCTTTAAGATCGAACCCGGCGATAACCTCGAGATGATCAAGTTCAAAGGTCAGCAGTTGGAGCACCAAAATTTCCCGAGGGTGATAGAGAGTTTGCTGAAGAAGATGAAGAGTTGAATGGTAGTTATCAGTTACTGGTTATCAGTTACCGGGCATCAATTTTTATAAACCTAACCAATCATTCTTTGACAAAAGTCAAATCAACACCATTGGAATTAGCAACAGTGGAACTGTCACTTGGATGCAATGTTAATGTATCCTGTTTTATGCTATAAGTGTAATTTAACTGGCTAACCGGGGCACCAGTATTTTTTAAAGTCAAATTGTCACCGTTTATACTATAACCGGTACATTTTGAAAAATAGGTTGATTGCACCTTGTCCGGCGAAATAAATTGTATATAAAGGGGCTCACTTATATTGGCCATTAAGAAAATTTCGGTTGTGCGCCATTTCCCAACAACCGGGCCACCGTTTGCATCTTTTTTACATGAAACCGCGGATAACAATAACATAAATGGCAGGGTAATTTTCAGTTTCATAAAATGGTTTTTTTAGTATTTACGCAGCGAAACGGCCTGATGCTACACCAATGCTTATAAATTTCTAATTTCTGCAAAAAATCTCACTTCTCCAATCGTAAATCACTACCTTTGCGGCTCTAAAAATTTATGTCAATGAGCCAGTCTGTTCAGATCAAAAATGCTTTAATTTCAGTTTATTATAAAGACAATCTCGAACCTATTATACAGGAACTAAACCGCCTGGGTGTGAAGCTATATTCTACCGGCGGAACGGAAACTTTTATACGCAGTCTGGGCGCCGATGTGATAGCTGTTGAGGACCTGACATCATACCCTTCTATACTTGGCGGCCGTGTAAAAACGCTGCATCCGAAAGTATTTGGGGGTATCCTGGCTCGTCGTGATTTTGAAGGCGACCAGGAGCAACTGGCGCAATACGCGATACCTGAGATCGACCTGGTGATCGTAGATCTGTACCCTTTTGAAGAGACGGTTAGATCAGGAGCCGGGCAGGATGATGTGATCGAAAAGATCGACATCGGCGGTATTTCATTGATACGTGCGGCGGCGAAAAACTTTAAAGATGTTGTGATCGTAGCGTCAAAGGATGATTATGTCGAATTAGGCGGAATACTGAAAACCCAGAACGGCGAAACCACGATCGAACAGCGCAGGAAATTCGCGCAAAAAGCATTCAATATAACCTCGGCTTACGATACTGCGATATTCGAATATTTCAACCAGGATGAGCAGTTACCGGTTTTCAAACAAAGCATACAGCAAAGCTCGGTATTGCGCTATGGCGAGAACCCGCACCAGAGGGGTGTGTTCTATGGCAACCTGGATGCCATGTTCACCAAACTTAACGGTAAGGAATTATCCTACAATAACCTGGTGGACGTTGACGCCGCTGTTGCGTTGATCGACGAGTTTACGGAGCCTACAGTTGCTATTTTAAAACATACCAATGCCTGCGGCATTGCTTCACGCAACTTTATAAAAGAAGCCTGGATCGACGCTCTGGCCTGCGACCCGGTATCCGCTTTCGGCGGCGTGATCATCGCCAACGCCGAGATAGATGCCGACACCGCGGCCGAGATCAATAAGCTGTTTTTCGAGGTGCTGATAGCGCCTGCATACACCGATGAAGCGGTAACTATTTTGAAGGGGAAGAAGAACCGTATTATACTCGTAAGGCAGCCGGTGGAATTACCTGTTAAGCAATTCAAAACGCTCCTTAATGGCGTTATCGAACAGGATAAGGACCTGGTTATTGAAGGACCGGCTCAAATGCGTGCGGTTACCGTTAAGCAGCCGACCGGGCACGAACTTAGAGATCTTCACTTTGCCAATAAAGTGGTAAAACATACCAAATCAAATACGATCGTTTTCGCCAAAAACGGCCAGCTTATTGCCAGCGGTGTGGGCCAAACCTCGCGCGTGGATTCACTGAAACAGGCTGTAATTAAGGCCGCAAGCTTTGGCTTCGACCTTCACGGCGCCGTAATGGCGTCCGACGCGTTTTTCCCCTTCAGCGATTGTGTGGAACTTGCCGCGGAAGCGGGCATCACGGCAGTATTACAGCCGGGCGGCTCGGTTAAGGACCAGGACTCGATCGACATGGCCAACCTGAAAGGGATAGCCATGGTAATGACCGGGGTACGCCATTTTAAGCATTAATTAATAGTTAAGCGCAATAAGTTCATTTTTTATTCGCTTTTAATCAACAACTATTAATACTATTACGTATAATTTCTTCAACTTTGCACATCGTTTTTTTGAATTAACAACACATGGGTTTATTTAACTTTTTTACGCAAGAGATTGCCATTGATTTAGGCACCGCTAATACCCTTATCATACATAATGACAAAGTGGTTGTCGACGAACCGTCGATTGTCGCTTTTGACCGGACAACGAACAAAGTGATCGCTATCGGCAGGCAGGCCATGCAGATGGAGGGGAAAACCCATGAGAACATCCGCACCGTTCGCCCGCTGAAAGACGGTGTAATAGCCGACTTTAACGCCGCCGAGCATATGATACGCGGCATGATCAAAATGATCAACCACGGCAAAGGCTGGTTTTTCCCGTCATTGCGCATGGTGATCTGTATCCCCTCAGGCATTACCGAAGTGGAGAAACGCGCCGTGCGCGACTCGGCCGAGATCGCGGGCGCCAAAGAAGTTTATCTGATCCACGAGCCTATGGCAGCAGCCGTTGGTATCGGTATCGACGTGGAAGAGCCTATGGGCAATATGATCATCGATATCGGCGGGGGTACCACCGAGATCGCTGTTATCGCTTTATCGGGTATTGTTTGCGACCAGTCGATCCGTGTGGCAGGTGATAACTTCGACTCCGACATCGTTCAATATATCCGCCGTCAGCATAATATTATGATCGGCGACCGTACCGCAGAAAAGATAAAAATTGAAGTGGGTGCGGCATTACCGGAAATATCCGACCCGCCTGCTGATTTTGCCGTACAGGGCCGCGACCTGATGACAGGCGTGCCAAAGCAGATCATGGTATCCTATACCGAGATCGCGCACTGCCTGGATAAATCGATCTCAAAAATAGAAGAAGCAATCCTGAAGGCGCTGGAAATTACCCCTCCCGAACTATCTGCCGATATTTACCAGACCGGCATATACCTAACCGGTGGCGGCGCATTATTACGCGGCCTCGACAAGCGGGTTGCCGCCAAAACCAAGCTGCCCGTTCACGTTGCCGAGGACCCATTGCGCGCCGTAGTACGCGGAACCGGCACAGCGTTGAAAAATATTGGTAATTTTAAATTCCTGATGCAGTAATTTAGATGTGAGATATGAGATTTGAGATTTGAGACAGGCTGGTTTTTATCTCATATCTCAAATCTTATATCTGAAATCTTAATAAACACATGCGTAACCTCCTGATTTTTATCACCAAGTACAACGCATTTTTTTTGTTCCTTATTTTCGAAATAAGCGCCCTGACCATCTACATTAAATACAATTCGTTCCAGAAGGCCACTTTTATCAGTTCTACCAGCAAGATTACCGGGGCCTTGTATGCACAGCAGGACCAGTTAGTAAGCTACTTGTCCTTACGTGAGCAGAACGACAGCCTTGCCAAACAAAACACCCGGCTGCGCAACCAGCTCAAATCATCATTTTATGTTGATACCGCGGGCAAGTATAAGGTGGGCGATACGGTATATAAACAGCAATACACCTTCATCTCTGCAAAAGTTATCAACAACTCCGTGAACCGCAGCACTAACTATATTACCATCGACAGGGGCAGTTTGCAAGGCGTGGCCAAAGGAATGGGCGTAATTTGCAGCTCGGGTTTGGTGGGGAAGGTGATCTTCGTGGGTCCGCACTTATCGCTGGTGCAATCCCTATTGCATAAGGACTCCAGGTTCAGCGCCATGCTTGCCAAGAGCAAGGAGCTCGGTTATATCGAATGGAGCGACGATCTGGATCCGCATAAAGGCATCCTGAAAGATGTATCCAATAACGCGCAGCCAAAATTGGGTGAAGAAGTGGTTACTTCGCAATACTCGCTTTTCCCGGCAGGCATCGCGATAGGGAAAATAAGCAACCTGCATACGCGGCAGGGCGGCTATACTTTGAATATGGAAGTGGCGCTGTCAGTCGATTTCAGCAAGCTGCAATATGTGGATGTTGTGGTTAATAAACTGGCACAAGAACAGGCGGGACTGGAGGCGCAGGAAAAGAAAGATGAGTAGGGCAATTATCATAAACATCATCCGGTTTTTTGTGCTTGTTTTCATGCAGGTTTTCCTGCTGAAAAATGTCACTTTGTATAATCTTTCCACGCCTTACATCTATATACTGTTCATCCTGCTGCTGCCCTTCGAAACGCCCAATATCGTACTGTTCGCGCTGGCATTCATCTTGGGTTTAACGATAGATGCCTTTTACGATACACCTGGCCTGCATGCGGCATCCTGCGTGATACTGGCTTTTGTAAGAATATTATTTATCAGCATAACCGTGCAAAAGGAGGGCTTTGATAACGAGCCCGAGCCCACCATGAGCAATATGGGCTTCCGCTGGTTCTTCACCTACGCTTTAATTTTAACCCTGTTTCATCATTTTTTCCTTTTTAACCTCGAAGTTTTCCGCTTTTCAGAAATACCGTACACACTTAGCCGTTTTGTATTGAGCTCGATATTTACCGTATTTTTGATGCTGCTTATAGGGTTTTTATTTTACAGAAGGAAAGAACGCACATGAATAAGTTTTTTGGGCGCCGTTATATTATTTCGACGATATTTATTGTACTCATCCTTGTCCTTCTCGCCCGCCTGTTTTACATCCAGATCATTGACGACCGGTACCTCATTTATGCCGAGGGCAACGCCCGCCGTACCTTTTACCTGAACCCTGCCCGCGGGCCCATTTTGGACCGCAACGGAAAAATATTGGTGCAAAACCAGGCCTTTTATGATATCATAGTGACGCCCAACCTGGTGAAACCGCCCTTCGATACCGCCGCATTTTGCAAGCTGCTGGGTATAGATACCGCCGAATTCAACAGGCGTATGGCCAAGGCCGTCAAATACTCACGAACGCAGCAAACAGTTTTCGATAAGCAATTGTCGAAGGAGGCCTTCGCGCCTATCGAAGAACGTTTGCCCGAGTTTAATGGCTTCCAGTCTTCAACCCGTTACCTGCGCACTTACCCGGATTCAGTAGCCGCGCAATTTTTGGGTTATATCGGCGAGGTGCACGATAACGATATTAAAAAGTCTAATGGATTTTATCATCCCGGCGATTTCATCGGGGTTACCGGGGTTGAGCGTTCATACGAGAACGTTTTGCGGGGCCGGCGCGGCGTTCAGTATAAGCTTGTTGATGCCCGCGGCCGCCCGCAAGGATCATACGCCAACGGAATGTTCGATACTACAGAAGTAGCAGGCGAGCGTTTAACATCTTCATTGGATATCCGCATACAACAGTTGGGCGAGCAACTGATGCGGAATAAGGTAGGCGGTATCGTAGCTATTGAGCCTTCAACAGGGGAGATATTGTGCTATGTAAGCAGCCCTACTTACAACCCCAACCTAATGGTGGGCCATGACAGGGGCAACAATGCCGCTCAATTGTACAAGGATCCCTACAAGCCCTTTTTCATCAGGCCGATACAGGCTTATTATCCGCCGGGATCGTCGTTCAAACCATTGAGCGCTCTGATAGCGCTGCAGGAGGGTATTATCACACCACAAACCACTTACTATTGCCCCGGTTATTATATGGCGGGTAATCACAGGGTACCATGTTTTCATAACGAGGCGCATGGAACGGTTAACCTAAGCAGCGCAGTGGCCCTATCGTGTAACGGTTATTTTTCAATGGTATTTGAAAAACTGATGAATCAGCACGGCGTCAAAAATATTGATACCACTTTTACCAATTGGCGCAGCAAGGTTACGAGATTTGGCATGGGAGCAAGGCTTGGCCTGGATATGCCTAGCGAGGGCAGGGGAAATGTCCCCACCGCAACACATTACGACAAAGTTTACAAAGGACCAAATTGGCGTTCAAGTACTATCGTGTCGCTTGCCATAGGCCAGGGCGAACTGGAAGCGACTCCCCTACAAATGGCAAATATAGAATGCACCATCGCCAACCATGGGTTTTATTATAAACCGCATTTGGTGAAGACCATTGGTGATAAAGATGTGATCAAGCCGGAATATAAAGTAAAGAATTATGTGGGTATCGACTCGACCTATTTCGAGCCGTTGATCGATGGCATGGAAGCCGTGGTCGATCATGGTACCGCAGCGGCTTCAAAAATACCCGGCATAGTGATGTGCGGAAAAACTGGTACCGCGCAAGTGCATGGTGAAGACAATTCGGTATTTGTGGCCTATGCCCCCCGTGAGAATCCCAAAATAGCTATAGCCGTTATCGTCGAAAATTCAGGCCAGGGTGCTCAATGGGCGGCGCCTATTGCCAGCTTTATCGTCGAGAAATATTTAAGGGACAGCATATCGGTGCGTCCGTCAGGTATCACCCCGGAATACTTCATGAATGCAAACCGCCTGCCCGACCTCGGTAATTATGATATCAAGCTAAAGGCCAAGCCTGTTTCGAAAGATACGCTGAACAAAATGGGCATCGATACTTCGGATAAAAAGAAAGACATCAAATCTGCGATGCCGCCTAAGAATAAGAAGCAATTGCCGCACCGGATGGTAGCGATTTTGCCCGAAAGGAGGGAAGATGAACAATAACCAGCAGCAGCGCAGCTTCTTTTTCAATGTCGACTGGCTAATGGTGTTCATTTATCTGGCGCTGTGTACTATTGGCATTGTCAATATCCATTCGGCTATGTTCAATGAAAAGTATCCTTCCTTTTTAGACCTGAACACCGATTACGGCAAGCAATTGTTGTATGTTATTATCGGCTTATGCGTCGGCATAGTTATACTGTTGCTCGAAAGCCGTTTTTTCAGCTCATTGGCGCCATTTTTTTACGGCATAACCACAGTATTGCTCATGTTGGTATTGGTGGTCGGGCGCAATGTCGGCGGCAACCAGGCCTGGATATCGCTTGGCGGAGGTTTCAGGCTGCAGCCTTCTGAGTTCGCCAAATTGAGCACCTGCCTGCTGCTGGCGCGCTATTTAAGTGGCACCAATATCAAGGTCACCGACACCAAATCATTCCTGATAGCGGCGGCGATCATCGGTTTTCCCATGTTTTTGATCATGCTGCAGCCCGATGCGGGTTCCACCCTGGTATTTAGCTGTTTGCTGTTTGTTCTGTACCGCGAGGGTCTTTCGCCTTATTTTCTCATCCTGGAAGGCTTATTTATAGTGCTTTTTGTTTTAACGCTTAAGCTTAATAACGCGATAGGAATCGCAGGCGTTTTAGCCGGAGTAGCTGCAATTATCATTTTCTTCGGGCGCCGCAACCGCAACCTCATACGGGTTATTGCGGTGGGACTGGCCATGTGTGTGGGATTTGTATACAGCGTGCATTTCTTGTATAACAAAGTGCTTAAGCCGCATCAAAAGGTGCGTATCGATATTGTTTTGGGCATTACAAGTGATCCCAAAGGCAAAGGCTATAATGTCCACCAGTCGATGATAGCCATTGGTTCGGGTAAAATGTGGGGCAGGGGTTATATGAAGGGTACGCAAACCAAATACTCGTTCGTGCCCGAGCAGGGCACCGACTTTATTTTCTGTACCGTCGGCGAGGAGTGGGGTTTTGCCGGATCGGTCGTCGTGCTTGGCTTGTACCTGTTATTGGTGCTGCGCATCATCAGGATAGCGGAGCGGCAGCGATCGCCTTTTTCGCGCATTTACGCCTATGGCGTGGCGTCGGTCATCTTCTTTCACGTCGTCATTAACATTGGCATGACCATTGGGATCGTGCCCTCTATCGGCATCCCCCTGCCACTCATCAGTTATGGAGGTTCCTCGCTGCTCAGCTTCACGATTATGCTGTTTATCCTTATTAAATTGGATTCGAACCGGATGGGGATAATATATTAGTGGCAGTAGCAGGGTTTGGTAGCAGTACTGATCAACTAAACGCCACTGCTACTACGAACTGCTACTTCAGGCGTACCGTCTCTTCAACAACTCATAAAACTTATCCGCTGTGGCCTGCTTGGTATCCCAACGGTTTTTAACGGCGTAATTGCTTTTCAGGAAATCTTCGGCTTCTCGAAATGAAGAAAAGCGGTTTAGGATATCTATTGCCTCGCTATAGGCCAAATTATAACCATTAAACAGGTCCTTAATGTACGATAGCTTATCATTCAGGTTGATGGCCTGTTTAAGGTCAGTGATCGGCTGGCTATGCAAATGTTCCGAAGCCCTGGCCGTTTTGTTCAGCTGAGCCGATATCCTTTGATTAATGGTCATGGGCTCTTCGGTCACGGTCTCGGTTTTCGCTTTTTCGGGTTCCGGCGCTTTTTTGTGTTCAGCCGTGTGCGTTTCTTTTTTCACTTCCACTGTGGGTGTTTCCTTTACAGGTTCAGGCTCTTTTACAGGCGGGGTTTCTGTTACTTCTTCAATATAGGCAAGCGGTTCTTCAAGTTCAAAACCGGTATCATCGTCATCTTCCCAAACGTCGGCTTCACTGAGTTCCAGTTCGTGCCTGATCACCTCCGGCTTATCATGCCGCACAACAGAAAAATCGTCGTCAGCACCATTAGCGGTCAGGTCGATGTGCGGCACAGGCTTATCGTCAATTTGATTGTCCTTGACCGGTGTTTGCAACGCTTCTGGCTCAGGTTTTACGTGCTGCACCACCGGCTCAAAAAAAACGCTCTTCGGACTTTTTTACCGGCTCTTCCATTATCACGGCAGACGGGGATACCCCGGCAGGTTCCTTTTGCTGGTTTAGCTTCCGCAGCACTTCCGAATGATCGGACAGGAAATGGGCATTCGCGACAAAAAGTTCAAGTTCAAGATCATTTAAATTACTTTCGTGCCCGGTACTCAAATAATCATATTGATCGTTTAGCTCCTTTAAAATAGTGCCTATCTTTTTAAAAACTTCCTGTTGCTTCATGGCGGTGTAATGAAAATGCTTATCAAAAGTAGTATATAATTATGATATTTGCCGGCTACAAGGAGTATAACATGCTTTACAGCGAAGATGTTTTTAAGCGCAGAAGTGAACTGGGCGGCAGCATTGAAGTGATCTGCGGCTCCATGTTTTCGGGCAAGACCGAAGAACTGATCCGCCGCTTAAGACGTGCCCAGATCGCCCGGCTCACGGTGGAAATATTTAAACCCAAAACCGATACCCGCTTTGACGAAGCTGCTGTAGTATCGCACAACGCAAACTCCATACTTTCAACCTCGGTCGAGAACTCTTCGTCCATTCTTTTATTGGGAAGCGATGTGCACGTGGTCGGGATTGATGAGGCCCAGTTTTTTGATGCCGAATTGCCAAATGTTTGTACGCTACTGGCAAATCGTGGTGTTCGCGTTATCGTAGCCGGCCTGGATATGGATTACCGTGGCAAGCCTTTCGGCCCCATGCCCGAACTGATGGCCATCGCCGAGTCGATCACCAAAGTACACGCGGTGTGCGTGGTATGCGGCAATCCGGCGCTGTATTCCTATCGCCTGGTGGCTGATGAATCCACTATCCTCCTGGGCGAAAAAGAGAGTTATGAACCGCGCTGCCGCGCTTGTTTTATGGCTGGTCAGTAAACAAAATTTGTTGACAATATCATCCGCGGATCAGCGTTTTCTTATTTATTTTTGATGATATTACCCTAAATCGGAAAAATCGATTTAAATTTATAGGCCAATTTATAGACAATAAGCTATTATGAGAAAGATATACATGGTATTGATGATTGTACTGCTAATCGGCGGTATGTCATGCAAGAAGACCCCAAAAAACATGGGAGGTTCCGGGAACGTTACCGGAGTCGATCCCCCATCCAGTTCAACAGACGGTGTAACCTTCATTAATGGGGGTAAATCGGCCATATTTGACATTTATGCGCCAGGTAAAAAATCAGCGGCTGTAATAGGCGAGTTTAATAACTGGTCGCCCACGGCTATGAAAAACTCGGTTGACGGTACGCGCTGGTGGGTGCAAATTGATAACCTCGATCCTACAAAAGAATACGCCTACCAGTACCAGTTTGACGGTACACTTAAGGTAGCCGATCCTTACACCCATAAGATACTTGACCCGGCCAACGACCCGTCGATCCCGTCTTCGGTTTATCCTAATCTGAAACCCTATCCCACAGGCTCCACTACAGGCATTGTAAGTACATTCTGGTATGGCGCACCGGCTTATAGCTGGACAACCACTAATTTTACGCGCGCCGACCCTAACAAGCTGGTGGTTTACGAACTTTTGCCGCGCGATTTCGTGGCTACTCATTCCTATAAGACGCTTACCGATACCCTAAGCTATATAGCCAATCTCGGCTGCAATGCTATCGAGCTTATGCCCGTGAACGAGTTTGAAGGAAATGATTCATGGGGATATAACTCCAATTTCATGTTAGCGCTGGATAAGTATTACGGCACCGAGAATGATTATAAAGCGTTTATTGACGCCTGTCACGCTAAGGGTATCGCGGTGATACAGGATATCGTGCTGGAGGACCAGTTTGGTTCATCCCCATTGTGCCAGATGTATTGGAACGCGTCGGCCAACGCGCCTGCTGCCAACAACCCCTGGCTCGACCAAACCAATATGCACCCCGACGCCGTCGGCTACCAGATGAACCACCAAAGCGCGGCAACACAGTATTTTACCGAAAATGTGATGAAATACTGGATACAGGAATACCACATCGATGGATTTAGGTTCGACGAGGCCAAAGGCTATACGCAAACCAACTCGCCCGACGAAGCATCATGGGCCAATTATGACGCCAGCCGTGTGGCTCTGTGGGAAAAGTATAATACCTATATGAAGAGCCTCGACCCCACATTTTACGTGATATTGGAAATGTTTTCGGCGAACTCGGAGGAGGCTGTTTATGCCAGCAACGGCATGATGTGCTGGGCCAACCTGAGCACAAATGGAGAGCAGGCCTTGATGAGCTATAACGACAGCGGCGGTTCGTGGGACCTCAGCGGGCTGTTCTATGACTCGTGGGGCTTTAGCACGGCGACAGGCAACGTGTGCTACTTTGAGAGCCACGACCAGGAGCGCCTGCAATATAAGAACGAGGCATTTGGCAACAGCAGCGGTGCGTACAATATTACAACCCTGGCCACGGGGTTGCAGCGCGATGAAATGGGAGCCGCCTTTATGTTTTCTTCACCCGGCCCCAAAATGCTATGGGAATTTGGCGAGCGCGGTTATGATATCAGCATTAATGACCTGGGCGGGCGTTTATCCGATAAACCGCCGCACTGGGAATACATGGCCGATCCGAACCGCCACCACCTGTACCAGGTGTATTCGGATATGATCAGGTACAAGGTAAAAAACGCGGTGTTCAATACCAGTACGTATACTTATAACCTCGGTGGGGCATATAAATTTATCCAGTTGCTTGGCAGTGATGGAACCAATGTTGAAGTGGTGGGCAACTTTAATGTGACCCCTATGAGCGTTACGATCAACTTCCCCGCAACCGGGACATGGTATGATAATCTAAACGGGACAAGTATTAATGTTACGAATACAGCGTATTCAGCTACACTGTTGCCGGGCGAATACCACGTTTATAGCAACAATCTTTTGCAGAAATAGATTTTTAGAATCAAGAGTCAAGAGCCAGGAACCAAGACCTGAAAATCTTGGCTCTTGACTCTTGCTTCTTCAATGACCAATCGTAAAGAACATGGCCACGGCTGCCGCACCCATCGCTACAAAAGTTACCCAAAGCAGGGAAGATGACAGCGCCTTACTTTTGTATTCGCCCATGATCTTTTCGTTGCGCGATATTTTGATGATGAGGAATAATAAGGGCACCGCTGCGACCCCATTGAGTACCGCGGCATAAACCAGCGCCTTTACGGGGTCGATACCCACAAAATTGATGATGAGGCCGAGTAATGTAGCTACGATGATCACACCATAAAAACCACGTGCCCGGCGAGGTTTCAGGTTCAGACTGGCATTCCAGTTAAAAGCCTCAGACACGGCATAAGCTGCCGAACCCGATAATACGGGCACAGCAAGCAGTCCAAGCCCGATGATACCTATCGAGAAAATAAGTTTGGACAGAAATCCTGCGTTGGGAAAAGTGTGCACCAGTGGTTCAAGCGCCTTTGCGGCATCGGCAGCAGTGTTGATATCCTTTACGCCGCTTTGATGCAACACGGCCGCGGCCACCAGTATGATGCACCAGGTAGTGACCTCCGAAACGATCATCCCGGTATTGTTATCGATGCGCATACGGCTGATGAGTACACGGCCGACAGCTGAGCCGTCGCTTACTTTATGACCGCTTTGATCACTTTCCTCAACTTCCTGCGAAGTCTCCCAAAAGAACATATAGGGCGAGATAGTGGTACCCAGCACCCCTGTTATGATAAACAGGAACGCGAAGCTGAACTCGATATGCGGTATTACACTTGCCTTCCATACCACGCTCCAGTCCTGGTGCACAATGAATACTGTGATGGGGTAGGCGAGCAGCGCCAGCGCCAGCCACTTGAGAATGCCGGCGTAGGTGCGATAATTTGTATAAATTTCAAGCACCAATATTATGGTTGTAAGAACTAATGTGATCACTACAAAAGGTGCGGGTATCAACAACTGCACCGCCGCAGCCATGGCGCCGATATCGGCGCCTATGTTGATGGTGTTGGCGATCACCACCAGGCTCACCACCGAAAAAAGTACAGTTTTACTGTAGTGCGTCTTCACCAAAGCGGCAATTCCTTTGCCGGTAACCAAACCTATGCGTGCGCAGGCTTCCTGCACAGCCATCATAAAAGGCAGCATGTACAGGGCCGTCCACAACTGGCCATAGCCAAACTGCGCACCCGTTTGCGAATAGGTAGCAATGCCCGATGGATCGTCATCGGCCGCGCCGGTAGTAAGACCAGGGCCCATTAATGTAAAAAATCTCCAGATCTTTCCTTTTTTGCGGGGGGACGGGTTCGGGGTTTCCATAGAATGGTTTGAGTATAAAGATAACTAACCCTATTATTGTTTTGAAATAACCAGGCAAGAATATCTTCAAATCGGCGCGTAATGTTTTAATTGGATGACGTTTCCGGGCAAAGGCTTTGAATTCCAATGTTTGTGAATTGTCATAGCGGCGCCGAGGGCGCTCGCCTGCGCCATTGAAGCCGCGAATACTTCCATTTTGGGATAAGCCTTAGCCAAAAGGTTCATGAAAATAACGTTCCGGCTAAAACCTCCGTCAACGAATATCTTTTTTACAGCAGAGGTCATGATAAGATTGGTAGACTTAACCTGCTTTTGAATTAGGTGCGCCATGAATTGATGGTAAGCTTCGGTTGCCGTTTTGTGTTCGGGCAGATCGTAATCCGGGCCATTTACGAACTCTTCAGAAAAAGTCAAATTTTTAAAATAGCTTATATCGACATGAAAATGTTCAGCTATCCGTTTTACCTGTTCGTCGTGCTCATGCCCGGCAAATAAACGCGACGACTTGACCGGGTTCCCGCTATACGTCAGGTAACACAGGCAGTCGTTTTCTAATTCGGAGCTGGTTAATGGCGAATGATTAAAAGGGTTCATGCTGATGGACCAGGTGCCGGTAGAGATCAGGACGAACGGCTCGTCAAAGCTTTTCAGATAAGGGATAAGCGCGGCTGAACTGTCATGTAAACCAATGCCGGCTAAATAATCTTTTTCCGACTTTTGAAGTACAGTATCCGAGCTTTTTATTTCAGCCAGTTTGGGTAAAATGCCTTCCTGCGTCACCCATTGGTGGTACCCGTTTTTCTCAAAATCCCAAAGCGCGGTATGGCAGCCGATGCTCGTAATATCCGAATAGAAGCGCCCCGTTAATAACGAACTTAAATATTGGGGCAGGTGCAATGCGTATCTTATCCTTTTAAACAGGTCGGGTTTCTCATTTTTCAGGCGGTAGAGTTGCAACCCCGAATTTAAACTGCCTAAAGCCGGCGAGGCGGTTTCAGCAGCAAAACGCGTTTTCCCTCCGTAAGAACTGTATAGTCGATCGCTTAATTCTTCCGGATAGGGTTTCAGGTAATTGTAAAGCGGAGCTATGGCCTGGCCCTTAGCGTCCACCAAAACAAAGCTGGCGCCATAGGCGCTAAAGTTGACCGCTTTGATCTGGAATTCTTTAAGTCTTTCTATTTCTTTTAAAGAATCGAAAACATATGCGCGCAGGTTTTCCAGGTTCTCGCATGGGAAGTCGTCCTGGTCGGCAGTTTCTGCAAGATGCGCCGATTTTTCGAATACAACCCGGTAATCCTCATCAAACAGGAAAACCTTCTTGTTTGTCTTCCCAACATCAAATACCGCGATTACCGGTTTTTGGCTCATCTTACAGACCGGTTGATATCGTCTTCGTTCCCCGTTCCCTTATCAAATTCTTCCGCACATTTTCCTGCCGGAATAAAGCTACAGGCTGCAAAGCGCCGCCTTCATGCAATCTCGCTTCAGCAACCAGCGGGCGAACATCCGTGCGGTAAGCCTGCTGCAATACCTCCTGTGCCTGCGCTACGTCATTACTTTGCTGTGCTTTAACGAGCCTGTCCCGGTCAATGATCAAGGCCTGCGCGTAGGCTATTTTTATGGCCTCAATGGATTGCAATAAATCTTCAATCGGGTCCTTCACATTATGCGAGGCATCGATCATCCACCCGATATCCATGGCGTGGTTCATCCCGCGGGTGTCCATGCCTTCCACCAGTTCGTTAAAGATCAGGAACAACTGATAAGGGTTGATGCTACCTACAGTAAGATCGTCATCGCCATATTTTGAGTCGTTGAAATGAAACCCGGCCAGTTTGCCTTCCATCAGCAGGAGTGACACGATCTGCTCGATATTGGTTCCCTGCAAATGGTGCCCCAGGTCGACCAGTGTTTTGGCCTTCTCGCCCAGTTTTGACGAAAGGAGGTAGGATTGACCCCAGTCGGCTATTGTGGTCGAATAAAAACTAGGTTCGTAAGGTTTGTATTCGATCCACATCTTCCAGTCGGCGGGCAACGCCGCATAAATTTCCTGCAGGCTTTCCAATGTGTTTTGAAAAGCTTTCCTGAAATTCAATTGGCCCGGGAAATTTGATCCGTCGGAGAGCCAAACTGATAATGCTTTTGAATCGAGCTGAACACCGTAATTGATTACCTCGATATTATGCTCGATGGCCTGCTTGCGCACGGCTTTATCCGTATGGTGCAGCGAACCGAATTTGTAGCTTAATTTCTGATCTTTCTGGTCCTGGAAAGTATTGGAATTAACAGCATCGAAATGCAAGCCCAATCCTGCGGCCAATGCTTTGATCGAAGCGGCATTTTCGGGAATATCCCAGGGGATATGCAGCGAGATGGAATTGCTTGAACGGTTGAGCGCGTGGATCAAACCCACATCTTCAATTTTTTCCTCTAAACTGCGCGGCTCGCCGCCGTCCGGGAAACGCCCGAAACGCGTACCGCCCGTGCCCAGCGCCCAACTTGGTATGGCGATGTTGAATGCCTGTAGTTTGTGCATCACATCGCCCAGGTTAGGGACAGACGAGCCAACGAACTCAAATTGGTGCCTATGCTCAGCAAGCAACCCGCTATTATGCTCTTCAATCTTATGTTTTTCTAACCGCATATCTGCTATGATCTATGAACCATGAACTATGATCTAACGAACAAACGCCGCTGACACCCCGCCATCCACGTTGATCACATTCCCAGTCGATTTATTCAGCAAGCCACTCACCAGCGCGAAACAGGCGTTGGCTATATCGCCGGGAAGTATGGTTTCGTTCAACAAAGTTCGTTTGGCGTAGTAAGCGGGTAATTCCTCAACGGTTATTCCATAGGCTTTGGCGCGCCCTTCGGCCCAGCCGCCCGCCCATATATTGCTGTCGGCTATCACCGCGTCGGGGTTCACTACGTTTACCCGGATATGATCAGCCCCAAGTTCAGCAGCATTTAGTCTGCTCAAATGCAGTTGCGCAGCTTTGGCGCTGCCGTAGCCAGCATTATTCGGACCGCTCACCAGGGCATTCTTGCTTACGATATTGATCACATCGCCGCCGGTGCCCTGCTTTTTCATCACCTCGACCGCCTTTTGGGTGACCAGGAATTGTCCTTTTACCAGCACATCATACAGCAGGTCCCAATCCTTTTCGGTATGGTCTTCAATAGATTTTGAGATCGATAACCCGGCGTTGTTTACTACCAGGTCGATCCCGCCAAAAGCCAGTATCGCTTCGGCCATCGCGTTTTCTACCTGGTCGGCATGCGCTACATTCAGTACGACGCTGGTAAAGGCATCTTTGCCGAATTGCTTTTTAAATTCTTCCGCCGCGCTGTCCAAACGTTCGGGGTTCAGGTCATTGAGTACGACCACCGCGCCCTCTTCCGCGAATTTTTTGGAGATGGCCTTGCCTATGCCGCCCGCGCTGCCTGTTACCAGGGCAATGCGCCCCGATAAAGCTTTGGGTTTAGGCATACGCTGCAATTTCGCTTCTTCCAGCAGCCAGTATTCGATATTGAAAGCTTCTTGTCTTGGTAACGAAGTATATTCTGAAATCGCTTCTGCGCCTTTCATTACATTGATGGCGTTGATATAAAATTCAGCCGCTACGCGCGCCGTTTGCTTGTCTTTGGAGAAGGTAAACATGCCTACCCCGGGATAAAGGATCACCACCGGGTTGGCATCACGCATAGCTGGGCTATTTGGGTGTTTGCATTGGCTATAATAATCCGCATACATGTTGCGGTAGCTCTCGAATGCAGGAGCGAGTTTCTCTTTGAGTTGGGCCGTATCGCTTAGGTCGTCATTTGCCCCAAGCTCCAAAACCAGCGGACTGATCTTGGTTCTTAAAAAATGGTCGGGACAACTGGTGCCCATCGGGGCCAATCTATCTAAATCATTGGAATTGATGAATTCCAGCACTCTTTC
>Ga0207064_1006_pt1 | contig 43400 bp, 41 predicted proteins | sample Alteio_BWMinCont_26_FD_153488 | JGI IMG/M metagenome (GOLD analysis project Ga0207064, IMG submission 153488) | Enriched cells from forest soil in Barre Woods Harvard Forest LTER site, Petersham, Massachusetts, United States -... | ecosystem: Environmental > Terrestrial > Soil > Temperate forest >...
TTAAGCAAAATAATTCCTTAAAAGAAGTACTGCGCCCGTCGGCAAACAATTTTACCCCGTGGACTGTTTAAATGTTTGTAAAAAACCTGTTGCATTTTTACTAAAGGTTAAGTATTTTTATGTTGTGTTAGTTGAAGATGTTGAAGCAAATAACTTTTACAACTGCTACAACCATTACAACTAACAATAAGGAGGTTGATATGAACTTAATTCACCGAATAGAAAAATGGGGCGACGGCCACCATCCCAAATTTCTCGATATAATCCGTGTATTTCTCGGCATCTTTTTATTCCTTAAGGGACTGGGGTTTATGGAGAACAGCGCGTACCTGAAATCGCTGATCGAGAGCCAGCCCGATATCGCGTTTTCATCCGGCTGGCTGATGGCGCTGGTTTATTACGTTACGTTTGTACATTTCGTAGGCGGTATTCTCATCGCTTTAGGTGTGCTCACCCGGTTTTCGGCACTCATGCAGATACCGGTGGTTTTCGGCGCGGTATTTTTTGTTGATTTCCTGCGTTCGCCATTCAATACCGATATGGTTTCGTCCGTAGCCGCCCTTTTGCTGCTTATTGTATTCGCGGTTATAGGCTCAGGGAAATGGTCATTAGAGAGATACCTCGAAAGTTTCAACGAGCAGGAGCAAAGTGGCATATTAAAGTAATATTTTACTGATCCGCATTTTTAAGCCGGAATTTGGGGTAAATTAGTGTCATGAATAATGATACCAGGTCTATCCTGCATGAGCCTACCTATAAAGCCGCGCGGTCGGTTTCGGGTGCGATAGAAAAGCATTTCGCCGGGCAGTTGGCTGCTGCAGCCGAACGCGGCGAGCCCAACGTTGCCCCCGAGCCTTCAAAACATACTATAGAATCTATTATTGATACCGCGTTCTGGACCAGCCTGCGCAGGGAAGAGGGCCGCTCGCCAAAAATTTCGATGGCGTTTCTGCCGCCGCATCAATCGAAGCTGCCGCTGCTATTTGAGCAACGCCTGCCGCTTACTTCCGACGTGCTGAACAAGCTGGCCCCCGCGGTCGAGCGCTCGGGCATTCACTTAGGCGTGTGGCAGGAAGACGAGGAACTTTACATATGGGGTACCACGCATACCATACCCGGATTTTGCTTTGTACTGGAAGTTGTTGAACCGGGTTTACTGGTCATCAAGCACCGCCGCATAGACGGTTTTGGCAAATACGTGAATGTCGCTGTGCTTAAGGGCGACGAGGTAAAAGTTATCGACGAGCAGAGCATCAACGACCCTGATTGCCCCGAATTGCTGAATTCCCTGCTTGGTTTTACCACGCAAAATTCGTGGACAAGCCCTGTTAACCTGCATGTGCAATTGGCGGTTTCCATGCGCGCGCACGGGCGTGGCGGGATGCTGTTAATTGTCCCTTCCGACAGCGAAAAGTGGCGCGAATCCATTATCGACCCGATTTCTTATGCCGTAAGTCCGGCCTTTTCGGGCCTTTCCGACCTGATGAAAAAGAACGTCGACAAAAAGAACCTCGCCATGTGGCAGGAAGAACTCACTGATGAGATCGATTGCGTGGCCGGCCTTACCGCTGTTGACGGTGCTACCATCATTAACGACCGTCACGAGTTACTGGCATTTGGCGCAAAAATAACGCGGCCCTACGGCAGCCAGACGGTAAAAGAGATCATGGTGACAGAGCCCATTATCGGCAGCGAAGCGCAGATCATCCCGCCGGGACAGGATGGCGGCACAAGGCATTTCGCCGCGGCGCAGTTTGTTTACGATCAAAGGGATGCTTTCGCGTTAGTGGCCTCACAGGACGGAAGATTTACCATTTTCTCCTGGTCGCCATGCGACGATATTGTGCATGCGCATAGGGTGGATACGCTTCTATTATAATTGTCTGAACTAAGATTCGCAGGATTCTAAGATGATAGGATTAAACGCGCTGTTGCCAATCATCATCAGCGAATTCCAATAATCATTAAAATCAGCGGTTCAGACTACTATTTCCTCACTTGCCCTATCAGCCATTTGGCCACATCATCCGCTGCTTTGTCGTTCTGGTAATCCTTGGGCAGGCGGCCGTTAGTGTATTCATTGTAAAACCAGGGATCGCCAACGGCCATTACTACGCCTTTGCCGTAAGGGGCGACGGCAATGATATTGGTTTCGCCGTCGCGCACTACAGCGTAGGCCGGGTCGGTCAGTTTCAGCGAACAAATATCCTTCATAAATATCTTTTTCGAGGTCTTTAGGATGGGATTATCGATGATAATAAAAGTGCCCTGTAAAAAGTGTTTGTCGTCCAGTACATGATTTAGCAGGTCGTCATTAAAATGAATGCCGAATTTGGCCGCCAGCGTATTGAAATGCGGCAGCTCGACATTGGCGCTGTCGTTGGCCATCATCAGCAGCACGCCGCCATTTTTTACCCATTCGCTGATCACTTTTACGTCCTTTGGCATAATGTATTTGGGGTCGGGACTTTCCTTTTTGGTATCGGGGTCGACGATAATATAAACATCCGCCTGTTTCAGGTTCTTTTCGGTAGGCTCATCATACAGCGTGCTGATCTGCCCGCCATTACGTTTAAATGCTTCGCCGAAAATGGAAAAACCTCCGTTATCGGTTTCTTCCCATTTGTAGTGATAAGAGATCAGTTTGCCCGATGCGTCCTTGATATGCTCGTCGTTGAACCAGGAATCAAGTACCACGCGTGGCTGGGCATATGCCGAAATCATCAGAAATAGGATAGGAAGCGAACAAATCAGTTTTTTCATATTTTAAATGGCATCCTTTGTAACAGGCAATTTATTCAAAGATGATGGTTTTTTACTTATTTTGAGCCGATTTATGAAATACACCCGGTTAACGTTATTTGCGCTGTTTATTTGTTTAACTCATTTTTCCTGCGAACATTATACCCGACCGGGCCTGCACTTCGGCGATTATAAGAATATTACCTATACCGAGGTTCGCCGAGTATTTGACAATGGCCTGGTTTTCGATAAACAGGGCTACCAGTTGGAGCCGGTATGGAAATTCCATTTTGTTTCGGACGATTCGGTGCAGGTGTTCAGCCCGAAGAAACAGCGCTACTATGGATTTCATGTTTATTTCGACCATGACCTGATCTTTAACATGATCGATTCCTGGCTGCAACTGCAAAAAATAAACGCCGACAGCGCCGTATTCCGGTCGCTGCGGGTAAATGACAAACGGGAAATACTGCTGAACGATGAAGGCTCAAAAGTTTACATGACCTTTTATTCGGATGCTTACTTAAAAAAGAAAATCGCGGAGGCGGTCAAAAAAATGGGGTTACCCGGCGCTAAAGACACGACATTTATCCGTCAACGGTCAAACGTCGCCAATGCGCATTTAGACAGCGCGTTTTCTGCACGGGAGCCGGTGGTGTTGAAAAGTACCAGCCCTTATGTAATAGCCGAAAGGGTGATCAAACCCGATGACCCGGTCAGCGATATGGACCCCGCGGAAGATTACCTGTACCCCGAGTACAATATTACCATACACCATGCTTACGAGGATTTTTCCTATATCTTTTCAGCTTATGTGGATGATAAAGGCGTAATCACTTTTCGCAAATCGGTGGTCTTTCTTTGGCCCGAGTTTGCGGTCTCGGTCCCGCAAAATATCAAGGCCATTTTAGCAGGTTATGTGGCCCGGTATGTGCAGGTTACTCCGGGCAGCACGCTGGGCATACCGCATACGAGTATTATAACGATCAATTTGAAGGGGAAGAAGAAGTAGTGGGGAACATATAATTTGGTAGTGTCTCAGTTTGAATTTTTTTTATGATCAGTTTTGCTTGATTTGATGGGTAACAGTATTGTAAAGAAAGTCCCCCGTTCCATAGAATGCAATTAGCTTATTAGTAATCTGACACGCTTCAACATGTAGGGAGGCTACGATATGTATTTTTATCCAATTACCACCGTAGTTGCCTATTTTTTGAAAAGAAATATCATATCCCTGTTTAGCATATTGATAATGTTCCGTGTTAGTTTTAGCATCATACGACTTCAAAAAGCCGTCTTGCTCATGTCCAGCGTAAAAACCTTTGGATGTGATGAAAACTAATTTATTGGTATTATCGAAAATTTTTGCTTGAAACTCGTATTTCCCGAATAATAGCTCGCTGTGGTATTTGTTTGGAGCATCTTTACCTGATAAACTATTATAAATACTATCCTCAGTGAATCTTACAGCGCCGACAGTTAGCTTAAATTTTCCATCTGTGTGAACATCGGGAAACTCAATAACCTGCGCATAGGAATAAGAAATTAATAAAGTCGCTATAAAAGACAATATACTACGGTAAACTTTGTTTTTCATGATTAACTACAAGGTCTTATGGTTAGGCAGCCTTAAATTTAAGAATAAGTTTTTTGATTAATCCGCCAACCTTACAATTTCGAACTGAGACACTACCTATAATTTATAAGTTTTTCTGCGGGGGCACTTTATTTGTATATTCATATTATGAAAATAGCAAGCCTCTGCCTTATCGCTTTAATTCCGTTTGCTTTTAACCTTTCAAAAGCCATGCAAAAAAGCAATATTCATTCGGACACTTCCGTGCAGGATTCCATTTATAAGATTTGGAAATTTAAAAAAGTCGAGATACTCCAAAATTTCGGCGGTGGCATGTTTGCAATTGATAAATACAATACTTGGGACTTAACGAAGGGAGGCGTTTTAAGATACGATGTAGCCGATTCCATAGGGGCATTTCATGAGATTCCATATAAACTTATTGACAATGCTATTGTCTTGCAGCTTCCAGATAAAACGGGTTACGTCGATTTCCGATATAAAATAAAAGAGCTTACATCTACTAAACTAAAGGTGATTATGCACATCAAGTTCAATGATGAAGGGAAAATCCAAGATTTGGATTTGGTCGAATTGGATTTTGAAGCAAAAGAATAAATGCTTCAAACCCCTTCCAACTCCAGCATCACCGGGCAATGGTCCGAATGCCGGGCCTCGGGCAAAATAGCAGCCCTTTTGATATGACTTTCGAGCGGCTGCGTCGCCATGATATAATCGATGCGCCAGCCCAGGTTCTTGGCGCGTGAATTGGCGCGGAAACTCCACCAGGTATAATTGTGCGGTTCTTTATTATGATGCCGGAACGTATCGATAAAACCAGAATTGATAAAATTTTCCATCCATTCCCTTTCCTCGGGCAAAAAACCGGATGAATTGGCATTGGATTTCGGGTTATGAATATCGATAGGTCTGTGGCAGATATTATAATCGCCGCAGATCACCAGGTTGGGATAGGCCCATTTCAATTGATTGATGTATTCGCCGAACTCATCCAAAAATTTGTACTTGAAATCCTGCCGCTCATCGCCACTTGATCCGGAAGGGAAATAAACGCTCATCACCGATACGTTCTCAAAATCAACCCGGATATTGCGCCCTTCACGGTCGTAATGCGGGATGCCGCAGCCGTATTCCACGTGCTTTGGCGTCTGTTTGGTAAATATGGCCGTACCGCTGTAGCCCTTCTTTTCCGCCGGGAACCAATAATGCTGGTAACCCAATTGCTCCACCAGGAACAGTTCGTTGAGCACATCGGGCGTGGCTTTTATTTCCTGTAAACAAACCACGTCAGCATCCGTAGCCTGCAGCCAGGCCAGCCAGTTTTTATTGATCGCTGAGCGGATACCGTTGACGTTGTAGGTGACTATTTTCATGCGGTGTAAATATCGAATGATGAAGTTTTAAATACTTCGATATTCGAAATTGGAAATTCGGTGTTCGATATTCAAAACATCAGTTTGCTATTTCCAAAATTTTATCCAACTGCCTGCACTCTTTCTTACTTAATAATTCCACCGTCATCGGCACATCGACAACAGGCCGGTCGCGTTCGTCTTTTTTTACTGCCGCAATGCGGTCCACCATATCGATGCCAAAAACCACTTCGCCGTAAACGGTATAGTTTTGATCGAGGTGCGGCACGCCGCCCACCGTTGTATAATAATCGCGCTGCCATTGAGGTATTTTGCGGCCCTTCAGGCGGGTTTGCTCCAATGTATCCAGCTTTCCGTTGGTAAAACGTTTACCCTCCACGATATAAAACTGGCATCCGCTGGACGCTTTTTTTGGATTTTCATCCCGTGCAGCGGCCAATACGCCGCGCTTATGAAAAAGACTATCCCTGAATTCCGCCGGGACGGTATAGCCAACATCGCCATTGCCCAGTTCGGCGCCGGGTGTGGCTTTCTTTGGATCTTTTGAATCCGGGTCGCCGCCCTGTATCATAAAGTTTTGGATCACGCGGTGAAACAGTGTGCCATTGTAAAAGCCCTGTTTAACCAGCTTGACAAAATTGTCGCGGTGCTGCGGCGTTTCATTATACAGGCGGATAATGCAATCGCCGTAGCTGGTTTTGATGCGCACGTATTGGTTCTTTGGCGTACCGGCAAAAGCAACGGCGGTTAGCAGTAATAAAGTAATGGTAAGTATTTTTTTCATTTCAGTTGTAAAAGTTGTAGTGGTTGTAAAGGTTGTAAAAGTTACAGACAGAACCAACTGCGTTGACCGCTACAACTTCTCCAACCTCTTCAACTAAGGCATCGCCTCATGGAATAGCGATCAACAGACCGGCACTCATCCCAACGGATTGTTCGTGCCCCTGGCCAAAGCCGTACTCATAAGCCGGTTCAAGATACCAGCCGAATCTATGCCTGGCATAGGGCCAGAACATAAAATCAAGCGCGATTTCGCCGCTGGCGGTATTTGTTACCACACCGTCAGTGCTTGCGTGGGTCCATGCGGCGCCAACCCCAAACATAAACTCAAGCTTTGGGGAGAACGTCCAGGGTTTTTTTACTAAAAGGTCGATGTCCCTCTCTCTGAGGTGACTGCCAAAAGTAGGCGAAACGCCTAATTCAAGTTCCAGCCAGTCTTCTATTGGGGTCATCTCTATCGCAACGCTATAACCAAAACTCTGTCCGCCACCCCTGATATCCCGGGAGACGGCCCCGCCAAACTCGGCTACCGCAATGGGTTCCTTATTACCCACACTATCATTTAAGACTTTCTGTCCAATTGCATTGATCGTAAAAGAAAGCAATAATATTAAAATTAAGACGGGCTTCATGTATATTAAACTACTGCAACCAATACAACTGCTGCAACCATTTCAACCAATTTCCTCAAAATAATCTATGATCAGCGACTTCATGATCAGCTCCTGTTCAAGAATGGTATAATTCGGTATTTTATCTATCAGTTTCCAGTGCGGCCAGCCATCCTGGTCGAGGCCCTCCAATTCATAAAAGCCCATCCGGCTGAACAGTTTGCAGGTGGCAATGTGCATCAGTTCCTCCTTTTGGCGCTTGCTGAATTTCCGCGGGCCCTGCCCCAGCTCCTGCACGCCGATGAGGAACAGCATCACTTTTACATCGGGCAGATCGGTGTCAAAATCTGCCGCGATCTGTTGCTGCAGCGCCGCCCATTTTAAATTTACTTCAGCAGGTTTCATGCGCCAAAGATAACCTCCATGTTCTATTTAAAGAACTATCGAAACATTCTTTACAACGATATTGTTACTGAATAATGACGGTTTAACTATCTATTTGACTATTTTTGCGCAAGGATGCCACAAAACGGCTTCGCCGTGCGTCATTTTAATAATGAAAAAAGGTAAACGCCATATTTTTTATGCCCTTACATTACTGATCTGCTTCGCAGCGGGTCAGTGGGCCATTTATGGTCACCAGCACAAAAGTTACGGAGCTTGGTTAAAAGGTCCTGCCCACGGCCAGGTGCTGACGGAAAAATGCCAGTTGTGCGATGCCATGCATCATAACAGCATGCTACAGCATAGTGAACATTTTTTTACCCCTATAGTAGTAACCAGCCACTTTTATAAACAGGGCAAATATGATTTCGTAAGCATTGCCCTCATCCTTTCGTCCGGCCGCGCTCCGCCAGTTTCATAATAATAACCTATCCAATTAACACTGCCGTTCTTTGGCAGTATTCTTGAACCACAACAAATTATTATTATGAAATTAAGACTCTTTAATTGCTTTTTAGCAGTATTTATAAGTTTTTCGGCATTGGCCGGATCCCCTGGAAAAAATATTATTAATGATGACGGCATTATCGGTACACTGAGCGGTACCGTTACTGATAAGGCTGATGGCAAACCTATTCCCGGTGCTACAGTTTCCATCCCCGACTTAAGGGCCGGCGGTATAACCGATGCAAACGGGAAATATACTATAAACCGGTTGCCAAAAGGCGTTTACCTGGTACAGGTTAGTTTCCTGGGCTATGCTACTTTTAACCAGCGCGTTGATTTTACTAAAACATCTGTATTGGATGTCCAGCTGCAGACCTCATCGATTGAAACCGGCGAAGTGGTGATTACCGGGGTAAGCAAAGCCACTGAAATAAAGCGTGATCCCGTTCCTATGGCTGCAATAGGCAGAACCTATATCGACCAGCACTCAGCCACAACCAATGTAATAGACGAAATAGCAAACATTCCTGGTGTAAGTGCGGTGACGACAGGCCCCAATGTTTCTAAGCCCTTTATTCATGGGCTGGGCTATAACCGGGTGGTGACAGCCGAGGATGGTATACGGCAGGAGGGCCAGCAATGGGGCGATGAGCACGGTATAGAAGTAGACCAAAACTCCATCGACAGGATAGAAATTATTAAAGGCCCGGCAAGTTTAAGTTACGGATCAGATGCTATCGGCGGGGTAGTTAACCTGATCACCCCCCCTCCGATTGCCGAAGGTAAAATATTAGGCTCATTTCAGAGTACATACGGTACAAACCAGGATTTATTTAATAGCTCATTCCGGTTATATGGGAATCAAAATGGCTTTGTTTGGGGAACTATCATATCCGGAAAAGCAGCAAAAGATTACCAGGACCCGCATGATGGCAGGGTTTATGGGACAGGTTACCAGGAAGCGGATGCAAGAGTGATGCTTGGGCTAAATAAATCATGGGGGTCTTCATACCTGAATGCATCTATATTTGATGATTTCCAGGAAATCCCAGATGGCAGTCGTGATTCACTTACCCGCAAGTTCACCCACCAGATAAGCGATGCGGATACCTACAGGCCTATTGTACCAGACGACATATTAAACTCTTATGCTATAACCCCATTGCACCAGCACATACAACTCTATCGTATTTATGATAACAGTAATATTGCTTTGGGCAGCGGGAACCTGATCGTTAACCTGGGTTACCAGTTTAGTCATAGGCGCGAGTATACACACCCTACTGAGCCCGACATACCAGGCTTGAATTTGCACTTAGCAACTTATACTTATGATGTTAAGTATAATTTTATCCTGGATGACGACCTGGAAACAACCGTAGGTGTAAACGGGCAATATCAGAATAACACGATTGGTGATGCGACAGATTTCCCGATCCCGGCATATCACCAGTTTGACATAGGACCTTTTATTGTCTTGAAGAAAACCATTGGCAAACTCGATCTTGAAGCCGGGGCGCGATATGACAGCCGTTCGTTCACTGGACAAGCTGCCTATGTAGATACGACAAATTCATTCTACCCATCTCTTTATACCGGGCCAAACCCATCGACAACGCCTAATGTTGTTAAGCAGTTTAACGCATTAAGTAAAACGTTTTCAGGCGCTACGGGAAGTTTGGGGGGTACCTACAACTTTACCGATGCATTCCTGCTGAAAGCAAACATAGCACGCGGTTTCAGGGCGCCTAGTATAGCTGAGTTGTCTGCAAACGGGGCAGATCCCGGCTCACAGATATACCATGTAGGGAACAGCAATTTTAGCCCGGAATTCAGCGTTCAGGGAGATGTAGGAGCGTTCCTTACTTTGCCTAATGTTTCGGCCAGTGTTGAAGTTTTTGACAACAACATCCAAAACTATATCTTCCAGGAGCAAATACTGGATGCACAAGGTAACCCTGAAAGGGTAAACCCCGACGGTTCACCAAATCCTAACGGGATCTATAGTAAATTTACTTATGTGCAAAGCCAGGCACGTATTGATGGGGGCGAGGTTAATTTGGATATCCACCCTTGGCACTGGCTGCATTTTGAAAACTCATTGAGCCTCACTTATGGTACCAATTTAGGAAATGGGGGCCATCAGCCGGACAGTTTAAAATACCTGCCCTTTATACCGCCGCTGCATACCCATTCGGAACTGCGCGGCACCTTTGCTAAAGGTTTCGGCAGTTTTAAAAATGTATATGCCTTTGTAGGGTTCGATCATTATGATGCGCAAAACAGGTTTTTTGCTGCTTACGGAACAGAAACGTACACAGCAGGATATAATTTGATCAGTGCAGGCATAGGCGGCAATATTGTTGACGACAATGGCAATACAGTACTGAAGATATTTATTGAAGGCACCAACCTGGGTAATGTAGCCTACCAATCAAACATGAGCAGGCTGAAATATTTTGATAACGCCGTGGTACCCCCCGGCGTTCAGCCCGGTATTTTCAATATGGGCCGCAACATAGACTTTAAAGTGATCATACCGTTCGATCTTTCGCCGAAGACAAAAGCGACTCCAGGATCATAATTAATTTAAATAAGGTACGGCCCCCGATAAACCGGGGGCTTTTTATTTACGTTTTCCGGTACGCTTTAGCGGTTTGGCCGAACGCGCTTTTAAAGACTTTATTTAAATGACTTTCATCAGTAAATCCCATTTCATCAGCAATTTCAGAAATAGTCAGGTCGCTGTAACGCAGCCTTGTTTCAACCAGGTTTAGCTTGTACTTAGTTATATAAGTTTTGAGCGTAAGACCGGTTTGCCTTTTGAAGTAGCGGTTTAGGTGGTCCGGCGTTTTATGGAAATGCTTTGCTAAATCCTCTATTCTTAGCAGCTCCTTCTGATAAATATGCTGCTGGATATAGGTAGTTATATCATGAATGATGTTTTTAGCGCCTTCATTCTTCAGTTCGACCGCAATATTTTCCTGTATTAACCTTGCAATAAAATTAAGCAGTAAAAAAACGATATTTTGTGTAATAATGCTGCTATAAGTATCGGGCCTGTCTTTTTCATTTAAGAGTTGCATCATCAGCGAATTTGTCAACTGCTCTTCCTGGCTATTCATATTGATATAACCTTTCAGATTTTGATGATTATGAAAAATATACTCCATGCGTACAAAAAATTCGCTGATCTCAGCACGGTCTGCCTGCATCCGGTGTTTTTTGGAGAAAAGCCCTTTGGTGAAGTCGATAAAGCAGCATGCCGTTTCGTCAACCACCTGGAAGCTATGAGTATCATAAGGTGTTAACAGGAAAAGATTGCCCTTTTTATAGGGATACTGATTGTTATTTATAGTATGGAAGCCGGCCCCATCTATAATATACAACAATTCAAAGTAATGATGCTTATGCGGTGGAAAAACGGAGGATTGGATCCTTCGGAGTGATATTTCAATATCCTGGAACAATTTCATGCGCTAAAATACCGAAAAAGAGCGGTTTTTTACCTGTTGCTATTAAGACCGATGAGGTAATTTCACAGGGTATTATTTTAACAGGGTATCATGGATTCCATAATTGCAAAATATGATGTCGGACAGTTTAACGAAATCGTTAAAAACAGGCGAAGCTACTATCCGCGTCAATATGAAAAAGGTAAGGCTGTACCCGATGAGGTGATCTGGCAGATACTGGAGAATGCCAACCGCGCCCCTAATCATAAACAAACCGAACCATGGCGCTTCAAAGTATTTTCCGGCGAAGGATTGCAGTATTTTGGAGATTTGCAGGCAAGCATCTACCAGGAGTTTGCTGGCGAAGCCTATAATGAGGTACGTTATCAAAAGCTGCTCGAATATCCGCGACTATCCTCGCATGTGATCGCTATCGGCATGCGGCGAAACGAAAAGGAGATATTGCCCGAAATTGAAGAAATAGCAGCGGTAGCCTGCGCGGTCGAAAATATGTTTTTAAGCGTTACCGCTTATGGTTTGGGCTCGTACTGGACCACCGCCGGGATAACCTATTTTGAACAGGCTAAGGCTCACTTCGGCCTGGGGGAAAAAGATAAGCTAATGGGTTTCTTTTTTATCGGCTATGTCGCCGTGTCTTATAAAAGCCTTTCCCGCCGTGAACCCATTCAAACCAAAGTGGAATGGGTAAATGAATACAGGAATAATGGAAAACCCGCTGACTCATCACTAAAAACGGAAGCTTTTGTTTCATCCGGAAGCGAGAAAGTACACGACCACGAGAGCCAGGCACGTTGGGTAGTGATGTTAACGGTTATCACTATGATCCTGGAGATCACCATCGGTTATTACAGCAATTCCATGGCTTTGACCGCCGAGGGCTGGCACATGTCGACCCATGTATTCGCGATTGGACTAACCTGGGCAGCGTATTTCTTTACCCGGAAATATGGGCAGTCACAAAAAATATCTTTTCAGAGCGACAGATTGTTATCGCTTTCAGGTTTCACCAGCGCTATTGTGTTGCAGATCATTGCTATCATCATGGCGGTTGAATCCATAGGCCGCCTGATCCATCCCTTACCCATTAAATTCGGCGAGGCGATCGGGGTGGCTGTTATCGGTCTGGCGGTTAATACGATTAGTGCATTTTTGTTAAAACATGATCACGACCAGCAGGACCATAACATCAGGGCTGCTTATATACATGTGCTGGCCGACGGACTAACCAGCCTGACCGCCATTATCGCGCTAACCATCGGCTTATTTTTTCACCTGTTCTGGCTGGATGCGCTTAGCGGGATCATTGGCGCTATTGTTATAACGAGTTGGGCCTTTCAACTGATCAAAGGGTCGGGAAGTAAATTGATAGATTTTAAGAAGACCGTTTAGTTTTAGCAACAAAATCCGGGATTAATTCAATTAAAAGGGTATAATCATTTTTAAGCAAATATTTCTACCCATATTATAGATACCCATATGGCCATTAGGTGATGCTGTATAATATTCAAAATATTGCAGCCTGCTTAAATGTGATTGATAAGCGGTATCGAAAACATTGTTGACCGCTACCTGGAATTGCAGCGAACGGTTTTTAGTATAATTTATTTCAGTATTAACTGAAGCATCTAATAAAGTATACGCTGGTGTCGCGGTTTCGGTCTTATATAAACCCAAATAACGGTTTTGAGCAAGGTTGTTGTCCGCTTCCGCTTTGAAAGTCACCAACCGAATTATTCCCCCTTTTCCGGGAAGGTCATAATTAATACTGCTTAACCACCTTGGCGGGGGAATAAAAGGCAGGTATTCCCCATTTACACCAGCATGGTTGTATTTAGCGTTAAGATTGTAACCGTAAACCACAGAAAAAGCATTGTCGAAACGGAATGCTTTCCATTCATCCGGATGAATATTCAGCGTTGCATTTATACCATATAACTGCGCATTGGTTTGCTGAAACTGAAAAGTCTTATTACCTGGCACCACCACAACAGGATTGCCATTTTTATCAACCTCCTGGGCCTCATAGATATAATTCTGTATGTAGTTATTAAAAGCACTCAGGTTGAAAGATATATCTGTGAATATCCCTGTTAAACCTGCATCCTCCTGTAAACTGAATTCGGGTTTAAAGTCCAGGTTCCCTTCGTACACGATATGCGCTCCCGGATCAAGACCATTGGAAGCAATTTCGGTAATATTGGGTGAGCGATAGCCTCTTGCAATATTCGCTTTAATGCTGATTTGGTCGTTCAATGCATAAGTAGTGCCTATGCTGCCCGATATTCCCTGGAAATTCAGATGGAATGCTTGAAACTGACGGATGCCCCCGGTAGAATCACTTAAAGCAACCTGCCTGAAAAAGCCTGTTGCCGGATTAGATTTTATATACATTTCATCGCCGTTTTCAGTCCGATGGTCATATCGCACACCGCCGGCGATTGTCCACTTGTCCTGCTTCCATTTGGCATAAGCATAGGTCCCGGCATCAAACAGATTATAGTCGGGAATCGGAAAATCTGTGGCATTCTTATTAGTATTGGTTTGGTACATGCCGTTAACACCAAATGTGGGTTCAATATTCCAAATAGTTGGTGCATTGTAACGCAGTCCATAATCAATAGTATTTAAAAGAATATATTCACCAGCCTGGTCTGGATCTGTCGGATGGTTATATTCCCTGCGGATATTTTGCTCGAAGCCCAGGGAAGCTTTTATATCACCTTGGCCGAGCTTATAAAAATTATCAGAATAAAGGCGGTAATCCTGGATGCGCTGGGATAGCGGGCTTATAGCATATGAGTTAAGTACATTATCCGGTACAACGGGCCGGGCTTTGATATTGTCAACCAATGGCTGTAAGGTATTCTCCCCGGGGGATTCATAAACCTGGTAAGTGAATTTGCGGCTGAGCGAGTCCCTGCTGCCATCAGGAATGCCCTGGCGGTTATCATAAAAAGTCGCATTAAAATGGGAATAACCTTTTTCGTTGTGATAACCCACAAAGGCAGACGCATTGGCCACTTTAAACCCTGTATTGTACACTCTGCCATCCACAGGGTCGGTATAACTCCTGGCAATTCTTTCCGAACCGCGCAAAGCCCAGGCCCAATGCGCATTGCCGGATGAAAGAATAAGGCTGTTGCCGATTAACCCGTTATTGGTTTGATACTCTGATAAAAACCTCCCATGGATAAGGCGGTCAGTGTCTTTCGGAATTACAGGAAATAAGCTTAACACGCCTGCAATGGCATCAGAGCCATACATTAAACTTGCGGGTCCTTTAATAACCTCTGCCTTTTCAATGATATAATCATCCATAGGTACGCCATGCTCATCACCCCACTGCTGTGTTTCTACGCGAAGCCCGTCATAAAGGGTCAGCACTCTGTTATAACCTAGTCCATTAATAAAAGGCTTGGAAACATTAGGCCCCGTTTTTACGGTCTGGAGCCCTGGTGCATATTTAGCAATGGCGTCTATGGTATTATTTTCCGCAGACTGATCGATCTGCTTCGCAGAGACAGCTTCCATTGCCAGCGGGTTCTCACGTATCAATGTCGCTTTGGAGACGCCGGTAATAACAACTTCATTTAATTGATTATCCGCCAATTTGAACTCAATATTCAACGTAGTTATCCCCTCTTTTTGAATGTCTACTTTAATTTTTTGAGTTTGATAAGCGATACACGTAACAACAAGCTGGTATGAACCTAAGGCGAGATCTTTGATCTCAAAATATCCCTTATCATTTGTCTTAACACTTGTTGTTGCCCCTGAAATGGTGACAGTACAGGATGCCAAAGGCTCTCCGCCACTGGTCACCCGGCCTTCTAAAGTCGCATTCTGTGCGAAGGCATTTATCGACAAAAATAAAAGGGCTAGCAAGTAGGGTATCCTCATATAAATATTTTAGCAAACATATTTATAAAAAATGATGATTCAAATAATTAAAATTAGTTAAGACTAATTTATAAAGTCAGGGTTATTTTATTTAAGTTTGTAAGGCACTCATCTTTTATAGTATGCATACACTATCGGAAGAAAACTATCTGAAAGCTATTTATCGGCTGGCGCAGGAAAAAGGGCAAAAGATCACGCCTAAAGCCATTTCAGATGTACTGGAAAATAACCCCGCTTCAGTTGTGGATATGATCCGGAAGCTGGCAGACAAACAATTGATTGATTACGATAAGAAAAAGGGAGCCCGCTTAACAGCTCAAGGCCTGAAGGATGCCATATTAATTGTACGCAGGCATCGCCTGTGGGAGGTTTTTTTGCTCGAAAAGCTTGGTTTCAGATGGGATGAGATCCATGATATCGCGGAAGAGCTTGAACACATTAAGGATCCAACGCTCGCTGACCGGTTGGATAAATTCCTGAACTTCCCGGAATATGACCCGCATGGTGACCCGATCCCCAAAGCAAATGGCAAAATGCCTAAATCATATTCCGTGTCGCTGGCAAGTCTGAAGGCAGGTTCATCGTGCCATGTAGCGGCTGTCCGGGATACCGGAAGTGCGTTTTTACAGTATTTGCTAAAACTGGATATTGGTATTGGTACAACTATTCAGTTTATAGAAAAAATACCATTTGATGGCTCATTGGTGATCTCCATCGCAGGAAAAGAAAAAACAACAGTATCCCAGAAATTCGGTGAAAATATCCTGGTAGATGGTATAGGATAAGTCTATATTAATCTATTGATGATCTCTTCAACAGCCAATTTTTCCTGTACGCCGCTCGTCATATCCTTAAAAGCCAGCAAACCGCTTTGCATCTCATCGCTGCCGATGACAATGGTATAGGGTATCTGCTTGCTGTTGGCATAATCAAGCTGTTTTTTGAGCTTTGCCCCGGCAGGGTATAATTCAGCGCTAATATCCTGGGCGCGCAAGTGCTGTAACAACGGGAAAGCATACTTTTCACCTTCGGCATCAAAACAGCAGATCAGCAATTGTGTGCTTTGATTGGTGGTTTCGGGGAAGAGGTTTAATTCTTCCATCACATCATAAATACGATCTGCGCCAAAAGAAATGCCGACGCCTGTAAGATCCTTTAACCCGAACATACCGGTCAGGTCGTCATAGCGCCCGCCGCCGCCGATGCTGCCCATGGCTACTTCGTTGGTTTTTACTTCGAAGATAGCGCCGGTGTAATAGTTGAGCCCGCGGGCGAGGGTGATATCTAATTCTACCGTTGCAGTTTTGGTGGGGCAGGCGGCAATATAGTTAAGAACGGTTTCTACTTCATCACATCCCATCAACCCAACTGCTGATTTTGATAGCGCATCGCGCAGGCTTGCGAGTTTGGCTTCATTGGAACCCTGCAATAATATTACCGGTTTGATCTTTTCAATATCAGCTTCAGTAAAGCCTTTTTCCAGCAGTTCTTTGATGACACCATCCAGCCCGATCTTATCTATTTTATCAATGGCTACAGTCAGATCGATGATGTTATCATTTTTATCTATAACTTCTGCTATACCTGATAGAATTTTTCTATTATTCAGTTTAATCGTAAAATCTCTCAAGCCTAATTTGCTTAAAGCTTCATCATAGATCAGCACAAATTCGGCCTCATTGAGTAACGAATCGGAACCCACTACATCGGCATCGCACTGGTAAAACTCGCGGTAGCGGCCGCGCTGCGGCCGGTCGGCGCGCCATACCGGCTGCACCTGGAAACGCTTGAATGGGAAAGTAATATCGTTCTGGTGCATCACCACGTAACGCGCGAAGGGGACAGTAAGATCGTAGCGGAGGGCTTTTTCGGAAATATATTTGAGTATGTTGTTGGAATTGAATTCCCATTCGGGTTCTTTAAATTTTTTTATTTCAGCATCAATCAGATAATTTCCAGAGTTCAAAATCTTAAATATTAGTTTGTCGCCCTCATCACCGTACTTACCCATAAGAGTATCACGATTCTCCATCGCAGGCGTTTCGATCTGCTGGTAGCCGTATTTGCGGAACACACTTTTGATGGTATCAAAAATGTGATTGCGTTTGGCCATTTCGGCTGGGGAAAAGTCGCGGGTGCCTTTGGGTACGGATGGTTTAACGGATGCCATGGGCGCAAATGTAATACGAATTAACAGGATAGTAAAATCAGGGTAATCTTTGGATCCTGCAAATAATGTTTCAGGCAAAATACTATACATTTGAACCTATGCCGCTATTTATCCAGACGCCCCGTTTTGTTATCCGCGAATTCAAACCCGAAGAAGAAGAATTTTATATCGCGCTGTATGACGATGAGCGCGTGATCGTGCACCTGCCGAAAAGAACACGGGCGGAACAAACGGAGATATTCCGGACAACTTTAGCCGACAATGCCGCAGGAAAAGTACTTAACCGCTGGGGTATCTTCAACAACGGCGACGGCGATTATATGGGGAGCTGCCTGCTGCGAGCTTTTCATGATTTCAAGGACAAAATTGAACTGGGCTACTCGCTGCATTACAAATACTGGGGAAAAGGCATTGCCAGCGAAATGGCGCGCATCATGATCGCCTATGGGTTTACCAATACCGATGCCGCCGAGATAGTCGCCGTAACGACTTTGGAAAATATCGGTTCGCAAAAAGTGTTGCTGAAAGCGGGCCTGGAACAGCTGGATAATTTTAAAAGAGACGGCGAGGAACTGGCGTATTTCAGTATAAAAAGGAGCAACCCCCTCTAAATCTCCCCCGGAAGGGGAGACTTTTAAAAGATTATTTCAATATTCACTATGTAAAAATTAAAAGTCCTTCCGCTAACCAGCGGAGAGGATTTAGGAGGGGCTTAACTCCCGTACAATATCCTTACACCCACCTTCTATCAATTCAAAAACCGGCTCGAACATCGTTTCGTCGTAATAAGGATCAGGAACTTCCCGGTTGCCCAGCAGCAGCTTTACTTTTGATGCCGAAGCTTCATCAGGGGCCATATCGAGTACATCCGAAAGGTTATACTTGTCCATCACGTAGATATGGTCGAAATCTCTAAAATCACTTTTCCTGAATTGCCGGCATATCTGTTTACTGATATCGATACCATGATGTCTCGCGGTCCGTACCGAACGCCGGTCGGGACCTTCACCCACATGCCAGCCGCCGGTTCCGGCAGAGTCGATGTGCCAGTCAAAACCCTGCTCATCAGCCAAATGCTGCATGATCCCCTCCGCCAGAGGCGAGCGGCAGATGTTACCGAGGCAGACCATGAGAATTTTCATTCTTTGAGTTGATTAAGTGAGTTGTTGATTAGGTTGATTAAGTTTAACGGGATAACTCAATCCAACCATTCAACTTAATCCAACTCAATCAACTAAAAATATCATTCAACACCCCTGCCAAACGAACACCGGCTTTGAGCAACTGGCGGTTTACGATAGCGATGTGGTTGAAATTATATTTGTAGCCGTTCAAAGTGTCACCTGTTTTTACTTCTTCATACAGCTTATCAGCAATCTGGTTCGATTCAAACAGCCACTGACTGATCGGCTCTTTTTGCCACTGCGCACGCTGCGCGGCGGTGGTAAAGTTGATGGCCATAGCATATTCTGTATAACCCAATTGCTGGAAATCGATCAGGCCCGAATCCCAAACCGAATGCAGGTTGCTCGGGTTGCCGTTCCAGGTCACTTTAATATCGTTGCCGCCTTTGTCTGCAGTATGACCCACGTGCATCGGCTGGTGAACATCCTCCACAATATGGATCAGCATGCGCAGGTAAAGCAGTTTTTTGCTGGCAGCCAGGTCTTTCTTCTTCAGTTCGCCTATAAGGAAATTGAGTTTGGTATAAGCGTTTACCGTGGTATCGTGCGAAAGATATTCCTTCAGCTCAGGATAGGAATAAGCCTTATCCAGGTCGACATAATGCCAGGGACTCAGGTAGTTGTAGTTAGGATCTGATTTGATGAAATCGGCCCAGTTGCTGGCAATGGCGATGCTGGTATCGCCCAAAATGGCTTTGATGGCCGCCTTTGCTTTTGGTGTTAAATAGCTTTCGGCTATAAAACCGGCTATGCGGTGCCCTTCGGTGCCCCAAGCCATCGACTTTACTGGCAAATAAACAATGAACAGGCCGAGAAGCAGTTTTTTCAATAGGTTGATTTTCATATCACAATGGTTTTTGAGTGCAGGCAGTGCGTCTTTTTAAGTGGAGGTCGATAGATATCACGCTTGATCCTGTCAAACTAATCAGCGAATCGTTATTCTTTTTCACTGTAAATGTTTCTTCATAAATGCCCGAACGAAAGCACCCGCCCTCATCCTTCAGGCTATAGTTGGCGTTGCAAAACTGGCCGCGCATGTGCAGGGTGTCGCCGTGCTGCTGGTAACCGCCTTTTACGTATTCGGTCCAGTGGCCCGAAGCGGTACATTTGCTGTCGCCGTTGTTGACTTTGCTGAAGCTGTTGATCTGCATATAAAATGAATCGCAGCTAAAGCTAATATTGTAAAGTGAATATTCTGTTAACTTTTTCTGCATCGGAACGGAGTCCTGGCGCCATTCGCCCTGTAAATATGCCTCGCCTTTGCCCTGCAAATTCGCATTGAATGAGCACGATGTAAAGGTAAAAGCCGAAAGCAGAAAGGTGAAAGCGCAAAGCAGAAAGCGGGACGATCCGGACATTTATAATAATCTTTTTACAAGCCCTTCTCTCTAAAAAAGAGGAAAACAGGATGTGCTGTTGAAGTGGCTATTTGTATATACAGTATAAGTTATTTTACAAGAAGTCCATATACGGTAGCGTCACGTATACCATCGCTCAAATTGGTCAATACGCCATTTTTCCATATTTTGGCTGTAGTAACAACGTCGTTAAGTTCATTAACGGCAACATATACATCCGATCCGTTTACATACACCGCAGTTGCGTAGCCAATATTTATACCATCGGTTAAATTGGTCGCTACCCCGTTTTTCCATAACGTTGCAAAATAAGCACCGCTGCTATCTTGTGACTGACCTACTACATACACATCCGATCCATCCACGTATAGCGCATTTGCGTTATCATAAGTTGTACCATCAGTTAAATTGGTTACTACGCCGTTTTTCCATAGTTTGACTGTGGCAGCGGTATTACCTGCGTTGACTTCATAGCCTGCTACATATACATCTGACCCATTAACAAACACCGAAACGGCATTATCCTGGTTTGTACCATCGGATAAATTGGTGGGTACCCCATTTTTCCACAATGTCGCTATACCATTAGGGCTGCCATAGACCGTGCCTACAATGTACACATCCGCTCCATTTACAAACATCGAAGATGGACCAGCACCGTTTGGAGCTCCGGCTAAAGTGGTTGCCACACCGTTTGTCCATAGTGTGGGTATAATTTTTAATCCATAACCTGCTACATGTTGATTAAGAGTACCCAGTACATATACGTCGGTTGCGTTTACATATACCGAACCTGCAAAAGCATCGTATGTACCATCAGTTAAATTGGTGGCTACGCCGTTTTTCCATAATGTGGCTACCGCAAAACTTCCGTTATATTGCCACCCTGTTGTATACACGTCGGTTCCATTTACATATATCGGGCCTATATTAGAAGCATATGTGTTATCGCCTAAACTAGTGGGAACACCATTTGTCCATAGTGTGGCTACGGTAATGCCTGTGGCGCCGGCTGTATTTCGTACATAGCCTGCGGCATATACAGTTGGGGTAGCAACTGCCAGGTGCTTGCTTTCTTTTTTGCATGAGGCAAAAAACAAGCCTGTTAATAGTGCAAGGCCGATGTATAAACTTTTCATGGTTTTAAGGAAATAAGTTCTTTATTGTGTTGAAAGCTGCTATTTGTGTATATAAACCCAATTTATTATTTTACAATAACAGTAAATGCACTAGCACCGGAGGTACCATCAGTTAAATTGGTAACTACGCCATTTTTCCATAGTTTGACTGTGGTATTGCCATTATCGTAGCTTTCACCACCTACTACATATACATCCGATCCGTTTACATACACCGAAGCTGCAGTAGTATTCATTGTACCATCGCTTAAATCGGTGGCTACACCGTTCTTCCATAGTGTGGCCACTGTAATACCGCTGCTGTTTTGTACCTGACCTGCTACATATACATCCGTCCCACTTACATATACCGAACGTGCACCAGCATAGGTTGTGCTATCGGTTAAATTTGTGGCTACGCCGTTTTTCCATAGCGTGGCTATACCAAAAGCGTTACTTGCGTCGGTTACCCCGCCTGCCACATATACATCCGTTCCATTTACAACTACTGACTCCGGATAATCAAGGTATGCACCATCGGTTATATCTGTGGCTGCCCCATTTTTCCATAGTAGGGCTTTACCTTGACCATAGTCATTCCCCACTACATAAACATCCGTTCCGTTTACATACACCGAATTGGCAACGGCAAAATCATTATATGTACCTCCGGCTAAATAGGTGGGTACGCCGTTTTTCCATAGTGTAGCTGTAAAATAATTTTTTACATAACCTGCTACATATACATCGGTTCCATATACATACACCGAATATGGAAAAGCATCGTATGTGCCATCGGATAAATAGGTGGCGACGCCGTTTTTCCAAAGTATGGCCACACCAATACCTCCGCGGCTTTCATTACCTACTACATATATATCCGTCCCATTTATAAACATCGAAGTGGCAGCACCACTGTGGGTATCATCCGTTAAATTGGTGGCGACGCCGTTTGTCCATAGTGTGGGTATATTAATACGGCTGCTGGTTTGCACATAGCCCGCAACATATACGGTTGGGGTAACAACTGCCAGGTGCTTGCTTTCTTTTTTGCAAGAGGCAAAAAGCAAGCCCGTTATTAATGCGAGGCCGATGTATAAACTTTTCACGGTTTTGATTTTAAGGCTTAGGAAACATTTTCTTCACCTTTTTTACGATTTGCCCAAAAAATAAGTTGTTTACTGTATCCAAAATGACAATAAATTATTAAAGTCCTTACTTCAACCCGCCGATCATATCTTCCGGGCGCACCCACTGGTCGAATTGCTCATTGGTGAGCAGGCCCAAACCGATAGCCGCCTCGCGGAGCGATTTATTTTCCTTTAGTGCGGTCTTGGCTATTTTGGCAGCATTCTCGTAACCAATATGCGGGTTGAGCGCGGTAACCAGCATCAGCGAATTTTCAAGGTGCTTTTTGATGCCCTCGTAATTCGGTTCGATACCTACGGCGCAATGATCGTTGAACGAAGTACAGGCATCGCCGATGAGCCGTGCGGATTGCAGGAAGTTTGCCGCCATGACGGGTTTAAATACGTTCAGTTCGTAATGACCGTTTGAGCCGGCAATAGATACCGTCACATCATTGCCCATCACCTGCGCGGCCACCATGGTAACCGCCTCGTTTTGGGTAGGATTGACCTTGCCAGGCATAATGGATGAACCCGGTTCATTATCCGGAATATGGATCTCGCCGATGCCCGAGCGCGGGCCCGAAGCCAGCATACGGATATCATTAGCGATCTTCATTAAGGAAACCGCGATCTGTTTCAAAGCGCCGTGACTCTCCACAATAGCGTCATGTGAAGCCAAAGCCTCGAATTTGTTATCCGCCGTGCGGAAAGGCAGACCGGTAAATTTGGCAATATATTCGGCAACCTTCACGTCATAACCTTTCGGCGTATTGATGCCTGTACCCACGGCGGTACCGCCCAGCGCGAGTTCAGATAAATGATCGAGTGTGTTTCTCAAAGCTTTTAAGCCATGATCCAGTTGTGACACATAACCCGAAAACTCCTGTCCTAAAGTTAATGGCGTAGCATCCATCAGGTGCGTACGGCCGATCTTCACCACGCCCATGAATTCTTCTGATTTGACCTTCAGTGTATTGCGCAACTTTTCTATGCCGGGAATGGTTATTTCCATCACCATTTTATATGCCGCGATGTGCATGGCGGTAGGATAAGTATCGTTGGACGACTGCGATTTGTTCACATCATCATTGGGATGGACAAAAGTTTTGCCCTCGCCCAGCTTATTCCCCTGCAATACGTGCGAACGGTTGGCGATTACCTCGTTCACGTTCATGTTGGATTGCGTGCCAGAACCCGTCTGCCAGATCACCAGTGGGAACTCTGTGTTCAATTTACCATCGAGTATTTCGTCGCACACTTTGGCTATCAGGTCGCGCTTTTCGGTCGTTAGCACCCCCAACTCGGCATTGGTATAAGCCGCGGCCTTTTTCAGGTAAGCGAAGGCGTTGATGATCTCCTTCGGCATAGATGCCTCGGGGCCTATTTTGAAATTATTGCGTGAGCGTTCGGTTTGCGCGCCCCAGTATTTGTCGGCGGGCACCTGCACCGGGCCCATGGTATCGTGTTCAGTTCTGAAACTCATGGTATGGGTATTTTGCAGGGGCAAATTTAGGGTTTTATATGATGCGGGGAACCCAAACCATAATATTATTGTCGCTTCAACAGACGGAAAGCACCTTGTAACCAAAAATAAGCGCGAGTATAAGTATATGGGCAATACATCTCAGCAAGATAGGTTTGTAACTGCCTGATTTGTATTTGATCAAACTCACAATTATGGTGACAACTATACCTATCAGGCTGATTATGCAATAAATCAACCAAAGCCGCGAATTGAGTATGGCAAACAAGCACCCCAGGATATTTATACTAAATACCAATCCGGATAAAATTCTGACTACAGCCGGCAATCCGCCACCGCCAAACAACCAATAACCTGCGTAGAAATAAGGCATGGCCAGTATCAGCCCTGTGATCAGGGCAAGCCATTTTGAATGAGGTACCCAGGTATTGGAAGCAGCCATCAATCCAAAAACCAAAAAAAGGGATAGAAATATGGTTTCGATAATTGTTGCTTTCTTCATGATTTAGATATCGGTTTTCAAATATAAAGGATTAAGCAGTTTTAAAAACTTAGTAGTCTTGTCCTCAATACCCTCTGTTCACATTGTCCTTCAGCCACTGTTGCATGTCTTTTAGTTCCTTATTATGGCTGTTAAACCAGGCGATGTCCTCGTCTTTCCAGGCACTTAAAGTTATGTAATGTGTAAAGGCCGGCATATTGTCCGATTTTGCGAGCTTCGCGAAATACCGGGCATAATAGGTTGAAAAGAAATCGCCTTTTGATGCAGTTTGTTCGCCCAGTATTTGCATTACTGTAGTTAATTGCAAGTTCAGTGAATCGACCGGCTTTAAATCCTTTTTATCCAGCGTTGATGCCATCACTGCCATGGGCATGGTCAGATTATAGGCATCTGTGTCGGAAGAAGAAATACTTATGCTGATGCTTTTTTCATTGTTTTTTTTGATGCCCCGGTTGATGATGTACTCCACATTAGAAAAAGCTTCCGTCGACCTCTTAGTCTGCGGCTCAAGCAATAGAAAATTACACCAGGCCAGCAGGGCAATAGCTCTTTTGCCCTGGTCCTGCGCGGCAAGGGCATATAACCTATGCGCGCTGGCGTGTGTCGGGTTCAACTTTAAGGCTTCAATGCCTTCCGTTTCAGCTTCAGGATATCTCTTTAATCTTAGGTAAGTGATTCCGAGGTTGAAATGCAGCCGCTCAAAATCAGGTTTTTCCTTAATTCCGGCTTTGTAAGCCTCAACGGCTTTGTCGGACTGGTTGCTGTCGTCATAAATACTTCCCAGCAACTCATATGTTTCATATTTCGACTCACCTGATTTCAGGATCAATTGCAAATAAGGAATGGCGTCCTGCCCTTTACCGGTCGTATATAAAGTGTACGCCAACTCAAAATCGGCGCGGTAATCGTTAGGGTTGATGGCAAGAGCGGCCTTGTATTTTTCCATCGCGCCGTTGTAATCGCCCTTATCAAAAAGAGCCACGCCATCATCGACGAGGGTTTTAGGATCGTTATTGGTTTGACTGAATGCAGTTAGCGAAATGAACAAGAGAATTGGAAGGATTAGGGCTTTGCGACAGGTTTTCATACAATAAATTTAAGGTTTTTAATTTCAATGGTAAAATATTCAATCCTTATTAAAGATGCAGATAGCGGGGAAATTCCATAAAGGCTTACGAAACCCAACTTGCACCCTATTCGACTCACCCGGTCATTGCTGTGCTCGACCACCCTCTCTCAGCAAACGGAAACAGGGGCTTTGTTTTTAAGGATCTATTAAAAAGACCCCTCTTTGCGCAGCAGAGAGGGGCAGGGGTGAGTCGATACGACGCTTGCAAAGCCGACGATATTTCACTTTTACGTGCCGCTATAAGCACCGTTATTAACTAAAACAACAAAAATGTTTATAACTTTAGTTTCCCGGCGACGTATAATTTACAACTTTCGCAAGCGTTAAGAAATAGGAAATGATATGACGAGATCAGTGCTAAAGAGATTACTGCCTTTTACCGCGTGCCTGCTTTACCTGGTGGCGTGTGAAAATAACAATGCCAGCCCCATCGCCAAGGCAACAACCTATCTTGCGCCTTTCAACCCTTCGGAGCTTTTACGTTATGATGCACGCCACGCCGATAAGCGTATAGACGAATTTTTTCATAAACTGCATCAGAAAAGCGCTTTCAATGGCAATATCCTGGTAGCCAAAGGCGGCAAGATCATCTATGAGAACGCGCTGGGCTGGGCCAATCACCTTACCCGTGACAGTCTGAAGATCAATTCGCAGTTCCAGCTGGCATCGGTTACCAAAACAGTGACCTCGACTGCCATCATGCAATTATGGGAGCGCGGCAAACTCAGGCTTGACCAGGATGTGCGCGATTTCTTCCCTAATTTTCCCTACCAGGGCGTTACCATTCGCCTGCTGCTTACGCACCGCTCCGGCATGATGAATTATGTGTATTTTATCGATGACCTGTATCGTGCGCATCACTGGAGCGAGAAAAAGGGGCTCACCAATTTCCAGGTGATGGATACGATCGCCAAATATAAACCCAGGCCTTTTAACAAGCCCAACAAGCGCTTTTTATACAATAATTCGAACTTTATGGTGCTCGGCTCGATCATCGAAAAAGTGTCGGGTGAAAGTTATGCCAATTATGTGCGCGATAATATTTTTAAGCCTGCCGGGATGACCCATACCGCGGTATATTCTAAAGCCGTTTATGATAAAATACCCTCGGATGTGGTTGGGCACGACCGCAACAGCTGGCGTTATTCTGTAGTGCCTAACGTTCTTGACGGCCCCGTGGGCGACAAGGGCGTGTACAGCACTGTAGGCGACCTGTACCTGTTCGACCAGGCATTGCGCTCAGGGCGACTGATCAAACCTGCTACACAAGACTCCGCCTATACCGACCGCAACCCTATGCTGCGCGGTCACTTCAACTACGGCTACGGCTGGCGCTTATTTGAAGCACCAGGCGAAAAGGTAGTTTACCATACCGGCTGGTGGCACGGTTTCCGCCACATCTATGTGCGCGACCTGAAGAATGATGTGACCATCGTGCTGCTCGGCAATCTCTGCAACGGCGCCCTGCTGCATATCGACGACCTGTTTAAAATAGAAGGTATGCTCGTGATCCGCAAAGGGGCCTATAAAGGTAATGGGGAGACGTCGGAAGATTAGTTGATTCAGTTAGATTAAGTTGTCCCGATAGCTATCGGGAGGTTGATTAGGTTGAAAAAGCTTATCAACTTTGCATTGATGGTGACAACTTAATCAACGCAATCCAACTTAATCAACCACTTAACTGAACAACATGTTCGACAAACTATTCGAAGCCAAGCAAAAAGCCGAAGATCTAAAGAAACGCCTTGACTGCATTACCGTTACCGGGAGTGCTGAGGGTGGAAAAATAACCGTTACGGCCACCGGGAACAAAGTGGTACAATCCATCAACATTGACGAAGAATTTTTGAAGTCTGCCGATAAGGAAGAGCTGGAGGAATTGGTCATCGTCGCGGTAAATAAGGCGCTGGAACAGGCTGAAAACCTGCACCAAAGCGAGATGGCCGCTTTGAGCAGGGACATGCTGGGTGGCATGGGTGGTTTGGGGAATTTGTTTGGGAAGTAGCTTATTGCCGGTGGGTTAATTAGCTGCTACAGCGATCCCTTTTTCCTTTTTATAAGCGATCAACAGTTTATCCATTTTACGGAGTTTGAAATCCCCGCTTTTTATTTTCGCCACCAGGTCCGGCGCATCTTTTATAATATCAGACATTACTTTTGAAAAGTTGTCGTTGGTGAAATCGTATATATTGTCGGCATCCTTACCATAATAATAGGCTGTATAGTTGGCGAAAGCATTATTACCGACCATACTCTTGGAGTATATTTTGGTATCGGAACTGTTCAACTCTACTTTATAAAAGCTGGCCACGGTATACTGGTTACCGGCGGTATCGGTTTTTATGTTACCCTTCCTGTCTGTTCTAAACCAATGCCTCACCACTATGCTGTCTTTTTCTGCCACTACCGACTGTACGTCGGCCGCATAAAGTTCCTGTACCGGCGCCTTTTCATCGGCTTCAAACCTAAAAAACTCGGAAATTTTAAACTTACTTGTTCCGTAAGCAGTGAGATTGTCAAATGTACTTATGTCGACCCAACCGGGGTGCTTTACATTTTTTAGGTCATAATAACTGCCAGCCCGCCATTCATCGTCCTGTGCTTTGGTTTCGATGCGAAAAAATAATATCAATAACAATGCGAATAGCAAACGCGATAAAGTTGAGTTTCTCATGCCTCTAAAATAAATGATATTTTCGAAAAGTTGATCGCTCAATCAAGGTTTTGTGCGTTCAATATATTTAGATGGTCATCATAAATTTACTTGAAATGTTTATACATTCAATTTAGCTTTGCATCGAACAACATTTCAACTTTTCAACGTTCCAACATTACAACAAAAACATACCCCATGAAATTCACCTATTACGGCCACTCTGCTTTCGAACTGGAAACCGGCGGCAAAAAGCTTTTATTCGACCCCTTTATTTCGCATAACGAACTGGCGAAAAACATCGATGTGAACGGCTTGAGACCCGATTATATTCTGCTCTCGCACGGGCACGGCGACCACGTAGCCGACCTGTTCACCATACAGAAAAACAGCGGCGCCCAGGTGATCTGCATCGCCGATATCGCCGGCTGGCTGGGCGGCAAGGGTATTCCCGACGCGCATGGCATGAATATCGGCGGCGGATTTAATTTTGATTTCGGGCGTGTGAAGATGGTAGTAGCCATTCACTCCAGCTCGACGCCCGACGGTTCCTACGGCGGTAATCCAGCGGGTTACGTGATCTATGCCGAAGGTAAAAAGGTCTATTTCGCGGGCGATACCGCGCTTACGTATGATATGAAGCTGCTTGCGGATGAGAACCTCGACTGGGCCGTATTGCCCATTGGTGATAACTATACCATGGGCGCCGACGAAGCCATTAAAGCAACGGGTTTTATCAATTGCAAAAACGTCATCGGGGTGCATTACGATACTTTCCCGCCGATACGCATCAATAAAGCCGAAGTAGCGGAAAAATTCAAAAAGGCAGGATTAAATTTACAGCTGCCGCCGATTGGTGGCAGCCTGGAGCTATAAAACAAAAAAACCCGGCATCACCGGGTTTTTTATTTCAGACATACTACAGTTGTTTGGCTGTGGTATCTTTTGTTTTAACTTTAGTCTTCACCTTGGTTCCTTTTTTCTTCACCTTCATTTTGGTGGTGTCCTTTTTGGTGGTATCGCTGGCGGCTTTTACAACGGTAGAAGCTGATGCCACGCTACCAAAGCAAACCGCAGCTAAGGCGATCATTGCAATTACTTTTTTCATAGTTTTAAAAGATTGGATTTGAATAGTGTTAACAATTCAAAAGCCAATTGTTTTTAAAATCATTAGATCACCGTTCCGTGCGGTATGATCGCCCGCTTCTTGATCACCACGATACCATCCTGCACCGTATGCGTTCCGTAGTCACCATCCTCTAATATCTTGGTTCCGCAATTGATCTTCACGTCGTCGCCGATATAGGTGTTTTTATCGATTATGGCATTTTTAATATTGCAGCGGTCGCCGATGCCCATTATGGGCGAATCGCTGGCATGTGATTCCGCTATCTGGTCAAGCGTCTGGTAATTATCGTTGCCCATTACGTAGCAATTTTCAATAATACTGTCGTAACCTATGCGCGTGCGAATACCTATTACCGACCTGTAAATATGGCTGGCGTTGATAATGCAACCGTCGGCAACGATGGTTTTTTCCAGGTGCGTGCCCGATATTTTCGATGGCGGCAGCATGCGTGCGCGGGTATAGATGGCGTTTTCGGCAAACAAGTTGAATTTGGGAATGTCATCTGTTAGCCCCAGGTTGGCCTCGAAGAAGGACGGTATCGTACCGATGTCGGTCCAATAACCTTCGTACTGGTAGCTTACCACGCAGTGGCTGCTGATGGATTCAGGTATAATTTCCTTGCCGAAATCCGTACGTTCGTTTCCGGTAAGCAACTCGTACAAAACCTTCCGGTTGAAGATATAAATACCCATCGACGCCAGGTAGATCCTGCCTTCGGCTTCCATTTCGGGCCCGGTTTCTGATGCCCAGCTTTCAAAATCCTTTTTGGGTTTCTCCACAAACGCGGTGATCATGCCGGCATCGTCGGTCTTCAAAATACCAAAGCCCGGTACATCATTGGCATGGACGGGTATCGTTGCGATAGATATCTCCGCATTATTTTTAATGTGGTTGTCTATCATATCCTGGAAATCCATCTGGTACAACTGGTCGCCCGAGAGGATCAGCACGTACTCAAACTCGTGTGTGGCTAAGTGATGCAGGCTTTGCCGTACCGCGTCGGCTGTGCCCTGGAACCAGGCTACGCTCGAAGGTGTTTGCTCGGCTGCCAGTATGTCCACAAAAGCGGTGCTGAACGTACTGAAATGGTAGGTATTCTTGATATGCTTGTTCAGCGAAGCCGAGTTGAACTGCGTCAATACATAAATGCGCGTAATATCCGAATGCAGGCAATTGGATATTGGTATATCGACCAAACGGTACTTGCCGCCTATGGGTACGGCCGGTTTCGAACGCGTTGCCGTAAGGGGTGAAAGGCGGCTGCCCTGGCCTCCGCCGAGCACAATAGAGATTACTTTTGATGTCATATAGCAGGTTTTAAACTCTCATATAGGTTTATATATTCTTTCGCCGAGCGGTCCCACGAAAAATCAAGGGCCATCATGCGTTTGCGTAATAGCTGTAATAAAGGCGCGCTGCCGTACACGTCCACCGCCCGGCCGCAGGCATGCACAATATCGGCCGCGCTGGCCTGTATGAAACGTATGCCATAACCGCCTTCGTCGCCGTAATCGATAACAGTATCCTTTAGTCCGCCGGTTACACGAACGATGGGTACCGTGCCATAACGCATGGCGTATAACTGGTTCAAACCGCAGGGCTCTACGCGCGAAGGCATCAGCAAAAAATCCGCTCCCGCATACACCTGGTGCGCCAATGGTTCATCATAACCAATAAACAAGCTGAATTGCTCAGGGAACTCGGCCTTCAGTGCCAGCAACGCTTCCTGCACCTTTGCCTCGCCTGCACCCAGCACCACAATATTCACCGCGGCTGGGTGTGCCTTGATGACCTGCGCGATGGCATGCGGCAGCAGGTCTGCGCCTTTTTCGCCTACAAGGCGGCCAATGAACGCTATCAGCGGCTTATCATTGGTCAAATTAAACCGTTCGCACAAAACATCCTTATTCTTTTGCTTGCCCGCCGCTAACTGGCGTACCGAAAAATTCTCGGCTATCATGGGGTCGGTCTTTGGGTTCCAAACCTCGGTGTCTATTCCGTTGATGATGCCTGTGCCTTTGGCCCGTTCCAAATAAAACAGATATTCCATCCCGTTCGACTGGTAAGTCAATTCCTCCAAATAGGTTGGCGACACCGTAGTATATTTCCAGCAGCATTTTACGGCCGCTGCCAGCGGGTTAATGGCATCGTTCCAATCCAGCAGACCGGTTTTGGTGATATCGATCTCGGGCAGCAGCGACAGCTTGCTCCAGTTAAAAGCGCCGTGGTACTGCCCGTTGTGTATCGTCAGTATGGTCGGCGTTTCGGCCAGGCTATGATACAGCCGCGAGTAATACAGTAAAAAAGGCACAAGGCCGGTATGATGGTCGTGGCAGTGGATCAGGTCGGGCGATTGGTGCGTCCAGTTGATCCAATCCAAAAATGCGATCTGGAAGGCGATGAACTGTTCCGTCTCATCCGGGTAGCTATACACGTTCTCGCGGTCGAGCAGGCCGGGGATCTTGATCAAATACAGCTCGAAGCCCAGTTTATCGGTTTTTTCCTTCAGCACCTCGAAGTAAATGCGGTGTATGCCCAGCAGCGTTGATGCCTGGAACACCGTATCCCACTCGTTCTCCTGCACAAATTTGCGCTCGTAAAAAGGCATCACCACGGCGGCATGCAGGCCCATCTGGTTCTGGTATTTAGGCAGCGCGCCCACCACATCCGCCAGGCCGCCAACTTTGGCCACCGGGTAACATTCAGCGCTCAGGTGATAGACTTTCATTTTAGGCGATAATCGGGTCAATTTAAGCAAAGAATTACTTAAATAAACAACCCCCGGCGTTATATTATGTTTAAAAATTTATTTTTACTATTTGTTTAGCTTCGGGGGCGGTTCGTTTTTAATTTATAAACCCCGTGCAGGCTTTTTTGCCAAATCGGTATTTTGAGGAGGGTAAATGGGGGTATTTTTATGAAAGTGGTAATGGGATGTGGTTGGCGGTGGGCTGCTAACTGCCAACTAATAACCCCGCTGGCAGGCAGTCAAGTCCTTCACGCATTATCAGGAAGTGGTATCCCTAAGCAGGATACTTGAAACAGCGGAAAATGAGCACAAATTCTGCTTAAGGTATCCTGGCAAAAGCCATTGCATCGGTAAGGTTTCTTTTCTTTCTCTCAACCTTGTTATTAACATCTCCTTCAATGGTATAAACAAAGCTCCTGTCAACCTTGGTCACCAGCCCGCATGTGCCGACTTCGGCATGATACTTGGTGTCATCCCTGAATTCTAAAAAAACAATATCGCCCTGCTGCGGCTTGTCGCCCCGTTTTAAGACATAACCAAATGCGGTCAAATTTCTTAGCAATGTGCCATAATTATCTGTTTGCATAAACCGGTATTGTCTTTGTAAATCGGGGTCGTTCCCAATAAAACACCAAACAACAAAAGGTATTTTCCAGCTTGTACTAACAGCCGGGTTCCCGGCTGCCTGCAAGTATTTCTTTACAAACGGGCCGGCATTAACTTCGCTATACCGATGGGCGCCCGCGTTCAATTCGGCCAATGCACGCTTATGGACTGTATCTGCCGAAATTTTCGACACAATTACGCTCTTCCCCGTATCCAACTGATTATTTGATGTATCAACATGTCCTGCCTTATTTAGAGAATCCATTCTTAGCCGGGCGATTTTGGTCTGCAATGCTTCTCTTTCGTTGGTATAATAGTAAAACAAGGCAAATATTACAAGCACTACTGCTGAAAAGGCATATGGTAATAATTTAAGATACTTTTCTCTTTTCTCATTGGCTGCACTTTTTTCAATAAAAGTGCGCTCTATTTCGTTTAAGTCGCCCGGCCTTATTTTTTGAAACTTAATCGCTTTGCCCAGGGTTCCGCCTTTTAATAGCTCAGACCGATATTTCCCGTTCTCATCCCAATCCCTGGCTTTCGAATTCAAGTCCTGCCGCCATACCAGGAATTCGCGATCGTCGCTTATCCAGTTGCTCAGCCTTTCCCAACCTGTCATTATTCCTTTCTGGCTGATCTCAATAGTTTCCGCTTTTGTAGCGGAATTAACATTTTTGAAAAAAACGTTGCTTTTTAAAAGCTTTTCGATAACCTGGCCGTATTTACCAAGCTCGGACAAATTAGCTTTTACAGGCATATCATTCTCTTTATTAGCGGAATCGAATTTGATAAGCCTGAAGAAAAGTTGCCTCATCAACTCTTTATCCTCATCGCTCAAGGCGTTATAAACGGAGTCCAGGCTCTGGTTTATCAGTTGCGGAGACAATCCACTGGATAAGCTGATCTCGCCGGAAAGGGATTCCTTCCATTGCAGCCGGTTACTTAGCAGCCTTGCTAACAGATCATAAGCAAAACCCAGCGTCCCCGGCGAGCCTGTTCCTTCGGTTACTACTGGCAGCCCTTCACCAAAGCTCCAGAATGGCACGTAGGGAATAAACAACCTGTCAACTATATCAGCGGCGGTAGTCTTGTCGGGCATCCAATCCTGGTATAGTTCAGCGAATTTCTCGGCAAATATGACCTTCCACTTTGCAGTGAGGTTATTTTCAGTAATGGTTTCAAATCTGCTGGGAACCGGCACAGCCAGTAGTTTGGATCGATCCAGTGGCAGGGCTTTATATCTTTTCCATACCCGATTGATAACATCTTTGATCCCGTCGACACTTTGTTCATTGGCGGTAAAAAATAAAACTAAAGAATCCGGCAGGTGAATAGTACAAATCCCTCCTATATCGGTTATTCCCGTCCGGCTGTCGATCAGGATAAAGTCATATTCTTCTATCCACTCTTCTCGCAATTGTTCGAGATAGCCCCCAAACATCATTTCATTAAAGAGCAAATCCCAGTTAATACTTTGAAGCTTCGGGATATAATCATCAAAATCGCGCCCGGCTGTTAAAATTGCTATTTGCTTCCCTTCACTAAATGGCGTTGCATACAATAATCCACTGTGCCAATCGACAGGCTGATTATTCGTAAAACCTACAATGATATCAACAATTCCGATAGATTGCTGGCGCGACCCGGTTATTGAAGCAGAAAAATATTTTTCCAGCCCCGGCGCTTCCAGGTCCCAGTCTATGATCAGTACTTTATTACCAGCTTTTGAAAGCAAAGCGGCAACGTTTGCCACAGCCATTGAACGGCCGACACCCCCTTTAAAGGAATAGAAGGTATAAATGACCCCTCGCGGATTGATCGCAGAAGCAGGATCCGCCGCGCTTTGAGCATTGTTCATAGTCGCTGTATTGGAATAAAGGGATTTGTCGATTCTTCTTCTATCTCTATTACCGGCCACCTGGAATTGTAGGGTGGCGCATTCTTTATGGCCTGGGCAACTATAGTTGCGAGGTCCTCCACCTTATTATAAAAAAATGTAGCATCTTTGGTATTGTACCAATCAATAATGGGATAGGTTAACCCATAAAAATCGCTCCACGATATTCCTTTCAAAAAATTTTCGCAGTCGTTATGCCTCACTGGCACGCGAAGGCTGGGCAATCCTAAAAACTTCTCTCTTTCTTTGAAACTCTCCCATTCTGATTTACACCATTGGGAATGGAAGTAGGTAGGTGAGCAAATAGGGACCAGTATCTTCGAAGTTTTCAAGGCGGTCTTTAGCTCTTCAGGCCATATTTTACCTGCCTCTATATTCTTCTGATCAAAAAAGATGCGCGGTTCGGGCAGCTCTATTGCCAAAAGCTTCTCCTCCAGCCATTCAGTAAAAACTTTATAAAAAAAATTGCTTACCCAGGGCTCTATCAGCGGGCTTCGCTTATAGCTGATAAAAACATCGTAATTATAATCTTCTTCCATATCATAATTTATTTATAAACTATCCATGCCCCGTAGTTTCACCTCCTCGATATATCCTCTATAATCAAAGCTGTTATAAAAGTATAAGGTATGATCTTAAATTTTGGCTGATCTTCTTTTTCGTCTTTACGTTTTTCGGTAATTTTGTAAGTTGCCCTGTCAATTACGTTTATATGATCAAAACGGGCGTAACTGTCGGCGAGTATCTTCGTCGCGCCGCCGGTACTTTCCAATAAATATATTGGTTTTCCGCTATGCACTTTTTGAAATAATTCAAATTCCCCTTCTACCCCGTCCATTCCGCCGATACAAACCATGGCATCCAGTTTTTCGTTCACCATTTTCGCTCTCATATATGCCAAACTTTCTTCGCATTGCGGCCTGCCTGTAATTGATGGGTCGAAATATTCATCGTTCCTATTATCTGTCCAGATCACTTCAAAGTAATCCGAATCGAACTTGTTTTTAGCCTCGCGTATCACCTTTTCATAGGCTCGCGACTGGTAAATATGAATGAGTTTTTCGCCCCGCTCATTCCTTTTGGTATTTTCGACCTCTTTGCTGATATCAAACTCGGTAGCCACCATTTTTACCAACGGCGATATTGAAGGATGTCCCCCAAAAACTATCCTGCCGCCTGCCTGGAAAAGGTTGCGACACAAACTAATCACCGCCTCTTCTATCTGTATTTGGGCATCCTTTATTCTTGGGTATTCCTTCAAATATTTTTCGTTCCTATTAATGTTGGGAACACTTGCAGAAAGCAATATGGATGGCCAGCGAAAAGACATAATAATTGTTTAAGGATAAATATCGTTCACCATGTTCAAAATCTGGCCCTCCTGATAAAAGGACACGTTTGATTTCCCGGATAACCACATATTTAGTGTATTCCTGTTCATTTCAATAAATTCAGGGCCTATGATAATTCCTTCTTCGGCAGTCCTTGAAATATCAGCATAATGATAATCATTTACCTTAGCCGGCCTTACTGTGGCCCATATCTTATAATCGACCCCTGCCTGAGTGCTAACACATATAAACCCTTTGGCATCTTTAGCCGCCAACATACCACGGGTATTGAACGCAGTGATAACATTTTCCCTCATGTAATTCTGCATCCTGTACAAAGCTACGGAATGCTGCATATTGATCTCATGGTATATATGTTCGAGTGCAGCGGGGGTCAAAGTGCCGTCACCGGCCAGGTCACCCGCCGGGATCAGTCGCCGGTACTCATTATCTATTGACGGGGTTGCCCGGGCGCCACCAATGTTTATCGCCAATATACCCAGCCTGTATTTTTTTGCAAAATCTATTTCATACTGCACCCATTGCGAATCGAGGTAATGTTCTGATTCGATCACCAGCACCATCGCCTTATCTGATAATTCCTGGTACAACCTGTTTTGAAAATCTATTGCAGGGTCAATACTAAACCTGTCCAAAAAAACATCAAATCCGGCATGGGTCAGTCTGTCGAACAACTGCGTAGCCAGGTTTTCCGTATCCGTTCGGCGGTAACTGATAAAAATCTGCTTATCTGCCTGTCCAATACCCAACAGGCCAAATATTGAAGGGATCACTTCAGTGATGTCATTTTGCCAGAACGCAGCCTGTGGATGATTGAACGGCGGGGGAAGTATCACCGGCATGCCGACAGGTAAAACAGGCAAGGTGTCAAAATTCCACTGTAAAACCAAATTGTTTGCAAACGTATTAAGGTTACTATCACTTACCACCAGCAACAATTTTGTATTATCGGCGACGGCCAGCGCTCTGCAATTTCCGAACGGAACGGCATTTCCGTGGCAGGGCGGATCTATCGGACTGAGCTGACCAAGGTTCCCTATTGCATTTAATAACGCTGTTTTTAACTGGTTAGCCAAACGCCCGGAAACCGCGTTATCGGTAAAACAAATAGCTACATACGCCGATTTTGGTGAAGGAAAATCAGCATACGTTTCGCAACTGAAATCTCCGTTGCTGTTCTGCATCTGTATCACCAGTTCTGAGGGCATATGAAATATTATTTTTTAAGCAGCACAAATACAACAACGCTTATAATAACCGCTGAGGTACCATAAAACGGCAAAAGCGTTTTAGAAACTATACCCATCAGCCAGGTGTTCCGGCCGGTATTGTACGCCGTGGCATCCATGCTAAAATCTACGATGTCGGCGGGTTGCTGAGCGGCGACTTTCCCATAAAGGCCGCGGTATTGCCGCTCCTGCGAAATATAAAAGCCATCCAATATCCAGAAAACGGGCACAATCATTACCGATATTAAAATGAGCTTCCAATTTGCATCCTTGGCAGCTGCAAGGGCAAATAATGCCGATACCAGGGTTATTGTCCACCCCTTAATAAGGAACGAATTGGTATTCATCCGCGTTATAACATTTTGAATAAATTCCAGGTGTTTTAATTTATCCGGGTTCATTGGCGTTTCCCTTTAAGTTAGTCATTTTATAATCGTAAAAACATTAATTCTATTTGAAAAGAATATCAAGCCTATTAGGGCTGAGAGAATTGTGGCGAAATAAATTTGGTAAGCTTAGAATATCAACTAATTAAAGATAATTTTTTGATACCGTCAACCCGTGAAAACACCCTATTTCTCAGTTGGTTGGAATAGTAAATGGCGGTTGTTTGTTAGATGGCGGTGGTTGTTTAATTAGCAGTTAATTTCGGTGTTAGTGATAACATCATTTACCGCCGCTTTAAAGCAGCAGCACCAAGTGACAGTAGTAGTATTTCCCCCTGCTCCAACGAGTTAAGCACGGCGTAACTCGTGGCGAAGCGTCTGAAAACTTTATGCTTTATCCAGCTGAAAACTAGGGCACATTAACCATAAGGTGCAAGCTTGCGGCAGCCCTGCAGAAACATCTAAAACTAATGCTTTTTTGTACCCGCAAACTGTTTTTCGCCCGCTTCAATGGCGACCGGTAAACGGTTTTCATCCGGCGGTTTTGGGCATGAGTACCCGCCGCTAAAAGCGCAATAAGGGTTATAGGCCTTATTAAAGTCGATCACTACCGTGTCGCCGTTAACATCTTTGGTATCCATGTCTATGTACCGCCCGCCCGCATAGGTATCGCCCCCGTTGGTATTATCTGTGAAAGGAAGAAATAAATAGTCCTTATAATCGGCAAGCGTCGCCAGGGCGATGCTCCGGTAAACGGTCAGTTGCATAGGTTTGCCCCTGAGCACAAATTTTAACAGGGCATAACGCACATATTGCTGCCCGGTGCCGCTGAACACCGGCATCACAAAAGTTGGTTCATTCAACAAAATTTCTTTCCTGGCGACCACCCTGTAAGTGCTGTCGGGGTCATAAAACCGCAGGAACTGCAGATCATCCTTTTTTAAAGGAGAGTTGGCGTCGGCCAGGAAATCATGGGTATATTTTGCCCGGAACGCGGCGATCTGGGCTTTGTAATCCTGCCCGAAGCATTTAAGGCTTACAACAAACAGCAGAACCAGGCCATATTTCATCTTCATGTAGCGGCGGGTTTAAGGGTCAGTACGGATGCAATATATTGAAGGCGGCATTTAAATAGAGCAAAAAAACGAAATATTTTCAGTCGGTTGCTCCCGCGCGTTGTTTATTTCATATTGTTTTCTATGACAGTGCCCAGCCATATACAGCCGGCAATTCCCATTACCAGGGCCCAGTACTTAATTTCAATCCAAAATAAAGTATGCTTGCTTTTTTTCACGTTATGGAGCCCCTCGCGCAATAGTGCAGGGCCACCGTCATAAAACCAGATGATAAAAGACGAGGAAAGCAGTGATATGGGGCCGATATACCTGTCAGAAAGATGAAAAGCGTCGGCGATGATAAATAGCACAATACCAACCACCAGCGGCAGTGCAAGCACCAACGCACCCCGGCCTTTGTGAGGAATAAAGTGTACGAACATGCTTAAAGATAATAATAAATCATTTAGCCTGTGGTCGGTGTTATCACCGCACCACCTGAGTCGGTGGGTGAAAACACCAACTGTAAGCCAAATGTGTGTTAAGTTAGGCTCGTTGTAAAAGTTGAATTATTAGATGGTAATAACTTAGCTGAAATTTGAGATTAATCAAGGGGCAGTTCGATCCGGTACTCCTTACCGCTGCCGGGCAAGGTACGAAGGCCGATCGATCCGCCAAGGATCTCAACTTTTGCTTTCACTGTGGACAAACCAATGCCACGGCTTTTGTTGGACATATCCAGCTTCTTGAAAGATTCGGGTTCTGCCTTTTTACCTTTATGATAATTATCATTCCCAAAATCTTTAAAATAGATAATGACCTTACCCGGCGCCTTTTCAGAAGTGATCTCAATCAGGGGTGCCCTCCCCGTCTGGTTGAATATTACACTGCTGGAAATAAGATTGTAAAAAATACTATCCAGGTAGCTTTTTGCAGAAAATATCTCATTAGTGTCATTGAAATCTGTGAATATTCGAATGCCATCCGGTTTGGTAACAGGTTTGAACCGGGCAGACACTTCATTTACCAACTCAGTCAGATCGACCTTCTCCCTCTTTAGGCTTTTGGTCTTATCCAACTGTAAAATACGGTTCAAATTATGGACAACTTGGTCCAGTTTGTGGACCGATTGAAATAAAAAGTCTTCCAGTTGGTTTTTTTCCGATTCGGAAACACTTCGCCGTTTAAGCATTTCGGCCAACCCGAGCATGTTGGCCAATGGCGCCCTCAGGTCGTGCGATAGAATAAAAGCAAATTTTTCTACGTCTTTATTGCGCTGCACCAATTGTCCGCTTAAAAGTTCGCGTTCCGATTCAGCCAGTTTATCCCGCGTAATGTTGCTTGCAGCGCAACTTACCCCAATAGCCTTTCCGGCGTCATCCTTTACTGGGTGAATGCTAACCTGGTACCATTCCGGGGAATCGCCCTGGTCCTGGTAGCTGGTTTCATAGTTTAGCGACTGCCCCGACAATACCGTTTTCATCATTTCGCTGAACTTGCTCTTTCCCTCTTCATTCAGCAGCTCCGGGAAAAAGATATCCTTCTTCAGGGGAACACCGAAAGACAGGGTGGACCAATAACTTGCTATTGGATTAAATAGCAATACATGCGAGGCCCTATCGAACAATACAAATGCAATATCCGATGTATCCACTATCGCTTTCAACTGTAATTGGGATTTGCGTAAGGAGAGCACCGCCTTTTTCCTTTCAGAACGTTCCTTCTTTACCTCTTCGCTGATCCTGTTTAACTCCCTTGTGCTTTTCGCAACTTGTTTTTCAAGTAATTCTTTTTCCAGGTTCAGTTGTGCCTTAGTTTCTATGAGCTGGGGGGTTTCCAGTATTTCCCATTTATCCTTCCGTTTTGATATGACAGATTCATGCAACAGGCCAACATCTAATACGTCTGTTGCGGTGCATTTAATTAATTGCCAGCTGCAGGATACGATAAGCTTTTTACCCGCAATAGCCGGGGTAAGAGCACGTTCAAAGTCGATGAAATCGGGCCAAAGTTTACGGTCCCGCCAGCTATCGTCGCCGTTGATACGCAAGCCTGCATAACCATGCTCCTCTGCGGTCTGTAACCTGTCATATATGAATTGAATAGCTTGATCTAAAGCAAACTGGCCGTTCAAGAGGAACCAATCGGGGTTAGAAAGGATTTCAAGGCTTCCGCGTTCAAGATATTTGTCGATGCCGGGCGCTTTATCTTTTAGTGCTACCATCGCATCCTCAGGAGTCGTTTGTGCGGAAGTTATCCATATGCAGTACTCGTTGTTTTCCAAGCCGGTTTTAAAAAAGGGTACCTGCATAGAGAGCAAATCCTCTTTATTTTGATAAAAATGGCAAAAATGGGTGCCCCACGGAATATTTCCAATCACCTCGATACCGGTAGGCCGAAGAGTCTGTTTCATAGTTGATGCCCCCGCCCGGCAATAAATTTGTATGTTTTTTATAATTCGGGAATATTACATCATGCCTTTACCTTATAAGACACGTTTAAAGATAGATACAAACAGTTGAAAAAAATAAATGTTTTAGGATAGCGTGGTGTAAACACGTTGCTGCGAGTTTGGCGCGGCGAAACTCCCTGGACAAACTCACCAATACGTCATTGCGATCCGCTGGCTAGCGGAGAAGCAATCTCTGCACATGCAAATCGATGATGCTTTTCGTGCCCTGATCATAATTAAGGTTTTTGACTGGCGCAGTTCAGAGATGGCTTCGTTCCTCGCCATGACGCGCGGATAGAAGTTCATTTCCGCCACTTTAATTGGGAAATTTTAAGTGCCTGTCTACCTGTAAGTTATCGCAGAAGTTAAATTATTATCGTCAATTGTGTAACCCGGGGACTTCTATCGCCGTAAATGCACGCGGGGATTGGGGTATGATGCATCAAAAAACGACTTTTTTTGTGCCTGAGGGCAAAATTATCAAAGCTGACCAATGGCGGGATATTCCCAGGTGGTGCGCCGCGTTCGTTATCTCAGCCGGGATCGTCGCGCTGGTAGGCTGGTGTTTTGATATCACGGCGTTCAAAGCCTTTCTTTCCGACGGCGTGCCCATGACGGTGAATACCGCGCACCTGCTGATCCTCGGCGGGCTGTGCCTGGCTTTGCTCCATTCCGATTACCTGCAGGCCGCACGCATACTGCTGGTCATCAGCCTGCTGTTCGCGCTGGCTATCATTTACGAAAATATTTCAGGCGCCAACCTTTACATCGATAAGTTTTTGGACCCCTCCTATTTCGGCGCGACCAGGGGGGCCGGTTCGGGGCGGACGCCCCTGCTGATGGCGCTTTACACCGTGCTCAGTTCATTGGCCATGCTGCTCAGCTCGCATAAACGTTACAATACGGCGCAGTTTTTAAGCTGTACGCTCATCATACTCATCTATATTTCGCTGCTGGGCACGCTGTTCCATAGGTTCGGCTTCTACCAATACGGGGTGGCCGGGCCAGCGTTTCATACCGCGGCGTCGCTGCTGCTGCTGGCTACGGGCACCATGCTGCTGCAACCCGACGAGGGCTGGATCAAACTGATGTACCGCCGCCTGGCGCGCAAGGACCTGCTGGTTTACCTGCTGGGCTATATCCTGGCGGCAGCGCCGCTTTTTTCGGCACTGTACCTGTTCGTTATTAAAAACAGCGCTATCGCCCCGGCTTCGGATATGCTGGTGCTGTTCCTGCTCACCATTATACTCAGCGTACCCGTGGTCTATTTTCTCAGCCAACTTTTCAACCGGCTGAACGAGGAGGTGGCAGGCGCGCACGAACAGCTGCGCATAGCCGTTCACGCTTCCGGCTCGGGCGTTTGGGACCTGGATTTGGAGCAAGGCATACTTTCCCATTCGGGCCAGTTCATGCAGCTTTTCGGCAACCAGGCCAAACCCCTGATAACGCTGCAGGCCCTCTTCGACAGTTTTCACCCCGAAGATGCAGGGCAGGCTGAAGAAGCTTTTGACTATGCGGTGCACTCGAGTAAGCTCGACTTCCAGGCCAGGATACTGACCGAAAACGGCAGCATACGCTGGCTGCAATTTTATGGCGAAACACAGCGCGACCGCAGCGGGATACCCGTGCGGCTGCTGGGCACAGTAATGGATATTACCGCCCGCAAACAGATGGAACAGCAGAAGGACGAATTTATCAGTGTCGCCAGCCATGAATTGAAAACACCCCTTACGTCGCTGAAATCATACGTGCAGCTGGCGCACATGAAATCGAACGAACTGAAGGGCGGTGAAGTTTCGGGTATGCTGGAACGCGCCGAGACCCAGATCAATAAGATGACGCGCATGATACGCGACTTTTTGAACGCCGCGCAGTCCGATTCGGGCAAGATGGTTTTGTACCGCGAAGAGTTTTTACTTGACGTGCTCATCCGCGAGATCATCGCCGACCTGTCGGTCAATGCAAGGCGGCAGCGGCTCACACTCCATAACTGCCCGCCGGTTAAGATAAGCGCCGACCGCGAGAAGATAGAACAGGTATTGGCCAACCTCATCGGCAACGCCCTGAAATATTCCACCGGTAACGACCCGGTGATGATCACTTGCAGCCAGGCCGGCGGCCGCGTTACTGTGCGCATAGACGATCACGGCATCGGCATCAGCAAGGAAGACAAACAGCATTTATTCGACCGTTTCTTCCGGTCAGCCAACCCCGATTCGCGCAGCGTCTCGGGCTTTGGCATCGGTCTCTATGTATCTGCAGAGATCGTGCGGCTGCATGGCGGCAATATCGGCGTCGACAGCGAGATCGGCCAGGGCTCCAGCTTTTGGTTCGCCTTGCCGGAACATCGCCCTGCCAGCAACCCGCCGCAGGGGCTGGTGATGGGGTAGGGCGGTTTGCAGTTGCCGGTTTGCAGTAGGCAGTTGGAACGCTTTAATTCTGCTAACT